>Ga0075419_10000504_pt1 | contig 24698 bp, 18 predicted proteins | sample SoiMetdeltSBSDD3_FD_76900 | JGI IMG/M metagenome (GOLD analysis project Ga0075419, IMG submission 76900) | Bulk soil microbial communities from a Populus tree surrounding site in Tennessee, USA - Soil MetaG P. deltoides SBSDD3 | ecosystem: Environmental > Terrestrial > Soil > Tree plantation... | reverse complement strand
CCTCGTGCAGCTCGCCACCGCCACCGCGGCGTCCGCCGCCGGGCTGAGCCTGGCCTGGAACAACTGCGCCGGCGACGGCGGCGTGCAGAACATCGCGTTCGCCTGCGACACGAACACCGGCAACCGTGGCCTGGTCGGCAGCTTCGTGCTCGACGGCGATCACCCGAACGTGAACAACGACGAGCTGGTCGTGGACCTGCTGGCGGCCAGCGCGACGCTGCCCGACTGGTGGCAGTTAGTGACGCCGGGTGTCTGCCGTCAGTCGGCTCTCTCGATCGCTGCGCACAACGGCGCGAACTGCCCGGACATGTTCGAGGGCCAGGCGTCGATGAACATCGCGGCCTACCAGCTGGCGAAGCACGGCCTGGCGAGCTGGGCTCGCATCCTGTGCGTCAACGCGGTGCAGCCGGCTGTGGTCGTGACGCTGTTCGCTGGCCAGGAGTACGGCATCGCGAGGTGGACGATCACAAACACCAAGACGGTCGGCTCGCCTTCCTGTACGGGCTGCGCCATTCCGGTCTGCATCGTGTTCAACTCAGCCCGCATGATGTCCTACGACGGCCGCAGCTTCGTCCAACTGACCACGGCCGCGAACCCCGGCAGCAACTTCGTCACCTGGCAGGGTGGTGCGGGCACGAACTGCCCCGCGGCTACGCCCACCCGCAACAGCACGTGGGGCTCGGTGAAGTCGCTGTACCGGTAATCGTCGTCTTCCTGTAGAAGTCGTTCGAGGCGGGCGCCATCCGGCGCCCGCCTCGATCGCGTTTTCGGCCGTCGCCCACGCGCTTTCACATGGAGTCCTGCGCCGTCGGGGGCCTATACTCGGCGAGGCGATGGCGCCGCCCTCCGGCGCGATCCGCAGGGAGGCGGCGCTTCGCAAGCACGCCCTGCACGTACGCTGTTGCCGCACCGCCCCGAGCCCGAGAGGAACCCCCATGCGCCGCATCATCCCGCTCTCGCTCGTACTTCTGGCTGCATCCGCCACGCTCGTCTCGGCCGACGGCATCATGCTGCGCTGGCAGGACTGCGCCGGCGACGCCGGAGTGCAGAACCGCACGTTCGCGTGCGACACGAACACAGGCAGCCATGTGCTGGCGGCCAGCTTCGTGATCGGCTATCCGCGCGAGCACGTGCTAGAGACCTCCACCGTCGTGACGTTCGGGACCGCCAGTTCGACGCTACCGGACTGGTTCCGGTTCGTGAGTCCGGGCTCCTGCCGACAGGGGGGCATCAGCATCTCGGCCCAGAACGGCGCGAGCTGCCCGGACATGTTCGAGGGGCAAGCGTCGATGAACATCGCGGCCTACCAGCTGCGACTCACCTCCCCCCAGACCGGGCGGCTGCTAACGGTGAACGCCGTGCAGGCCCAGCATGAGGTCACCCTGCTCGCTGGGCAGGAGTACGGCGTGGCGCGGTTCACCATTACCAGCTCCAAGACCGTCGGCACCGGCTCGTGCGCCGGCTGCACCGTGCCCGCTTGCATCGTGTTCAACTCGATGGGGTTTTTGGCGGCGAACAACGTCGCGTTCGGGCTGCGCGACGAGGCATTCCCGGGCAGCTCGTACGTCACTTGGCAGGGTGGCGCGGGCGCGAACTGCCCGGCGGCCACGCCCACGCGCAACAGCACGTGGGGTTCGGTGAAGTCGCTCTACCGGTAAGCTCGACTCCGCAGCGTTCGAGGCGGGCGCCACTAGGTGCCCGCTTCGAGTGTTTGTTGCGGCAGCTTGGACGGCCGGGGCGCGCAGGGCCCTGTGGACCGCATCGCCCCGGGGGCCGATCGAACGAGCGAGTCGCTCGCTCGGGCCGGACTTCTGGTTGGTCGCGCTCCGGAGCGAGCGTACGCTGGAGGGAGGCGCCCGCGTCTCGGACGCGCACCGCTCCACGAGGGCGCTTGTGTCGCGACCGACCGCGTCCCCTGATCGTCGGCCGGGCGAGGAGTGCACTCATGAAGAAGGCCACCCTGCTCTGCCTCGTGCAGCTCGCCACCGCCACCGCGGCCTCCGCCGCCGGGCTGAACCTGGCCTGGAGCAACTGCGCCGGCGACGGCGGTGTGCAGAGCACCGTGTTCGCCTGCAACACGAACACCGGCAACCATGGCCTGGTCGGCAGTTTCGTGCTCGACGCCGACATCTCGTACGTGACCGGCAACGAGCTGGTTGTGGACCTGCAGTCGGCCAGCGCTGCGCTGCCGGACTGGTGGCAGTTCACGACGGCCGGTGTCTGCCGTCAGACGGCTCTCTCGATCGCCGCGCACGACGGCGTGAACTGCCCGGACATTTTCGTGGGCCAGGCGGCGATGAACATCGCGGCTTACCAGCTTGCGAAGCACGGTCTGGCGAACGAGGCTCGTATCCTCTGCGTCAACACAACGAATGTGCCTGAACTCTCGACTCTGTTCGCTGGCCAGGAGTACGGCATCGCGAGGTGGACGATCATGAATCAGAAGACGGTCGGCTCGCCGTCGTGCACGGGCTGCACCGTTCCGGTCTGCATCGTGTTCAACTCGGCCAACATCACGACCGACGCCCGTCTCAACGACACCAAGCTGACAGCGGCTGCGAACCCGGGCAGTAACTTCGTCACCTGGCAGGGCGGCGCAGGCACGAACTGCCCTGCGGCCGTGCCGACCCGCAACACGACGTGGGGTTCGGTGAAGTCGCTCTACAGGTAGGCTGATCCCTAAAGTGTCCGGGCCAGGTGCCACTCGGCGTCTGCCCCGATCTCATGGGCCGGATCCCGCGCGGGAATCGCATTGAATTCCGCCAGTTCCGGCGCGTAGGCTCGTGGCACACGCCCGCGCCGCCGCCGCGACCGTCGGTTCTGCCTCGCCGCCGTCGGGAACCTCACACCCGACGTCCCCCGAGCCGGCCCGCGAGCCGAACGGAGTTCCCATGCGCAAGACCATCCCGCTCGCACTCCTGCTTCTGGCCAGCATGTCCGAGCTTGCGCCGGCGGCCGGGACCAACCTTCGTTGGAGCGCGTGTGTGCTCGACGGAGGTGTGCCGAATCGCTCGTTCGCATGCAACACCAACGTCGGCAGCAATATCCTGATCGGCTCGTTCGTCCTCGACACCGGCCTGGAGCAGGTGGATGCAGACGAGCTGGTCCTGGACCTCGTGAGCGCCACCCCCACGCTGCCGCAATGGTGGCAGCTCAAGAACGTCGGTTCCTGCCGACAGACAGCGATCAGCATCGCGGCTCAGGACGGCCCCAGCTGCCCCGACCCGTTCGCGTTCCAAGCCTCCATGAACATCGCCTCGTACGTGGTGGGGACGCTCGGCCCCAACACGGCGCGCCTGCTGTCCCTGAATGCGGTGCCGTCGGACCTGGCCGTGGACCTGATCGCCGGGGAGGAGTACACCGCGGCCAGATGGTCCATCAACAACTCCAAGACCGTGGGCACCGGCGCCTGCAGCGGCTGCGTCGTGCCGGTCTGCATACTCTTCCGTTCAGCCAACATCACGACCGTGGGCAATCTCAACGATACGAAGCTCACAAAGGCGGTCGATGCGGGCAGCAATTTCGTGAGCTGGCAGGGCGGCGACTATCTGTATTTGTGCTATGGCACGCCCACCAAGAACTCGACCTGGAGCGCGGTGAAGTCGCTGTATCGATGAGCGCACACTTGCGGGCGCCACACCTCGGCATGCTGTCACGATCTGACACTTGGAGGAGCACAGCAATGAAGCAGCTCATCTCGACACTCGCCCTGCTGCTCGTCACGGCCACCGCGGCGAGTGCCGCTGGCCTGAGCCTCGCGTGGAACGCCTGTCACGGCGACGGCGGCGTGCAGAACCTCGACTTCGCCTGCAACACGAACACGGGCAACCGTGCGCTGGTTGGCAGCGTCCAGCTCGGCTCCGACCTCGCCAACATGCACTCAGACGAGCTTGTCGTGAACTTGGCTTCGACCAGTGCGACGTTGCCTGACTGGTGGCAATTCGTGACCGCCGGCTCGTGCCGCCAGTTTGCGCTCTCGATCTCCGCGCACGAAGGCACGAACTGCTCAGACCCGTTCGCGGGCATGGGCTCGATGAACATCGCGTCCTACGTGGTGGGCGGGCAGAGCCCGAGCTACGCGCGCCTGTTAAGTGTGAACGCCATTCAGCAGAGTGCCGCGGTGAACCTGATGGGTGGGGCGGAGTACAGCCTCGCGAGTTGGAGGATCACGAACATCAGGACTGTCGGCTCGCCTTCCTGCGCGGGCTGCACCACCCCGGTCTGCATCGTGTTCACCTCGGCCAACCTCATCACTTTGGATAACCCGATAGGCATAAAGCTCACCGATTCCGCCGCTCCCGGCAGCAACTACATCACCTGGCAAGGCGGCGGCGGCATCTGCCCCGCGGCCACGCCCACCAAGAACTCGACCTGGAGCGCGGTGAAGTCGCTTTACCGATGAGGCCCACGCAGCGGCTTTCCAGGCGGGCACGTACTCCTTCCGCTCTCACGGCCGTCTTCGGCGAGGAGCAGACACATGAAGCAGGCGAAGCTCCTCTGTGCCCTGCTGCTCGCGAATGCCACCGTGGCATCCGCAGCGGGGCTCAACCTGCGCTGGAGCGCTTGCGCCGCTGACGCCGGAGTCCAGAACCACACGTTCGCTTGTGACACCAACATCGGCAGCAACACGATCGTCGGCAGCTTCGTCCTCGACCACGACATGCTGTGCGTGGGAGCCAGCGAATCGGTCGTGGACCTGAGTGCGGCCAGCGCGTCGCTGCCCGATTGGTGGCGCTACTCCTCGGCTGGCACCTGTCGCCAGGCTGCCCTGTCCATCGCTGCGCGCAACGGCACCAACTGCCCGGACATGTTCGAGGCTCAGGGGTCGATGAACATCGCCGCCTACCAGGTGGGGCTTCATGGTGAGAACAGCGCTCGTATCCTCAGCGCGAACGGGCTTCAGATCACCGTTTGCTTGAGCTTGGTCGCGTCGCAGGAATACGGCATCGCGCACTGGACGATCCAGAACTCGAAGACGGTCGGTTCGGGCTCGTGCACGGGCTGCGTGACGCCCACCTGCATCGTGTTCAACTCGGCCACTATCTATGGGTGCTGCTCGGATCTCACCAGGCTCACGACCGAAGCCTCTGCCGGCAGCAACTACATCACGTGGCAGGGCGGCGGCGGCACGAGCTGTCCGGCGGCCACGCCGACCAAGCACTCGAGCTGGGGTTCGGTGAAGTCGCTCTACCGATGAGGCCAGTACCCAGTGCCCAAGGGGGTCCCTGTATGCGCAATACCACCCTGCTCGCCCTGTCGCTTCTCGCCGCCGCGGCCACACTCGCATCAGCTGGCGGCCTCAACTTGCGTTGGTCGGATTGCGCGGCCGACGGCGGCACGCAGAACCGCACGTTTGCCTGCAACACGAACGTGGGCACTAGCGCCTTCGTCGGCTCGTTCGTGCTCGACCAGGACGTTCAACAGGTGAACGGCAATGAGTCGATCTTGGACATCCAGTTCGCCGACGCGACTGTGCCCCAATGGTGGACGTTCAGGAACCCCGGCTCGTGCCGCCTGACGGCGCTCTCCATCGCAGCGCAGGACGGTGTCAGCTGTCCCGACCCGTTCTCGGGCCAGGCGTCGATGAACATCGCGACCTACCAGTTGGGCATACAAGGCATGGCGAACTGGGCTCGGCTTCTCTGCGTCAACGGCGTGCAGCAAATTCATATCGTGGACCTGACCGGAGGCCAGGAGTACGGCCTCGCACGGTGGACGATCACGAATGCCAAGACGGTGGGCACCGGTTCCTGTGGAGGTTGCACGACCGAGGCCACGATCGAGTTCCGATGGGCCAACATCACGACCGATCTTGGTCTCAACGACACTAATCTTACGGAGGGTGCGGACCCCGGCAGCAACTTCATCACCTGGCAAGCACTGCCGACCGCGACGCGGAACACCACGTGGGGCGCGGTGAAGTCGCTCTACCGGTGAGTGGTCGGCGGTGCGACGCTGCGAGGAGTGAATTCGAGCGCCCCCGACGCGGGTTCAAGTCGGGTCAGTTGTGGGCCGAGAGGTCGCCGCGAGCCCGGAATTATGGTGTAAGTTACTGGTAGGAAAGCACATTCCGCTTTCTTGGGTACGGATCGCCCGAACCAGGCCCTGCCCGGCGGCCGATACAGTCCACCCGTCCCTGACAGCCGTACCGCACTGACGACTGGATGCGAAGCGGTGTCCTGCCGAAGACTGAAAAGTCGAGAATTGCCCGTACTCCGCGTGAATCTCACTTGCATCTCGCGGGCTTGCGGCTAATCTCTCGACTGTGAACCCTGCGCACGGGCCCCCAGCCTGTGCGTATGAGTCCAAGGAGGGACTGGTAAGCACGCGACCACGCCCGACGGAAGGACTCCTTCCCTGCATCACACTGGAGGACATGCGTATGAAGCCTTCCCTTCTCAAAGTGGGTATGGTCGCGGCCATGCTCCTGGTTGCATCTTCAGCCTTCGCTGCCGGTGTCCGGCTCAGCTGGACCACTTGCGCCGGTGATGGCCTGGTTCAAAACAAGACGTTCGCTTGCGCTTCGAACACGGGCAGCAACGTGATCGTGGCCAGCTTTGTGCTGGACAACACGATTGCCGAGGTGAACGGCAATGAGCTGCTACTGGACCTGATCACGCAGGCGACGCCGATTCTGCCCGACTGGTGGCAGCTGTTCTCGCTGGGCTCCTGCCGCCAGACGGCGCTCAGCATCGCCGCCCACGACGGCGCCGGCTGCCCCGACATGTTCGCGCTTCAGGCGTCCATGAACATCGCCGCGTACCAGCTCAACAAGCCGAACGGCGGAACGCCGCTGGGCACCGCGCGCATCCTGTGCGTGAACGCCGTGCAGCAGTCGGCGATCGTGACACTGGATCCGCAGTTCGAATACGCCATCGCGAAGTGGACGATCACGAACGCGAAGTCCGTGGGCACGGGTTCCTGCGCTGGCTGCTCGACGCCAGTGTGCTTCGTGCTCAACCGTGCCAACATCACGACCGAGGGCGGCATCAGCGACACCGCGCTTGAAAGCGGAGCCGCTCCGGGCGAGAACATGATCACGTTCCAGGGCGCGGGTGCTGACTGCCAGGCCGTGCCGACCCGCAACACGACGTGGGGTGCGGTCAAGTCGCTGTATCGTTGACCACTCTGTGAAATGACTTCGACGGCGTCCGTCACCTGCGTGACGGGCGCCGTTGTGTTTTCGAGTGACAGCAGGCGGAGGTCGGCGATGAACGCGTGCAGCCAAGCGGAGGGCGGCTCGATGCGGTGGGCGCGTACCGTCGGCTGGCTCGCGCTGGCGATGAGCTTCGCGCTGGGTCCCGCCGCGCACAACGCGCACGCCGCCGGGCTCTCCATCGGCTGGCTGAACTGCCGCGCGCTCGGCGGTGCGGGAGTCGACAACCAGGTGTTCGGCTGCAGCTCCGAGCTCAATGACTTCCCGCTGCAGGCGGCATTCGTGCTGAGCTCGCCCGTGGACAGCGTGATCGCGTTCGAGTTGGTGATCGACGTGGACGTGGCCGACGCGTCGCTGCCGCCCTGGTGGCGCATGGACCCGGGTCAGTGCCGAGCGGGCGGCTGGTCGGCCGACGTGTTGGCGCCAGCATCCTGCGACGACCCGTGGCAGGGGGCGGGGGTAGCCGCCGTGCAGGGTTGGCTGGCGGGTACGCCGGGGGGGTCTCCGCGTCACGCTCGGCTGCTCGTGGCCGCGGCTGCCATCCCGGGCACGTTCGTCACGCTGGATGCCGACGTGGCCTACACCGCGGCGCGGGCCGTGCTCAGAACCAACAAAACCTTGACCTGCGAGGGCTGTGCAATCCCGGCCTGTCTGGTGTTCAATTCAGTGCTCATCCGTCGACTGCCGGGCTCGAGCGTCGAAACGCTGACGCTCTCGAACCCGGAAGTCCCGGGCCTGGAGCGCGTCCGCTGGCAAGGCGGCTCGGGCGCCGACTGTCAGGCCGTGCCCACGCGCCGCAGTACGTGGGGTGCGGTCAAGTCGCTCTACCGTTGACCGTCCGGGGTATGACCGGGCGTACGCTGGCGATCCCCCGGAGGTCGTGTTGAGACGCATCGCGCTCGTGCTCACCCTGTTGCTCGCCGCCGCACCCGCGCACGCCACCGGGTCGGGGCTCCGCTGGAACGAGTGCGAGGGCCCCTCCAATCGCAGCTTCGCGTGCGACCGCAGCACGGGCTCCGAGGTCCTGGTCGGCTCGTTCCAGTCGCCGGCCTCGAACGACCTGGTCGGCATCGACGTCTACTTCCGGTTCACGACCGCGGAGGGCGCCGTGCCGGCTTGGTGGCACATGTGGGACGCGGGGGACTGCCGCCGCAACTCGTCCAGCCTGTCCGTGGACATGAGCACCGAGACCGAGTGCGAGGACCCCTGGCTCGGGCAGGCCACCGGCCTCTACATGCCGCACTCGTTCGACGCGCGCGGCCTCGACCTGCGCATGGTGATCGCGGTGCCCGAGCAGGCCATCCAACGCATCGCGGCGGACCGCACGTACGCGGCCTTTCGCTTGACCATCAACCATGCGCGCAGCAGCGGTGCGGCCAAGTGCGCGGGTTGCGAACAGCCGGTGTGCATCGTCATCGAGCAGATGAACCTGGCGATGCGCGACAAGCGCGACGTGGAACTCACTACCGGCCGCCCGGCTCCCGGCGGCCCGGGCAACATCGCGACGTGGCAGGGCGGTACGCCCTCCTGTGGCGCGGGAGCCCCCAAGAGCTCCATGTGGAGCGAACTGAAGAAGCGCTACAAGTGATCCGTCGCCAGGCGCCGGCCATCCTCGGTCTCCACCAGATCCGACTTCCGTTGCGAGGCTCTCTTGAAGCGGTGTGATCCCAGACGCGCCACCTGGCGCACGGCGGCGTGGTTCCTGCTGTCGGCGCTCGCGGCGATCGCCGCTGCGCCCGGTACCACGCGGGCCGACACGCTCACCGTCACCGTCCCGATCCTCCCCGACTCGATTCGCGGCAAGCCCGTGAAACCCATCGCCCAGGAGTTGGCCGAGGCCGACAGCATCCTGCGCCTGCGCGGGGGCTCGCACGCCGAGAACGCGCAACTGTTCCTGTCCTGGGACGCGCCCTGGGGCCACAAGCGCGCGCGCCGTGAGCGCCGTCCGGCGTGTGCGGACTCGACGGTGGAGGACACGCTCTACCTGTGCGTGCAGGCCGGCCGTGACGCCGACCAGTTCCAGGGCTTCACCGCCGAGATCATGGTGCGCGCCACCGGTGGCGACACGCTCGGCGCGTGGTGGCACATGCAGGGCAAGGGCGGCCGTAACCCGGGCGCGATGCGGGTGGAGTGGGCCGCGCTCCAGAACTGGGGCGCGCCGCAGCCGTTCCTGCAGCCCGGCCAGGGTTTCGTCATACTCGAGCCTTCGCAATCGGTGGCGAAGGTGCGGCTCATCTTCGCCGTCCCCGATCGCGCGAGCGAGCGGGTCCAACCCGAGGCCGTCTACGTGCTCGCGCGCCTCGTGCTCAAGCACATGCCCCAGCGCGGCCTGCCCGGGTGCGCGAGCCCGGTGGTGGTGGAGTGGAGCAAGGCCACGCTCGCGTTCGGGCTGAGAGACGAGCCCACGGTGGCGCGCGGCGAACGGTTCGTGAGCTACAGCGGCCCCTACGCGCTGAGCGAGCAGTTCCGCGGTCTCAAGACGAAGGCGTGGAAGCCGCCGGCGCCGGCACCCGCGACCACACCGGCGCCGATCGTGAAGTGACGCGCGGCCGGCCCGCCGCGCCGGAGACGACGAGGCCCCGCCGGGCGGACCCGGCGGGGCCTTCGGTTACAACGTGCGCCGTCAGTCCCTCAGCGACGGGTCCAGCATGAGCACCAGCGGCAGCAGTTGGGGCCGTGACGCGATCGGGTAGCGCGGCTTCAATCGGCCGATGAGTGCCTTGAGGGCGGTCTCGGCCTTCAGGTTCTGCAGCGACTCGTCGATCATGGTCTCGCTCTCTTCGTACGAGAGCTGCTGGCCGGGGTCGTAGTCCAGGACCTGGAGGATGGCGTAGTAGCCCTCCTTGTCGGGACCGCGCACCTGCACGTCGCCCTTGCGCATCTCCTCGAACAGGGCCCCGTGGTACGCGCCGCGATCCGCCTGGCTGCGCGTCTGGATCGTGCCCGAGTGCAGCCCCTTGGCGGAATCGGCCGCGATGACCTGCGCCGCCGGAACACCCGATGTGAGCTGGGTCGCCACCGAGTCGGCACCTGCCTTGCTGGAGCGCGCGATGGCGGCGAACGTGACCTTGGCGTAGGTGTGGTACTGCGACTTGTGCTTCTCGTAGTGGGCCTTGCGCTCGTCCTTGCTCACCCAGATGAAGCGCGCCACGGAGTCCTGGTACATGTGACCCACCGCCAGTTCCTCGCGCTTCTTGTTGATCGCCAGCTGAACCAGCGAATCGCTTTCAAGCCCGTGCTGCGCACCGTATTCCGCCATCTTGGGTTCCAGGATGTAGGACTCGATGTAGCCGATGACGGCCTCGGGCACGTTGAGGGCAGGACGCAGCAGCGGGGGCACGTCGGAATAGGCGTGCAGCAGATCGCCGATCGAGTAGCGGCCGCCGCCACGCCAGGTGGCCAGCAACCGCGCCGTGTCCGCGGGCGAGAACTCGGGGATCGTCTCGTCCACCTTGATGGTCCCGCCGATGTCGTTGGGCTGGATCTGCACGGCGATGCCGAACTTCTTGCTGGCGAGGATGACGTTCGCCGTGTCATGGCGGAGCTGTTCTTGCTGACGCAGGTGCGCCAGGATGCGATCCGCGTAGACGGCCGCGCGCTCCTGCTCCAGCTCACCGCGCAGCTTCTTGCGGAACGCGTTGTAGCTGGGGGCTGCTTTCGGCTTGCGTTCCAGCGATTGCACGATGTGCCAGCCCTGTGTGTCGTGCACGGGCTTGGAGATCTCGCCCGGCTTGAGCGAGTACACCACGTTGCCGATGATCGGCTCCATCCGATCGCGGCTCACCCAGCCCATGTCGCCGTCGGGGTACTGGTCCGACCGGATGAGCGAGTACTTCTTGGCCGCCGCGCTCCACGGCAGGCGTCCCGATACGATCTCGCGCCGCACCATCTCCGCGGCGTTCCTATCCGCCACCATGATGTGGCGCAGGTGCTGGTCCCACTTGTACGTCTCCCACAGGGCCTTCACCTCGTCCTCGGGGACCACGACCGAATCCGCCACGAAGCGCCGGTAGACCGCACTCGCGAGCGCGCGCTGGCGCGCGTTGCGCATCTCGAAGCGGTCCTCGAACGTGGGCGTGCGCTCGATCGACAGCGCGGTGAGACCGAGGATGTCCTTGCTCATCAGGCTCTCGAGGAACGTCACACGGCCGGTGCTGTCCTGGCCGGGCCGGTCCTCCGGATAGGACGCGAACCAACGATCCACGTAGTTGCCCACGGTGGTGACACGCGGCCCCACGCGCAGGAGCCACACCGAATCCGCGAGGAACTGGCCGGTGTCGGGGGTGTCGTTGACCCAGCCCTTGAACTTCGGGTTCTTGGTCACGCTCATGTCACGCTTCGGAGCAGGGCCGGTGGGCGGGGGGGTGGCTGGGGCCGCCTTGGAGCTGGCCGGCTTGGGGCTCGCCGGCTTGGGAGCGGCCGCCACGACGAGCGGCAGGGCGAGCGCGGCGAGCACCGCGATGCGCACTCCGGCGTGGACGAACGAGACGCGCTTCATGAGGTCTCCGGAGGGTGGACGGATCACGACGTGAGATCGGGACGAGCGTAGGAGTGGGCGGAGAATCGGGTCAAGGCTGCGCGGCTCGAACCGCGAGCGCGACGTGGCTCTCAGTTCGTGGCACGGGTCTGTCGCGAGATGAAGTCCGTCCACAGCCGGCTGGCGTCCGGGCGGCGAAGCGGGCGCGGCTCGCGGCCGTTCACGCGCGATTCCACCGGCAAGCCGGCGGCTCCGCGCGCCTGCACGAACTGGATGGCGGCGTCGGCGGGGCCACCCGTGTCGGTGTGCAGCACCAGCACGGGCGGCGAGATGCGCGCGGCGACCTCGAGCGGCGAGCGCGCGCGCCACGCCGCGCTGTCGCGGCCGGCGGCGGCCACGTAGGCCTCACGCGCCGGTGCGTCCATGGCGCGGTAGCCCGCCCACGGGTCCATGCGCGCGTTGAGCGACACCACCCCGACCAGGTCCTTGCGCGATGCGGCGGCCAGTAGCGCCGTGGAGGCACCCTCGAGCTCGCCCCAGAGCACCACGCGCTTCGCGTCACAGGCGGGCTCGCGCTTGAGGCTCGCGAGGGCAGCATCCACCGCGGCCACGCTCGCGGGGCCCGAGCGGTCGTCCGGCCCCTGCGAAAGGCCCGTAGCGGGAGGGCCGAGCAGCGCCACCGTGTAGCCGCGCTCGACCATCCCCAGGGACCAGCGCACGAGGCTCCGCGCGCGAATGCCCGCGGGCGGCAGCACGAGCAGCACGGGTGCCGGCCACGCCGAAGAGTCCGGGCGCACGATCACGAACTCCACCGTCCGGCCGGAGGCCTTCAGTTGCAACGAGGGTGCACGCTCGTCGAGGTCGCTGCCGACGATCGTCACCTCGTCCGACACGTTCGAGACACGGTTCTTCGAATCGTGCAGCCACAGGCTCACGTTCACACGGCCGCGCGAACACTCGGCGGGGAAGGCGAGATCCACGCTGCCATCATCGCCGGCACTCACCGCGCCCATCGCACGCGCGAGCCCCGAGAGATCGGTGCTCCCGGACGCCGGCGCGCCGTCCGCACCGCGCGCGTCACTCGTCCACGACACGTGCAGGCTGTCGGGATAGGCACCCGTGGCCGAGCGGTTGGCGAGCACCACGTGCATCCTCCACGCGCCGAGGCGATCGGCGCGCAGCGAGTTCGGTTCCACGCGCAGCGCGTACTCCGGTTCGGCGGCGCGCATGGGCGGGGCCGGGAGCAGGCTGGCCACTGCCAGCAGGATCGCCGCGGCGCGTGTCCGTGTGGCCATCGTTCGCCCGGAGGAGGGAGGGGACATTCTCGGAATTCTACCGAGCGGGCTTGGCCGGCGACAATACAAGCTCGCGTAAAGCCTTGTCGTTGTACTCGATACGCGCGGCCTGCTTGAGCTCGTCGAGCCGTTTGCGGATGCGGCGTTCGCTCTCGTACTCGTACCAGGAGCGCTGTACCTCGGGGCGCACCGCCTCGAACGGCTGGGGCGAGCGGGGGTCGAGCGACAGCACCTTGATCACGCGCCAGCCGCCTTCCACCTTCTCAGGCCCCAGCACGCTGCCGGCTCCGGCCTTGTGGGCGCTCCGGAACAGCAGCGAATCGCGCGCCTCGCTCACGGAGAGCGTGTAGTTGACCCCGCCGCGCTGCGCTCGGAACGCCAGGCTCTCGGCCTCACCGGGCATGCGGAAGCGACGCGCCAGGCTGTCGGCGCTGTGCTCGTCGGGGAGCGTGAGCGCGACGAGCGCGGCGCGAGCCGGGCGGTCGAAGTCGGCGACGTTCGCGCGGTAGTGCTTGAGCAGCGTGACCGAGTCGGTCGGGATCCCCTGCACGAGCTCGCGCTGCAGGTATGACGCCACGCTGTGGTACTCGATGCGGTCGGCCAGCACGGCCGCCACCTCCGGGCGCTTCGCCAGCGCGGGCTTCGCGGCGGCGGCGCGGATCTGGCGCTCGAACAGGCTGTTCTCGACCATCGAGCGCACGCCCTCGGCGTCCTCGATCTGCGGCCGGTAGATGCTGCTGAGCCGCCGCCAGTCGGCGAGAAGATCGGCGACCGTGAACGCCCCGAGGTCGCTACGCACGAGCACGCGCGTCGTGTCCTTGGCGGGGACCTTCGGCGACTGCCCTGCAAGGGCGATCTGCTCGCGGGGGCTCATGTTCGGCGTGGCTTTCGGCATCTCGGCGAAGTAGCTGCCGACCAGCCGCAGCGCATCCTCGTCCCACTTGGGGTGCAGCTCCACCATGAGGCTCTCGCGCGCGGCGACGCCCATGGCCTCCTCGCTCAGGTCCGGCTGGCCCAGGGCGCGCCGGTGATCCTCGATGCGCGTGAACTCGTCCGCGATGGCCGCACGGATCAGGATGTTGTCGCGCTCGGCGTAGAACGCCATGGAGTCGCCCCGCGCCCACGGCTGGGGGTCACGCGACGTGGCCAGGGCCAGTACGCGCTGTTCGATCACCAACTCCAAGAACTGGTCGCGGGTGGCCGGGGTAAGGGAGTCAGGGTTGCCTCCCAGGAGCCGCACCGCCCGCTGGAACCGACGCCGGGTCACATCCTCGGTGCGGTTGATGCGGAGCAACACCGAGTCCGGCAGCGTGCTGGTCTTGGTGACCGTGCCCTTCGCCGGCGCCGACTTGGTGTTGGCGGCTGCGGGCTTGGCCGGAGCGGGCGCGGCGGCCGCGAACGAGGCGGCGGGCAAGGAGGCGAGCGGCGCGAGCGCGGCCATCAGGGCTGCGGCGAACAGGGCGGCCCGGGCGGGTCGCCGCGGTGGAACCGGGCGCGGGAGGGGGACAGGCATGGGTCGAGGGCTTCCAGTGTGGGTGGGGCGCAGGCAGTGCGGGGTGGGGCGGCGAGAGCGAGAGATTCTACCGGCTCCGGCTCGGGATTGCAGCCACCGGGCGCCTGGCGCCCCGTCGCGGCTGCCCGGCGAGCCCTCGGACGGTGCCACCGGTGCTGCGGCGCCCCGCGCGCATGCAACTCGCCCTGGCGGCGCTCCCCGGCGGAGGCTCCGCCCGGGCGTGGCCTTGCCCTGTCCTCACCGGGTCCGTAGACTTTTCAGTCTCATGCCCCGTGCCCCTCGCCTGACCCCGCTGGCCACCCTGTTCGCCCTGTTCGCCCTGCCCGCGGGTGCCCCGCTCGCCCTCGCTTCACCGGCTGCGGCGGCCGTGCGCGTGGTCTCGGCCGATTCGCGTGGCCTCACGCTCGAGGTCACGGTGGGGGCATGGTCGCTGTCCGCGCCGGGTCGCGACGGCCGCGTGCGCGTGACGGGCCTGTCGGAGTCGCACGAGATGGCCGTTGCCGGCCGCGCGATGCTGCCCGCGTGGGCGGCGACGCTGGCGATCCCCGGCGATGCGCGCCCCTCGGCTCGTGTGACGGCCTCGACCGGCGAGCAGTCGCGTGCTTCCACCAGGATCGTGATCGCCGGGCGGCCCGTCTTCCGCGGGGGGCCCGATTCGCGCCTGGGATATCAGCCGGCCGTCGAAGCCGTGGACGCGATCGTCGACGGCGTGTGGCCCGAGTCGCAGGTTGAACTGGGAGCGCCGTTCGGCTTCCGCGGGCGCCGCTTCGTCACCATCGAGGTTCGGCCGTTCCGCTACGACGAGGCCGCCGCGCTCGTGTCTTCACCGCTCTCCGTCACCGTGCGCGTGGATTGGAATCGTCCCGCTGCGGCCGCCGCACTGCCGTCCTCGTCGGTGGCGGCGCGCGACCGGAACGTGGATGCCGCGCTCGAGACCAGCGTGCTCAACTGGGAGCAGGCCAGCGGTTGGCGCGTCACCCCGGCAGCGGCGCGCGCGAGCGGCTCGCTGTTCGGCCGCCGCGGAGCCACGCCCGCCAAGGCCGTGGCGTTCGACGAGGACCAGCCCGAGGTGCGCGTGCGCATCACCGAGACCGCGCTCCACCGGCTGCCGTTCGACGACATCGCCCCGATGGGCTACCCGAACGGCGTGCCGGTCGCAGAAGTGAGTGTCCACCGCCACGAGTTCCTGGAAGGTGCCGTGCCGCCTTACGGCACGATCGAGCTGCCCAGTGAAGTGCAGGACGCCAACGGCAACGGGGTCTTCGACAGCGGGGACGCCGTGCTCGTGTGGGTGCGCACCTGGGCCGAGCGGTCGCAGGCCACGAACATCCGCCGGTTCTGGGGAGATGCCGAGGTGGTCTACGTGACGCGCAAGCTGACGGGCGGCCTGCGCGTGGCCCACCGGCCGGGCTGGAACAACGTGCCCGCGCTCACCCCGCTGGCGAGCTATCCCTTCCCGCGCCACTACGAACGCGATGCCAGCACGATCCTCCAGTTCGTGCCCAACGAGAACGACACGAATCTCGCGCTCTGGCACTGGACCGAAGCCTCGCTCTACTACAGCCGGCCCGACACCATTCGCATCCCGGTGAACGACCTCGACAACACGAAGGACGGCACGATCACCGTGCGCTGGATGGGCCGCCGCTCGGACCTCCACTTCATGTGGGCGGCGCTGCGGAACGGCGCGAACGTCGTGACCACGGTCGTGGATTCGGTGGTCTGGTCGGGCAAGACAGCCGTCACGCGTACGAGCACGTTTCCCGGCACGGCGCTGAGCAACGGAAACAACAACTTCTTCCGCCAGTGGGGCAAGAGCCAGTTCGGCGCGCCCGATCCGGTGAACAACAACGTCTGCTTCGCCGGGCTCGACTGGTTCGACCTCACCTACTGGCGCGGCTACCGCGCCGTGCAGGACTACGTGCGGTTCAATACCGCCGACGGCACCGGCGACGTGCAGATGAGCGTGAGCGGGTTCCTCAGCGACTCGATCCGCGTCTACGACGTGACGGATCCGGACCAGCCGGTGCGCGTCGCGCTCGACGCCTCCCACATCACGGTCGGCCCCACGGTGACGTTCGAGATCCAGGACGTGGTGGGCGGTGTGCGGCGAGACTACGTGGCGGCTGCGCTGCAGGATCCCGCCGACCCCTCGTTCGGGCCGCGCACGCCGCCGGCCAGCGAATACAGCGCGGTCACCCGGCGCAACCTGTGGTCGGCGGGCACCGGGGACTACCTGCTCGTCACGCCGGAGGCATTCGCTTCGGCCGCCACGCCGCTCGCGAACCTGCGCCGCTCACAGGGACTCACCGTGCTCGAATCACCGGTGGAGTGCGTCTTCGACGAGTTCGACGGGGGGCGGCATTCCGGCACCGCGATCGAGCGGTTCACGAAGTACGCCTACGAGCAATGGGACTCGCGATTCCTCATGCTGCTGGGGGACGGGACGCTGGACCCCATGAAGGTGCGCGTGAACTCCGGCCGCGACTGGGTGCCTGTCCTGCCCACGACCGGACCGGTCGGTCCCGGCACAGAAGGGGTCGAGATCATCCCGAGCGACAATCTGTTCGCGTTCCTCACCGGCAATGAAGACCCCGTCTCGAACCCCGACACCAATCGCGTCGTGCCCGAGATGATGGTGGGCCGGCTCACCGTGAACTCGCTTGCCGAGGCCACGACGGTGGTGAACAAGATCGTCGCCTACGAGAACATCCAGCAACCCGACTCCTGGCGCCGGAATGTCCTGCTCACGACCGACGACGCGTACTCGGGTGAGACCACGTTCGGCGGCCAGTCGACGAGCGGCTATTGCCACCGCGTGTACGAAGAGCTGTTCGTGGACCTGAACCGCACCATGAAAGGGTTCATCGACAGCGACTCCGGCTTGGCCGGGCTCAACGTCGAGGAGTTCAACCTGGGCACGTTCCTGACCGGGCTCGATGTCGACACGACCACCAACTGCCGGCTGAGCCGCGACGACGCCCGCAGTTACTGCCATGCCGCCGTCACCCCCTTACTGCTCGGCAAGCTCAACGCCGGCCAGTTCCTGTGGAACTACCAGGGTCACGCCAACGAGTTCGTGCTCACGCACGAGGACCTCTACGTCAACTCCGGCACCGGCCTGGGCGACGACTCGCAGCGGCTGATGAACAACGACAAACCGTTCCTGTTCACCGCATTCTCGTGCCACGCCAACATGTTCGCGCGTCCCGACCACCAGAATAACCTGGGTGTGGGGCCGTGCATCGGCGAGGACCTGCTGGCGCTCCCCAGCGGCCGCGGCGCGGTCGCGAGTTGGGCCTCGGTCTGTTACGAGGTGGTGCCGCGAAACGGCCAAGACCACATCAACGTGGAGTTGATCCGCAGCCTGTTCGTGAACCCGCCGCGCGACGAATACCTGGGCGCCGACGACCGGGGCGCGCGCGTGGTGCTGGGAGAGGCCATCCTGGCGTCGCTGTTCCGCTACGTCGGCTCGGTCCAGAACGTGGCCTCCGAGCGGGGGATCTCGATCACCTACACGCTGCTGGGGGATCCCGCGACGCGCATGTCCATCGGACGTCCCCTGAGCTACGTGCTCGCGAACCAGCAGCCGGTCACGAGCGGCCAGCCCCTGCGGCTGCACACGCCGGGCCCCGACCTGCTCATCGACGCCAGCGTCGTGTCCAACGTGCGGATCGACACGCTGGCGCTCTATATCAACGACGGGGCCGGGGACGTGCTGCAGCCGAGTGACCAGTACACGCTGACGCCCGCGTTCCCCGACACCGGTGCCGGGAATCTCTACGGCGGCCGCCGGTTCCGGCTCACCCACCTGTCCCAGCCCGCCGCTCGCTCGCGCACGTTCTCGCTCGTGGCGCGCGACCGCAACGGCCTCGTCCAGCGCACCGACGTGGTGCTGCAACTCGAGGGCGTGCTTCGCAACGCCGGCGCTCAGATCGGTGACAACGACGAGGTGCCGCCCAACGCAGCGCTCTCGCTAAAGCTGCTCTCGCCCGCGCCGATCGTGGACCCGCAGAGCGAGATCACGCTGGTGATCGGTGGAGCTTCTCAGGACTTCACGGCGACGCCCGCTCCCGGTGACGCCTCGGGGCGCGAGTGGGTGCTGTCCTGGACCCACGCGGACTACCCCATCGACGACTACACGCTGGTAGCCAGCGTGCAGAACGGCGGCAGCGTGACGCTGCGCTTCCGGGTGACGGCATCGGCCGCGAAGCTCGCGTTCCGCGACCTGTTCCCGTTCCCGAACCCGGTGGACAACGACGGCACGCAGTTCTCGTTCATGCTCCTGGGTGGCGAGGTCGCCGACGTGAAGCTGCACATCTTCTCGCAGTCGGGCCGGTCCATCTATACCCAGGTGTGGCGCGCGCTCACACCCGGCTATCACCAGCTCGCCTGGGATGCGCGTGATGCCGAGGGCGACGACCTGGCGAACGGTGTGTACTTCTTCCGCATGAGCGCCACGACGCCGAGCGGGACCACCACGCAACAGCTCGGCCGCCTGGTGAAACTGCGCAAGCCCAATCGCGTGGATGAACCGGTGGTGCCGTAGCCGCGAAGTGATGCCGTGCACAGGGCCGCCTCGCGCTCGCGAGGCGGCCCTTCGCAATTGGACCCGCCAGCTGACCGGTCCTCTGGGTCATGCGCGTTCCCGAAGCACGACGGTTCCGCTTGCTGGGGCAATCCTCGCGCGCTCTGGAGCGAGCGTGCCGCCTGCATGCTCTCGGCACCGCGAATCGCCCCGAACCGCGCGGATCTCTGGACGCTTGCTCACGACGCACCGGAGACTTGGAGACAGCGGTGAGTCCCGCATTCCTCGTGGATGGCCGTCGAGTCCGGCTGGCGTGATCACGCCCGCGGACCGGATCCCTCATCGCATCCAAGCGGAGGACAAGTCATGGATCTCCATCCGATCAGGATCCCGCGTGCATGGGCTGCGATCCTCGCGATGCTGCTGGTGTGCGGGGGTGCGCGTGCCGCACCGCCCCTCATGAAGGCCAATGGCACAGGTACGTTCGGCTCCGGCGGTGCCCGCAACAGCGTCGGGTTCACGGCGCGAATCGACACGGGAGGTGCCGTCAAGGGGGAGGCGCAGTTCCAGCTTCGGGACCAGGGCCTCCGGCTCCACGTGGTCGTGGACTGCCTGAGTGTGCTCGGGAACGAAGCGTGGGTCGGGGGCATCGTCCTGGCTTCGAATGATCCGACGCTGGTCGGAACGCACGTGACGTGGCGGGTGCAGGACAACGGTGAGGGAGGCGGTGGTCCCGACCAGGTGAGTCTTCCCGTGCCGGGTGCCGCCAGCGACTGTGTGCCACAACCGGCGCTCCCGCTCGTGCCGCTGACGGAGGGGGACATCCAAGTGGAGTGAAGTCGCAGCACCACGCATGTGCATCCCGGGCCCGGTCGCGTTACCGTCTCGCGCCTGTCCACGGCCGGTCCGGCCGTTCGCCCCCAAGTCCGCCCGGGAGGAGTCCTGCCATGAAGTTCCGCCGCGAGGCCGCCGTGGTGTCCTTCGTGCTTCTCGTGCACGTGCTCGTGCTCGGCACGGGGCCGCTGCACGCGGCCGCCCCGGCGGCGACGAGCGAGCTGATGCGATCTATCGCGCTCGCCGAGGACCAGCGGGACTGGTCGGGCGGCGTGCTGGCCTCGGCACTGGGCCATGCGAGCGCGGAGGTGCGCATCCGTGCCGCACTCGCGACGGGGAGGCTCCAAGACTCGCTCAGCGTGCCCGCGCTCTCGAAGCTGGTCTCGGACCCGCAGGTCACGGTGCGTCGCGAGGCGGTGTTCGCCCTGGGACAGGTGGGGCACCGCTCGGCGCGCACCGTGCTCGAGGGCGCGCTCGCCGACCGCGACGCCGAGGTGGTCGCGCTCGCGGTGGAAGCGCTGGGCAAGCTGGGCGAGCCGGCCGTGACGGCGCGCCTGACGCCGTTCCTCGCCAAGGGCACGCCGGTGCAGCGCATGCGCGCCTGCGAGTCCCTGTGGCGGCTCGCGGATTCCACGGGTGTGGACGCGCTCATCGCCGCGCTCGCCGACCGCGATCCGGCGGTACGCTGGCGCGTGCTGTGGGCACTCGAGAAGCTGCCGCAGGCGGCGCGCATCGTCCCGGCCGTGGCTCCGCTGCTCGGTGATGCCGACGCGCTCGTGCGAGCGCACGCGGCCCGCACGCTCGGGCGGCTCAAATCGCCGCTCGCCACCGGAGCGCTGATGGGTGCGCTCGAGGACTCCGACCCGGCGGTGGTGGTGAACGCGATGCGCGCGCTGCAGCAGGTCGGCGACGGCTCGGCCGGTGCGGGAGGGCGGTTCGCACGGCTGATGGCGCACCGCGATCCCTACGTGCGCGTCACCGCGGCCACCGCACTCGCCGACAGCTTCGCCTGGGCGGGTGCGGACAGCACGGCGCTGCGCACCGCGCTGCGCCAGGGCCTGTCCGACGCCGACTACGCCACGCGCGGCGCCAGCGGCCGCGCCCTGCTCGTGCGACTGCGCCTGCGCGCGCTCGACACGGTGCGCCCGCACTTCGCCGACACTTCGGCCTACACCCGCAACGCACTCATCGAGGGGCTGCGCGCCATGCAGGCGTCCGACCTGGACGGCACGCCTCCCCGGGTGGTCAACGCCCTCTCGGGTGCGTATCACACCGACGGCCACCTGCTCGTGCGCATGACGGCGGCCGACGTGGCGGGCAGCCTGTACGCACGCACGCACCACGCCTCGCTTCGGCCGATGATCGAAGCACTGCGCAAGGGCGTCGAGGCGAGCGACATGCTGATGTGCGCCGCCAGCGCCGGGGCGCTGGGCGAGGCGGGGGACTCGGCCAGCGTGTCACTGCTGGCCTCGGCCTACGCCACGCGCGGCCACGACGCCGATGCCGACGCTCGCATCGCCATCCGCGATGCGCTGCGCGCCCTGGCCGGGCGCAGCTTCGCCGACAGCGTGGAACACGCGCATCCCGCGCCGGCCGCTCCCGCGCAGCGCGACTCGGCGTTCTACTCGGTGCCGTCGGTGCGGCGCGCCATCCTGCACACGTCGGCGGGCGACATGGAGTGGGAGTTCCAGTCGCGTGAAGCTCCTCAGACCGTGAGGAACTTCGTCACGCTCGCGAAGGCCGGGTACTTCGACAGCCTGCGCGTGCACCGCGTCGTGCCGGACTTCGTCATCCAGGACGGCGATCCCACCGGCACGGGCTCGGGCGGGCCCGGCTATACGATCCGCTGCGAGTACAACCAGCTGCGCTACGAGTCGGGCATGGTGGGCATGGCGCTCTCGGGCAAGGATACGGGCGGCAGCCAGTGGTTCGTCACACTGTCGCCGCAGCCACACCTGAACGGCCGCTACACCATCTTCGCCCGTGTCACGCGCGGACTCGACGTGGCCCGACGCATCACGCAGGGTGCTCAGGTCTATGGTGTGGAACTGCTGAAGTGAGCGCATCGCGCTCCTCGGCGGACCGCGAGCGCGCGCGATGAACCCGCCTCGCGCCCGCCCGGGCCGTGCCAACGCAGGCGCGTCCGCCTCGCGCCGCGTCGCGGTGAACGAGTCGGTCCTGCCGGCGATGACGCGCGGGCCCTACGTGCTGGCGGTGGCCGTGGCGGCGCTGTGTGCACTGGCCGCGGTCACGTACGCGATCCACGATCCCGACATCTGGCAGCACCTGGTGGTCGGCAAGACGATCTGGAAGACGCACGCCATCCCCACCACGCAGATCTGGACGTGGCCCACGTTCGGAGCCCCCGACGTGCTGCCGTCGTGGTTGTTCCGAGTACTGCTGTGGCCGTTCTGGGAAGCCGGCGGCACGTTCGGGCTGTTCGCCTGGCGCTGGCTCACCACGCTCGCCGCCTTCGGCCTGATGTGGGCGGCCGCGCGTCGCATGGGTGCCACCGGCGCGGCTCCGCTGCTGATGTTCGTCTGGTGCGCGGTGTTCTGGCGCCAGCGCTCGCAGATGCGGCCCGAGACGTTCGCCGCGATCCTGTTGGCAGCCCAGGTGCTGTTGCTCGAGATGCGCCGTGCGCGTGCGGCGGCACCGCGAGCGGCACCGGGAGTCGTGCCGCCCGGCGGACCGCTCGCCGGGGTCGATCCAGCGTGGGGCATCGTGCCGATCGCGCTGCTGTGGGCGAACGCGCATATCTCCTACTACCTGGGATTCGTGCTGAGCGGCGCCTACCTGCTGGACGACCTGCTGCACCGCCGGCAGGGCCGCCGGCCCGGCGTGCTGGTGATCGCGATCGCGGCCGCCGCGCTAGCGAGCCTCGCCAATCCGTTCGGCTGGAGAGCGCTCGTCCAACCGCTCGAGTACTTCACCGTCTGGCGGCACGAGCCCATCTACCAGTCCATTGGCGAGCTGGCACCCACGCTCGAGTACCTGGGCGTGCACGTGCGCGATGGCCTGCTCGCGTGGTTGGTGGTGGTGGTGCTGGGAGCGCTCGTGCGCTGGCACAGGCGCGGATTCGATGCGGCCCAGGCCGCGCTCATGGTCGTCTGCCTCACGCAGGCGGTGAGCACGCACCGGTTCCTGGGCTACGCCGCGCTGGTGCTGTCCCCGTTCGCCGCGCGCGACATGGCCGACTGGCTCGGCCGCCAGAGCTGGCCGCAGGCCTGGCGTTCGCCGCTGGCACGCGCCGTCCTGGCCGCGGCCGCGTGCATCGCCCTCGTCATCCCCACGCTCACCCAGCCGCTGGTGGGCCTGGGCTACGGCTGGGTGCCCACGCTCTACCCCGAGCGCGCCGCGGATTGGATCGAAGCGCACGGCGTGCGCGGCCGGTCGTTCAACGTGTTCTCGTTCGGCGGCTACCTGCTCCACCGGTTCCATCCCGACCCGGGCCGGCTGCCGTTCATCGACATCCACCAGGCCGGCACGCGAGAGATCCGCTACCTCTACGCCTTTGCGCTCCAGGACCGGCGAGCCTGGGGCGAGCTCGACAAGCGCTATCGTTTCGACTGGGTGGTGTTGCCGCGTGTGCTCGCCGGCGAGCCCGACCTGGCCGACTTCCTGGATGCCGACTCCACATGGGCGCTGGTGTTCGCCGACGACGCGGCGGCGCTGTGGCTGCGCCGGGATGGTTCGTGCGCCGAGCAGGCACGAACCTCGGCGTTCACGGCGATGCCGGCCGGTACGCTCGCACTGGGACCACTGGGACAGCGCGCCGAGCGCGACAGCGCGTTCCGGCGCGTGGCGTCGGCCGAGTTCGAGCGCGCCATCGCCTCCTCACCGTGGAACGCGCGGGCGCACACGCTGGCGGGCAACCTGGCCATGATCGAGGAGCACTGGTCCGAGGCACGCGGGCACTACGACGAGGCCGTGCGCCAGCAGCCGCTCGAGTCGCAGCTGCTCGAACGCCAGGGAATAGCGCGGCTCTACTCGGGGGATGCGGCCGGCGCGCTCGCGTCGTTCCGCACGCTGCGCAGGCGTCAGCCCGGCTGGGCCGAGGCTGACCTGCGCGAGGGCCAGGCCCTGGCCGGGCTCGGTCGCCTCCCCGAGGCGCGGCGCGCGTGGGAGCGTTCGCTCGAACGGCATCCGGAGCTCAGCGAGGCGCGGGACTCGCTCGAGCGCATGCGAGGCCGCTAGGGCGCGTCGCTCTTCCGCGCGCGTGGTTCAACGCGGCAGACGAACCGACAGAAACAGAACGCCGCGCTACCCGAAGGCAGCGCGGCGGCGGTACGAGCCGCGGTCAGACCGCGATGAAGACTAGAGGACCCAGCTTTGGCCCGGTGTGTCGGACACCTTGCCTGGCGTCCACGAGATATCGCCGCCGCTGCCGTTGGACAGCTTGAGCAGCATGCCCATGCCCGGCGTGGGCGACGCGGTGCGCGGAGCGACGCGTTGCGGCTTCGTCGCGGGCTTCTTGGGCGCCGGCGCAACCACGGCCGGTGCCGGCTTCTTCGCGGGCGCACTGGGCGTGACCGCCGCGGGCGCATGCGTGGAGTTCGTGGCCAGCTGGACCGCGGGCCGCGACGCCTTGGATGCGCTCTTCACACAACTCTCGGGATCATCCCCGCAGCGCGTGGTAGCGAACGCAGCCGGTGCCAGCAGCGAGCACGCGGTGAGCGCGAACAGCAGATGGAGTGGCAGGGTCCGCTTCACATGGGCCTCCGAACAGGACGCTCCCGGTACGCGAATAGACCGACTATACAGGGTCGAAGGTTGGAAGTGATGATTTTTCGTGCGCGTGCGGGCCCTGGAGCGGCCGCCGGAGCCCGTTGGGGCATAACCTGTTCCGTCATTGTCAAGAACCGGGCCCTCTACAGAGGGGCGCGTGGCGGAAT
>Ga0075419_10000503_pt1 | contig 24700 bp, 26 predicted proteins | sample SoiMetdeltSBSDD3_FD_76900 | JGI IMG/M metagenome (GOLD analysis project Ga0075419, IMG submission 76900) | Bulk soil microbial communities from a Populus tree surrounding site in Tennessee, USA - Soil MetaG P. deltoides SBSDD3 | ecosystem: Environmental > Terrestrial > Soil > Tree plantation... | reverse complement strand
CCGGGCGAGCGGGAACGCGGCGTCCGCCTCCACGGCGGCCAGAGCGTCGAGCGCGTCGCCGAAGTCGGTGGGCGAGCACATGTCGACGACGCCTCCGCTGCCGGTGGCCACGAGCGTCGCGCGCCGCCCGCGCGCCGCGTACACGCGCAGGATCGAGGCCGCCGCGCGGACCGCGGTGTCGAAGCTCGAGTCGGGTGGAGCCCCGACGACACCGGACGGATCGCAGTCGAGCACGACGACGACCGCGTCGCGTGGGGCGTCGTCGAGCTCCTTCACCATCAGCTGCCCGCGCCGCGCGGTCGTCGGCCAGTGCACCCGCCTGAGCGATTCGCCCTGCTCGTACTCGCGGACCGAGTGGAAGTCGAAGCCCGCGGTCCTGCGCAGCAGGAGCCTGCGACCGTCAGCACCACGCCGCCCTGCCTCGCTGAAGAGGGTCTCGAGCTCGACCAGCTTCGGGTGAACGAGCACGGCGGCGGCGCCCTCTGCCGGTAGCGACACCGTCTCCAGCCCCAGGACGTCGCCGAGCTCGAGCCGCGCGTCGGAGACGCGGAAACGCCCGCGGGGAAGCCGGCCGAGGTCGACGGTGCCCGTGAGCGTCCGCCCGTGGCCGTGGAGGCGGCACTCGTACTCTCCGAGGCGCCCGAGCGACCCGCGAACCGCTGCCCCCGAGATCGGCACGCGGGAGCCGCGGCGCACCTCGACCCCGAGCCGCACGCGTGCGCCCTCGACCGAAGGTGAAGGCTCGGCGACCTGGACGACGACGACCTGCTCGCGCACCGCGCCGCGCCAGGCCCGAGCGGCCCCCGCGGCGAACAGGAGGCCGAGGCCCGCGACGCCGAGCGGCCGCGACCCGAAGGCGAGCGCCGAGGCGGTGACCACGAGGCCGAGCACGAGCGCTCCGCCGAGACGCGTCATGCCGGGACCGGTGTCTCGCGCAGCGCCTCGAGGATGGTGTCCTCGCCCGTGACGCCCGCTGCGCGCGCCTCCGGCGCGAGGATGAGCCGGTGGGCGAGGACGGCGCCCGCGACCGCCTGCACGTCCTCGGGGAGCGCGTAGTCGCGGCCCGAAGCGACCGCGCGCGCCTTCGCCATGCGCAGCAGCGCGATCCCCGCCCGTGGGCTCGCCCCGAGCGCGAGGCTCGAGCTCTCACGGGTGTGGCGGAGCACCTCGACCACGTACAACCCGACGCTCTCCTCGACGTAGACCGCGCGCGCGGCGGCGATCGCGCCGAGCACGTCGTCGCGGTCGGCGACCGCGTGCAGCCGCTCGAGTGGCGGCGACGTGGTCTGCTCGGCGAGCATGCGCGCCTCCTCGGCGGCGGGCGGGTAGCCGAGCGAGAGCCGCGCCGTGAAACGGTCGAGCTGGGCCTCGGGGAGCGCGTACGTCCCCTCGTACTCGATCGGGTTCTGGGTGGCGACGACGAGGAACGGCAGCTCGAGGGGATAGGTGACGCCGTCGATCGTCACCTGGCACTCCTGCATCGACTCGAGGAGCGCAGACTGGGTCTTCGGCGACGCGCGGTTGATCTCGTCGACGAGGAGCACGTTCGCGAAGACCGGCCCCGGCTTGAACTCGAACTCGTTGGTCTTCTGGTTGAAGACGTTGACGCCGGTCACGTCCGTCGGCAGGAGGTCGGGCGTGAACTGGAGCCGCGAGAACGAGAGATGGAGCGACCGGGCGAGCGACTTCGCGAGGATCGTCTTTCCGACGCCCGGGAAGTCCTCGATGATCAGGTGGCCCTCGGCGAGAAGACCGAGGACGCAGAGCTCGAGCGTCTCGCGCGGCGCCCTGACGGCGATCTCCAGGTTCGCCACCACGCGCTCGACGACGTCCGCCGCGCCGGCCGAACCGGCCGTGCCGCGCACCGGGGCCGTGTCGGTCATGTTTGCGAGAGTAGCCGCTCGACCTCGTCCAGAACGGCTGCCGCGATCTCGCGCTTGGGTCGTCTCTCGACCTCTCGCTCCCCTGCGTCCGAGACGATCACGACCTCGTTCTCGTCGAGGTCGAACCCGATGTCGTCCCGGCTCACGTCGTTGAACACGAAGAGATCGGCGCGCTTCGCGACCCGTTTCTCCCGTGCCCGCTCGAGGCCCGCGTCCGAGCCGTCCGCGGCGAAGCCGACGAGCACCTGCCCGGGGCGGCTCTCGCCTCCGAGCGCGGCGAGGACGTCGCGGGTGGGCTCGAGCTCGACCGTCCAGCGCTCGTCGTCCTTCGGACGCTTGTCCGCCCGCGCCTCCGCCGGACGGTAGTCGGCGACGGCGGCGGCCATGACGATGACGTCCGCGTCCTTCCGCGCGAGCGCCTCGCGCTCGAGGTCGGCCGCAGTGGGCGTGTCCACGACGGTTACTCCCGCGGGTGCCGCGACTCCGAGGTTCGCCGCCAGCAGCGTGACGTCCGCTCCGCGGCTGCGCGCCTCCTCCGCGAGCGCCACGCCCATGCGGCCGGAAGAGCGGTTGCCGACGAAGCGAACGGAGTCGAGCGGCTCGCGGGTCCCTCCGGCGGAGACGAGCACGCGCCGACCCTGCAGGGAGCCGGGCGGGAGCGCCTCTCCGAGGAGCTCGGCGATCCGCTCGGCGATCTCTTCGGGCTCGGCCATCCGCCCCACGCCGACCTCGCCCTCCGCGAGGTCGCCCTCCGCGGGGCCGACGAGCTCGACCCCGCGCTGGCGCAGAACCGCGACGTTCGCCTGCGTTGCCGGGTGCCGCCACATGCGCGTGTTCATCGCGGGCGCGACGAGCGCCGGGCCCGGGTGCGCGAGCGCGGCCTCCGTGAGAACGTCGTCCGCCAGGCCGTGTGCGAGGCGCGCGAGCGTGTTCGCGGTCAGCGGCGCGACGACGAGCAGGTCGACAGGCTCGAGGTGCGGGTATCTGCTCGTGCTGCGCGGCCGCCGGGCGAGGGCCAGAAACGTCTCCTCGGTCACGAACCGAGCCGCCCCCGCAGTGACGACGGGGTGCACGTCATGGCCCGCTCGGACGAGCAGGCGCACCAGCGTGCACGCCTTGTAGGCCGCGATCCCCCCGGTGACGCCGAGCAGGATGCGTGCCACGGTCGGGCCGGCTAGGCCGGCGGGGCGTGGTACGTGATCTTGCCGCTCGCGATCTCTTCCATCGCCATCGTGAGGTAGTTCTTCGAGCGGGACTCGATCAGGGGAGGCGGGGCCTCTTCGAAGCCGATGCCCTCGCCCAGCTGGTGGTGGTAGTTGTTGATCTGCCGCGCGCGCTTGGCCGCGATGATCACGAGCGCGTAGCGGGAATCGTCAACGCGGTCGAGGAGCTCGTCGATTCGGGGATGGATCATGGCCGCGCCATGGTACCTGCGAACGCAAGCTCGCAGTCCACGACGGCTGCGAGCGCCTTCGTCGCCCGCTCCACGTCGTCGTTCCGCACCATGTAGCGGAAGCGGTGCGCCTGCTCGAGCTGCTCGCGCGCGAGCTCGATCCGCTCGCCGATCTCGCCGGTGCTCTCCGTCGCACGGTCGCGCAGCCGCCGCTCGAGCTCCGGGACGTCCGCGGCGATGAAGATGGTCACGCTGCCCGGCACCTCGTCCTGCACTCGCAGCGCGCCGTCGAGCTCGAGCTCGAGAACGCAGACCTTCCCCTCCTCCGATATGCGCTCGATCTCGGAGCGGAGCGTCCCGTACCGTCGCCCCGAGACGTAGGGAACCCACTCGAGAAACTCACCCGAGCCCACCCGGCGCGTGAACTCGCCGTCGGAGAGGAACCAGTACTCGCGCCCGTCGATCTCCCCCGGCCGCTGGGGCCGGGTCGTCGCCGACACGGCCACCTCGAGCCCCTCGACGCGCTCGAGCAGCCCTCTGATCAGCGTCCCCTTGCCCGCACCGGACGGCCCGGTGACGACGAAGACGGGCGAGGACGACACGCCCGCGAGCTACTTCCCGGGAAGCGGACGCGGGCCCGCGACGCTCACGAGCGGTGGTTGAAGAGCTCGACGAGCTCGGTCCGCTGCCGCTCCGACAGGCCGCCGACCGTCTTCGACTGGCTGATCCGGCACTGGTTCAGCAGCCGCGCGGCCTTCACGCGGCCGAACTTGGGGACCGCCATGAGCATGTCGAAGACCTTCGCGGTCGAGACGAACTCGGGGGGGTCGAGGAGGATCTCCTCGATGTGCACGCGGGCAGCCTTCAGGTCCCGCTTCAGCTGGGCCCGCCGCACGCGTACGTCGTTCGCCCTCTGTAGCGCCTCCATCCGTTGGTCGAGGGAGCGGGCGGGCGCCTGGGCGTGCGTCTTCGACGTGACCATGAGCCGGACGAGTCTACCAAGACTCGGTTGCGGGTCAAGCAGGAACGTTTTGGCCCATTTGCAGGTATTTTTGCGTTGTCCGATCGGATTACGATCGCGCGGTGAGAGGCGATTCCAGGGCCGCGCTCCGATCCTCGGCCCCGGTTCCGGCGTCGGCCGCGGCGAGCTCGTCGCGGATCCGAGCCGGCGCGAAGGGATCGGAGAAGAGGATCGTCCCGAGCGCGACCGCGCTCGCGCCGACGGCCACGAGCTCGAGCGCGTCCCGGCCCGAGCAGACGCCTCCCATCGCCACGATCGGGAGCTCGACGGCCCGGGCGCACGCATGGACGCACGCAAGCGCGATCGGGCGGAGTGCGGGCCCCGAGTACCCGCCGGTGCCGAGCGCGAGTACGGGACGCAGGCTGCGCGCGTCGAGCGCGAGGCCCCGGATCGTGTTCACGAGCGAGAGCCCGTCCGCCCCGGCGGCGGCCACGGAGCGCGCGGACTCGGCGATGTCGGAGGTCGCCGGCGAGAGCTTGGCGTACAGCGTCTTGGACGTAGCTGCGCGCGCCGCCGCGACGAGCTCGGCCGACGTCTCGGGCGCCTCCTCGACATTCGGGCAGGAGAGGTTCAGCTCGATCGCGGCGACGTGCTCGTTGCCCTCGAGGCGCTCGCACACGCGGGTGTAGTCGGAGGCGGAAAAGCCGCCGACCGAGACCCAGAGCGGCATCTCGAGCGTTTCCAACCGCGGGAGGTGATCCCGCACGAACGCGTCTATTCCGGGGTTCTGGAGGCCGATCGAGTTGAGCATCCCGTGGTCGGTCTCGGCGATCCGCGGCGGCGGGTTGCCTTCGCGTGGAAGGGGCGTCACGGTCTTCGTCACGAAGGTGTCGAGCTGTCTCGCGACCTCCGGCGCGACGAGCGCGTCCAGGCAGCCCGAGGCGTTCAGGATCGGGACCCGGGTAGGCGTCACGCGGCCTCCCGGAGGACGGGGCCCGAGACGCAGAGCCGCTCGTAGCGCCCCTCCACCTCCACGACGCACCCGTAACACGCTCCGTAGCCGCACGCCATCGGAGCCTCGCGGGCGAGCTGCGCGCCCGGGACGAGCTCCGAGACGGCGTCGAGCATCGGTTCCGGCCCGCACGCGAGCACGTCGCCCGCGTTGTCCGGCAGGAGCTCGGTGACGAGCCTCGGCTCGACGACGACCTCCGCGCCGGGAAGGAGCGCGGCCGCGCGTGCATGGACCTCGCTCCGGAACCCGAGCAGCGCGGGAGCGCCGCCGAGCGCGTCCGCGAGATACGGCATCGGCGCGATCCCGATACCGCCCGCGACGATGAGCGGGCGGGCGACGTCGAGGTCGAAACCCTTCCCGAGGGGCCCGAGCACGTGAATCGCGTCACCGGCGTCGAGCGCCGCCAGCGCGCGCGTGCCGGGGCCGATCGGGTCGATGAGGAACGCGAGCGCGCCGGGAGGCGCCTGGCAGAGGCTCATCGGGCGCGGAAGCACGCGTCCGGGCGCCTCGAGCATGAAGAACTGGCCCGGGGCCCCTGGGTCGAGGTCGCCGCGCTCGAGCCGCAGCAGCGCATACGGCCCCACGGTCTCGACTGCGAGAACACGGAGAGACCGTCGCCTCACGCGCCGGCCTCGATGCGCTCCTGGAGCGAGAGCGCGGATTCGGCACGTGCGTTTGCGATCGCGTGCACCGCCGCGGCCGCGCCTGCGAGCGTCGTGATGCAGGGCACGCGCGCAGCGAGTGCGGCCTCCCGGATCAGGTAGCCGTCGGCGCGCGCGCCGCTTCCCTGAGGCGTGTTGACGACGAGGTCGCAGCGTCCGCGGCGGACGAGATCGACGACGGTGGGCTCGTCTGCGTCCGCCTCGGCAACCTTGGCCACGACCTCGAGCTCGAGGCCGGCGGCGCGCAGCGTCCGTGCGGTGCCCTCCGTCGCGACGAGGTCGAACCCGAGGCCCGCGAGGGCGGCGGCGACGGACACGGCCGCAGGCTTGTCCTCGTCCCGCACGGAGAGGAAGGCCGTGCCCGAGGTCGGGAGCGGTCGACCCGCCGCGCGCTCGGCTTTCGCGAGCGCGGTCGGGAGGTCGGCGGCGCTCGCCATCACCTCGCCCGTCGAGCGCATCTCCGGCCCGAGCACCGGATCCGCACCGGGGAAGCGGGAGAAGGGTAGAACCGCGGCCTTCACGCTCACCTGCGTCGGACGCGGCGTCGGCAGATCGAGCTCGCGCAGCGTCGCGCCGGCCGCGATCCGGCAGGCGGCGTCGACGAGGTTCACCCCGATCGCCTTGCTGGCGAACGGCACGGTGCGAGACGCGCGCGGGTTCGCCTCCAGCACGTACACCGTCTGATCCGCGATCGCCAGCTGGACGTTCAGCAGCCCGACCACGCCCAGCGCGAGCCCGAGACGCTTGACGACGTGCTCGACCTCGAGTGCGGCGGCAAGTGTCAGCGAGGGCGCCGGCAGCACGCAGGTCGAGTCGCCCGAATGCACGCCCGCCTCTTCCACGTGTTGCATGACCGCGGCGATGAGCACCTCCTCCCCGTCGCAGAGCGCGTCGACGTCGAGCTCGATCGCGTGCTCGACGAAGCGGTCGACGAGGACGGGCCCCTGCACGGCGGCCATCGCAGCCTCGAGCTGAGCCGCGTCGTAGCAGACGCGCATCGCCCGGCCGCCGAGCACGTACGACGGCCGGACGAGCACCGGGTACCCGATCCGGTCCGCGGCGGCGGCGGCCTCATCGGGGCTCGCCACGATCGCCCATGGCGGGCAGCGGACGCCGAGCTCCGAGACGAGCGTCCCGAAGCGCTCCCGGTCCTCCGCGAGGTCGATCGCCGCGTGCGGCGTGCCGAGGATGCGGTAGCCCGCCTCCTCGATGGCGCCGGCCAGCTTGAGCGGCGTCTGGCCGCCGAACTGGGTGACGACGCCGACGGGGCGCTCGCGAGCGCACAGCTCGAGGACGTGCTCGCGCAAGAGTGGCTCGAAGTAGAGCCGGTCGGAGGTGTCGTAGTCGGTCGAGACCGTCTCCGGGTTGCAGTTGACCATGACCGCCTCGTAGCCGAGAGCCCGGAAGGTCTTGGCGGCGTGGACGCAGCAGTAGTCGAACTCGATCCCCTGGCCGATCCGGTTCGGCCCCGAGCCGAGGATGACCACGCGCTCGCGCCCGCTGTCCGGCGCCGTCTCGTCCGTCTCGCCCCAGGTCGAGTAGTAGTACGTCGACGCCGCCTCGACCTCCCCGGCGCAGGAGTCGACGCGCCGATAGGCGGGCCGGATCCCGAGCTCGTGGCGCCGCCGCCGCACCTCCACCTCGGGGACCCCGAGCGCGCGGCCGAGCTCCTCGTCGCTCCAGCCCGCGCGCTTCGCGCGCAGCAGGTCCCCGCTCCGGAGCTCCCCGCGCGCGCGCTCGAGCTCCGCCCGGAACCAGGGGTGCAGCCCTTCGGGCAGCTCCTCGAGCGTCGGCCACGGCGTCGCCGAGCCCCGGTCGAGCTCGCGTGAGCCGTACGCCTTCAGGAACGCCTCGCTGAAGGTGCGGCCGATGCCCATCGCCTCGCCGACCGACTTCATCTGGGTTCCGAGCTCGCGGTCGGCGCCGGCGAACTTCTCGAAGGCGAAGCGCGGGAACTTGACGACGACGTAGTCGAGCGTCGGCTCGAAGCTTGCCGGCGTCGTCTTCGTGAGGTCGTTCGGGATCTCGTCGAGCGTGTAGCCGACCGCGAGCTTGGCCGCGACCTTGGCGATCGGGTAGCCGGTCGCCTTCGACGCCAGCGCAGAGGACCGGGAGACGCGCGGGTTCATCTCGATCACGCGCAGCTCGCCGGTGTCGCGCTCGCGCGCGAACTGGATGTTCGAGCCCCCGGTCTCGACGCCGACGGCGCGGACGATCGCGGCCGCCGCGTCGCGGAGCTCCTGGTACGCCTCGTCGGAGAGCGTCATCTGGGGCGCCACGGTGACCGAGTCGCCCGTGTGCACGCCCATCGGGTCGAGGTTCTCGATCGAGCAGACGACGACGACGTTGTCCGCGCGGTCGCGGATCACCTCCAGCTCGAACTCGTCCCAGCCACGCACCGACTCCTCGACGAGCACCTGGCGGATCGGGGACTCGGCGAGCCCGCGCTCGACCTGCCTGCGCAGGCCCTCGAGGTCGTCGGCGAAGCCCCCGCCGTGCCCGCCGAGCGTGAACGCGGGCCGTACGACGGCCGGGAGGAGCAGGTCGTCGAGCTCCTCCAGCGAGGTGACGATCCGCGAGGCGGGCACGAGCAGTCCGCAGCTGCGGACTGCCTCGCGGAACTCCTCGCGGTCCTCTGCACGGCGGATCACGTCGACCGGGGCTCCGATCAGCTCGACGCCGAGATCGTCGAGGACCCCGGCCTCCGCCAGCGCGACGGCGAGGTTGAGCGCCGTCTGCCCGCCGAGCGTGGGCAGAAGCGCGTCCGGTCGCTCGCGCTCGAGCACGGAGGCGACCCCCGCCGGGTCGAGCGGCTCGATGTAGGTCCGGTCGGCGAACCCTGGGTCGGTCATGATCGTCGCCGGGTTCGAGTTGACGACGATCGTCCGGTAGCCGTCCTCCCGCAGCACCTTCAGGGCCTGGCAGCCCGCGTAGTCGAACTCGCAGGCCTGCCCGATCACGATCGGGCCGGAGCCGATGACGCAGATCGACTCGAGGTCGCGTCTCGCCGGCATCAGCGCCTCCCCAGTGCGCGCACCCAGTCCTCGAGGATCGGCCACGCGTCGTGCGGGCCGGGGCCGGCCTCGGGGTGGAACTGCACCGAGCGCGCGCGCAGGTCGGGGAAGTCGAAGCCCTCGACCGTCCCGTCGTAGAGGGAGACGTGGCGGGCCTCCTCGGCGTCCGAGGGCTCGACCGCGAACCCGTGGTTCTGGCTGGTCACGAGCACGCGCCCGCTGGCGCGGTCGAGCACGGGATGGTTGGCGCCGCGGTGGCCGAAGGGGAGCTTGAAGGTGCGGTGGCCGGTCGCGAGCCCGAGGAGCTGGTGACCGAGGCAGATCCCGAGGAGGGGGACGCGTCCGAGCAGGCACTCGACGGTCTCGACCTCGTCGCGCAGCGGCTCGGGATCACCAGGGCCGTTCGAGAGGACGACGCCGTCGTAGCCGGCGAGCTCGTCGGCGCTCGCGGTATGCGGGAGGACGGTCACGGAAGCCCCGGCCGCGGCGGCCCGACGGAGGATCGAGCGCTTCGTCCCGTAGTCGACGACCGCGACGTGCACGTCGCCGCGGTCGGAGTAGACGAAGGGCTCGCGCGTCGACACGGCCGAGACCAGCGACTGCCCCTCCATCGCCGGCTGCTCGCGCACCTGCTCGAGCGCCTCGGCCGGCGGCAGCGTCTCCTCCTCGGCGACGGCGACCGCGCGCATCGCGCCCGCGTCCCGGAGGCGGAGGACGAGCGCTCGGGTGTCGATCTCCTCGAGCCCGACGAGGCCGTGGTCGACGAGCCACCGTGCCCACTGCGCGCCGCCGAGCTGGCGCATCAATGCTGCCTTCGCGTGCGGCCGCTCGGACTCGCCGCGCTCCTCGGCGACGCCGTAGTTGCCGACCATCGGCGCCGTGAAGCAGACGAGCTGCTCGGCGTAGCTCGGATCGGTGACGGTCTCCTGGTAGCCCGTCATCCCGGTCGTGAAGACCGCCTCCCCGAACGCCGTCGCGGAGGCGCCGACGGAGCGCCCGCGGAAGATCGTGCCGTCCTCGAGGAGCAGGTAGCCCGCGCTCATCCGTGCACGACCCGTCCGTCGGCCACCGTTCGGAGCACACGCCCCGTCAGCCGCTCGCCGAGGAGCCACGAGTTGGCCGAGCGGGAGCGGAAGCCCTCCTCGGTCACGTCCCATTCCGCGCCCAGGTCGAGCACGGCGAGGCTCGCCCGCGCGCCGACCTCGATGCGGGGCTCCGGGAGGCCGAAAGCACGCGCCGGTCCTGCCGACATGCGCTCGAGCAGCGTCTCGAGAGCGAGCTCGCCGGGGAGGACGAGATGCGTGTGGAGCGCCGCGAAGGCCGTCTCGAGGCCCGTCACGCCGAAGGGCGCCTCCTCGAACGGGACCTCCTTCTCCTGCCGCGCGTGCGGCGCGTGGTCGGTGGCGATGCACGAGATCGCGCCTCGCCGGAGCGCGTCGCGCAGCGACGAGCGGTCCTGCGCCGCCCGCAGCGGCGGGTTCATCTTCACGTTCGCGTCGAGCGAGCGGACGGCCTCGTCGGTGAGGACGAGGTGGTGCGGCGTGACCTCGGCGGACGCCGGGACGCCGGAGGCGAGCGAGCGGTCGAGCGCGGCCACGGACTCCGCCGCGGACACGTGCATCAGGTGGACGCGCCGCTCCTCGAGCGCGGCGAGAGCGAGGTCGCGCTCGACCATGACGCTCTCGGCCGCCGACGGATACGCGCCGAGCCCGAGCTCAGCGGAGACGGCTCCCTCGTGGACGTGCCCGCCGCGCGAGAGCGTCGGCTCCTCGCAGTGGAGGGCGAGCGGCAGCTCGACCGGGCCGCTGTAGCGGAGCGCGCGCCGCAGCAGCGCCGCGGAGGCGACCGGCCGGCCGTCGTCGGTGAACGCCGCCGCGCCCGCCTCGGCGAGCTCGACCATCTCCGTCAGCTCGCCGCCCGCCTGGCCCTTGCTGATCGCGGCCATGAACCCGGTCGGGACGACCGCTTCTTCCCGCGCGCGCGCCACGAGGCCGCGGAGCAGGGCCGCGGAGTCGACCACGGGCTCCGTGTTCGGCATCGCGAGGATCGAGCAGTACCCGCCGGCCGCCGCCGCCTCGGTTCCCGAACGAAGGGTCTCCTCGTCCTCGCGCCCCGGCGTGCGGAGGTGGACGTGGGGATCGACGAAGGCGGGCGCGACGACGAGCTCGCTGGCCGGCCCGGGCTCGATGGTCGTGATGACACCGTCGGCGACCGTGATCCGCAGGCACTCGTCGATCCGCTGCGCCGGTGCGAGCACTCTGCCCTCGAGGACGAGCGAGTCGCCGCGGCCGTTGCGTGAAGCAAGGATCATGGGCCGGCCTTCGGCCCATGATCGGGGAGCGGTGTCGGGAACCGGAAGGGTCCCCACGCTCTCGAGACGAACCACGCTCCTGGGGGAAACACGGTTTCTCCCGCGAGGGCGAGCTGCAGGCGAGCGGTGGTCATGCGACCTCCAGCGGGTCGGCGAAGCTGTGCTCGAGCGCCGCGCTCGCCCGGTCGTCGACGAGATCGGCGAGCACGGCCATGCGCACGACCAGGCCGGCGCGCACCTGGTCGACCACGAGCGCTCCGGCGGAGTCCGCGATCCGGGCGTCGATCTCGACGCCGCGGTTCATCGGCCCCGGGTGCATGACGAGCTGGTCCGGTCGCACGCGCTCCGGCGTGACTCCCCAGACCGCGGCGTACTCGCGGAGCGAGGGAACGAACGCGTCCTCCATCCGCTCGCGCTGCATCCGCAGGACGTAGACGACGTCGGCGTCCGAGATCGCGCCGATGTCGCTCGAGACGGCGCAGCCGAGAGCGTCGATCCCAGGAGGCAGGAGCGTCCGCGGGCCTACGAGCGTCGCCCGTGCGCCCACGAGCCGGAGCGCCCGCACGAGCGAGCGGGCGACCCGCGAGTGGAGGACGTCGCCCACGATCGCCACGTGCACGCCGTGGAGCCTCCCGAGCGCCCTCTCGATGGTGTACAGGTCGAGCAGCGCCTGCGTCGGATGCTCGTGCTTCCCGTCACCGGCGTTCACGACGTGCGCGTCCGTCCACGAGGCGACGAGCTGAGCGGCGCCGATCGACGGGTGGCGGACGACGATCACGTCGGGGTCGTAGGCCGAAAGGGTCAGGATCGTGTCCTTCAGGGACTCACCCTTGTCGACCGAGGAACCGACTGCGCGTACCGAGCTCGTGTCCGCGGAGAGACGCCTGGCCGCGAGCTCGAAGCTCGCGAGGGTCCGCGTGGAGGACTCGTAGAAGAGATTCACGACCGAGCGCCCGCTGAGCAGCGGGCGCTTGACGGCGCCGCCGTCGAACGAGCGGGCCGCGGCGAGCAGGCGCTCGACGTCCGCGCGCTCGAGGTCGGCGATCGCGAGCAGGTGCCTGCGCGCCTCAGGCATTTCCGCCGTCCTCGGGCTCGTGGACGAGGAGCACGCGGTCGACACCGTCGACCTCGACGAGCTCGACCTGGATCCGCTCGTCACGCGCGGTCGGGAGGTTCTTGCCGACGTAGTCGGGCCGGATCGGGAGCTCGCGGTGACCGCGGTCGACGAGGACCGCCAGCTGCACCCGCGACGGCCGGCCGAACTCGAGCAGGGCGTCGATCGCAGCGCGAATCGTCCGCCCCGTGTAGAGGACGTCGTCGACGAGGACGACGGTCGTGCCCTCGAGGCCGAAGGGGATCGTCGTCGCATGGACGACCGGCTGCCGCGCACCGTTTCGCTCGGGCGCGTCGTCGCGGTGGAACGTGATGTCGAGCGTCCCGAGCTCCGGCGTCGTCCCGCCGCGCTCCGCGACGAGCTCGCGGAGCCGGGCGGCGAGGGGCACGCCTCGAGTCTGGATGCCGACGAGCGCGACCCGCTCGAGGTCGGCGTTCCGCTCGACGATCTCGTGTGCGATCCGGGAGAGCGTCCTCGAGATCGCGTCCGCGTGGAGGAGAGTCTTCGTTCCGGCGGCCGCTTCGGCCTGGCCGGGGACGTGCATGGTCATCTCGCTCCTTTCCGGCCTCGCAGGACCGGGTTAAAGGGTCGGTGTCGGTGCAGTCTAGCGGCCGGGCGCGACGACGTCCGAGCGGCCGGCTACTCGAGGTCTTCCTCGGCCGCCTCGCTCAACGCCTCGATCGCCTCGCGCGCGTCGTCGACCTCGGACTCCGACACGAGCACCTTCAGCGGAGGGTCGTCCGGCACGTCCGGGTCGTGCTCGACAGCGGGCTCGAGCCGCGACTCGATCCCCGCGGCGGTGAGCAGCTCCTGCAACTGCTCGGCCTCGCTCACGTCGCCCGCGACGGCTACCTGGACGAGCCTCGTCATGTGCCCTCGGACCCTATCGCAGCCTTCCGCGCCCTGGCTCCGGCCCGGACGAGCGCGGGAGCGCCCCGTTCCGGGAACGGGATCTCGACGGTGTCGAAGTCGCGCGGCACGACCGTGTCCGGAAACAGCTCGCGCGCCTCCTCGACGACCTGGTGGCCGAAGTAGCGGGTCGAGACGTGAACGAGCGCCAGTAGCTGCACGCCGGCCTCCCGTGCGACCAGCGCCGCCTCCCCCGCGGTCGAGTGCGACGTCTCACGCGCGCGTTCACGCTCGTCGGCGAGGAACGTCGCCTCGTGGACGAGGACGTCCGCACCGGTGGCTGCCTCGACGACCGAGGCCGCAGGCGCGGTGTCGCCGGTGAGGACGAGCTTTCTCCCCGGCCGCGGTGGCCCGAGCACCTGCTCGGGCGTCACCCTCGTACCGTCGGCGAGCTCGACCCCCTCGCCCGCCTGCAGCAGGCCACGCTCGCGCCCGTCGGGGACGCCGAGCGCGTCCGCCGCGTCCACGTCGAAGCGGCCCGGGCGCTCGTGCTCGAGGAGCGTGTACCCGACAGCCGACACGCCGTGCGCCACCGCGAACGTCTCGAGCGCATATCCGCTTCGTTCCAGCCGCCTCCCGGGCTCGAGCTCGACGGCCTGCACCTCGTAGGTCAGGCGGCCGAAGATGCGGCGGAGCGACGAGAGCAGGTCGCGCAGGCCGCGCGGGCCGTACATCGTCAGCGGTACGTCCCGCCCGCGCAGCGAGTACGTCTTCAGCAGGCCCGGCAGCCCGAGGTAGTGGTCCGCGTGGTAATGCGTGAGAAAGATCTCTTCGAGCTCGACGAGGCCGACATCCGAGCGTAGGAGCTGCCGCTGGGTCCCCTCCGAGCAGTCGAAGAGAAGCCGCTCTCCCCCGCGCCGCACGAGCGTCGCCGCGAGCGCGCGCTGGGCGGTCGGCGTGGACCCGGACGTCCCGAGGAAGACGACGTCGAGGTCCACGGCGCCCGATTCTAGAGCCACCCCGCCGAGGCCTACATCGGCACCTCGCAACTGCCGATACGGAGTCCATGCGGCGCATGCGGGCTCACCGCTCGTCCGGCCTGCTCCGGTCCCTGACGTTGCTGCGCACCTTCGTGGTCGCCTCCGCGCTCATCCTCTTCGTCGGAGGCGTCGCCCTCTCCTCGACGCTCACGAGCGGGCTCCGCGAGGCGGCGCTCGAGGACAACGCCCGCGACGTCGCGCTCTACGTGGACGCGGTGCTCGCTCCGGCCGTCGTGCGCGGGGAGCGGGTCGTGGTCACCGGCCGCACGAGGGGGCGTCTCGTCGCCGTGACCAGGCGTCCGGAGGGCATCCGCGGTCTCAACGTGTGGTCGACGGACGGCACGCTCGCGCTCTCGACGCGACGGCCGACCCGCGCGGGCTCGCGGTTCAGGCCGCCGCTCGGCCTGCGCGAGGCGGTTCGCACGGGACGGGCGAGTGCGGACGTCGTGCGGCGTCGTGGCGACGACACCCCCGTCGTCGAGGTGTGGTCACCGCTCCGCACGGTCCGTGGGCGCCCCGTCGGAGCGGCGCAGGTGAGCCTCGACGAGCGCGTCCTGGAGGAGGCGGTCGGGTCCTCGGAGACAACGATCTGGACCGCGGTCGCGCTCGTCTTCGGCGGCCTCTGGCTCGCGCTGGCGCTCTTCGTCCGCGGAGCGTCCGCGCGGCTCCGGCGGCAGAACGACGACCTGCAGTCTCGCTCCCGCGAGCTGCTCGAGACGACGCGGGCTCTCGAGCAGACGCTGCTCGAGACGATCGAGACGCTGAACGCCGCCGTCGAGGCACGCGACCCGTACACGGCCGGCCACTCCCAGCGAGTGCGCCGTGTCGCGCTCGCGGTCGGACGGGAGCTCGCCCTGCCCGCCAAGCGGCTCGGCGCCCTCGGCAACGCGGCGCTCTTCCACGACGTCGGCAAGATCGCGGTGCCCGACTCGATCCTCACCAAGCCCGAGCCGCTGACCCCGTCCGAGGCCGCCCAGATGCGCGAGCATGCCGCTCGCGGCGCCGAGATCGTGTCCCGGCTCTCGTCCCTGCAGGACTCGGCGCCCGCGATCCGGCACCACCACGAGCGCTGGGACGGCCTCGGGTACCCCGACGGTCTGCGCGAGAGCGCGATCCCACTCGAAGCAGCGATCATCGGCCTCGCCGACGCCTGGGACGCGATGACCACGGACCGCCCGTACGCGAGCGCGCTGACCGTCGACCAGGCCAAGCAGCAGCTGAGCGCCGGCAGCGGAAAGCAGTTCAACCCGGCGGTCGTGGACGCGTTCCTCGCGATCGCGCGCCGGCGCCCCGGCGACGTCCTCCCTCCGGAGGCGCCGTCCCTGCCGCTCGCCGCATCGGGCTAGGAGGCTTGGTGGAAGGGGCCTCGTCGCGGAGCCGCCGCTGCCTCGGGCGATACAGCGTCTGTTCCGCCAAGCCCTCCTACGAGGCGCCGGCGCGCGCGAGCGCCGCGAGGTCGAGGTCGGTGTAGACCTGCTCGCCCCTGAACTTTCGCGCCACCGGGTCCCAGGGGAAGAAGATCGCGTTCCGCCACTCGAGCCGGTCGCCGCTCGGCTCGTGGTCGAGCCAGCGCCCCTGGTGGGTCGCCTGCACGCGCGCCTCCTCGCACACGCCCTGGGGCCCGATGACGATGTACTCGAGGTCGAAGTGGATGTCCGGGAAGGCGGTGAGGAGCTCGGTGTAGAACCGCGCGGCGCCCTCGTGGCCCTCCCAGCGCGCGCCGGTCCCGACCACCTCGTACACGCAGTCCGCGGTCAGCGTCGAGATGAGCCCGGGGAGATCGCGGTTGTCCTCTGCGATCGAGTGCGCCTTCCAGAGCTCGCGGATCTCGGCGTACTCGTCCGGGTCCACGGGCCGCCGCAAGAGCTCGAGGATGCGCTCGCTCGCCATGCGCCGCTGTTCTATCAGCGGCCGCGGCTACGGGAGCAGCAGACGCTGGCCCGGGACGATCGTCGCCCCCGCGATCCCGTTCCGGCGCTGGAGCTCCCAGACTCCGGCGCGCGGGTCGCCTCCGCTCGAGGCCGCGATCGACCAGAGCGTCTCCCCGGGCTGCACCGTGTGGTAGCGGGGTGTCGGCCCTGCGCCCGTGTCCCTCGCGAGGACGGCCCAGACCAGGACGGCAATCAGCGCGACGATGACGATGCGACCGAACATGTGTTCGCACACTAGGCGAACACGTGTTCGATGTCAAGCGACCGCGCCTACCTCCCGAGCGCGGTGCGCGCGACGACGACGGTCTTGCGCGAGCGGTTCGACTCCGCTGCGAGCCGGACGGAGACCTGCACGCGCCCCCTCGCGCCGGCGGGTGCGGGAACCTGCAGGCTCCGGGGCCGGAGGCCGACGACGACCGCCGCGCGGCACCGTGCCGACACGCTCGCCCTGGAGGTGACGCAGACGACGGCGCGCGCGTCCTCGCCCGTGGCGATGCGCGTCGCCACCTGCGAGGGCTTGCCGGCCGCGACCGCGACCCGCGCGTCGAGAACACCCTGCCCCGGCCTCCAGCGCACGAGGGCGCCGGTACAGCCCGCCTCGCCCGCCGAGATCGCCTCGCGGACGGCGTCCGCCGAGACGCGCGCACTGCCGTCCGCGCGCAGCAGGCCCGCCTGGAACCCGGCCCTGGCCGTGTCGTCGCGGAACCCGAAGAAGCTGACCTCGGCGAGGTCCGTGTCGCACGCTGCCCGCCGGACGAGGTCGCCGTAGATCCCGGCCTGCGTGATCTCGTCGGTCACGGGGACGTTCTCTCGCCCGAGGTAGCCCGGACGGCGGGCGGTGTCGACCTGCCAGCCGACCTCGTCCAGGTGGAGCTTCAGGCCCTCGACCGTCGTCGGCTGCGCCGTGCCGTGGAACGCGTCCCACAGCGCCTGCTTCAAACGGTCGAGGTCGGCGAAGCCGACGTTCGGCCACGAGTATCCGCGGTCGAGCGGATCGGTCGCCTGGCGCGGATACGGGTGGAAGCTGAAGGCGTCCATCAGGGGGCGCGTCCGCCCGCTTCGCCTGTACCAGTCGCCGAGCGCGCGCAGGAAGCGCACCGGCGACGTGGAGATGTTGTTCTTCGCATCGGGCCGGTCGTTCCCACGCGGGGAGAGGCCGACGCCGACGACCCGGAGCGTCTCGTCGACGCCTTTCAGGGCGTCGTAGGCGGCCGCGAGGTACGGCCCGAACGCCTTCGCCGAGACGTTCGCGCCTCCGGCGTCGAACTGCGGCCGCCAGAAGGCCGGCTGGTTCGGCTCGTTGCCGATCACGAGCTGGCGCACGTCCGGGTAGATGGAGGCGAGGGCCCCCACGTATCCGGCGAAGAGCGTGGGCGCGCCGAGGCCCGCCTCGAGCTCCCGGGGCGGGTACGGGTACACGGCGAGGACGACCCGGAGACCGGCGGCCGCGGCGGTCTCGACCGCGGCATCGAGGTGTGCCTTGTCCTGGATCACCATCGGGTCGCTCGGGACGAAGCGCACGCCGATCACGACCTGCCTCAGCCCCAGAGCGCGCATCTGCTCGTACATCGCGGCGCCGCCGTCCTGCGCGTACTTGGCCGAGTCGTCGTTCGCGCCGATGTCCGCGGCCGGCGCGAGCGAGGCCCCGACGCCGAGCGCCGTGACGAGGACGAGTGCAGCCGCAGCGAGGAGTCTCATCGTGTCGATCCGCGGGCTCCCCACCGCCCCCGGGCGATCGGGAGCCTAGAGTCGTGCCCGGACAGCGTCAAGCAGGAACGCGCTCCCGAAGCGCACCGGGTCGTCGGTCGGGAGGCCGGTCTCGGCCTCTACGTCCGCGATCGCGGCGCGCGCCTCGTCCGCGGTGAGGTGCGCGGTGTTCAGCGCAACGCAGGCGACCTTCGCCGGGCGCCGCGGGAGCGCGACCCGCTCGTGGAGCTCGACGAGCTCCGGCAGCGGCGGGATCGGGTGCCCTGGGCTGCCCTCGATCTCGGTCGTCCCGTCCCGGTGGCAGAGGACGAGGGCGTGCGGCGCCGCACCGTGGAGAAGGCCGAGCGTCACGCCCGAGTAGAGCGGATGGACGAGCGAGCCCTGGCCCTCGACGAAGAGCAGGTCTCCTCCGCGGTCGGCGCCTTCGACCACGAGCCGCTCGGCTGCGCCGGCGAGGAAGTCGGAGACGACGGCATCGACGGCGATGCCCCAGCCCGCGATCGCGATGCCGGTCTGGCCGGTCGGGACGAAGACCGAGCGGAGCCCCTGGCTCCGTGCCTCCAGGTCGAGCTCGACCGCCACGGTCTTCTTGCCGATCGCGCAGTCGGAGCCGACGGTGAGGACGATCTTCGCGTCGACCTCGAGGTTCGCTCCGGTGACGACGTTGAGCCCTTCCGGCGGCCGTCGGAGGTCGCGCAACGCAACGCCGTGCGCGCGCGCCAGCTCGGACAGCTCGTCGTCGTCGGACAGGAACTCGTGCAGTCCGCTCTCGACGTCGAGGCCGTGGGCGATGCAGCTCCTCAGGAGCTCCCGCCACGCGGGCGGGAAGCGGCCGCCCTGCGTCGCGACGCCGACGATCGCCACGGTCGGCTCGTGCGCGAGCGCGTCCTCGACCGAGCCGACGATCGGGACCCCCTCGTGCTCCTCGCCCGCGCGCGCCGAGTCGAGGATCACCACGACCGGGTCGGGCCCGTAGCGGACGATCCCGCGCATCGTCTTGCCGTAGTGCGGGTCGTGGGAGAAACCCTCCCCGAGGATCAGGATCCGCCGCGGCCCGCTCATCGCGCGGCCATTCTCACCCGCGCAGCGCGCGCAGGGCGTTGAGGATCACCGCGACGTCGATCACCTCCTGGAAGAGAGCTCCCCACACCGGGGGCAGGTAGCCGAACGCCGCGACGACCATCGCGCCGACCGAGAGGCCGAGCCCGACGACGACGCTTTGCCGCGCGATTCCGAGCGAGCGACGAGCGACCCGGATCGTGAGCGGGATGCGGTCGGCGCGATCGACCACGACCACGACGTCCGCCGTCTCGGAGGCGACGGTCGCGCCCTTGCCCGCCATCGCGATCCCGACGTCCGCGAGCGCGAGCGCGGGGGCGTCGTTGATCCCGTCGCCGGCCATCACGACGACGCCGTCGTGGAGCGACCTCGCCTGCTCGACGACCTCGAGCTTCCCCGCGGGCGTCTGCTCCGCGTACACCTCGTCGATCCCGAGCGACGAGGCGACCTCCCGCGCGATGTCGAGCCGGTCTCCGGTCACGAGCGCGACGTGCTCGACGCCCGCGGCCCGGAGGTCGCGCGCGATCGTCTCGGCCCCCGGGCGCAGGTGGTCGGCCATGACGAGGACCGCCTGGAGCTCGCCGTCGACGCCGACGAGGATCTTGGCGCGGCCCGCCCCCTCGCCGTCGTCCAGCTCGAGCGCACGCGCGCGAGCGCCGGCGTATCCCTGGTCCTCGAGCCAACTGCTCGAGCCGACCGCCACCCCGCGCCCTTCGACGAGGCCGACGATCCCGCGGCCCGGCTCCTCCTCGACCCGCTGGGGCGTGCTCAGCCGCAGGCCGCGCCCCGTCGCCTCCCGCACGAGACTCTCGGCGAGGACGTGCGCGGACAGCTGGTCGAGCGAGGCCGCGAGCCGCAGCGCCTCGTCGGGCAGGAGCCCGTCGGCCACGACGATCTGCTCGAGAGCAGGGTCGCCGCTCGTGACCGTGCCCGTCTTGTCGAGGAGGACGGTGCCCGTGTCGCCCAGTCGCTCCAGGACGCCCGCGCCCTTGACGATCACCCCCGCGCGCGCCGCGCGGGAGAGCCCGCCCACGAGTGCGATCGGCGCCGCCAGGATGAGCGGGCACGGCGTCGCCACGACCATGACCGCGAGCCCGCGGGTCGAGTCGCCGCTGAGCGCCCACGCGAGCCCGGCGAAGGCGAGCGAGAACGGGAGGAAGACGGCGGCGTAGCGGTCGGCGAGCCGGATGAAGGGCGCACGGTCGCTCTCTGCCGTCCGCACGAGCCGCACGATCGACGCATATGCGCTCTCCGAGGCTGCGCGCGTCACACGCGCGTCGAACGCGTTGCCCGCGTTCGTCGTCCCGGAGCGAACCTCGCCCCCGGCGGGCACCGTCACCGGAAGAGGCTCGCCGGTGAGCGCGGCCTCGTCCAGGACGGCCTTGCCGGCGGCGACGACCCCGTCCGCCGGCACGATCTCGCCCGCGCGCACGACCACGACGTCTCCCGGCACGAGCAGCTCGACCGCCACCTCCTCGACGCCCTCCGGCCCGTGGCGGTGCGCGATCCGCGGCGCGCGCTCGACCAGCTGCCGGAGCTCACGTCGCGCCCGCGCCGCGGCCCACGCCTCGAGGGCCGCGCCGCCGGACATCATCAGCGCGACGATCGCCGCGGCGAGCTGCTCCCCGAGGAGGAGCGCCCACGCGATCGCGACGAGCGCGATCGCGTCGACGCCGACGTCGCCCCGCAGCAGGCTTCGCGCGGTATCGACGACGAGCGGGACGAGGACGACCGCCGCCCCGAGGCCCCAGGCAGCGTCGGCCCAGCCCTCCTCGCCGGCGAGCCAGAGCGCACCGCCGGCGACGATGGCGGCGAGCGCGAAGAGGGCGAGGATGCGCTCCCGCACGGGCTTCTACTCGGCGGCGGCGACGGGCACCGAGACCCCGAGGCCGGGTGCGACCGCGGGCACCTGCACGCCGTCCACGAGCTCCACGCCCGGGCACGGGTCCCCGCGGAGGAGCAGGTTCCCGTCGAGGTCGACGTGGTCGCAGAGCGGCGCCACGCAGCAGGCTGCGGCGATCCCGAGGCCCGACTCGAGCATGCACCCGAGCATCACCCGCAGGCGGAGCGCGCGCCCCGCGTGGGTCATGCGGATCGCCTCGCGGATGCCTCCCGACTTCGCGAGCTTGATGGTGATTCCGTGCCCGATCTCGGCGCAGCGGGCCACGTCCGAGAGGGTGTGACAGTCCTCGTCGACGAAGATCGGGACCGGCGAGCGCTCGCGCAGCGTGCGGCCTCCGTCGTCTCCGGCCTTCAGCGGCTGTTCGCAGTACTCGACACCGAGCTCGGCCAGTCGCGGGAGGGCGTCGAGCGCCTCGTCCAGCGACCACCACTCGTTCACGTCGACCTGCAGCGGGAGCTCGGTGGCTCGCCGCACTGCCTCGACGCGGGCGACGTCGAGCCCGTCACCGCCGCCGAGCTTCAGCTTCAGCCGGCGGTAGGAGGTTGACGCAACCTCCGCGCGCCGCGCCATGTCGTCCGGGTCTCCGAGCCAGATCGTCCACGAGGTCGGTGGCCCTGTCCGGGGGAGGCCGAGCAGCCGCGCCGCGGGGATGCCGAGCAGCTTGCCCTGGAGATCGTGTAGCGCAGCGTCGATCGCGGCCTTCGCCGCCTGCTCGCCGGGAACCGAGTCGAGCCGCTCGCCGATGTCCTCGAGCGCGAACGGGTCGTCCCCGAGCAGGCCGCCGTGCTCCTCCACGAAGCGCTTCGCCGACCGCGGCGACTCGTCGTAGCGCTCGACCGGCGCGGCCTCCCCGTAGCCCGTGACGCCTTCATGGGTAATGGCCACGTGGACGACGTCCGCCACGTCCGTCGCCTCGCGGGAGATGACGAACGTCTCCGCGAGCTCGAGCCTGACGATGCGGGCGTCGACCTCCACCCGGCGAGCCTACCCCGAGGCGATCGAGGCGACGTAGGTGGCGACGTCGTCCCGGTCGCTGCCGGAGACGATGCCCGCTGGCATCACTCCGCGGCCCCTCTCGACGACCGCTGCGACCGCAGCAGCGTCCAGTCCGCTGCCGACGAGACGCGGGCCCGGGCTCCCGCCGCCGCCGCCCTCCCCGTGGCACGACGCACACCGCTCGGCGAACACGGTCTCACCGCGTGCCGCATCCCCCGCCACCGGAGCTCCGGACGGCGCCTCCGGCTCGAACGGTCGCGCCTGAGCGACCACGAAGACGACCGCGACGACGCCCGAGCCGATGAGGATCGGCCTCCAGCCGCGGCCCATCAGAAGCCGAACCTCACGTTCAGGAAGTACCAGAGCGCCGAGGTCGCCCACAGGAGCCCCAGCGTCGAGGCGAGGGTGAGCCCGGCGGCCGGCAGCGCCCAGCCCGGAAGCGAGCGGTCGCGCACCACCAAGACCTTCGCCGCGAAGACGCCGTAGACGAAGGTGCCGAAGACAGAGTGCGCTGCGACGCGGGCGTCCGGCGTCTGCCAGCCGAGGATCGTGACGCAGTGAAAGAAGACCGGCAGGGTGCAGAGGAAGGCGAGGCGGCCCGACCAGCGATGGACGACGGCTACCGCCGAGCCGCGCTCCGGGAGGAAGTCGAGCCGACCGTAGATCCGCGCGGCCGTCGTCACCTGCACGACCGCCAGGGCGACGGCCGCAGTCGCGAACCAGGCCTTCGCCGCGATCGTCGAGGAGAACACTGTCGTGACGAGGTCGGTGTACGTCTCGTTGACGTCAGCGAGCGTCACTCCGGCAGCCTATGACCTCGTCGACGAGCAGGGGGCTAGACTGATGGCCCCGAGCGCCCGTAGCTCAGGGGATAGAGCGCGCGCCTCCGGAGCGCGAGGTCGCAGGTTCGATTCCTGCCGGGCGCATCGACATCCGCAGCTCAGCGGAACTTGCATCTCATCTGGGTCGACTCTGCCGCCCCCTCGCCCTCCGCCGGAGCCTGACGCGGTTGCCAAGAAACGCTGAGCACGCGTCCGCGGTGACCCCGATGTCGCGCTGAAGCACGCGAGGCAAGGATCGGTCGAGAAAGGGGGCGTGACTATGAGGCGCCGCATTCGTGTCGCCGCGCTTCTCCTGGTCGCCGGCCTGGTCGCTGGCCCGCTGAGCTCGCACGTCTACTGGATGCTGGGTGGCACCTGGCTGCTCCACAGCTCGACCTCGACGGGTATACAGGTTGTCGCGACGGTGGTGGTCTTGCTGCTCGTCGCCTCGGTGCTGATCGTTCTCGCGCGAGTCGGCCTCTGGCAGCAGACGTTCGTCTCCGACCGTGTGATCGGTTTCTTCGCCTGGGCGTTGGCAGCCGTCTTCATGGCCGAGACCCTGGCGGCCTTCACCTGGAGCAGGGGCGAGCCCGAGTGGTGGATGTACGGGCCGGTCTCGTTCGTGATCGCAGTACTCGCGTTGGTGGTGGCCTTGGGCGGCGCGCAACGCCTCGGGGAGCCCGAGAATCCGGCCGGGACGGCGGCTCGTTCGCATCCGAGCCCTGGCTCCACGGAACCCGTCTGACGGGCTCCGGTCGGAAGCCGAGATCCGCGACGAGACCGACGAGTATCAAACCCGGAAGGTGGCTCGGCCGCCCCATCGTCCGGTGGCCGCAGGGTTTCGCTTCGACCGTCATCGCAGTACGCTTTCCGGCGTGAGTAGCGACGCGATGGACGTCGTCGACCGCTGGCGAGCGTCGACGTTCGACCGTGCGACGGTCGAGGACATCCTGGCAGAAGACGTTGAATGGGTTGTCCCGAAACGCGGGGGAGCGACCACCTTGCGCGGGATCGACGCCGTTCTCGAGTGGTACTCGGGTGGAGGGGCGGCCGACGAGGGAGTGCCCGAGTCTGTCGGAGACCCGGAGACGCTCGAGGTCTCGGAGGAGCGCGGTGAATTGGAGGACCTCGGGGAGGGCCGAGTCGGCTCGCTCAATCGCTTGATCTACACGCGGAAGGGGTCCGGCGAGGTCGCGTACGAGAGGTCGGGTCGGCTCGTGTACACGGTGCGCGACGGGAAGATCGTCCGCTACGAGCTCGAAAGCCTCGACGAGAGCGGCTAGCTCAGCTCGCGGTCGAGCTTCGCGTCGTCCGCATGGCCCCGGGCTGGGACGTCAGAGGAGCGCACGCAGCGCCGCGACGAGCCGGTCGACGTCCGCCCCGTCGTTGTACGGCCCGATCGAGACGCGGAGCAGCCGGCGTCCTGCCCACTCGTACACGGGCACCTCGACCCGGAACTCGCCGTAGAGCCGGCGCCAGAGCTTCGTCGGGTCGCACGGAGGAAGCTCGACCGCCCGCATGAAGGGCGCCGGCTCGCCGGCGACCCGCGGCAGCCCGAGCTCGGCGAGGCGCCGCTCGGTCTCGTCGGCGAGCGCGGCCTGCGCCGTGCCGTCGAAGGTCGCGTGCACCTCGATAGCCGTCGGAACGGTGAGGTACGCGGCCGGGTCGCGCGTCCCCTGCCAGCCGTGGCGCTCGCCGAAGTCCGCGTCGTCGCGGTACCCCCAGCTGATCACGAGCGGGTCGATCGAGTGCTGGAGCTCCGACCGTACCCACAGGAACCCCGCGCCCTTTGGAGCACAGAGCCACTTGTGACAATTCCCCGCGTACACGTCCGCGCCGAGGGCCTCGAGGTCGACCGGCACCTGGCCGGGGGCGTGGGCGCCGTCGACGACCGCGAGCGCTCCGTGCTCCCTCGCTGCGGCGCAGATCTCGGCCACCGGCAGAACGAGCGCGGTCGGCGACGTGATGTGGGACACAGACACGGCGCGCGTCCGTGGGCCGATCCTGCCCGCAAGCTCGTCGGGCTCGCAGACGACGAGCCGTG
>Ga0075419_10000499_pt1 | contig 24776 bp, 25 predicted proteins | sample SoiMetdeltSBSDD3_FD_76900 | JGI IMG/M metagenome (GOLD analysis project Ga0075419, IMG submission 76900) | Bulk soil microbial communities from a Populus tree surrounding site in Tennessee, USA - Soil MetaG P. deltoides SBSDD3 | ecosystem: Environmental > Terrestrial > Soil > Tree plantation... | reverse complement strand
TTTGTTGCAGGAAAAAGATAAAACAAGAAAAACTGCCAGGGTAAGAGTAGTTCTCATAAACTACATTTTTTTGATTATGACAATACTATAAGCAAAAACGTTGCCTGATTACGTGCAGTTAGATCTTACTGCTGAGGGCAGGATGTCCAAGGAAAACCAAAGAAAAGCCAGGATCTATTTCATATGAATAAGATAGATACTAATCCAATTACACAGGGATTACTTCAACTTTTCATTTTGCTGGTGTCTCTCGGCATCCCTTTTCGTTTTCTTTTCTATATTTCTTTGAAAAGCCTCGGTAAGGTTAACACTTGTTTGGTTGGCAAGACAGATCAATACCCAAAGCACATCGGCCATTTCATCGGCCAGGTTTTTATCGAGGTCAGTTTTTTTGAAAGATTGGTCACCATAAGTGCGTGCCATGATACGGGCCAGCTCCCCTACCTCTTCGGTCAATATCGCCATATTGGTTAGCTCGCTGAAATAACGGACACCCACGGTTTTTATCCAACCGTCTACCTGTTGTTGTGCTTCCTGGATAGTCATAACAAAATTTTTGTTGAGTCTGTGCAATTTAGCATGATTATTGACGTTTTCATCTCCCCTTATTTGTTGAGCGTACCTACCCTTTGATGCTATAAACCCAATTATTCTATTTCAATTTTAGTATTCTATGATGAAGACCTATGTGCTGAAGGCCATTTTTGTCTTTGCATTTTTTTGCGTTACGCATTTTATAAATGGCCAATCAAAGGAAACAGCTGTCCGCGAAGCAGCCGGTACAGCGCCTGTTAAACCATTTAAGGTATTAACGAACGGCAAACAAGTTACAGTTCAATCAAAACAAAATCTAAAATCGCTCATCGTTTGGACCGCAAGCGGGCATCGTATTGTAGAAGAAAAAGATCTTCGAACAACCAGTTATTCGTTTACGGTTCCTTCCAAAGAAAAAGTCTTTTACCTGAGGGTGGAAACAGCGGAGGGCAAAAAATTTATTGAGAAGATGGGTGTGAAATAGCATATCATTTCAATAACGTAAATACTGCATCGTCGTATTCGGTTTCTACCAATACCTGGTTTCTTAAAGTTACTTTAGTTATTCCCGCATCATTTATATAAGGGCACTCCTCTCCACGCCATCCTTTTACAGTTCCCGTAAATACAATTAAAGTATCAGGTATAGCATTGCCAAATTTAAAAATAAGTGTGTCGGTGATGTTTGGGATCCTGCGATATTGATTGGAAAACAATACTGATGTTTGATTTGGTCCCAGGCCCACATTTAGTGCGTAAGGTTGATTTGTTCTGAGATCGATAAGTTTCACGCTATCAGGAGCCGGAAAGAAGGTAGTTGGAGCAGCATAAATGTCATTACCCGTAACCCTGTCCTTTAGGTAAAAATGTATACCATTGGTTTCCTTTTGAGGATCCTTTCGGCATTCCCTTCTTATGCAGCCATAGTGGATCACGGCTGTCATTACACAAACGTAAAAAGAGATGGATCGCAAGCTCATAGAAATGGTTTTGGCTTTTATTCTTTGTTTTTCGTATCAATGACAATAGTTACCGGGCCATCGTTGCAAAGTTCAACTTTCATATCAGCGCCAAATACCCCTGTGTAGACAGGTTTTCCAACGTCATTGTTTAATTGGAGCAGGAATTTTTCATATATCGGTATGGCAAACTCAGGTTTGCTCGCTTTTATATACGAGGGGCGATTACCTTTTTTAGTAGAAGCATGTAAAGTGAACTGGCTAACAACCAGAATATCACCACTGATATCCTTTAAGGAAACATTCATCACTCCGTTATCATCATTAAATATCCTGAGGTTTACAATCTTTCCGCAAAGCCACTCAATATCTTCAGAAGTATCTGCATCTTCGATGCCAAGCAGAACAAGCAAACCTGTATTGATTTGCGAATAAATTTCATTGTTGATCGTAACAGAAGCTTTGCTCACTCTTTGAATAACTGCCCGCATCTTCGCAAGATAGAAGTTTATGGTTTATAGTTTATCGTCCATCGTTCATAATTTTGATGCAGCAAATAACCAAAAACGATAAACCATAAACGATAAACCCAACATACCCGATCTTTCAACTGAAATCACCTTTCAAACTACACGTAGTGGTGGGAAAGGCGGACAAAACGTAAATAAAGTAGAGACCGCGGTTATCGGCTATTTCAATATTGCGTTATCGGAATTATTAAACGATGAGCAAAAACAGGTCGTTACTGAAAAATTAGCGAACCGGATCAATAGCGAAGGGTTGCTGCTGGTTAAATCGCAAACCTACCGTACACAACTCGAAAATAAAGATGAGGTGATCCGCAAGATGAATGAGCTTGTAACAAAAGCGTTGGAAAAAAAGAAAAAACGGATCGCTACCCGGGCGAATAAAGCAGCAAAGGAAAAAAGATTGGAGTCTAAAAAGAAAAAAGGTGAAATAAAAGAAGGACGCAGGCGAGTAGATCCTCATAATATGTAAGCCGACATATATTTCTTAATTTTACCGACCGATGAAATGGAGACTGATCATTATCATTTTTCTTGTGACCCTATCCGGAAGCTTCTTTATCAATGCCTGCAAAAAAGGACAAGATGATGTACCCGGAAAAACTCCATTGACTTTTACGATACCAGCGGGTTTTCCTCAACCGCTTTATAATTTTTCAAATAATCCATTAACTGAACAAGGATTTCTTTTAGGTCGTGCCTTGTTCTATGATGGTCGCCTTTCAAAAGATGGACATTATCCATGTGCATCATGTCACCAGCAAGTTGCCGTATTTGGCACTTATGATCACGATCTGAGTCATGGTTACAATGACCAGCACTCAAACCGCAATGCCGCTCCTCTTTTCAATCTTGCGTGGCAAAGAGAATTTCACACGGATGGAAAATATAAAAGTTTAGAAGATGAATGTCTTGACCCGATACAGGCGCCAAATCAAATGGCTGAAGAGATCGGTAGTGTATTGACAAAACTCCGGGAAGATGAACATGTGCGGAGCATGTTCCAGGCTGCCTTTGGCACCGGTGAAATAACAATTGAAAGGATGCAAAAGGCATTGGCACAATTCACCGTTTCAATGATCACTGCTAATTCGAAATATGACCAGGTGAAAAGAGGCGTAAATACATTTACTGATTATGAACAGCGTGGTTATGATCTGTATAAGACCAATTGCGCATCCTGTCACCCGGAGCCCATGTTCACCGATTATTCTTACAGGAATATCGGGCTGGAAGTAAATCCGATATTGAATGATTATGGCCGTATGGTCGTTACCGGTAAAAAAGAAGATTCATTGAAATTCAAAGTACCGTCATTAAGAAATGTATCGCTTACTTATCCCTACATGCATGATGGACGCTACCAAAGCTTACGGGCATGTATAGAACATTATGGAATGAATGTAAGACAAAGCGCTACTCTTGATCCATCATTGACAAATGGCATTCATTTTAACAGCAGCCAGGTCATCGATCTTGTTGCGTTCCTGCGGGCATTAACAGACTCAACATTGGTGAAAGACCTGCGTTTCTATCAACCACATTGATCAGGCAGATTTTTTTCGTTTCCCTTTTAATGCATCAAGCGCCTTGCGTTGATTCTCTATCTCCGCAACCTGTTGCTCCTGGTTTTTTTCATTGTCCTTGATATCATCCTGCAGCTTCTTTATTTTCTTTTCCATATCATCCTTATCGCTTTGCAGGTTCTTTAATTTTTTCTCTGCCTTCACTACCACATCTTCCTGGGCTGTTATTTGCAATTCAAGATTCGCTTCTTCAATGTCGGGCAATAGGTTGTATAAAAAAGCTTTTGCTTTGCCAAGCTCTTCGGTATTCATACGTGATAAAGCATTGGCATCGTCTTTCATCACAATCAGGTAAAGTACCGCTGCATCAGATTCTTTTCTGCTTTTGCGGTCTATATTAACGACATAATCGTAGCGGCTGGGACTGATATCACCGATCATGGCCTCCTTATATACGCGAAATCCTTTGTCTTTATTGAACATTCCCTTTTCTTCTTTGCCTTTATAGCCCAGCTTATTCATTTTTGCTAAAACAGCATTTTCCACTGCCTGCGGTGGAAAATTGTATTCCATCACCAGGCAGGCCTGCTTTTCCTTGTTGTATTCGATCTTATCTTCAGTAACCTGGGCTTGTAAGAAAATTACAGGTGATAAAAGGATAAGTGAAAGAGCAAACTTTCTCATAAAAGTTATTTTAGTTAAAGATACGGTAAAGACAAAATCGGTTGCATCGGGTGTCGAATCCGACGTTGCTTTATCAGCAGTCAAAGAGTACATTTGCTGAAATATTCCAATTCCTTTGAGTGGTATCAAAAAATTAGCCGGGCAAACTCTATGGTATGGCGTACCAACCATTGCGAGCCGCTTTCTCGGCTATTTGATGAACCTGAGTCTCCCCTTTATTTTTTCAAAAGCGGCTGTTACAGCCGATCTTACCCAGGTATACGCCATCATTCCTTTTTTGAATGTGCTGTTCACTTATGGCATGGAAACAGCCTGGTTCCGTTTCTCACAGTCAGAAGATAAAAAGAAACTCTACAGTACGTTATCCATTTCTCTTTTTATAACAACCATACTCTTCACTGCCATTTTATTATTATTCCGAACACCGATCGCTAATGCGGCAGGGCTGGAAAAACATCCTCAATATGTAACATGGATGTGCTGGATCATTTTTTTTGATACCCTTGCAACACTACCTTTTGCCAAACTCAGGCAAGAAGGAAGACCAAGAAAATATGCATTCGTTCGGGTTGCCGGCATTCTTGTAAATATCCTGGTTGTGGTATTAGCCTTGGGTTTGTTACCCGGTTATCTGAAGGAGAATCCTGACAGCTTTCTTGGTTTTGTGTTTGATAAAACCGATCCCATCAGTTTTTATTTATTGGGAAATGTTTGCGGAAGCATATTTACCTTTTTATTACTATTGAAAGAATTCAAAGGTCTTGAGCTCAATGTAGACACCGGCCTCTGGAAAAAAGTAATGGATTATAGCTATCCGCTGGTGATTGTAGGATTGGGAGGCATGGTAAATGATATGTTGAGCCGCCTGGTGTATCGTCATGTTGTCGACGTGTCAGCAGCGCAGGCTGATAAAGAACTTGGCATTTTTGGTAATCTTTATCGTCTTGCAGTTTTGGTAACGGTGATGATACAGGCATTTCGCATGGCAGCTGAGCCTTTTTTCTTTAATCGTTCAGTTGAAGAGAATGCACCAAGGACTTATGCAAGGGTGATGAAATTTTTTGTGATCGCTTGTTGCTTTATGTTCTTATTTATTGGCCTTTATCGCGATGTGCTGGAGTGGATAATTACATTAAAATCCGAAGAATGGGGTGAAGGGATCTATATTGTACCAATATTAGCGCTTGGAAATATTTTTCTTGGTATTTATTATAACCTGAGCATTTGGTACAAGCTCACCAATAAAAATATGACCGGTGCGATAATTACTTTAGGTGGGGCTGTTATTACTGTTGCTTTAAATATTATTCTTATTCCAAAACTTCATTATCTCGGAGCTGCTATTGCAACGTTTTGTTGTTATTTATTTATGATGATCGTTAGTTATCTGCTTGGGCAGAAATATTATCCGGTTCCTTATGCAAAGAAAAAGCTTATCTCCTATCTTGTTTTAGTTGTACTGATCTATTTAGCTCATCGCGGTTTGCTGATGATCTGGGACAATTTATGGTTTAGCATTGGTACTGCTACATTATTATTAATGCTATTTGCTTTGTTTGTTTCAAGAATTGAAAGGAAGGAATTAGAAAGGTTGCCGTTTGTAGGAAAGTTTTTTATCATTAAACCAACCTAAAAAATCTTGCGACATATTTAAAGGCCGCAGAATTTTGATTTCATACGGTGTTAATACTACTGAAATCCCGAAAAATCCCCCACAAAGACATTGGCTTTGGTTACTATGTGACATTATCTTCAACAAAACCATTAACCATAACACCTTACAAAACAAGTTTTGCCTTGCTCGCGTTATTAACGCTGGTTGTACGCAAAAAAAATCATGAGATGATTAACCAGGAGGTTGAAAGACCTCCTTTAATTATGATTGGGCTCCTTAAATAATGAAGTCCCCATCAAAATCAATACAACTTCACATACGGATTATTCATTTTCTCAAAACCCACTGTCGTCATTGGCCCATGACCAGAATAAACCTTTGTTTCGTCAGGCAAGGTGAAAAGTTGGGTCTGAATGCTGTGGATCAACGTATCGTAATCACCACCCGGCAGATCAGTGCGGCCTATGCTCCCATTAAATAATACATCGCCACCGATCACGAACCCTCCCGGCTCATGATAAAAACAAACACTGCCAGGCGAGTGGCCGGGAGTAAAACGGATCTCAAGCTTATCATCTTCAATATCTATCGTTGTGCCTTCCTTCAGGTAAACGATCCGGCCTTCATAATTTTCAAAAGGCATCTGCCACATCTCTCCGCTTTGAGGACCAAAATCAAAAACTGCCTGCTCCTTTTCATGTATGTGAAGGGTAAGGTCCCAGGTTTCGGCGCACCATTTGTTCCCAAAAATATGATCGAGATGGCAATGAGTATTAAGCAACAAAACTGGTTGAAGTCTTGTCAACTCTATGAAGTTCTTTAGGGCATCCCTCTCCTGCTGGAAATAACAACCCGGGTCGATAATGCAGCACTGACCCGTTTCGTTGTACAGGACAAAGGTATTTTCCTGGACAGGATTAAATGTAAATGCCTTAACGCTTAACATGGAGGGTTTTCCGTACTTTAGAAGCACGAATTTCGGAATTGCCGTGAAAGGTGAGTCGTCAAATTTGAAGATATTTAAACCACACCTCACGTTTTACGTCTCACGAAAACAATTAAACAGGAACCACCGGAAGTGAATCCGCCGCGGCGGACGCAACGGAAGTCCCCCAGGGTTTCGTTGCCGGCTTCAAAAAATATAAAAACCTTAAGTCTATCGTAGCAACTATACTTTATTTAAATCCGATTTTTAACAACAGACGAAACGAGGACAGATCTTATGAAGAAAGAATTCAGACTTATCTTTTTTACAGCAGTTTTCTTCTCTTTGAAAACGAATGCACAGGTAAATACGGTAGAGTTTGGCAAGAACCGGGTGCAATACCAAAAATTCAGTTGGAAATTTTACCAGACAGATAATTTTAACACGTATTTCAGCCAGGATGGTTTGGCGCTGGGAAAATATGTGGCCCAGGTGGCCGAAGAAGAATTACCCGGTATTGAAGAATTTGTTGAGTACGGTTTGCAACGCCGTGCCAATATAGTAGTGTATAACAATTTTGATGAGTTCCAGCAAAGCAATATCGGTTTGGGTATTGACTGGCAAAATACCGGAGGTGTGACCAAACTGGTCAACAACAAGATCGTTCTGTATTTTGATGGCAACCATGACAACCTGAAAAGACAAATAAGACAAGGTATTGCAAAAGTACTTGTCGATAATGTATTGTTTGGCGATGACCTGGGCGAGTTCGCCGCTAACCAGGCATTGCTTGATCTTCCGCAATGGCTGATCGATGGCTACGTCTCGTATGCCGCTGAATACTGGAGTGCCCAACTGGATGATGACCTCAAGTCTGCACTGCTAAGCGGCCGTTATAACAACTTTTACCAGTTTGCTCATGAAAAACCATTATTAGCCGGTCACGGTTTCTGGAGATGGGTCGGTGACAAATATGGCAAAAGCAAAACAACTTATTTGCTTTACCTGTCCCGCATTTATCGCAATCTGAATGCGGCGGCCAACCGGGTTACAAAAAAGAAAAAATTCAAGACGCTGCTGACCGAATTCATGACAGAAGAAAGCCAGAAGTACCTTAAAGATATTCGCGGAAGAAGAGTAGCGCCAAGAGGTCAATTGGCCGTTACCGAGGAAATCAAGAAAAAAGATTTTATCCGTTTTAATGCCAACCCGGTGCCCCGGAACATGAGCTATGCAGTTGTCGAATTCAAACAAGGCAAGTATACCGTAATACTCATGGAAAATTTTGTGGACCGTAAAGTGCTGCTGAAGTTTGGAGCAAGATCCAGGGAAGATGAAAAAAACCCTAACTACCCGATCATGGCCTGGGATGGTAAAGGAACAAGGTTAGCTGTGCTGTATTGGGCAGAAGGTAAAACAAGGTTGTTTGTATATGATCTGGTGAACAGGGCAAAGATCTCAAAGACGGAACTTTCACAATTCAGCCAGGTGCAGGATATGAAATATATGCTGGATGCAAATACACTTATATTCAGTGCAGTCAAGAGCGGGCAAACGGATATTTTCGTATATAAGATCGATAAAGGAACTGTAGAGCAAGTCACCGATGACGTTTATGATGACCTTGATGCATCATTTGTGGCTTTTCCAAATAAGACAGGTATCATCTTTTCAAGCAACAGGCCTTCGTCTACTGCGTCAAGCTCTGACGATTCAATTCCTAAGAACCGGTACAATATTTTTCTTGTAGATAACTGGAATAAATCTGAGTTTAAACAGATCTCTCAGCTTACTGATATGAAGCAGGGCAATGCCCGTTATCCTTCACAGTATAATACTTCTCATTTTACATTTGTAAGTAATGAAAATGGTATCGCAAACCGTTATGCAGGTTTCTTTGCAACTGAAAGAGCAGGTTTGGATACACTTGTTTTCATCGGCGGTGACGTCTTGCGCAACCCAACGCTGCAAGAAGTTGATTCATCATTAAAAGAATGGGACCGGCCTGACATTGATTCAGTAGGCTTTGTTTCCGTAACAACTGATTCCACGTACGTTTTCCCGCTCACTAATTATCAAAGCAGTTTATTGGAAACACGAACAGCAGGCGATCAGCAACAGGTAAGCGAAGTAGTAAGACAAGGTGATTACAAGTTCCTGTACCGGCTGCGTGTCGATGAAAGCACTCTGCGACGCCGTAACGTATCGGCGAGACCCACCGAGTACATGAAAAAAGTAATGGAAGAAGAAAAGTTTGAAGAAAGTAAATCGGACATCAGTCAACCTGATTCCGCAGATACAACCAAAAAACAAACCGACTTTTTTATAAATGAATTCGATAACAAGAAGGATACGACGCAGATTGGTAATGTGGTTGAATCCGTAGAGCAGATTCCAACTAAAGACCCGGTACTCAGGAAAGCAAAGTTGTTTGAATATCGTCCGCCAAAATTCTTTAATGATTATATCGTCAGCGGATTTAATAATAATGTACTTATTACCCGTTACCAAACCTATGCGGGTGGGCAAGGACCCATTCAACTCAGCAACGGTGATCCTTTCAATGGCATGTTACGGGTAGGAACATCAGACCTGATGGAAGATTGGAAATTTGCCGGTGGCATTCGTTTGAATACTGATCTTAAGAACAACGAATATGTATTAAGTGCGCAATACCTGAAAAAACGGATCGATTACGGAGTTACCTATTACAGGAGCACACAAAAAGTGCTGTATGGCGATTTGCAAGGCGCTTATACCAGCAAGTTGTTTACCAATTTATACCAGGGTAGTGTTTCCTATCCTTTTAATCGTGTAAGAAGCATTCGTTTTAATGCTGCTTTCCGTTCAGACAAGGTCGTGATCCTGGCGGATGATCTCAACCAACCGCCGCTAACACTGGAAAAGGAAGATGTTAAAAAACACTATGCGATCCTTCATGCTGAATATGTACATGATGACGCCATTAATCCTGCATTGAATATCTGGTACGGCTTGCGTTATAAAGTGTATGTAGACTGGAACGCAAAGATCAATAAGACCTCCGGCGCCTCTGCTGACAACCCTTATTCATTTAATATCGGCGGTGATGGAAGATATTATTTACCGATCTATCGCAATTTTATATGGGCAGTGCGTGGGGCATTCGATGTATCATTTGGGCCGCAAAAGATCATTTATTATCTCGGTGGTGTTGACAACTGGCTGATGTTTGGCGACAATGTAAAAGCAAATGGCAAATACAGGTATTTTGATGAATCAAATACTCCCGACCCGGATAACGAATATGCCTTCCAGTCGCTGGCGGTTAATATGAGAGGCTTTAAACAGAATGTTGCTAATGGTAATAACGCGGTTGTGATCAATAGCGAACTTCGTTTGCCGGTTTTCACAACTTTATTTAATAAGCCGATCAATAATGCGTTCCTGCGCAATTTCCAGTTGGTTCAGTTTTTTGATCTTGGCACTGCATGGAATGGCGCTTATGATAAAATAGAAAGACCATCAGTTCGCTATACGCTAACGCAAAGTAACAATACAGTTACAGTCAAACTTAAAGCAGGTGGAATTGGACCGTTTGCGGGTGGTTATGGTTTTGGAGTTCGCAGCACGGTGCTTGGATATTTCCTTCGTCTTGATGCCGCATGGGAAATGAATAATTTCTTTAAGACAAAACCGATGTGGTACTTTGCTATGGGACTTGACTTTTAAACTCCAAACCCCTAAAAGGAGCTTTGAAGAAATTTAATTGATATTTGAAACCTCTCTTTTTGGGAGGTTTTTTATTGGGTAGTACGGATTTTGCAATTTCTTATTACTGTTCCCGGGCTAGGCCAACACTTTAAGCGGGAAAGTAAACTTGTAGTCGACTGTGTGTTTTGTTCTCACAGATAACACGGATTTTCACAGATTATCTGTGCGATTCTGTGAAATCTGTGAGAGATATTTATAGAATCGCAGCTGCCTTGTCTATCAAAAAAACAATTTATTTTTAAGCATAAGAATTTCTTATGAAAAGGAAGATTTCATTGATCATTCCAATAACTGTAATTCTTAATGCATCCATTAGCTCTGCTCAATTAACAGTAGGAATATTGGCCGGGCCACAGTTTGCAACAAGGAATTATAATAATGAGCTTGGTGTAAGAGCCACCTTTAATACAACCCTTAACGCAGGCCTTACTGCATTCATCCCTTTAGGCAAAGAATTATACTTACATGAAACAATTGGTTATTCAGGTAAAGGCGTTTTAGGCAAAAATGTACAGTTTACTGATAACGTTGGCAATGACGTGGGAACTGGTGACGTGCATGTTCTTATTCATTACCTCGAATTAAGAACACCGATCGTTTACTATACTTCGATCTCCTCTAAAATCGATCTATCCACCGGTGCTGGTCCTTATTTTGGGTATGCGTTAGGCGGTTATCGCAAGATCACCGGAGACAATATTTATACAGTATACGGAGAACAAAAATACGATATCGATTTTGAGCAGGATGGTCATATGCGTTTCGATCTCGGGGTGGTTGCAGGAGTTAATTTTTTACTAAGTAAAAAATGGTTGCTTGGGTTGTCGGGTGATTTTGGACTGTTAAAAGCCGAAGAAACACAAGTTCGTGCTATCAGGAATACATCCTTTACAATTTCGTTTGGTTACCTGTTTAAAAAAAGGAATGCAAAGAATAAAAAATAAAATGAGAGCCCCACAGATGTGAGGCCCTCCCGAACTAAAACCAACTCAACAAAGGCTTAATGGTTTAAGTATCCTTCTTTAGTCGTTTCGTCTTTTGCAAAAACTTTCTTCCTTAGGTCATCAGTTTTCAAATGAATGACCTCATTCCAGTTCCATCCATGTATTGACTTACAGTTTCTTCCTTCACGATAAGCCTTTTGCATTTTATCATGAAACTCCGGCATCGTAATAAAAGCGTATACTACTGTTGCCAATACCGGGAAAGATATTCTCCCATTGCCAAACATAAAACTTTGTAAACAGGCTTCTCCTTCTTCAGTAGTATCATATCCAAGCAACACATGCTTCAGATCATGTCTTGCATAGTGCTTTAACAAAGGCAGGTTCCGTTGTTCAAGAAAATTGAAAAGATCATTTCCCAAAGTTCCTGCCGGTAACAACTGCAATTCCTGTTCGCTGTAGCAAAATGCATTTGGTCTTCTTACTATTTTCAGCATAGGCAATGCGATCTTATGTGTTAAGAAAACCAATATTCGCTGTCTTATTTTTTTTAAATGCCTGTTCATATACCTTTTATTACCATTGAAGTTTTCTTGAGAAATACATGATGATACCGAGAGCGATGAATAAACCAATACTTCCCATCAGCAATGCATAATCCTGTAACTGGATGATGGTGAAAATATATCCGTAAACAACTAACAATACAAAACCTATGAAGGTGGCAAGCTTCGCAGACTTCATAATGCTTCCTACATACCATGTCACCAGGCCAATAGTAGCGCCACCTGCAATCAGGTAAGCAAGATTGAATCCAACATACTCGGAAATGGAAAGCAACAATGTGTAAAATAATACCAATGCCAATCCTGCTAATCCATATTGCACCAAATGAAGGTTTCTTCTGTAAATGGTTTCGATAAGGAAAAAAGCAGCGAATGTAAGAATGATACAAAGCAGTGAATATTTTACTGATCTTTCTGTTTTATCATAACCATCAACAGGGATAATAAGATCGGCGCCCATGGCCGAAGCCTGGAGATTTACAAACTGGTCATTCCATACCATCGGCGTAGTCCGGTTCAGGTATTTCCAGCGTACATTGATGCCGGTGTCTGATGTGTTAGGCTCTTCCGGAAGCATCAATCCCGTAAAGCTTGGATCGGGCCAGCTGCCTTGCATTTGGATCTTTGTTTCTCTTGCAGCAGGTGAGAACATCAGCTGTTGGGAACCATGGAGTGAGAACTTTACAGTAAATACTTGCTGTGTTCCGGCATCTTCAGGTTTTAATGGAATGGCAGCATACAATGCATCGCCGATATTGGGTGTACTTTCGGCCCAGGGCTGACAAAGAAAACTGCTGTCTTTCGACTTGATGTAGATCTCTTCGTTGATGCCATGAGTAAGATCAGATATTTGTAAAAGCAACTTGGCTTCGGACCAGAGGAAATTTGTAGGAGCCACATTCAATTCTTTCAGCTTGATCTCATTGAATTTGGCGGTAATGGAAATGTCGCCCTGGTAAACAACCACATCATAAATACCACGATGTCTTTTCTGGGGTGCTACCGATGAACTAATGTCGAGCTGATCTGCCATAAACCAGGCGTACTTCTTTTGATAGCTGGTTCCATTGGCAGGACCATTATAAGGTATTGCCAATATCGGTCCGGTGATCGTTTGCTTTCCTGCCCATTTGCTGCCTACTTCCTGTATTGCTTCTTTCTGGCGGCCTTCCCGTTCATTAATTACTCCACGTATAAAATAAGTGGGGATCCAAAGAAAAAAGGCCATTACAAAAATGATGACTGCTTTAAAAAAAAGTTTGCCTTTGTCAAGCAAAGAATACGATCCTGCTGTTGATTCTGTTGTTTCCATATATTTTAAAGTTGATTTGATTTATGAACAAGGAAATTCTTTACGGCATAATAAATAATGTAAAGAAAACATCCAAACACTATCGTTACCGACCACGTTTGAATATGATCAAAGGGGCTAAGTATCCTTACTGCCAGGTCAAATGCAATGTCATCGGGACTTAAAATAATATCCCAGCTATTCCACCTTAGATACCGGCCGACGTATATACCAAATGAGCAAAGAAAGAAAGAACAAAGAATGATAAATCCTGTCCATCGTTTGCCATACCGCCTGATCAGAAATTTTTCCACCGTCACCAACGACGCAAGTCCCAGTAATAATCCATTGAGAGCAGCGCTGAACAAAAGTAAAATATCATACCAGTAAGGAACAGGCGGCCGCTGTTTCAAATGCAAAAAATCGGTGATGATATAGGGCGCATTTGGCAAAAACAACAACCATGCTGCAAAAACAAAGAACATCTTCCACCGATTTTTTATATCGCCTAGCTGCTGACTTACTGCAAAAGGTATCCAGGCAAGAAAAAGATTCCATGCCAGAAAAATATAGGTAAGTTCACCGGTCACAATGATGCGTATTATCAATAACAGGATTGAAAAGCCGATTGGAATAATTATCCGCTTACTAAAGCTCATCTTACAGCATTTAAAAAATTAACAATAGCAGGAATGAAAATGATAAGCCCGATAACAAGACTAGTAACCGATGCTACTAATACGGCACCTGCAGCAACATCCTTGATGACCTTAATGCCAGGATGAAAATCAGTTGTGATCATATCACAAAACTTTTCAATTGCCGAATTGATCATTTCCAGTGAAATGACCAGCCCGATGCAAAAAAGCACAAGTAACCACTGGGACGGAGAAATAGAAAGCGTAAATCCAAGCGCAATCGCTGTTATGCCAAACACGGTTTGGATCTTTCCATTCCTGTCACCGGAAAAAAATTGCTTCATGCCATGCAACGCAAATACAACCGAGTTAAAGAATTTTTTCATGATTGATTGAGTGATTTAATATTCGTTTGTAATTGAAAAAATGATCTCGTCCGAAGTAAAACAGAAATTATCGCTGCCATTATGGACGGAAGAATGAAATAGAATTCATCCAAATTAACCGCTTGCTTCGTCACGAGCATCAACCCTAGAAAGTTTAGAATAATTGCAACCGGTGCAGCGATAAGCCATAAGAAAAACTTTTCATATGCTGAAAGAATAAGGTTTGATATTCCATAAAGCGCCAGTCTCAACAGGACAAATGCAGGAGTAGATAATAACAAAGCCACCACAAAAAAGAACATCAAAATTCCCATGTCCTCAATACCTGTTTCTTCCGGGTATTGCAGGAACATAAACCCAAAAAATAAAAAAGGATGAAACAGGTGCGCCAGCAGCCACGTATTCAAAGTATGAGTAAACATCATTGAATCTTTTTTAACAATTACAATTTTCGGCACCAACATAAAGGAAAAGCAATCCCAAAACAACGACGCTTGCTGCCGATACTAAAACCGGGAACCATCTTTTATAGAAACTAAAATGAACAGTGAGCTCTTCTTTCGTCATTCTCCATTCCAGTTTCATAAATTGAAATACCGTAAGCAGGAAGGCGATCATCGGTCCGAAAAGGATCACGGAAGTGATATTCAAACCCGGACCATCCTTAATACCCCAATCCTCGGCAAGTGGTTTAATCGCTTCCAATGGTCCATTGATACCAAATTCGCTAAGTACGCCGATAAGAATAAAATAAGCGGCCGGCAATACAAGCAATAATGCTAAACACGTAAGCCAGTCGTTTCTGAAAATTGCTGTTTTCATGATCATAATTTTTATTGTTAAGCAATAAGCATTTCGAAAGTTTGTTTCTTTTCGCTTTCGTCTTTTTCCTGCGTTTCCAGTTTTCGGATATTTTTCAAACAAATGATCAGGGGGATCAGGCCCAATACGCCGAATGAACAATCGATCAGCCTCCACCAGAATGGCATTCCGCGGAAATGACCCGCAATTAATGCAAAGGGAATGATCAGCACACAAGCGGTAATGCCGAATTGAATCACCCATTTATTTTTTACGGGGTCTCTTAAAGGACCAATGAATAAAATAGCAAGTACGAAATGCGCAAATGCAAGCCAATCATATCCGTAAAAGAGGAATGGATAATCTTTTCCGGTTTGGTGCACGCCTAACAGCACTTCCTGGAGCCATCCTTTGATGCTGCCTTCAAAAGGAAAGTGCTTGATGACATAAGTAAGTTCCTGCTCAACAGGAATTGCGGTAACGCCGCTGATAAATAGTGAGACTATAAAAAATCTCAGCCAATTTCGGGTTATTCTTTTTTCAGTATTCATAAAAAGTACTTTGTATTTCAAAGTAAAAGGTTAAAAAAATTTATTTCACGCCTTTGATCATATTTTCAAGTGCTGTGATATGATCTGTAAATGCCTTTTCTCCTGCTTTTGTCACCGAATAGGTCGTATTTGTTTTTTTACCCACAAATCCTTTTTTAACTTTTAAAAATCCGTTGTCTTCCAAATTCAGCAAATGCGTGGCTAAATTCCCATCTGTTACTTCAAGCATTTGCTTCAGGTCATTAAAATTTATTTCCTCATTCACCATCAGCACACTCATGATGCCAAGGCGGATACGGTTATCGAAAATTTTATTTAAACCTGTTATTGGATTTTTCAATTCAAAACTTTTATTGTTAACCTTACCCATTTCGATCATACTTCCACCACATCACGAATCCATAAATGATATGCATTATCCCAAACCCGGCCGCCCAAAAATACAGACCGCTTTCAGGAAACTGCGTATTAATTAATCCAAGTAATATTTGAAATAGCCCCAGATAACGTACATCGCTTAATGTATACTTACTTGCATTCACCAATGCCAGGCCATAAAAGACCAGGCAAGCAGGTGCAATAAATCTCCATTCATTGTACTGGTACATTGCCATGATGAACAAGCCACCGGCTATAAGCGGGATCAACATGTTTATCGTAAGGCGTTTGGCAGTAAGGTCCCAGATTGGCAATTTATTGTGCTTGGCTTTTCTCCAGGTAAAATAAAACGCCGAGGCCAATGCGGCCGCTAAAACCGCAATGGCGATTATCAGTAATCGAAATTTCAGCTCCTGGAAATCTGTGGCTTCATAACCACCGCGGCCATTATAATTTTTATAATACGGCTTGAATTCATTTCGGGCAAACCAGGCGCCTACCAATGCACAAATACCTGCCGCTATCCCGCTTAAACCGCTTAGCGAAATAAAACGGGATGACCGTTCCATTATGCGTTTGATATCCTGTAAGGTTTCAAGTGATTGTTGGTTTTGTTCGGTCATAGAAAGCACTTTGAACTACAAAGTAAACACCCAAAAACTGAAAATCCAAATTTTGTTTTCCCGGGTACTGACGTTTAACGTTTGTTTCGAACATTTGTCAGTTTGCTCTTTCCTAAATTTGCAAGCTGATGAAACATAACCATAAACCCTGTGTCGTCGTTATAGTTCTGCTGTTAACATGTCTGTCTGCTTTTTCTCAAAGAAAGATCCTTGCCGGTATTGTCAAGGATTCCCACAGCGACGAACCTGTGCCCTTTGCCTCACTCCAATTTGTCAACTCGACCGTTGGAAAGCTTTCTGATTCGGCTGGGCGTTACGAGTTCAATCTAACACACTGGCCGTCGGATACGTTATTGATTACTTGTGTAGGTTATCAGCCTTTTAAACTATTTGTGTCCCCGGTCCTCGATTCGATCACAGCTGATATTATTATGGAAAGAGGAACTTTCAATGAAGGCGCTAAAGTAAAAATCAAGATCAATAAAGGCTTATTCCTATGGCGAAAGATCGTCCAGAATAAGCCGCGAAACGATAAATTCCGATTCGAGAATTTTTCTTATGAAGTGTACAATAAGCTTGAGCTTGACATCAAGAATATCAATTTTAAGAAGTTCTCCAAATTCAAACCGTTAAAACCGGTGACAGATCTTATCAATGCCAGCATTGATACTACTGAAGGTCTTCCTTTCCTGCCAACATACCTTACAGAAGCGATCTCCGATTATTATTACCAGCACAGACCGTTAAAAAGAAGAGAAGTTATCAAGGCAGTCAATACCAATGGGGTGAAGAATGAAAGCATGATCCAGTTTCTTGGCAACATGGATCAGAATGTAAGTTTTTATAACAATTTCATCCCCGTGATGAATAAACAATTTGTAAGCCCGGCCAGTGATAATGGCGATGCATATTATAATTACAGGGTTACGGATACGCAGATAGTCAATAAGAATCGATATTACCATCTTGTCTTTACCCCAAAACGTCGCGGCGAAAATACCTTTGAAGGCGATTGCTGGGTTCATGCCGGCACTTATGCCATTCAGAAAATGAATTTGCGACTTGGCACCGATGCCAATGTAAACTTTTTGGAAACACTTAGCCTGATCCAGGAATACAGATTGCTGGATGATTCCACTACCTGGTTCCTGTCTAAAGATAAGTTTGTTGCCGATTTCACGCCGATGGGAAAGCAAGCTCTTGGATTTATTGGACGTAAAACAACTACGTATAAGAATATTGTTATCAATGATACTTCGGTTTTGCGTGAGCTCAATAAAAATAAACTGATCGAAGAAGTGATCACATTGCCCGGCGCAGCAGATAAAGCAAAGGAATACTGGGTCGAATCACGACATGAACAGCTTTCAAAGAATGAACAGGGAATTATTAAAATGATCGATACATTGACCAATGCACCCGTCTTTAAAAGATTTACAAATACACTCAACTTTATCGGCACGGGTTATTTGAATACAGGTAATTTTCAGCTGGGCCCGTGGTACAACTGGGTTACCGGAAATTCATGGGAAGGTCTAAGAGTTCGTTTCGACCTTGGCACGAACTACAGGTTCAACAGGAAACTATGGTGGCACACCTATCTGGCGTATGGTTTCAAGGATGAGAAAGTAAAGGGCAAGGCCGAACTATTCTTCCTCCCTGCAAAACATCCGCGAACTTTTTTATATGGTTCCTACATCAATGATCTTGACTATGGCCAAAGCTATATTGGTGAAGTTACCAGCGATAATATTTTTGCTTTGGCGATACGGAAAAATGGAATTCCTATCAAGTTCATGAAGATCGAAGAATCGCGATTTGAATTCTTTCATGAAACAAAAGCTGGCTTTTCTGCATTGTTTGCAACTGTCTTAAAACAATTTAACCCTTTACAAAATATTCCGCCTAAAGACTCATTCGCTGTAACAAATGGAAAAGCGATGAAGACATTTGAAATATCATTGCGTCTTCGTTTTGCTTATCTCGAGAAATTTTTAGAGAATAATTTTTTTCGTACCAGCCTTGGCAGTCCCTATCCTATTCCCGAATTCAAGATCACGCAGGGAATTGCAGGTATTGGAAAAAGCGCCTACAATTATACCAAGCTGATGGCAAGCGTGCATGATTATATCAAGATCCCACCGTTTGGCAACTTCGATTTTAATGTGTATGCAGGTAAAACATTTGGCACACTACCTTATACAATGCTTGACATTGCTCCGGGTAATGAACTGCATTATTATAACAAGTATGCATTCAGCCTGATGAATAAATATGAATTTGTGCATGATAAATATGCGGGCATCAGTTTCGAACATAATATTGGCAATGGGATTTTTCGTTTATTGCCTAAACTAAGATTCCGGCAGTTCTATACTATCAAAACGTTATGGGGTAGCCTGAGTGAGGCAAATAAAACTCTCAACTTTAAACCCGGTTATGAATTTCAAACGCTCAATGGCCGTACGTATCTTGAATTGGGAACTGGTATCGATAATATTCTAAAAGTTTTGCGTGTTGATTTTGTCTGGAGAGTTCTTCCCACCCCGTTGCCAAAAGAAAGAGCAAAACGCTTTGGCATTTTCGGGAGCTTCAGGTTGACATTTTAAGAAAAGATCCGGTCACTTTATTTCTTTCATTGAAATAATTTTATCTACTATGTAGCGGCTATATCCTCTCCAGGGAAGGGCCCCTTTATATTCTTTATATTGCAGATCAAAATGGTTCCCGCTATTATTCATTAATATATTGGCGATACTGTCATTGACCACTGAAAATTCAAACTCATAAGACTGTATACTACCCGGTGTCTTTGAACGAATTCCGGATTGGATCAGCTTTCCCTCATACGTTTTAAAAAGATTGCCTTTCTTTACGACATAATTCAATTCCCCCGACTTAACGCCTTGGCCAAATACAAAATAATATTTCCACCAAACGCCAATAATAAGCACCAGAATAAGAACGATGATGACCCATCTGACTACTTTTTTGACTCCACTACTTCTTTTTACCGGAACTTCATTCATGCTTTATTTAAACCATTTGAATACGAATTTACAAAATTGTAGTTCGCCTCACGCTGAGATAAAAATTATTACTTGTAACTTTTTCCTAACTTCCTTTCCAACTTTCAATTATCAACCTTTAACGTTCAACTAATGGCTCATTACATTCTTGCACTTGACCAGGGAACTACCAGCAGTCGCAGTATTGTTTTTGATAAACATGGAAACATCGTAAGTGTCGCACAGAAAGAATTCAGGCAAATTTTTCCTCAGCCGGGCTGGGTAGAGCATGATGCCGAAGAGATATGGAGCACACAATTTGGCACTATGGCCGAAGCAGTTGCAAAAGCAAACATTACGATGAAACAAGTGGCCGGCATTGGTATCACTAACCAAAGAGAGACTACGGTTGTTTGGGATCGTGTAAGTGGTCTCCCGATCTATAATGCAATTGTTTGGCAAGACCGGAGAACAGCCACTTTTTGTGATGAACTAAAATCAGCCGGTCATTCAGAGGCAATCCGGCAAAGGACTGGATTGGTGATCGATGCATATTTCTCAGCAACAAAATTGAAATGGATACTTGATAATGTAGGTGGCGCGAGAGCCAAAGCCGAAAAAGGCGAGTTAGCATTTGGTACAATTGACAGTTGGCTTACATGGAAACTAAGTGGTGGAAACGTTCATGTCACCGATGTTTCCAATGCATCAAGAACTATGTTGCTTAATATACACACTTGTGATTGGGACGAAGAACTGCTAAAACTTTTTGATATACCCCGTTCGGTGTTACCTGAAGTTAAGCCGAGTAGCAGGATCTATGGCACTACGGGCAATATTGTTCCGGAGATAAAATTACCAATAGCTGGTATTGCAGGTGATCAGCAGGCCGCTTTGTTTGGACAAATGTGTACTTCACCCGGAATGGTTAAGAATACTTATGGCACCGGTTGCTTTATGTTGATGAATACCGGGACTAAAGCCATTGTGTCAAAAAATAATTTGCTGACAACAATCGCCTGGCAGATCGATAATAGAACCGAATATGCTTTAGAAGGAAGTGTGTTTATCGCGGGCGCCGTGGTGCAATGGTTAAGGGACGGGCTAAAGATTATTCATAGCTCTGGTGAAGTGGAAGCATTGGCGGCGACGGTACAAGATAGTGAAGGTGTTTATATTGTTCCCGCTTTTGCAGGACTCGGCACACCGCACTGGAACCAGCATGCAAGAGGAAGTGTGTTTGGATTGACCAGGGGCAGCAATAGTGCCCATCTCGCAAGAGCAGCTATTGACAGCATTGCTTATCAAACTTATGATGTATTAAAGGCAATGGAAGCTGATGCCGACATAGCCATTGCAGAATTAAGAGTTGATGGCGGTGCAACTATCAACAATTCATTAATGCAATTCCAAAGCGACATTTTGAAGACAAAAGTTATTCGTCCAAAAATAACTGAAACGACGGCCCTTGGTGCAGCCTATTTAGCTGGCCTTGCAGTTGGTTATTGGAGAAATATTGAAGAGATACAAAAACAATGGCAGGTTGATAAGGAGTTTAGCCCATCAATGGATGACAACGAAAGAAACAAACTGGTGCATGGATGGCAAAGAGCAGTGAAAGGAGCAATCGCCTGGGCGGATCATAAATGATTATTGATTATTAATTAATAATTATTAATCAGTAATTAATAATTGCTATGAAAAGGAATGAGCAAATTGAGAAGCTAAGTTCAACTTTAGAATTTGACATCTGCATCATCGGTGGTGGTGCCACTGGTTTAGGAATTGCTGTTGATGCTGCTTCAAGAGGATGCAAAACGTTGTTGCTGGAGAAATTCGATTTTGCAAAAGGAACTTCATCACGAAGTACCAAACTTGTACATGGCGGTGTTCGTTATTTGCAGCAAGGCAATATTAAGCTCGTAATGGAGGCTTTGAAAGAAAGAGGATTACTGAAAAAGAACGCGCCACATGTAGTAAAGAATCAATCTTTCGTTATTCCCAATTATAAATGGTGGGAAAATTCCTTTTACGGAATTGGGTTAAAGGTTTACGACTGGATGGCGGGAAGCCTCGGTCTTGGCCCTTCACAATTTTTAAATAAAGAAGAAACACTGGCCCTGGCTCCGAATCTTGACGAAAATGGCTTGCGTGGCGGGATACTATATCATGATGGGCAATTTGACGATGCACGACTCGCTATCCATCTTGCGATGACAGCTGACGATCATGGGGCTGTTGTCCTGAATTATATGAATGTAGATGGTTTGATGAAAGCGAATGAAAAAGTGTGTGGGGTGATGGTAACTGATACTATTTCGGGAAAGACTTTTGAAATAAGAGCAAAAGCAGTGATCAATGCAACCGGCATTTTTTCAGATACCATTGCAAAGCTGGACGATCCGAACGCCGAACCGATGATCTCGTATAGCCAGGGCATTCATCTTGTCTTCGATAAGGAGTTTCTCTTATCTGATACGGCCATTATGATTCCAAGAACCGACGACGGTCGCGTGCTGTTTGCGGTACCCTGGCACAACAAAATAATTGTAGGAACAACCGATACGCCGGTCTCGTTTTCAAATTCTGCTGTAGAGACAAGGCATGCCTTGTCCGCCTTGTCTCTACGGAAAACACACATGAATGAGCCCATTGCATTAAAAGAAGAAATTGAATTTGTGATGCAGCATATTCACCGGTATTTAAAAAAAGATCCATCCTTTGAAGATGTGCGAAGCATATTTGCCGGTTTACGTCCCCTGGTAAAAAGTAGTTCAAAGATCACATCTGCAATTTCGAGGGACCATCATATTTCAATTTCAGATTCCGAACTTATCTCGATTACAGGCGGCAAATGGACAACCTATAGAAAAATGGCGGAAGATGTGATGGAGATCGTTGTTCACAAAGCAGGTATCAGCGAAAAAGAATGCGTGACAAAAAATCTGCACATACATGGTTACAGGGAAAATAACAATTATAAAGCGCCATTATATTACTATGGAACAGACGAAGATTCCGTAAAAGCATTGATCCATCAAGACACCTCACTCGGTGAATTGATACATCCCTCGCTGCCTTATATCAAAGCAGAAATTATTTGGGCTGTACGAAATGAAATGTGCATGACAGTTGAAGATGCACTGGCAAGAAGAACGAGGGCCCTGTTGCTGGATGCAAAAGCCGCTATGGAATCTTCGTTATCGGTTGCACAAATGATGGCAAAAGAAATGAACAAAGATGAAGATTGGATAAAGGACCAAATTAATATCTTTAGCCTGGTTGCAAGTAACTACTTGCCTGCCTCAAATGTCAAATTTCAAACCTCAAACTGATTGCTTATGTCCCCTTTTCTCGGCGAATTTATCGGCACTATGCTTCTGATCATTATGGGTGATGGCGTTGTAGCAAATGTCGTATTAAACAAAACAAAAGGTAATAACAGCGGGTGGATCGTAATCAGCTTTGGTTGGGCGATGGCTGTTTTTCTTGGTGTTTATGCATCTACAAGCCTTGGCGGAGGCGGTCACTTAAATCCTGCGGTAACAATTGCGATGGCTGCTTTTAATCCCGCCTTTGATCAATCATTGCTGCCAACCTATATCGCTGCTCAGTTTGCCGGTGCGATTGCGGGAGCAATTGTCGTGTGGCTCGCATACAAACAGCATTTTGATGAAACAACAGACAATAATGCACAGCTCGCCGTGTTCAGTACCGGACCGGCCATTCGTAATGCGGGCTATAATTTGATAACTGAATTCATCGGCACATTCGTATTGGTATTGGGTGCATTAACGATGTCAAAACCCGCATCGTCACTTGGCACACTCGATGCCCTGCCAGTTGCATTACTAATTCTGGGTATTGGTTTGGGCCTTGGCGGGCCTACCGGTTATGCGATTAATCCTGCACGAGATCTTGGCCCACGCATCGCTCATTTTATTTTACCAATAAAAAACAAGAGGGACAGTGACTGGAGTTACAGTTGGATTCCGGTTATTGGACCGATTATCGGCGCCCTGGCTGCCGCTTATGTGTATACATTATTCTGATTATTACAAAAGACAGCTATGAAATTGTCTTCACTTGTTTTTATAATGCTGCTTATTTGTGGATGTAAAGAAAAACAAGTGGTTAAGCCGCCAACGGAAAACGAACAACTACCCACCGCAAATTTGCCAAAACAATTATCGATTGAAAGGATCGGCGAATTGCGGTTCAGAAAATCGTACGCCGATCATCAGTACATGACCGACAAAGAATATCAGAAGCTTCTTAAAAGCAATCCGACGTATTATTATGGTGCAGAACCGGATTCGCTGCTACTGAATAGATTCAAGGCACTTGGTTATCTAAACAATAATTATGAGCTATTACCTGAAAAACTTGAATCGTTTAAATTATTTAACATTGAAAAGCCTGATACGGCCTTTCACCTCACGGATGAACTGAATAAGAAAATATCCTGTCAAATAAAAAAGGCAGATAGCCTATACCAATATGACCTTTTTGCCATTGATAGTTCAAAAAGAGTAGTATTTAAGATCAACAATAAGTTTATATTGCCGGGATTACAATTGAGAACACTTGATATAATTACGGGCGGCTTTGAAGAAGTAATTCTTTTGGATGCATATTATATTATCAATGGAGATAATTTTGATTTTTTTATTTATGAAATAAAATATATCTGAATGAAAAAGTTACTTTTTTTATTGATCACAAATTGTCTGTTAATGACCTTCCTGAATGCGCAGGACCCCGAAGCTAAACTGAAAGAAAAAGGAATTGTATTAACGACTCCGTCAAAACCTGTGGCAAATTATGTAAACGCTGTTCGGGTTGGTAACCTCCTGTATCTCGCAGGTAAGGGACCGACAAAACCCGATGGTAGTCATATAACAGGAAAAGTAGGTAAAGACTTGACGATTGAACAGGGTTATGATGCGGCAAAATTGACTGCTATTAACCATATAGCAGTTTTAAAAGCAGAATTAGGAGACTTAAAAAAAGTAAAACGCATAGTAAAAGTGCTGGGTATGGTTAACTGTACCGAGGATTTTAAAG
>Ga0075419_10000498_pt1 | contig 24793 bp, 19 predicted proteins | sample SoiMetdeltSBSDD3_FD_76900 | JGI IMG/M metagenome (GOLD analysis project Ga0075419, IMG submission 76900) | Bulk soil microbial communities from a Populus tree surrounding site in Tennessee, USA - Soil MetaG P. deltoides SBSDD3 | ecosystem: Environmental > Terrestrial > Soil > Tree plantation... | reverse complement strand
CGATTCGCCTGGTGAAATCGTTCAACGGCAGCATTACCGGCAACGTCGTGACCGGCGGCCAGTTCGGCATCCAGATCGTCGACGTCGCGGGAGCGGTGGTGGGCGGCAATCACATCAGCGGGACCGGGACGGGTATCGGTCTCTCGGGCTCCTCCGACGTCACGGTCACCGGGAATACGGTCAGTGGGACGTCGGCGGAGGGGTTGCACCTCGCTCGCGGTAACGCGCGGGTCGCCTTTTTCGGCAACGTGTCCGTCGGGAACCGCTACGGGTTCTACAGCGAAGCCGGCCAGACCGGCGTACAGCTGGCGAGCAACACCTTCCTGAGGAATTCGACCCGCGACGTGTTCATCATGGACGCCGGGACGAACGGCGTCGCGGTGACGCTGGGCGTGGATAGTGCCAATCGACTTCAGTTGACCGAGAACAGGACCGCGCTCGTCGGGGGGCCTCTGGTCGTCGGCTCCGTGCTGTTCCAAGCGCTCGGGAACCAGGCCGACGGTACGATCCTGTATTGCTCCGACTGCGATCCTCTCGCATTCCGCCCGTGTACCGCATGAGGCCCCAAGACGGGCGCCTTCGCCGATCGAGTGAACGGGTCGTGGAAATGCCAGGGATAACACGAGCGTTGCTAACGGGATACGGAACGCTGGAGGAGCGGACTGACGTAGAAGGAGCGGCCTGACGCGTCTCGGCCCGGATGCTCCGAGGTGTAGGCACACCCCGAGCATCCGGGCGGTGAGGTTACTGGAGAATCAGCAGCACAAGGATTTCGCCCTGGCCGTCAGCGATCGGTTCCAGCGCCTTGCCCAGGAGCGTACCCGGTCTGTGCATCGAGGCGTTACCCACCGCCACCGGCGTCGACCGCATCGCGTGCCCCGGCGTCGGGCTCGTCACGAGGAGATCGCCGACCGACACCGCACCGTACGCAGCATCGACCTTGACCTTCACCCGGCCGCTGTGAGCGATCTTCGCTTTGTCGTCACCGCCCTCGCCGAGGAGAACACCCGGCTGTTCGGATACGACACCCGCGACCCTGGCGTCGTACGCTTCGGACGCGGCCAACACGCCTCCGCTCCCGGTGGAATCGATGACGACCACGGTGCCGGACGCGAGGCTCGTCGGAGTCTTCACCCATTCGGCAACGTCCTGGTACTTCGCCGAAATGTTGCCGGAGACGACGACGTCACCGACGACGTGCAGATCAGCTGCCGGCCTGGGCGTTCCGATACCGACGCGCCCCGAGGAGTCGATTCGCATCCGCTCCTTGAGCATCCCACCCGGATCACGGAGCAGGAAGTAGAGGTCCGCGATCTGCGTATTGGTGGTTGCGTCGTTCCAGGGACCGGTTCCGACTGCGCCGATGGAGAACGTCGTCTTTAGATTGCCGGCCGAGGTCGCCATGCGGCCCACGAGCACCGCGTCGTACCCGCCGGACTTGTTGTTCGTGATCGTCAGCGCCTGGGGGGGCACAGTGGCGCCGTTCCAGTTGTTGGAGCCCGGCACCCAGTAGGTCGCGCCGCTGTTCGAGACCTCTAGCGCACTGGCAGGCGCCGTCGTTCCGACCCCTGTGCTTCCGCTGGCAGGGAACGTGTTCTGCGCCCAAGCGTCGATCGAAATGCCTAGGGCGAAGGCCAACACGGCAACGTTCAGGACAAAGCGCCAACCGCGACCGCTCATAAGTGGGCCTCCTATCGCGTCTGCTATGGATTACATCCGTACTTCGATCGTGTAACCCGGAAAATGCAAGAAAAGTGCCTGCTTTAGCGCCTACGCTGTTTGTCGGTGTTCCTTTGCGGCCGACGTATAATACGGCCCCGGGGGCGGCGCGTTCCCGGGCTGATATGTGGGCACGGAGACGAGCGGTCCGTTCTGTAGGTCAAAGAGCGAAGCTGTGTCTGCCGCGAACCGGCTCTCGGACGCGCCTCGATCGACAATCTCGGTCTCGCATGCGTTCCTGAGCAGGTAATCTCCATCGCCGAGCGGCGTCGTTGCTCTCTCGAGCGCCGGTCGGAATTGTTACACAAGAGTCGAAATCACGACACAGACCGCACGTCGGCGGCCGTTGGTGAGCGCGCGCGCTTAGTGGTCTCTCGTGTACGACCACCTACGGTTCTTCACGTCACGAACGACTTCCACGCGGACGGCGCGCAGCGCTGCCTTCAGCGACTTGTGTGCGGCTCGGATCGAGGGAGGCTGCACCAGGTGGTCGTCGCGTTGGCGCCGGGGGGCGATCTTCGCGAATCACTCGAGCGAGAAGGCATCGAGGTGGAGTGCGTGGCGCCGCGCGGCCCTGCGGCCTCGATCGCTGCGATTGCCAGATTTGCCTCCATCCTCAGGCGCGAGCGCCCCGCGATCGTCCAGGCGTGGACGTACAAGGCCAACCTTTTCTCATGCGTCGCCAGAGCGATCGAACCCAGGGCGACGCTCATCTGGAATATCCGAACCGTACCCTACCAGGCGGAGCTCGGTCTGCGACAACGCGTCGCCGTCGAGCTCGGCCGTGTCTTGAGCGCCCTGCCCGCCGCGATCGTCTACAACTCCGTCGCTGGAGAGTCGGTCCACACCGCCCGCGGGTTCACGACGAAGAAATCCGTCGTCATCCACAACGGGATTCCTGTGCCGAGCTCGCCCCTCTGTCGTCAGCGGGGCCAGGAGTGGCGCCGGCGCCTGGGACTGGCGGACGGCGACGTCGTCGTCAGCTACGTGAAGCGCCTCGCGAATCCGCGCTGGAACGAGTTCTTCTTTCGCGCGGCCCGTCGTGTCGCCGAATCGCAGGACCATGTGCGCTTCGTGTGTGTGGGCCGAGATATCGGCCGCTTGTCCGCGATGTTGCAGCGTATTGCGGGCGAGCGCGACCTGGTCCGGCGCTGCGTACTGCTCGAGCACACGAGCGACGTGTCGGAAGTCTATGAGGGCAGCGACGTCGTCGTCTCCGCCTCCGGTCGTGAAGGATTCCCGAATGCAATCGGCGAAGCCATGGCCTGCGGAGTTCCCTGCATCGTCACGAACGTCGGCGATTCGGCATTCCTGGTTGGAGAAACCGGCCGGGTGGTCTCGTTCGGTGACGTCGACGAGCTGGCCACGGCGATCTGCCACGTGGCGAGCATCGGCCCCGACGGCCGGCGACGGCTCGGCGAGCTGGCCCACGCGCGAATCGCGAAGCACTTCTCGCTCGAGCGAATGATCGACGCATATATCGCGCTGTACGAGTGGGCCGGCGCGACCCGCGCGCCCGGACCGAGATCGGCCACATGTGCGGAATAGCCGGAGTCTGGCGTTTCAGACCCGTCACCGAGAGCGAGATTCGGACGCGGGTCGTCGCGATGTCGGATGCGCTCGAGCGCCGGGGCCCCGACGCCTCCGGGGCGTGGATCGATGCGCGCGCGGGTCTCGGCTTCGGCCATCGCCGTCTGTCGATCCTCGACCTCAGCAGCGCGGCGAATCAGCCGATGCGGCACGACAACTACGTCATCACGTACAACGGAGAGATCTACAACTTCGCGGAGCTCCGTGGCGAGCTCGCGTCAGCCGGGGCATCTTTCAAGACGCACAGCGACACCGAAGTGGTTCTGATCGCGGTCGCTCGCTGGGGCATCGCCGCGACGCTGCGGCGACTGCGCGGAATGTACGCGCTCGCCATCTGGGATACGGAGAGGCGGTCGCTCGTTCTGGCTCGTGACCCGCTCGGCATCAAGCCGCTGTACTACGGGTTGAACGGCAAGGAGTTCGTCTTCGCGTCGGAGCTTAAGGCCATTTCCGCGGCGCCCGAGTTCTCGCGGGAGCTCAACCGGGAGGTGCTGGGCGATTTTCTCTGTAAGAGCTATATCCCCGCGCCCGACAGCGTATTTCGCCACATCTACAAGCTGCGCCCTGGTCGCCTCTTGACGGTTGCCCCCGATGGAACGTGGAGCGAGGAGACGTTCTTCGATGCCGGCGCGGCGGCTCCCACGTTGGCGGACGACACGGCCCACAGCCGCCTCGACGAGACCGTCGATCGTTTGCACGATGTGATCGCTGACGCCGTTCGCTGTCACAGTGTGGCGGACGTCGCGGTCGGGTCGTTCCTCAGCGGCGGAATCGATTCGACCCTCGTCACGTGCCTGATGCAGGCGACAAATCGTGGACGGATCATGACGTTCTCCGCCGGCTTCGAAGACGCGGAGTTCAACGAAGCCGAGAAGGCGCGCCAGATCGCCAATCACCTCGGGACCGACCATCACGAGATGATCGTGTCGGAGCGAGCGATGTTGAGCGAGGTTCCGACCTTGCCGCTCGTGTACGACGAGCCGTTCGGTGACTCGTCGCAAATCCCGACGTGTCTGCTCGCCCGATTCGCCCGCAAGCATGTGACCGTGGTGCTGTCGGGCGACGGCGGTGACGAGCTCTTCTGTGGCTATGACCGTTATGCGCGGACATGGCGAGCGTGGCATCTCCTGAGCTGGGTACCGCTCGGGATGCGGCGGGTCAGCCGCGGCGTCGTGTCGTGGGTCATGCGTGCGGGTCGGGGAGACGCCGTGCTGGGGCGGAAGGCGCGGCTTCTGAGCCTTCTCGATGCCGATGGGTTCGAGACGATGTACGAACGCCTCACGTCCAACCTCGTTCCAGGCATGCTGCGAGACGGCGACCCTCGACTGGTGCGGGAGCCGAGTCGGAACGGGCTGCGGACCGTCGAGGACCTCATGTTGAAGGACCTGCGCACGTACCTCCCGGACGACATCTTGACGAAGGTCGACCGCGCGAGCATGCGCTGTGGACTCGAAGTGCGCGTTCCGCTGCTGGATCTCGAAGTCGTGCGTCGGGCGCTGCGGATTCCGCTCAACCTGAAATGGAGAGCGGGCGAGCAGAAATGGATTTTGAAGCGGATCCTCGAGCGCTACCTGCCGGGCCAGCTGTTTCGACACCCCAAGCAGGGCTTTCGCGTGCCGTTGGCGTCCTGGCTTCGGGGGCCGCTGCGAGATTGGGCCGAAGACCTGCTGAGCGAGCGAGACTTGCGTCAACGCGGCCTCTTCAATGCGAGGGCCGTGACCCGGATCTGGCAAGCGCACATCGCCGGCGTCAAGGGATTGCACCATGCGTTGTGGGACGTCTTGATGCTCCAGGCGTGGCTCAGGGAGTGGCGCTGCTATTCCTGAGTGAACACGTTCGGGCGACGCTTCACGTGGGTTCTGGCGGGCAGCGGGTTCTATGCGACGGCGCAGCTCGTCACGACGATCGCGCTGACGCGGCTCGGCGGGCCTCGCGTCGTCGGTGACTACGGACTTGCGCAGGCGGTCATCGCGCCCTTGTTCATGTTGGCCCACCTGGAGCTCCGGAGAGTTTTTGCGACGGACGTCGATCATCGCTTCGAGCTCGGTGACGGCCTGCGGCTTCAGCTGGTCGCGGGGTGTCTGGCGATCGGTGTGGCCATGATCGCCGGTGCGCTGTGGCTGCGCGAGGACGCCGGCCTGCTCCTCGCCGTCGGCGCCAAGAAGCTGCTCGAGTCGCTGGGCGAGGTGACCTTCGGAGCCTTTCAGCGCCTTCACCGGGAAGGCCGAATCGCTGCCTCGCTGGCGCTGCGCGCCGCGGCCGACGTCGGTCTCGTGCTGACGGTGTACACCATCACCGAGAACCTGACGCTCGCGATTCTCGCCGCCGGCGCGGCGAGCGCGCTGGTGCTCATCGTTCATGACTTGCCGGCCGCCGAAGCGGGCGCGCCCGGCACGGTGTCCGGAGCGTCGCGGTGGCGGGCGATGGTCGGGTTGGGCGCCTACAGCGCGCCGGCGGGCGTGACGGCGATGCTGACGTCACTCAACTCCAACATTCCGCGTTATTTCGTGGAGCGATACCACGGTCGGACAGCGCTCGGGTACTTCGTGCCGCTGCTCCAGCTGTTGCAGATCGGCGTATTCGTGAATGCCGCCCTGTCCCAGGCGGCGCTCCCGGCGCTCGCCGAGAAATACCGCCACGGCGCGCGGGAGTTTCGCCGAGCGATGACCGGCCTGTGCCTGGTCCAGTTTGCGGTGCAGGCGGTGCCGCTGGCGCTGATGGCGATGTTCGGCGGTCGAATCCTGGCCTTCGTCTATCAGCCGGAGTATGCCGCGTACGCGGGCGTGTCGGTTCTCCTCTTCGCGGCGGGCGCCGTGCGCGCGATTACCGCGGGACTGGCCGCGGCCCAGACCGTGCTGGCGATCCTGCCGAAGGAGACCGCAACGACCGGGGTGAGCCTCGTCGCCACGCTGATCTTCTGTGCGTTGCTGATTCCGCAGTTCGCGCTGGTCGGCGCCGCGACGGCCCTCCTGATCGCCGCGGTGGTCAATGTGATGTTGAATGCGCGATCGGTGGTGGCTTCGCTCGTCGCGGAGCCCACCGACACGGGCCGGCGTCCGTAGCGGCCGTGGAAATCCTGTTCGCGATTCTTGTCGGCGCGCTGCTCATCGCCGTCGTCGCATGGGCCGCGCGCCCCAGTTTCGCCTTCGACAGCTCGCTCACGGTCATCGTGCTCGCGTGGGCGTACTACACCCTCGCCGTACCGCTCGACCTGTGGCTGGGCTTCAATGTGAGGGGATCGCAGCGGCTGCCAGACAGCGACGATCCGGCGTTGTTCGGGTACGTCGTCGACGTCGTCCTCTATTACGTCTCCTTCATGGCCGGCGTGCTCATCAGCTACAAAACGGTTGGGATCCTGCAGGGGAATAGCGCTCGACCGGGCGGCGAAAGCCGCGCCGGCCTCATGGGTCTGCCCGGCCCGAATTCCGTCTTGCCTGGTTGGTGCGCGTATCTGGTCGCGGGTCTGGCCGTCGTGGTGTACTGGACGATCGTCGAGACGGCCAACCGTGGACTGCAAGAGCAGTCGCTGCGCGAGGATGCCTATCTCCGGAGCCTGAGCTTCCTCGTCGAGATCAGTCTGGGCTGGGTCGTCTGGCACATCCTCAACGTCGACGACGCCCGCCGCGCGTTGCGAGTCTTGCCGGCGGCCGCAATCGTGGGACTGCTGACTGGGGCCCGGGTGTATTTGGGCGTCGCCGGCCTCATCTACCTCCTGCGCTATCGCATTGGATTGACGTTGCGAGCCCGCGTCGCGCTGGTGGTGGGTGCGGGACTCGCGGTCGTCCTCTGGAAGGTGATGTATTCGCAGGTGTCGTCGGTTCTCCTCACCGGCGAGCTGCTCGAGCTGTCTGACATGGTGCCGAATCTTGGACTCGCCGAGCTGGAGGCTTCGGACGCGTGGGGCTACTTCATCTACTTCCTGCGTGAGGGATCCTCGCCGCTCTGGCTGGGCTGGAGCTACGTCAAATTGACGCTCGCGAACCTGGCGCCCCGCGCGCTCAGCGGCGTCGAATCGTCCACGCTCGCCGTCGAATACGCGATGCGCATGAATCCGATGTTTGCGGAGGCGCCGATGGGCCTGGGATTCTCCGGGCTGGCGGAGGCCTGGCTGAACTTCGGCCCGTTGGGGCCATTCGCGATCGGCGTCGTGTGGGGCGGCGCGGCCAGCCTGCTGGACAGCCGGCCCCGGAGCTTGGCCTTCTACGTCTTCGCGATCATGAGCGCTCGATTCTTCCGGTCGGATTTCGCCTCGCTCGCGAAAACATGGTGCGTGGTCTTCGCGAGCGCGGTACTGATGGTTGGGATCATTTCGCGGATTCTGGTCCGTGTGTCGGGCGAGATGAGACGCGGCCTCGCCGAGCTGCCGGCGCGGTGTTGGCATCCGACGAGGCGTTGAGCGGCGTGATCCGGTCGGCGCGCTGGGGGTGCGCGGCCCGCTGATGCGCATTGCGCTGGTCGTCAACGACGACTTTTCCGCCTGGCATTTTCGCAAAGGATTGATTCTCACGCTGTGCGAGCAAGGGCACACGGTTCACGTCGTGACGCCGGTCGGTCCGGGAAGACCCTACGCCCGCATGATCGAGGGGCTGGGCGCCCGTCATCATTCGATACGGCTCGACCGATTCATCAGCCCGATCGGCGATCTGCGGCTCGTCTGGGTTCTCTATCGCTTCTTTCGAGCCCAACGAATCGAGCTGGTCCACAACATGACCGTGAAGCCGATGATCTACGGCGCTATCGCGGCCCGGCTGGCGGGAGTGCGGCGCGTCGTCGGGCTGGTGTCCGGCACCGGATTGCCATTTCTCGACGATGCGAGCTGGCGGCGGCGTCTCCTTCGGCGAGCCGTCGTGCTCCTCTATCGAATCGCGCTCGCCAGGACCGACAAGGTCTGGTTCCAGAACTCGGACGATCTCGAGATGTTTTGCTCGATGGGGCTGACCACGCGCGCGCAGGCAATCCTGATTCGTAGCGGAGGGGTCGACCTGGCGGAGTTCAGCGTCGGATCGATCGAGCCTCGAACGGTTCAAGACGTGCGTGCCGAGCTCGGTCTACGCGAGGGCGCCGTCAACGTCGTGATGATCGTCGCGCGGCTGATCTGGAGCAAGGGCGTGCGCGAATTCGTCGCGACCGCCCAGCGGCTCCGCGTGGACTGCCCGCGCGCGCAATTCTTTCTCGTCGGGCCGCACGAGCAACGACATCCCGACGCGGTGCCGCCGGACTACTTGCGGCAGGTCACGACGCCCAATCTTCGCGTATGGGCGCATTTCCGTCGCGACGTTCGCGAGATTCTGAGTCTCGCCGACATCGTCGTGCTGCCCTCGTATTTCCGAGAGGGCGTCCCCCGAGTTCTCCTGGAGGCGCTCGCGATGGGGAAGCCCGTCGTCACCACCACCGGTCCGGGCTGCCGAGAAGTCGTCGAGCACGGCTACAACGGCTATCTCGTTCCGCCCAAAGATCCCGAGGCGCTGGCGTCCGCGGTTTCGAGCCTGGCCGGCGACGCGGCGCTCCGCCGAGAATTCGGGCACCGCTCTCGCGTGAAGGCCGAAACCGAGTTCGATGAGCAAGCCGTGATCAAGAGCGTTCTCGACAGCGTTTACGAGCTGTCGAGCTCCGCCGGGTCTTTGCGCCGGTGATCCAGACCATGTGGCGCCACCGTTGGATGATCGCCGGTCTCTGGGCGGTGGTCGCGCTGGCGACGTGCGTGCTGACGCTGCTGATGCCGCGCATCTACGAGTCGACGGCTTCGATCATCGCACCCAAGGAGATCGTGGCCAACCCGCTCTTGGGCACTCTCGTCGCGGCGACCGGGGCGCTGCAGCAGGCGCCGGGGAGCTCGACGCCGTCCCTCACGCCGAACCGGGACCTTCTGGTGAGCGTGCTGAAGAGCCGCACGGTTGCCGAGGCCACCGTGCAGCGCTTCAAGCTTCAGCAGCGGTATCGCAGCCGTTACCTCGAAGACGCGATCGAAGAGCTGCGGAGAACGACGACCGTCTCGATCTCGAAAGAGGGCGTGATTTCCGTGCGGGCCGAGGACACCGACCCGCGCCTCGCGGCCGAGATCGCGAACTTCCACGTCGAGATGCTGGATCGACTGGTCGCACAGTTTGGGATCGGCGAGGCGGGTCGGCAGCGGGTCTTTTTGACCGAGCAGATGGCTCGAGCGCGAGTCGGCCTCGAGACGTCCGAGCAGCTCCTCAAGAGCTTCCAGGAACAGAACCGCGCGATCGTCTTGCAGGATCAGACGCGTGGCGCGATCGAAGCCGCGGCGCGGCTGAAGGGCGAGATCATAGCGGCCCAGGTCCAGCTGCAAGTGATGCAGAATTTTGCGACCGACGCCAATCCCGAGATGGTCGCGCTGCGTCGTCGAATCGACGCGATGAACCGGCAGCTCGGGCAGATGCAATACGGCGAGGTGTCGACGCGCACGGTCGATGCCAATCGTGATCGAAAGGACTTTGCCGTGCCGTTTTCGCGGGTTCCCGAGGTCGGCCTGGAACTCGCACGGCTGACGCGAGACGTGAAGATCCAGGAGACCCTGGTCACACTGCTCACCCAGCAGATCGAGCAGGCTCGGATCGCCGAGGCGAAGGATACGCCGGTGGTGCAGATGCTGGACCGCGCCGTGCCTTCCGAGCGGCACGCCAAGCCTCGGATGCTCCTCAATCTTCTCCTGGCCAGCGTGTCCAGCCTCGTGGCGGGCGTGCTCCTGGCCGGATTCATCGAATACGTGCGTGGCTTCAGGCGCGCGCACAGCGCGGTGGCGTGATGCGACGACCCACGACCGCCGAGGCGTGAGGCGCGCGGCGCATGGCCGTGAAGCGGATCTTCGACCTGATCGTCTCCGCCATCGCGCTCGTGGCGCTGAGCCCGCTGCTGATCGTGATCGGCGTGTCGATCAAGCTGGACGACCGCGGCGCCGTCTTCTACCGGGGGGTGCGGATCGGACGGAACGGGCGCCCGTTTCGAGTCATCAAATTCCGATCGATGCGCATGGATGCCGAGCGCATCGGCGGGGTGACGACGGCGGACGATGACCCTCGCATCACGCGGGTCGGGTGGTGGCTGCGGAAAACGAAAGTCGACGAGCTTCCCCAGCTCATGAACGTCCTGGTCGGCGAGATGAGCCTGGTCGGCCCGCGGCCGGAGGTCGAACGGTACGTGCGCCTCATGACCGACGCGGAGCGGGTCATTCTGAGCGTCGCGCCCGGCCTCACCGATTGGGCGACGCTGTGGAACTCCGACGAAGGCGCGCTCCTGGCAGGGGTAGCCGATCCCGATGAGATGTATCTCCGGGTGATCAGACCGGAGAAGATCCGCCTGCAGCTCGAATACGTGAGACGCCGCTCGTTCTGGATCGACATCACGATCCTGCTGCGGACTGCCGCCGCGATCGTGCTGCGCATCAAACCGCAAGCCCTGAGTCTTCGCGAGCACCAGCGATAATCGACGCGCCCGCCTCCTCGTTGCGCTCGATGTACCGGACGATGGTTCGCATTCGTCTGTTCGAGGAGCGGGTCGCGCAGCTGGTCGAGGGGGGCGAGGTTCGTACCCCGTGCCACCTCTATATCGGGCAAGAAGCCATCGCGGCCGGCGTCTGCGCGGCGCTCGATGATCGTGACTACGTCTGGGGCGGTCACCGCTCGCACGGCCACTACCTCGCCAAGGGCGGCGACCTGCAGGCGATGATGGCCGAGATCTTCGGCAGGACCACCGGCTGCTCCGGCGGCCGGGGGGGCTCCATGCACCTCGTGGCCCCCGAGGTCGGAATCCTCGGGACGGTGCCGCTGGTTGCCGCGACGATTCCGCTGGCGGTCGGCGCCGCGATGGCGGCGAAGCTGCGGCGCGATCGACGGGTCTCGGTCGCGTTCTTTGGCGATGGCGCCACGGAGGAGGGGCACTTCCACGAATCGCTGAACTTTGCGTCGTTGTACCGACTGCCGGCGATCTTCGTGTGCGAGAACAACTTCTACGCGAGCCACATGGGGCTGTTCGAGCGCCGGGTGGCCGACAACATCGTCTCGGCCGCCGACACGGCGGGCGCCGTCGGCTGTCGGCTCGACGGCAACGACGTGGAAGCCGTCTTCGCCGCCGCTCGCGACGCCATCGAACGGGCGCGGAATGGCGGCGGTCCGACGCTCCTGGAATGCCGGACCTATCGCTGGCGTGGGCATGTAGGGCCGTCGTGGGACATGGACGTCGGCGTGCAGCGCAAAGACGAGCTGCCGGAGTGGTTGCCGAAGGATCCGATCGCGCGCGCGCGGCGCCGTCTGCTGGAGGCGGGACTTCCCGAGGACGAGTGCCAGGCGATCGAGCGCGACGCCGCCGAGGAGATCGAGACGGCGGTGACGTTCGCGCGGCAGTCGCCGGTTCCCGGTGAGGACGAGATCACGAAGCACATCTGGGCGTCCACGCAGTCGAGGGTCCGTCCGTGAGGCCCCTGTCCTACGCTCGGGCGATTCGCGAGGCCCACGCTCAGCTCCTGGCCTCCGACCCGAGAGTGCTGGTGCTCGGCCAGGGCTTGTGGAGTCCGTGGTACGCCGGGACCAGCATGCAGGGTCTCGACAAGGAGTTCGGTCGCGACCGCGTCATCGATTCGCCGGTCGCCGAGAATGCCACGACCGGCGCCGCCGTCGGCGCCGCGCTGGCGGGCATGCGGCCCATCGTGTTCCACCCACGGATGGATTTCATGCTGCTCGCGGTGGATCCGATGATCAACCAGGCCGCCAACTGGTCGTACATGTTCGCGGGCCGTGTCAGCGTCCCGGTCGTGTTCCGCGCGGTCATCAATCGCGGCGGCGAGCAGGGCGCGCAGCATTCGCAGGCGCTCCAGGCGATGTTCATGCACGTCCCCGGGCTGAAGGTGGTGATGCCGAGCACGGCTCACGACGCCAAGGGCTTGCTGATCGCCGCCGTTCAAGACGACAACCCGGTGCTGTACATCGATGACCGCTGGCTCTACGAGGCGCAGGGCGACGTGCCGGAGGCGATGTACGCCACGCCGATCGGCGAGGCGGCGGTGCGACGTCGTGGCCGCGACGTCACGATCGTCGCGACCTCGTACATGGCGGCCGAGGCGCACAAGGCCGTCGCCGTCCTCGAGCAACAGGGCATCGAGCCCGAGCTCATCGATCTGCGGTCCATCAAGCTCTGGGACCGCGACGCGGTCTTCGCATCAGTCGCGCGCACCGGTCGGCTCATCGTCGCCGACGGCGGATGGCAGACCGCCGGCGTCGCCGCTGAGGTGATCGCGGCCGTGGCGTGCGAAATCTTCGACGCGCTGAGGGCGCCCGCCGTCCGTATCTGCCTTCCGGACGCGCCTGCCCCGGTGAGCCGGGCCGTCGAGCGCGCGTACTACGTCGGCGCCGATGAGCTCGTCGCCGCCGCGGTCAAAATGATCGCCCGGTAAGGAGACCGGCCATGGCCTATCGAGTTCCGTTCGTCGACCCGCGCGCGCACTATCAACGGTATCGAAGCGAGATCGACGGGGCGATCCACGACTGCCTGCGCAGCGGCGATCTGATCTACCGGGAACAGCTTCGACGATTCGAAGCGAACCTCGCGGCGTTCGTCGGCGTCCGGTACGCGGTCGGCGTCAACAGCGGGTTTCACGCCCTGTACTTCGCGCTGCTGGGCGCCGGGATAGGGGCCGGCGACGAGGTCATCACCGTCGCGCACACCTTCGTGGCGACCATCTCGGCGATCGTGCACTGCGGGGCCACGCCCGTGCTGGTCGACGTGGGCGCCGACTACAACATGGACCTGCAATCGCTTGAGCGGGCGATCACCCCACGAACCCGCGCGATTCTCTGCGTGCACCTCAACGGCCGGGTGTGCGCGATGGACCGCATCCTCGCCCTCGCCGAGCGTCATCGGCTCACCGTGATCGAGGACGCCGCGCAGGCGCTGGGCGCGACGTTCGACGGTCGGCGCGCCGGCGGCCTCGGGCGCGCCGGCTGCTTTAGCTTCTACCCCTTCAAGATCCTGGGCGGATTCGGGGACGGCGGCGCCCTCATGACGAACGACGAGGACGTGGCGCGCACGGCTACCCTGCTCCGGTACAACGGTGAGGACAGGGCAACGGGCGAGTATCACTACCACGGCCACACGGCCCTCCTGGACAACGTCCAGGCCGCTGTGCTCGATCGAAAGCTCGTTCATCTGCCGTCGTGGATCGAGCACCGTCGGCGCGTGGCCGAGCGATATCGGCGAGGCCTCGAGAATCTCGGGGATCTGAGGCTTCCGCACTTCGACGAGTCGCGGCAACGCGACGTCTTCCAAAACTATGTGATCCGCACGGCGGAGCGCGACCGGCTGCGCGAGCACCTGCAGCGCAGCGGAGTCGAGACGCTGGTCCACTGGGCCAAGCCGGTGTGGGAGCATGCGGCACTCGGTCTGAAGGACGCCGCGCTCCGCGAGACCGTCCGGGCCTGCCGAGAGGTCGTCTCGCTGCCGATGAGCGCCGAGACGACGGACGAGCACGTCGACATCACCGTCGACGCCGTGCGGGAATTCTTCGCGTGAGCTCGACTGCGGATGTCGTCGACTACTCGGGAGTTACGGAGGTGCTCGGAAGTCGAGTCACGCCCGAGGCGCTCTCGATGCTGTACACCCGGTACACGTTCGCGGCGACGCTCGCCGAGGGCCGCGACGTCCTCGAGGTGGCCTGTGGCGGCGGACCGGGACTGGGCTACCTCGCGCAGCGAGCTCGCCGGGTGGTCGGCGGTGACTACACCGCCTCGTTGCTCGTGCAGGCCGCTCGACACTATCACGGACGGATTCCGCTCGTGCGGTTCGACGCCCAGGGATTGCCCTTCCGCGCGGCCAGCTTCGACGCGGTGCTCCTCTATGAGGCGCTGTACTATCTCGCGGAGCCCGGCCAGTTCGTGCGCGAGGCCGCGCGGGTCCTTCGCCGGCCGGGCCGCGTGATCATATCGACCGTCAATCGTGAGTGGTCCGACTTCATCCCGAGTGCGTTGAGCACCCGCTATTTCTCCGGCCGCGAGCTGGTCTCGCTCCTCGGCCAGCAGGGATTCGAGACGACGCTCTACGGGGCGTTCCCGGTGAGCCGAGCTTCCGCCAAACACCGGGCGGTATCGATGATTCGCCGCACCGCGGCGCAGCTCCATCTCGTTCCGCCGACGATGAAGGGGAAGGAGCTCTTGAAGCGTTTCTTTCTGGGGCGACTCGTCGTGTTCCCGGCCGAAGTGGCGGCGGCGATGGCCCCATACGGCTCGCCCGTCCGCCTCGACGCGGAGGCGCCGATTCGAGACTTCAAGGTGCTCTTTGCCGTCGGACAGAAGGGCTAGGGGGTGACGCGGATGGAAGGTCTGCGTTGCGTGCTCGAGCTGGCGGATCGCTGGCGCCGCCTGATCATCGTGGTTCTCCACGTGCCGCTTCTGGTGGCGCTCAACTACGCGGCGCTGTGGCTGAGGTTCGACGGCCGGATCGATTCGTCGGACTTCCTGGTCTTCGTCAATTCGGTGCCGTGGGTCGTCGCGATCCGGATGATCGTCTTCGCGGTGTTCAGGCTCTACGTGGGGTTCTGGCGCTATGCGAGCATCCGGGACGTCCTGAGCATCTGCAGCGCCGTCGGCCTGAGCTCTTCCATCATCTATATCGTCAGCCGCTCGGTTCCGGCGCTCGCCGGGTATCCGCGCTCGGTGCTCGTCATCGACTCGCTTTTACTGATCCTGGCACTCGGCACCCTCCGGCTGACCCGCCGGATCTGGCGTGAGTTCGACCATATCCCCGAGGGCAAGCGCGTCCTCATTTACGGCGCGGGCGACGCCGGCGAGATGATCGTCCGTGACATGCGGCAGAACCCGCTGCACGGCTACGAACCGATCGGGTTCTTCGACGATGACCCCAACAAGCGCGGGCGCCGAATTCACGGCGTGAAAGTGCTCGGCGGCAGAGACCAGATCGCTCGCATCATGGACGAAAAGCGTCCTGATGCCGTGGTCCTGGCGCTCCCGCCCGTCGGGGCGCAGGTGGTGCGCGCGATCGTCCAATCGCTGGAAGGGTATCGGATTCCGATCCAGACGCTTCCGAGCCTCGGCGACCTTCTCGACGGTAAAGTGACCGTGAACCGAATCCGCACCCTCGCGGTCGAAGATCTGCTGGATCGGTCGCCCGTACGCCTGAGCGTCGACCGCGTTCGCTCGCTGGTCCAGGGCAAGCGGGTCTTGATCACCGGCGCCGGCGGTTCCATCGGCGCCGAGCTGGCGCGCCAGATCGGCGCCCTGGGCCCATCGGCGCTGGTGCTCGTGGACCGCTACGAGAATGGGCTTCATGCGATCACGCTCGAGCTGCAATCGACGAGCGTGGCGAGCGCCCTCGAGACCGTGGTGGCGGACGTGGCCGATCGCCACCGGATCGAGCACGTTCTGGATAGTCGGCGCCCGCAGCTCATCTTCCACGCCGCCGCCCACAAGCACGTGCCGCTCATGGAGCTGAACCCCTGTGAGGCCGTGAAGAACAACGTGGCCGGGACGCGAGTCATCGCCGAAGCCGCGGGGGCCGTTGGCAGCGTGGAGCGGTTCGTCTTGATCTCGACGGACAAGGCGGTGAATCCATCCAGCGTCATGGGCGCCACGAAGCGCGTAGCGGAGCTCTTGATCGAAGCGCTCGACCGTAGCGGACCGGTCGTCTACACGACGGTGCGATTCGGCAATGTGCTCGCGAGCAACGGCAGCGTCCTGCCGCTGTTCCTCGAGCAGATCAAGGCCGGCGGGCCGGTGACGATCACACATCCGGAGATGCGCCGGTATTTCATGCTGATCCCCGAAGCCGTCCATCTCGTTCTGCACGCCGCGGCGCTGGGACAGGGCGGCGACGTCTTTGTTCTCGACATGGGTGAGCAGATCAGAATCATCGACCTGGCTCGCAACGTCATCCGCCTCTCGGGCTTCATCCCCGAGGAGGAGATTCCGGTGAAGATCGTCGGGCTGCGTCCAGGCGAGAAGCTTCAGGAAGATCTCGTCGGGAGCGACGAAGTGGCGACACCGACCTCGGTCGAGCGCATTCTCCACATCGAGTCGCGAGTCGCTCAGAATTTGAGCGATCTCGACGCAGAGGTTGCCGCGCTCGAGCAATTCGCACAGGCCGGTGATCAGAAAGCCGTGCTGAAGAAGCTGCGCGAGCTCGTCCCGACCTACCAGCCGATGAACGGCGACGACGGGGCGCTCGACCTTCTGGGCCGTGAAGAAAAGAGATCCGGTGATGCGCGCTCCTGATCGGCCATGGCCATGAGACCGCTCGCCTTCCTCGGCGGCCCTCCAGTGCGCCGCACGCTGTTACCGTACGCGCACCAGACGCTCGAGCCCGACGACGTCGCCGCGGTTGCCGACGCGCTCGCCGCGGACTGGATCACGCAAGGTCCGAGCGTCGCGCGCTTCGAGCGGGCGCTGGCTGACCGTGCCGGCGTGAAGCACGCGATCGCGGTTGCCAGCGGCACGGCGGCGCTGCATGCGGCGTGCTGGGCTGCCGGGCTCGCCGGCGGCGACGAAGTGATCACGACACCGCTCACGTTCGCGGCGACCGCCGCCGCGATTGTCGGTCGCGGCGCCCAGCCCGTGTTCGCCGACATCGACAGCGCGACGCTGAATCTGAGCGCCGACGCGGTCAAGCGCGTGGCAACCGCGCGGACCCGAGCGCTCCTGCCAGTCGATTTCGCCGGGCTGCCGTGCGACTACGAGCACCTGCTGCCGCTGGCGCGCGAGCACGGCTGGATCGTCATCGCGGATGCAGCGCACTCGTTCGGCGGCGCCTGCGGTGATCGGTCGGTCGGCGCGCTGGCCGACATGACGACCTTGTCATTTCATCCCGCGAAGCTGATCACCACCGGCGAGGGCGGCGCGGTACTGACCGACCGCGACGATCTCGCCGAGCGGCTTCGGGCGGTACGCCATCACGGCATCTGCTACACCGATCGCGAGCACCCGTGGCGCTACGAGATCCCCGAGCTCGGCAACAACTACCGGCTCACCGACTTCCAGTCGGCGCTTGGGCTGTCGCAGCTCGGCAAGCTCGATCGTTTCTGGCAGCGGCGCGATCAGCTCGCGCGCCGTTACCGCGAGCAGCTCGCCGGCTCGCATTTCATCACGCTGCCGGCGCTTTCAGAATCGCAACGTCACGGCTGGCACCTGTTCGTCGTGATGCTGCGTCTCGACCGTCTCAGCGCAGATCGCGACACGATCGTCTCGGCGCTGCGCGCCGAGAACATCGGGGCGACCGTCCACTATCCGCTGGTCTACCGTCACCCGTTCTACCGCAAGGAGTTCGGCTACGGCCCGGGTCTGTGCCCCAACGCGGATGCGGTCGAGGAGCGTCTCGTCACCCTGCCGCTGTTCCCCGCGATGAGCGACCTCGATCAAGACGACGTCCTGAGCGCGCTCGACAAAGTGCTGACGCACTACGCCCGATGACCAACGACGCCCGATGAACCTCCGGGCCGGCTCCGAAATCCTCTTCGCACTCGGGCGCCGCTACCCGAGGCTGCCGGTCGCATTCCTGCGCGCGCTCCCGCTGCCGCTGCTACACGCGCTTCGCGCTCCGGGCGTTCGCGAGACGTTCAAAACGGCCGCGCGCGCGCCCTGGTATCGCGACGCGTTCGCCGCGGCGCGTGTGGACATTGCACGAGCGCGGAGGCCCGAGGACCTCGGCGACTTCTTCCTCACGCCTGAGGTGCTCAAGACTCGTCCCGAAGCGCTCGTGACCGAAGCGCCTGAGCTCGCCATCGAGAGCTCGGGTACCGCCGGCCACGTGACGCGCGTCTATCTCAGCCGGCGCGAGCTGGAATACAACGCGCGGCAGGGCGGGCTCATGCTCGGACTCTACGGCCTCGGCCGGGGCGATCGCCTGCTCTCGACGCTCGGGCTCGATTGGGGCCTCGGCTCCTTGCTGATCGAGCGATTGATGCGCTACACGCCGGTGTTCTCGATGGTCGTGGGACGCGTGGACCCGCTCGAGGCCTACTCTCGGCTCGGTGAGTATCGCTTCAACGTGATCGTCAGCGATCCGTTCTGGCTGGCGCGGCTGACCGAGATCGCGCGCGAGCGAGGGCGCCCGGGACCGATGAAGCTGCTCATCGGCGGCGGCGAGGGGATCACGCCGAGAACACGGGCCGAGCTCGAGACGTTCTGGGGAGCGCTCGTCTGCATGACGTACGCCTCGACCGAAGCGGCCACGATCCTCGGCTTCGAGTGCACGCACCGGACCGGCTATCACGTGAACGAGTTCGACTTCTGCGTCGAGATCGGCGACGCGGATTCCGAGGGCTACGGCGAGGTCGTGATGACGACGGTGAGCCGGCGCGTGATGCCGTTGATCCGTTACCGAACCGGCGACGTGGCGCGCTGGCTCCCCGAGCCGTGCGCGTGCGGGCTTCCGTTCCGCCGGCTCTCTCCACTCCGCGGTCGTGTGGACGAGCAGGTCTCGTGCGCGTTGGGCAACTTGCAGCCGGATTTCTTCGAACCTTTGCTGGCCGGCGTGCCCGGGCGTTCGCGCGATTGGCAAGTGGCGGTCTACGAGCGCGATCTCGCGACCGTCGTACAGCTCCGTCTCGAGCTCGAGGGCGACGGGGCAACCCGCGAGGCGGCAGTTCAGGCCGTGATCGCGGCGCTTCAACGCACGCGGCCCGACGCCTGGCTCGCGTATTGCCAGCGATTGATCGATCTCGAGTTCGTATTCGTGGCGCCGGGGACCTTACGGACCGGGCGCAAGCTCCTGCGGCTGGTCGACGAGCGTCCGACTGGACCGCCGGCGTGGGCAGCGCGCGCGGCCCAGCGCGCCCGCCGGGATTCGGACTACCGGCCATGAGCACCATTCGCGTAGAATTTGGCAACTCCAGAGGAGACAGGACCATGCGGTGGAGAAAATTCTTCGCCACGACGACGCTGGTGGCCCTGTTCGGGTCCGACTTCGTCCTCGCGGCCTTGCCGGCCCTCGGACAGATGCCGACCCCGGGGAACGGATACCCAGGGAACGGATATTCGACGACGACACCGACGCTCGGCGGCGCCGACGGCGCGTATGGCCGCGTCCTCCCGGGGCCGAGCACGACCACGCCATACCTCGGTGTGCCGCAGCAGCTGCCGCAAACGCTCCAGCATCCGCCGAGCCAGATGATCCAGCGGCCCGTCGGGCCGGTGGGCCCGAACGTCTGCCAGCCTGGTATCGCCGCCCGGCCGTATCAGACCGTGTCGATTCCGCGGGCGCGACCGGCCGAGCCCGCGCCGTTCGCGCAAGCGCAGACGCCATTTCTGCAGCAGCCGCCACCGGCGACCGTGACCCAGGTCACGGTGTCGCAAGGCGTCCCGGGAGCGGCGCCACAGGTCACTCAGCAGGCGGGGACCGAGATACGGACGCCGCAGGCCGGGCCGATGCAGACCCCGTCTGAGATCGACGAGCTTTCGCGGATCGAGGCCGGCTTCAACATGGATCCCGTTCGAGTCCAGCAGATCGGCGGTGTGCAGCAGGTAGGGATGCCGCAAACCCAGCAGCCGAGCGGTGTGCAGCAGATCGGCGGTCTCTCCCAGTCGTCAGCACAGTCGCTGGCACTGCCTCAGCGCCAGGGCGTTCTCCAGGGCGTCCTCGATCAACCGAACCCGTCGTACCTCGGCCCCTTCGGCACGCCGCTGCGGCAGTACGGCTACGCGATGTTCGCGGCGAATGTCTCGACGTTCGCGCCGGTCGACGACATCCCGGTCGGGCCCGATTACGTGCTCGGCCCCGGCGACGATCTCACGATCAACGTGTGGGGCGCCATCGACAGCACGATGATCCGCACGGTCGACCGCAACGGGCGCATCGTGCTCCCGAAGGTCGGTGATCTCCGGATCTGGGGACTCACGTTCTCGCAAGCCGATCGCCTGATCCGGGACGAGCTCGCGCGATACTTCCGCGGCTTTTCGACCAGTGTCACGATGGGGCGGCTGCGCACCGTGAGCGTCCACGTGGTCGGCGAGGTCTGCCAGCCCGGCGTCTACACCTTGAGCTCGCTCGCGACCGTGACGAACGCGCTCTACAGCGCCGGCGGACCGACCAAGCTCGGCTCCCTGCGCGAGGTGCGGCTGCTCCGCAGCAACATCCAGGTCGCGCGGATCGATCTCTACGACTTCCTGCAGCGCGGCGACCGCGCGCGCGACTATCGGCTCGAGTCGGGCGACACGATCTTCGTGCCGACGGTCGGCGACGTGGTCGCAGTGGCGGGCGAGGTGAAGCGGCCCGCGATCTACGAAGTCCAGACGGGCACGCGCCTGGCCGACGTGGTCACGCTCGCTGGGGGCGTCACGCCCACCAGCTATCTCAAGCGCGTGCAGATCGTCCGCGCGCTGCCGAACGCCGAGCGCTCGACGCTCGACGTCGATCTGACCGCGCACTATCTGAAGGGCGACGAGGCGAACAACCCGCTCATCAACGCGGGAGATCTGGTGCTGATCCATCCGGCTGATCCGCGTGTGTACAACATCGTGAAGGTCGAGGGCGCCGTGCGATACCCGGGCGCCTACGAGCTCAAGCCGATGATGCGCATCGGCCAGCTCTTGCCCGCCGAGAAGCTGTTGCCCGAGGCGTACACCGAGCGCGTCGAGGTGGCGCGCCGGCGGCCGGACCTCACGATGGAAGTCGTCGCGGTCGATCTCAAGAAGGCGTGGAGCGGCGATCCGAGCCAGGATCTGCTGCTGAAGCCCCTCGACGAGGTGACCGTGCGCACCGAGCTGCGAGCGGCCAGGACTGTGACCTTGAACGGTCAGGTGGTGCGGCCCGGAATCTACACGATCGCCGATGGTGAAAAGCTTTCCTCGGTGCTCGAGCGCGCCGGCGGCTTGACCGACCGCGCGTTCCCCAAGGGCTCGGTGTTCACGCGGGCGTCGCTGCGAAAGATCGAGCAGGAGCAGCTCGATGCGTTCCTCAAGACTCAAGAGCAGCGCATGCTGGCAACCGCCTCGACGACGATCGTCGGCGCGGAGAAGGAAGAGGTCGCGGCCCAGCAGCAGGCCCTGCAGGCGCGCCGGGAAGCGCTGCGATTGCTCTCCTCGAAAGTCGTGGTCGGTCGCATGGTGCTGCACCTCGACCAGCCCGGTCGTCTCAAGGGCAGCGAGAACGACGTCATCTTGATCGACGGCGATGCGCTGAGCGTCCCGGAGCCGCCTGATTCGGTGCTGGTGATCGGCGCCGTGCGCAGCTCGACCTCGGTGAAGCACAAGGAAGGCGCCGGCGTCGACTACTACATCAATCGCGTCGGCGGCTACGCGAAAGAGGCCGACAAGAAGGACGCCCACATCGTGAAGGCCGACGGCTCGGCCATCTCGAGCTTCACGAACATCCGCACGATCGAGCCCGGCGATACCGTCATCGTGCCGCCCAAGGAAGAGGAAAAGATCCGTACGTTGCCGACCGTTCGCGACATCGCCCAGACCATCGGCGCGGCCCTGATCGGAATCGCGGCGCTCGCGGTGCTGTTCTAGAGAGGTCGCTCGTTTCCGTTCGATCAGCCCCAGTCATGCGCTATCGCTTCGTCGACGAGATCGTCTCTCTCACCCTCGATGGCGCCCCGCGAATCGAAGTCGCCAAGCGCTTCGATCCGGGCGACGACGTCTTCCGCGGTCCCGCCGGGTCGCAGCGTGTGCCGGAGTCGATGCTGCTCGAGCTGATGGCGATGACCGGCGGCCAGCTGATTGCCCGGCATCTCGGCGGAAGCCGCCTCCCGATGCTGTTCAAAATTCCCGAATGCCGCTTCGATGGAGACGGCCGGGCGGGGGAGAGGCTCCGCGCCGTGGCGGAGCTCGGCGGCGTCACGGCGCCGGCGGATGGACCAGCGGTCGCGGAGACCGAGACCGCGGTCTACGCCGGATCCCATCTAATCGCGCGCGCCAGGCTCATGTTCGTGTGCGCCGACGCGGCGGATGCCGGGCTCGCACGGGGCGTGAGTCCGTGACCGGCCGCGGTGTCTTGCTGACGGGCCGCGGCGTCGTCTCGCCGCTCGGTGTCGGGATCGATGCGCACTGGGAAGCGCTCTGCGCCGGACGCTCGGCGGTGGGCCGGTGCGATCGGCTGGCGGCGCTCGGGCTGCCGGCCTCGCGCGGCGCCGAGGTGGCGTCCGAGAGCATTCAGCCCCATCTCGCGCGCCTGCCGCGAAAGCAGCAGAAGCTCTGGAACCGCGCGACGCTCCTGGCGATGCTCGGCGGCGCGCTCGCGATGGAGGACGCCGCGCTGGTACCCGGCGCCGGCGATCCGCGGCGCTTCGGCGTGCTGCTCGGCGTCAACATGCTCGCGTGGGATCTCGGCTCGATGCTCGACTATCTCGCGGCGGCCGAGTCGCCGACCACACCCGGCGTGGTCGACATGGCGCGCGCGAGCAGCTTCTGCATGCGGTCGATCAACCCGCTCGACTTCTCGCTCAAGACCTTGCCCAACCTCATCGCCGGTCATCTGGCCATCGCGAACGACGCGCAGGGGTTCTGCCGCGCAGTCACCGAGGGTCACGTCGGCGGCGCGCGAGCGATCGGCGACGCGGCGCGATTGATCGACGAGGGCGATCTCGACGTCGCACTCTGCGGCGGCGCCGACGATCAGCTGGAGGAGCTGTTCTTCGCGACGCACTGGGGCGGCGGCGTGATCGCCGGCGACGAGGGAGCCGACGGCCTCGTGCCCGGCGAGGGCAGCGGCCTTCTCGTGCTCGAGGAGGCCGAGCATGCGCTGGCGCGCGGTGCCCGCGTCCACGGCGAGCTGATCGGCTTCGCGTCTGCGGCCGGCGACGGCAGCCTCGCGGGCTCCGGCGATGCCGCGCGCCTCGCCGAGCGTTTGACGCGGGTGATCGACACGGTGCTCGAGGAGGCAAAGACCGCTCCCGACCTGGTGAGCCTGCACGGCGACGGCATCGCCGCCCACGAGCAGGCCGAGGACGCCGCGCTCGGGCGTACGCTCGGCGCGGTGACGCCGTCCTCGCCGCGGCTCAAGCTCAAGTCGGCCCACGCCGACCTCGGCGCCGCCTCGAGCCCGGTCGAGCTACTGGCCTGCTCGTCGGCGCTCCGCCAGGCGATCGTGCCGCCCGCCGTGTCCGATCGCAGGACGGCGACGACGCCGGTGCTGCGCTCGGCGCTCGTGCTGGCGCTCGGACTCTTCGGCGAATGCTCCGCGCTCATGCTGCGGGTATAGACAGCGCTCATGCGTCGAGCCTACACAGCGCTCACGCGGCGAGCCCAGACCGCGCGCGTGCAACGAGCTAGACCGCTCATGCTCAGCACCTGGACATCGGGATGAAGATCGATCTGACGGGCCGCGTCGCGCTGGTGACGGGCGCCTCGCGCGGGATCGGCCGCGCGATCGCGACCCGCCTGGCGCGGGCGGGCGCCACGGTGTGGGTCAACTATCGCCAGCAGCACGAGCGAGCCAAGGAGACCGTGCAAGCGATCGAGGAGGCCGGCGGCCATGCGTTCGCCCATCAGGCCGACGTGACTGACCGCGCCGCGACCAGCGCGCTGTTCGCCGCGGTTGTCGAGCGCGCCGGGCGGCTCGACATCCTCGTCAACAACGCGGGTGTGAGCCGCGAGGGGCTCTTCGTTCAGACCACCGACGACGAGTGGACGTCGCTGCGTGAGACGAACCTCGACGCCGTGTATCGCTGCGCGCGGCTGGGCGCGCAGGAGATGCTGCGCGGCGGCTGGGGGCGCATCATCAACGTGAGCTCGGTGTTGGCCTCGCGCGCCGGTCGCGGCCAGGTCGGCTACGCCGCGTCGAAGGGCGGGGTGAACGCGCTCACGCAGGCGCTCGCGACCGAGCTGGCGCCCAGGGGCATCACGGTGAACGCGATCGCGCCGGGGCTGATCGAGACCGACATGAGCCGTCCGTTCATCGGCATGTCCGCGCCGAAGATCCGCGAGTGGGTTCCGATGCGGCGCGTGGGTCGCCCCGACGAGGTGGCGGCGCTGTCCGTGTTCCTCGCGTCCGACGAGGCGAGCTACATCACCGGGCAGGTCATCGCCGTGGACGGCGGCATCGGCTAGGAGGCGGCACGAGGCATGGAGCCCGATACCAAGAAGATCTGGACCGGCGCCGAGGCGTGGGTGAGCGTGGGCAAGATCATCGTCGAGTCGCTCGGCGTCGACGAGGCGAGCGTCGTGCCGGAAGCGGCTTTGATCGGCGATCTCGGCGCCGAGTCGATCGATTTTCTCGACCTGAGCTTCAAGTGCCAGCAAACGTTCGGCGTCGATCTGCCGATGCGGCTCATTCAGGAGCGCCGGATCGAGTGGCGCGATCTGACCGTGCTGGCGCGCGTGCTCGAGGCGCGCTACCGCGTCGCCGTGTCGCCGGACGAGCTGCGTATGGTGTCGCCGGCGGCCGTCGGCGCGGTGCTCCAGCATCTGGCGGCCAAGCATGGGATCGCGCGCGGGCCCGGCGACGAGCGCGAGGTGGTCCGCGAGCTCGTCACGCGCATGCTCGCGGACCTGGCCTCGACCCCGCTGGATCTGTCGGGACTCGGCGT
>Ga0075419_10000495_pt1 | contig 24865 bp, 23 predicted proteins | sample SoiMetdeltSBSDD3_FD_76900 | JGI IMG/M metagenome (GOLD analysis project Ga0075419, IMG submission 76900) | Bulk soil microbial communities from a Populus tree surrounding site in Tennessee, USA - Soil MetaG P. deltoides SBSDD3 | ecosystem: Environmental > Terrestrial > Soil > Tree plantation... | reverse complement strand
GGAAGCCATGAGGGCAGGCAGGTTCCGCAGCGGGGCGCTCCTAGGGCTGGTCCTGGCCGTCGCCCTGGTGGCGGCGGGCTGCGGCGAGAAGAGCGGCAGCGGCGGCGGGAGCACCGGGACGACCGCCGCGGCCCCGGCGGTCGACGAGGCGCTGGCCGCGAAGGTGCCGGCCGAGGTCAAGTCCGACGGCAAGATCGTGATCGGGACCGACTCGAGCTACCCGCCGAACGAGTTCCTCGACACCGACGGCAAGACGGTGATCGGCTTCGACGTCGACCTGTTCAACGCCGTCGCGGCCAAGCTCGGCCTCAAGACCGAATGGCAGTCGGCCGTGTTCGACGCCATCATCCCGGGCATCCAGTCAGGCAAGTACGAGGCCGGTGTCTCGTCGTTCACCATCAACCCCGAGCGCAAGCAGCAGGTCAACATGGTCAGCTACTTCAACGCGGGCACCCAGTGGGGGACCAAGAAGGGCAACCCGACCGGAATCCAGCCCGACAACGCCTGCGGCAAGAAGGTCGCCGTCCAGACCAGCACCGTCCAGGACACCGACGACCTCTCCTCCAAGCGGCAGCAGGCCTGCAAGAGCGCCGGCAAACCCCCCATCACCATCGACCGCTACCAGCGGCAGGACCAGGCGACCGCCGCGGTCGTCTCCGGCAAGGACGACGCCATGCTGGCCGACTCCCCGGTGGTCGCCTACGCCGTCAAGCAGACCAACGGCCAGCTCGAGCTGCTCGGTGACATCTACGACGCGGCGCCGTACGGTTATGTGATCAAGAAGGACCAGACCGAGTTCGCCCAGGCGGTGGCCGACGCCGTCAAGGCGCTGATCAGCGACGGCACCTACAAGACGATCCTCGACAAGTGGGGCGTCCAGGCGGGCGCCATCGACAACCCCGCCGTCAATCCCTGAGCGGCGGGACCGGGGGCGAGCATGACCGAGACGAAGACCGCCGAGCGGGCACAGCCGGAGGCCATCACGGCCGTGCCCGTCCGGCACCCCGGCCGCTGGGTCGCGATCGTGATCCTGGCCATCGTGGCCGCGATGTTCGTCCACATGCTGCTGACGAACGACGCGTTCCAATGGCGCTTCATGATCGACAACATGTTCCGCCCGCCGGTCATCGAGGGCGTGCGGACAACGCTGATCGTGACCGTGCTGTCGATGATCATCGGGGTTGCCCTCGGGATCGTGATCGCCATGATGCGGCTATCCCCGAACCCGATCCTGTCCGGGGCGGCCTGGCTCTACACCTGGTTCTTCCGCGCCGTGCCCCGGATCGTGCTGCTGATCCTGTTCGGCAACCTGGGCATCCTCTACGGCAGCTACGGGTTCGGGCTGCCGTTCGACCGCCAGCTCGGCGACCTGGTCGGGATCGACCTCAACGCCCGCCTGTTCAGCCTCGACGCCCGGACCATCCTGACCGGCTTCATGGCCGGCCTGCTCGGGCTGGCCCTGTCCGAGGCGGCCTACATGGCCGAGATCGTGCGGGCCGGCATGAAGGCGGTCGACCCGGGCCAGCAGGAGGCCGCCCACGCCCTCGGCATGGGGCGCGGCGCGACCCTGCGCCGGATCGTCCTGCCCCAGGCCATGCGGGTCATCGTCCCGCCGACCGGCAACGAGACGATCGCGATGCTCAAGGACACCGCGCTGGTGGCCTTCGTGCCGGTCACCAACGAGCTGTTCTTCCAGCTCCAGGCGATCGGCACCCGCACCTTCCAGGTCTTCCCGATGCTGGTCGCGGCCTGCCTGTGGTACCTGGCCTTGACCAGCGTGCTGATGGTGGGCCAGTTCTATGTCGAGCGGTACTTCAGCAAGGGCTTCGGCACCAAACAGGCAAAGGCCCGCGCCACGGCGGAGAATGTCGGCTATGGCCACTGATCTCGGCGGCAGGCCCGCCGGTCCCGGGGACGGGACCCCGATGGTGAAGGCCGAGGCGGTCCACAAGAGCTTCGGCCACCTCGAGGTGCTAAAGGGCATCGACATGGAGGTGCATCCCCGCCAGGTCGTGGTCCTGCTCGGCGCGTCCGGCTCCGGCAAGTCGACCTTCCTGCGCTGCATCAACCACCTGGAGAAGATCAACGCCGGCCGGCTGTGGGTCGACGGGCAGCTGGTCGGCTACCGGCAGGCGGGCGACAAGCTCTACGAGCTGAAGGAACGGGAGATCTCGAGCAAGCGGGCCGAGATCGGCATGGTGTTCCAGCGGTTCAACCTGTTCCCCCACATGACCTCGCTGGAGAACATCTGCGAGGCGCCCTGCCAGGTCAGGAAGGTGTCCAAGGACGCGGCCCGGACCCGGGCCCGGCAGCTGCTGGACCAGGTCGGGCTGGCCGACAAGACCGATGTCTACCCGGCCCAGCTGTCCGGCGGCCAGCAGCAGCGGGTGGCGATCGCCCGCGCCCTGGCCATGGACCCCAAGCTGATGCTGTTCGACGAGCCGACCAGCGCCCTCGACCCGGAGCTGGTCGGCGACGTCCTGGAGGCGATGAAGCAGCTGGCCAGGGACGGCATGACCATGATCGTGGTCACCCACGAGATGGGCTTCGCCCGCGAGGTCGGCGACCAGGTGGTGTTCATGGACCAGGGCGTGGTGGTCGAGCAGGGCGTGCCGACCGAGGTGTTCGCCAACCCCCAGCACGACCGCACCAAGGCGTTCCTGAGCCGGATCCTGTAGCGGGCGGCCCGGGTCCGGCTAGAACGGGAACGGGTGGGTGCCGCTCTGCACGGTCACCCACTTCAGCTCGGTGAACTCGTCGACCACGGCCTGGCCGCCGAAGCGGCCGAAGCCGCTGTCCTTGACCCCGCCGAAGGGCATCTGCGGCTCGTCGCCGACCGGCTGGTCGTTGACGTGCACGATGCCGGCCTGGAGCCGGTCGGCCAGGGCCAGGCCCCGGTCGGGGTCGCCGGTGAGGATCCCGGCGGCCAGCCCGTAGGCGGTGTCGTTGGCCCTGGCCACGGCCTCCTCGGCGCTGTCCACGACCTCCACGGTGGCCACCGGGCCGAAGGTCTCGACCCGGGCCAGCTCGCTGTCGGCGGGCACGTCGGCCAGCAGGGTGGCCTGGAAGCAGCGCCCGACCCGCTCGCCGCCGGCCAGCACCTTGGCCCCGCCGGCGACCGCCTCGGCGACCCGGCCGGCCACGGTGTCCAGGGCCCGCTGGTTGATCAGGGGCCCGATGACGGTGCCGGCCTCGGCCGGGTCGCCGACCTTGAGGCCGGCGGTCTTGGCGGCCAGGCGGTCGACGTAGGCGTCGGCGATGCTCCGGTCGACCAGCAGCCGCCTGGCCGACATGCAGATCTGCCCCTGGTGCAGGTAGGCCCCGAAGGCGCTGGCGTCGACCGCGTAGTCGAGGTCGGCGTCGTCCAGCACCAGCAGCGGGTTGTGGCCGCCCAGCTCCAGCAGGACCCGCTTGAGGTGGCGGCCGGCGGCCTCGGCCAGCTTGCGGCCGGTGATGGTGGAGCCGGTGAAGTTGAGCCGGCGCACCGCCGGGTGCTCGACCAGCTCCTGACCGATCGGCCCGGCCTCGCCGGGGGCGTGGGTGACCACGTTGAGGACGCCGTCGGGCAGGCCGGCCTCGGCGAAGATCTCGGCCCAGAGCAGCCCGCCGACGAACGGGGACTCCTCCGACGGCTTGGCGACCACCGTGTTGCCGAGGGCCAGGGGGGCCGCGATGCCGCGGGCCGACAGGATCAGGGCGGCGTTCCAGGGGAAGATGGCCCCGACCACCCCGACCGGCCGGCGCAGGCCCATGGCCATGGTCCCCGGCAGGTCGGAGGGGAGGATCTGGCCGAGCGGGCTGTAGGCCAGGGCGGCCGCCTGGCGCAGCAGGCCGGGCACGAAGCCCATCTGGAACATGCCGAACCCGTAGGTGCAGCAGCCGGTCTCGCGGGCCAGCAGCCCCACGACCTCGTCCGACCGGCGCTCCAGGATGTCGGCCGCGGCCAGGAAGATCCGCTGGCGCTCGGCCGGCGGCGTCTGCGACCAGGCCGGGAAGGCGGCGGAGGCGGCCTCCACGGCCCGGCGGGCGTCCTCGCGGGTCCCGGCGGCGACCTTGGCCACCACCTGGCCCGAATACGGGTCGAGGTCCTCGAAGGTCGCCCCGCCGCTGGCCTCGCTCCAGTCGCCGCCGATGAAGTGCCGGTACTCGGTGGTGGTCATCTGTGACCTCCTCAGGTGGCCTCGACACCGCGGATCCTACCGCTGGGCGGTGCCCGGCGATTGCGGGATTGCCCGAGATATCGATTAGCATTTCGCCGGAGAACCCCCATGAGCCTGCCCAACGCGCCCTTCTATCGCCGCTGGTCGTTCATCCTGGCCGGCGTCATCGGGCTGGCCGCGATCACGGCCCTGCTCGGCTGGCGGGGGCTCCAGCAGGTGGACCCGCCGGCGACCACCGGCACCACCCAGTCCCCCACCACCGTCACGATTCCGACCACGACCACGACCACGCCGCCGCCGTCGATCGAGCCCACCAGCAAGCCGACCGCCCCCCTGTGGCAGGAGAGCGGCAATGGCACGGGGACGAGCCCCGGGTTCCAGGCGCCCGCGACCTGGCACATCGAGTGGTCCTTCGACTGCAGCAACTTCAAGAGGCTGGGCGGCGGGAACTTCAAGATCACCGGCACCGGCGCCTTCGGGCGGGTCGACATCCAGGAGCTCGACGTCAAGGCCAGCGGCACACGCACCTTCACCGGTGGCGGCTTCGGCCATCTGCTGGTCGACTCGGTCTGCAAGCGCTGGAGCGTGACGGTGCTGCCCGACTGATCGGGCACACTCTGGAGACCGACGAAAGGACGGGGGCTTGGACGCGACCGCTCGCAGGGGACCGTTGGCGATCATGGGCGGGCGGGTCGTGCCCGTGGCCGGCCCGCCCTTCGAGGACGGGGTCGTCCTCATCTCCGACGGCCGGATCGAGGCCGTCGGCCGCGACGTGCGGGTGCCCGAGGCGGCCGAGCGGTTGGACGCGGCCGGCAAGGTGGTGCTCCCCGGCCTGGTCGACGCCCACACCCACCTGGGCGTGCACGAGGAGGCCGAGGGGTGGGCCGGGCAGGACACCAATGAGATGACCGACCCGGTGACGCCGCATGTCAGGGCCCTGGACGCCATCAACCCGGCCGACCTGGCCTTCGCCGACGCGGTGGCCGGCGGGGTGCTGACGGTGAACGTCAACCCCGGGTCGGGCAACCCCATCGGCGGCCAGGCGGCCGCCATCCGCACCGCCGGGCGGACGGTCGACGAGATGCTGCTGCGCGCCCCCAGCGGCCTCAAGTCGGCCCTGGGCGAGAACCCCAAGCGCGTCTACGGCGACCGCAAGCAGCTGCCCTCGACCCGCCTGGGCACGGCCGCGGTGATCCGCGACGCCCTGGTCAAGGCGCGCAACTACCTGGACAAGCTGGACCGCGGCGACGACGGGCCGCCCGAGCGGGACCTGCGCTGGGAGGCTCTTGGCCTGGTCCTGTCCGGCGAGATCCCCTGGCGCCAGCACTGCCACCGGGCCGACGACATCGCCACCGCCCTGCGCCTGGCCGACGAGTTCGGCTACCGCCTGGTCATCGACCATGGCACCGAGGCCGCGCTGCTGGCCGATCGCCTGGCCGAGCGGGGCGTGCCGGTGCTCATCGGTCCCCTGCTGACCTCCCGCTCCAAGGTCGAGCTGCGCAACCGCTCCCTGGCCAGTCCGGGCCGGCTGGCCGCGGCCGGGGTCGAGCTGGGCCTCATCACCGACCACCCGGTGGTCCCCATCCACCTGCTGCACGTGCAGGCCGCCCTGGCCGTCCGGGAGGGCCTTGACCCGGCCGCGGCGCTGCGCGCCGTCACCCTCACCCCGGCCCGGGTGCTCGGCCTGGACGACCGGCTCGGCTCCCTGGAGCCGGGCAAGCACGCCACCCTGTGCGTCTGGTCCGGCGACCCCCTGGACGCCCGCTCGCGGGTCGAGATGGCCTGGATCGAGGGCCGCCAGGTATTCGGATCCGATCCCGACGGCCCACGGTTCTGACATGGGCGCCGCGGCGAGCCGTCTCCGGGGGCCCAGCGGTGCCGGGCTGGCCGGCGGGCTGGTGCTGGCCGTGCTGGTGGTGGCGCTGCTGGCGCCCTTCCTCGGCAGCGATCCGCCGCACGACCTGACCACCAGCAACGCCCGGGACACCGATGAGGGGTTCAACCTCAACAACGCCCGTCAGCGGGCCCTGTTCGGCTCCTTCGCCACCGGCGACGTGGACCGCAGCCTGACCAACGGCGCCTACAGCGCGATCGCGGCCGTGGTGTTCCTCGTCACCGAGCCGACCCTGGCCGCGGGCCGCGCGGTCTCGGTGGCGGCCATCGCCGTGGCCGTGCTGCTTTTGGCCGTCGGCCTGGCCGAGCCGCTCGGCCTGACCGCCGCCTGGCTGTCGGCGGCCGCCCTGGCCGGGGCCAACCTGGCCCTGGAGTACGGCCGCCTGGGCATGGTGGAGCCGACCGTGCTGGTCCTGCTGACCGGCGGCTTCGTGCTGGCCGTGCAGGCGGTCCGGCGGCGGTCGGCGCTGGCCGGGGCCGGCTGCGGGCTGCTGCTGGCGGCGGCCGTCTCGGCCAAGGCGATCGCCGTGGTCCCGGCGGTCGGCATGCTCGGGGTCGTGCTCGGCTCGGGGCTGCTGCGCCGCGACCGCCGGGCCGTGCTGGCCGGGCTGGCCGCGGTCGGCGGGGCGGTGGCCGCCGCGGCCGGGTGGTTCCTGCTCGTCGCCCTGCCCAACCTGGAGCGGCTGCGCATCGCCCTGCGGATCTGGCCGGAGGTCAGCTACCCCCACACCCCGGCCGGCGTGCTGGAGCGCCTGAGCGACTACGCGGCCTTCTCCGACAGCGCCCTCGGCCGCTCCGGCCCCCTGCTGCTGGCGGCCGTGATCGGCCTGGTCGCCCTGGTGCTGCGCTGGCGGGCCCTGGACCCGGTGGCCCGGGCCGCCCTGGTGATGGCCGGGCTGTGGGGCTTCGGGCTCTGGCTGGCCCTGGCCGTGGGCAGCTACAGCCCCAACCGCTACATCGTCCCGGCCCTGCCGGGCCTGGCCGTGCTGGCCGGCTTCGGGCTGGCCGGCGTGGCCACGCGGCTGCCCCGCGGCCGGGCCCGGACGGCCCTGGTGGTCGCCCTGGGGCTGGTCGTGACCGTGCCCGGGGCGGCCCGCTACCTGGGCGAGGCCGCCGGCAGCGGCCACCAGCGCGAGGCCGACCAGCGCGTCCTGGCCGCCGCCCTGCCCCCCGACGCCGTCGTGATCGGCCACTACGCGCCCACGCTGCTGTTCGACACCGACCACGAGCTGCTGACCGTGTGGCCGTCGGCCGGCGCCAACACCGGCGACCCGGCGGCCCGCTTCGGCGCCACCCACGTCCTGGCCTCGGCCGTCGGCGACGGCTCCGACCCGACCCTGGAGATCCCGGCCCTGCGCCGGCTGCGCTACCAGGTCTCCCTGCCCCGGGTCCGCTGGGGCCCCCACACCCTCCAGCTGTACCGGCTCCCTGGGCCGCCCCCGCCGCCCCAGGGCAGCTAGGCGGCGTCGAGGGTCTGGCGGACGGCGTCGGCCACCCGGGCCGCGGTGGGGACGACCGCCTGCTCCAGGTTGGCCGCGAACGGCAGGGGGACGCAGGCCCCGGCGACCCGGCGGATGGGGGCGTCGAGGTCGTAGAAGCCCTCCTCGGCCACGATCGAGGCCACCGTGGCGCCCCAGCCGCCCTGGTAGGGGTTCTCCTCGACGATCACCAGGCGGCTGGTCCGGGCGACCGAGCCGAGCACCGCCCGGGCGTCCAGGGGGATCAGGCAGCGCAGGTCCAGCACCTCGGCGTCGACCCCGTCGGCGGCCAGCTCCTCGGCCGCGGCCAGGGCCGTGGGCACGGTGGAGGCCAGGGCGACCAGGGTGACGTCGCCGCCGGGGCGGCGGACCTCGGCCGCGCCCAGGGGGAGCACGTGGTCGGCCGGCGGGGGCTCGCCCTTGGTGGCCAGCAGCGCCTTGTGCTCGAACATCAGCACCGGGTCGTCGCTGCGGATGGCCGCGGCCATCAGCCCGACCATGTCGGCCGGGGTCGAGGGGGCGGCGACCTTGAGCCCGGGGACGGCGAAGGCCCAGTTCTCGACCGCCTGGGAGTGCTGGGCCCCGAAGCCGAGGCCGCCGCCGTTGGCGGTGCGCACGACCAGGGGCACGGTGACCTGGCCGCCGGTCATGTAGCGCATCTTGGGGATCTCGTTGGCCACGTAGTCCCAGCAGCAGGCCAGGAAGTCGGAGAACATGATCTCGGCCACCGGGCGCAGGCCGGTCATGGCCGCGCCCATGGCCGCCCCCACGATCGCCTGCTCGCTGATCGGGGTGTCCCAGACGCGCTCGGGGCCGAACTCGGCGAACAGCCCGGTGGTCGTCTTGAACACGCCCTCGGCGGCGCCGATGTCCTCGCCCAGGCAGACCACGCGCTCGTCGCGGCGCATCTCCTGGGCGATGCCGGATGCGACCGCCTCCCGGTAGGTGATCAGGTCCGCCATTGGGCACCTCCGTCCGCCCAGACGTCGGTGAAGGCGCTGTCCTCGGGCGGCGGCGGGGCAGCCCTGGCCGCCTCCACGGCCGCGGCCACCTGCTCGCGGGCCCGGGTGTCGAGGGCGTCGATGGCCGGCTGGTCGACCCCGCGGTCGCGCAGCCGCTCGGCCAGGACCAGCAGCGGGTCTCGCTTGAGCCAGGCGTCGACCTCCTCCTGCGGCCGGTACTTGCCCGGGTCGGTGCGCGAGTGCCCGTGGTGGCGGTAGGTGAGGGCCTCGATCACCGTCGGGCCGTCTCCGGCCCGGGCCCGGGCGGCGGCCGAGGCCACCGCCTGGCGCACCGCGACCACGTCGTTGCCGTCGATCACCTCGGCCGGGAGCTGGTAGGCGGGGGCCCGCCCGGCGGCCGGCTGGGCGACCGCGGTCACGGTCTTGATCGAGGTGTACTCCATGTACAGGTTGTTCTCGCAGACGAACAGCACCGGCAGCCGCCACACCGCGGCCAGGTTGAGGGCCTCGTGGAAGGCGCCGATGTTGGTCGCCCCGTCGCCGAAGAAGGCCACCGCGACCTGGCTGGTGCCGCGCAGCCTGGCCGACCAGGCGGCCCCGCAGGCGATCGGCAGGTGGGCCCCGACGATGGCGTAGCTCCCGAGCATGTTGTGGTCGGCCACGGTCAGGTGCATGGAGCCGCCCTTGGCCCCGCACAGCCCGGTCGCTCGGCTCATCAGCTCGGCCAGGCAGGCCTCGGGGCTGGCCCCGCGGGCGATGGCGTGGTGGTGGCCGCGGTAGGTGGCGAACACGTAGTCGTCGGGCTCCAGGGCGGCGCTGGCCCCGACGGCCACCGCCTCCTGGCCCGAGGCCAGGTGGGTGGTGCCCTTGACCAGGCCGGCCATGAACTGGTCGAAGGCGGCCTTCTCGGTGGCCCGGGTCAGGGCCATCTTCACGTAGAGCTCCAGCAGCTCCTCGACCCGGGGCTCCTCGGCGACGACGGTCATGGGGCCATCCTCCGGTTGCGGTGCGACTCGGCCTCGCGGGTGGCCGGCAGGGGCCCGTCGGTGGCCCAGTAGCGCTGGCCGGCGACCAGCAGCTCCTCGGCCGGGAACTTGGTGATGACCTCGCAGCCGTCGGCGGTGACCACCACCTCCTCCTCGATCCGGGCCGCCGACCAGCCGTCGGCCGCCGGCCAGTAGGTCTCCAGGGCGAACAGCATGCCCTCCTCCAGCACCTCGGGGTGGTCCAGGGAGACGAGCCGGCTGAAGATCGGCTTCTCCCAGATGGAGAGGCCGACCCCGTGGCCGTACTGGAGGGCGAAGGCGGCCTCCTCGTCCGGGAAGCCGAACTCCTCGGCCCGCGGCCACACCGACACGATGTCGGCGGTGGTGGCGCCCGGCTTGACCAGGGCGATGGCCTCGTCCATGTAGTCACGGCAGCGGACGTAGGCGTCGCGCATGGCCGCCGAGGCGCTGCCGACCGCGAAGCAGCGGTAGTAGCAGGTCCGGTAGCCGTTGTAGCTGTGCAGGATGTCGAAGAAGGCCGGGTCGCCGGGGCGCAGGATGCGGTCGGAGTAGACGTGGGGGTGGGGCGAGCAGCGCTCCCCGGAGATGGCGTTGACCCCCTCGACGTGCTCGGAGCCGAGGTCGTAGAGGACCTTGGCGACCAGGCCGACGCATTCGTTCTCCCTGACCCCGGGGCGCAGGAACCGGTACAGCTCGTCGTAGGCGGCGTCGACCAGGGTGGCGGCGGTGGTCAGCAGGGTGATCTCGTCCGGGGTCTTGATGCGGCGGGCGTCCAGGAACACCTGCTGGCCGTCGACCACCTCCAGGCCGGCCGCGTCAAGGGCGGCCAGCACCGGCAGCTCGGCCACGTCGACCCCGACCGGCTGGCCGGCCAGCCCGTGCCTGTCCAGCTCCCGTCTGATCTTGGCCGCGACCCCGTCGGCGATGCCGGCGTCGGGGTTGAAGGCGCCGCGCAGGGTGGAGATGCCGGCCCGGGCCCGGCCCTGCTCGGGGTCGGCCGGCCGGCCGTCCAGCCAGGGGTTGTAGAGCTGGTGGTGGCGGGCGGCCGAGCCGAAGTCCCAGACCACCGGCTCGCCGCCCCGCGGCAGCAGGGCGAACCGGATCAGCTTGTCCATGGCCCAGGTGCCGATGTGGGTGGACGTCATGTAGCGGATGTTGTGGAAGTCGAAGCTGAGCAGGGCGCCCAGCTCCGAACGGTCCAGCGACGCCTTGAGCCGCCCCAGGCGCTGGCGGCGGAGCCGGTCCATGTCGACCCGCTCCTCCCAGTCGACCGCGTTCGGCCCGTACGTGCGGATGCCCATGGCCCTCTCCTCAGCAACCGGGTGGGGTTCGGAACTACGCCTTCGACGGCGAGCCGTCAAGTACTACTGAACGCTGGTGTGACGGCCGAGGATGCACCAGATGGCGTGGGCCGGCCCGGGGCCGTCGTTCCTGAGCCGGTGGGGGGTGGTCGCCGGGAAGCTGATCGAGTCGCCCGGGCCGAGCCGGTGGGAGTCGAAGCCGACGTCGACCTGGAGGCGGCCCGCCAGCAGGTAGCCGAACTCCTGGCCGGCGTGGCGCATGAAGCTGCCCTCGCTGGAGGAGCAGGCGCCGGGCTGGTAGGTGACCCGGAGGAACTCCACGCCGGGGAACGACCCGGCGGTGAGGCGGCTCCACCGCACTCCCGACTCCAGTTCCAGGGTCTCGTGGTCCTCCGCGTGCTGGAGCGAGAAGAACCCCTCCTCACCTCGGCCGACGACCACCTGGGGGCCGTCCTGACCGGCCAGCAGCCCGTCGACCGAGACCCCGAGCAGGTTGACGATGTCGAACAGCTTGCTCACCGACGGCTGGGCCTTGCCGGTCTCGATCTGGGACAGGGCGCTGGCGCTGATCCCAAGGCGCCTGGCCATCTCGCGCAGCCCGATCCCCTGGCCGAGGCGCTCGGCCCGGAGCCGCCCGCCCAGGTCCAGGGCGGGCGGCGCCGGCGCAATCGGCTGCCCGGCCCGGTCGTCGCCGGTGGCGGTCATGCAGGGCAGTGTGACAGAGCGGCGCCCACTGTTCAGCCTGACTGGACACGCGCTATGCTCCGCCCGACACGGGTTGCTCTTCGTCGAGGAGGAGAACCATGGCCGACCGGCTCCTGCTGCGTGGCGGCACCGTCCTGACCGTCGACCCCGACCTCGGCGATCTGCCGACGGGTGACGTCCTCATCGAGGGGGACACGATCGCCCAGGTCGCCCCCCGGATCGACGCCGACGCCGAGGTCGTCGACGCCGCCGGCAAGATCGTCATCCCCGGCTTCATCGACACCCACCGCCACACCTGGGAGGCGGCCATCCGCGGCTGCGCCCCCAACGCCACCCTCGGCACCTACTTCGTGGAGGTGCTCGACTCCTTCGCCCCCCACTACCGGGCCGAGGACGTCTACGCCAGCAACCTGGCCGGGGCGCTGGAGTGCCTCAACGCCGGCATCACCACCCTGGTCGACTGGTCGCACATCAACAACTCCCCCCAGCACCCCGACGCCGGCATCCGTGGGCTCCAGGAGGCCGGCATCCGGGCCCAGTACGCCTACGGCAGCGCCAACACCTCGCTCAACGACTACTGGAACAACAGCAAGATCGCCATCCCGGCCGACGACGTCCGCCGGGTCCGCGACACCTACTTCTCCTCCGGCGACGGCCTGCTGACCATGGCCCTGGCCACCCGCGGGCCGACCTACTGCAACGACGAGGTGGTCAACGCCGAGTGGGCGCTGGCCCGCGAGGTCGGCATCCCCATCACCATCCACGTGGCCATGCACTCGGCCGGCCGCTTCGGCATGGTCAAGCAGCTCGGCGACCTGGGCCTGCTCGGCCCGGACACGACCTACATCCACTGCTGCTACCTGACCGACGAGGAGTGGCAGCTGGTTGCCGACAGCGGCGGCACCGTCTCGATCGCCCCCCAGATCGAGGCCCAGATGGGCCACGGCTGGCCGCCGGTGCTCAAGTCGATGGACTACGGGCTGCGGCCCAGCCTCTCGATCGACGTCGTCACCACCGCCCCCGGCGACATGTTCACCCAGATCCGGGCCGCCTTCGCCTGCGACCGGGCCCGGCGCAACGCGGCCGGCTGGGAGGCGGGCAAGGAGGGCGAGGTCCCCGACGACATGCTCACGGCCCGCCAGATGCTGGAGATGGCCACCCTCAACGGCGCCCACGTGGCCGGGGTCGAGGACCGGACCGGCTCGCTCACCCCGGGCAAGCAGGCCGACGTGGTCGTGCTGGACGCGACCGCCCTCAACGTCGCCCCGGTGATCGACCCGGTGGCCGCGGTCACCCTCTGCGCGGACGTGTCCAACGTCGAGACCGTGCTCGTCGGCGGCCAGGTCCGCAAGCGCGACGGCAGGCTGGTGGCCGACGTCGACACCGCCCGCCGGCAGGTCGAGGACTCGCGCGACCACCTGGTGCAGGAGATGGAGCGCACGCGGGCCGCCAAGCAGCAGGCATGACGGTCAGGTACCTGGTCGCCAGGGCCGGCCACGCCGACCCGGTCGTCCCCGGGCCGTTCGCCGGCCACAGCACCGGGTTCCGCCGCTGGTCGGTGGTGGACGAGGCCGCGGCCGCCCACACCGGGTTCGGGGTCTGCACCCTGGAGGTTGGCGGCCGGCTGGACGCCCATGTCCACTCCTTCGAGGAGAGCGTGTTCGTGCTCGAGGGCCGCCTTCACCTCGACACCGCCGAGGGGTCGGTGCTGCTGGTCGCGGGCGACTACGGGCTGGTCCCGGTGGGGCTGGCCCACGCCGCCCGCAACCCGGGCCCGGGACCGGCCCGCTGGGCCGACATGTGCGCCCCCCAGCCGCGGGCCCGCCATGGCGACGACACCTTCTTCGTGCCGCCGGTGGCCGCCGCCGACCCGGTCCCGGTCGACGTCCGCGACCCGCGGACCCGGTCGTTCGGGCACATCGAGCCGGCCAACATGGACCCCGGCCGCCAGACCCAGGACCGGCTGGCCGTGTCGGCCAGCATGCGCACCGCCCTGCTGGTCTACAGCGGCATCACCGTGAAGATGATGGTCGACACCGACCTCGGGGCCCAGCTCCAGACCATGTTCATGGTCCGGTACGAGCCCGGCGGGGTGGCCGGCACCCACGACCACCCGCTGGAGGAGACCTACATGGTCCTGGAGGGCGAGGTCGACGCCAGCTTCGACGGCGACGTCCACCGGCTGGCCCCTGGCGACGTCGCCTGGGCCGGGGTCGGCTGCGTCCACGGGTTCTCCAACCCGGCCGACCGGCCCGTGCGCTGGCTGGAGACCCAGGCCCCGCAGCCGCCGGCCCGCCACTCCTACCGGTTCACCCGCGACTGGGACTACCTGCGCGACGCGCTCGCCTGAGCAGCCAGCGGAAAGGAGCGAGCATGGCCGAGGGAAGTGTGGTTGTGATCGGCGGCACCCAGGGGCTGGGGCTTGAGGTGGCCAGCCACTACGCCGGCCAGGACCGCGAGGTCGTCCTCGCCGGCCGCGACCAGCGGCGGGCCGAGGCCGTGGCTGCCGAGGTCGGCGGCAAGACCACCGGGATCGGCCTCGACCTGGCCCGGCCCGGGGAGCTGGCCGACCGGCTGGCCGGGGTCGGCCGGGTCGCTCACCTCGTGCTGGCCGCCATCGACCGCGACGAGAACCGGGTCCGCAGCTTCGACCTGGAGAGCGCGACCCGCCTGGTCACCCTGAAGCTGGTCGGCTCCACCGAGGTGGTCCACCAGCTGGTCCCGCGGATGGACCCCGACGCCTCGGTGGTGCTGTTCGGCGGCCGGGCCAAGGATCGCCCCTACCCGGGGTCGACCATGGTGTCGACGGTCAACGGCGGCGTCGCCGGCCTGGTCAGCTCCCTGGCGGTCGAGCTGGCCCCGATCCGCTGCAACGCCATCCATCCCGGCATCGTCGGCGACAGCCCCTACTGGAGCGCCAAGGGCGAGGCGGTCCTGGAGCGGTACCGGAGCCAGGTCCCGTCGCGGCAGCTGACAACCATGCAGGATGTGGTCGGGGCGGTGGTGTTCCTGCTCGAGAACCGGTCGGTGACCGGTGCCAACCTCTACGTCGACGCCGGCTGGCTGCTGCAGTAGCGGGGGTGAAGGCGATGGAGGGCGAGCCGAGGGTCGCGGTCGTCGGGGCCGGGCGGATGGGCGCGGCCATGGTCGGCACCCTGCGCCGGGCCGGGGTCGAGGTGCTGGTGTTCAACCGCACCCGCCCGCGGGCCGAGGCGGTCGCCGAGGCCACCGGGGCGGCCGTGGCCGCCACCGCCCGCGAGGCCGCCGCCGGCGCCCAGGTGGTGCTCAGCTCCCTGGCCGACGACGCCGCCGTGGAGGCCGCCTTCACCGGCCCGGACGGGGTGGTGGCCGGGCTCCGGCCGGGCACGGTGGTATGTGAGTCCAGCACCATCGACCCGGGCACCGTGCGGCGCCTGCGGCCCCTGGTCGAGGACCGCGGGGCCCACCTGCTCGACACGCCCGTCTCCGGCAGCGTCTCCACCGTCGAGGCCGGCCAGCTGGCCATCATGGCCGGCGGCGACCCGGCCGTCCTGGACCGGGTCCGCCCGGTGCTCGAGCCCCTGGCCAAGCAGGTCTTCCACATGGGCGAGCTCGGGTCGGGGGCGGTGATGAAGCTGACCGTGAACTCGGTCCTGCACGGCCTCAACCTGGCCCTTGCCGAGGGCCTGGTCCTGGCCGAGCGGGCCGGGGTGGCCCGCGAGACCGCCTATGAGGTGATCGCCTCCAGCGCCGTGGCCGCGCCGTTCGTCCACTACAAGCGCGAGGCCTTCGAGCACCCCGGCGAGCCCCCGGTCGCCTTCAGCCTGGACCTGGTCAGCAAGGACCTCGACCTGGTCCTGGACCTGGCCGCCCAGGCCGGGGCGTCCATGGAGCAGGCGGCCACCAACCGCCAGGTCGTCCGCGCCGCCGTGGCCGCCGGGCTGGGCACCCACGACCTCAGCGAGCTGGCCACCTACCTGCGCTCTGCCGCCCCCGACGCCGGCTGACCGGCGGCCCGTGGCAGACGGAAACGCGCCGGGCCGGTCCGTGCGACCATCGTGGCCATGAGCCAGCCGATCCTGTTCCTGGTCGACGACCGCCCGGAGATGCTGGAGGCGCTCGCCGCCGACCTGGGCAGGCGGTTCGGGACCGACCACCGGATCCTCGCCGAGGCCTCCCCGGGGGCGGCCCTGGACGCCCTGGAGGAGCTGGCCGGCCAGGACCAGGAGGTGGCCCTGGTGGTGGCCGGCCAGCGCATGGCCGAGCTGCCCGGGGTCCCGTTCCTGCTGCGGGCCCACGAGCTGCACCCGTCGGCCAAGCGGGTCCTGCTGGTCGGGCGGCGGGAGTGGACGCCCACCAACCCGGCCGTGCGGGCCATGACCCTGGGCCAGGTCGACACCTACCTGTTCGAGCCCTGGCTGCCGGTGGCCCGGTTCCTGTACCTGCCGATCAGCCAGGTCCTGGCCGACTGGGTGCCGTCACGGGGACCCTCGTTCGAGGGCATCCGGATCGTCGGGCCGCGCTGGACCACCCACTCCCATGAGCTGCGGGACATGCTCACCCGCATGGGCATCCCGCACGGCTGGTACCAGGCCGGGACGGCGGCCGGCCGGCGGCTGCTGGAGGAGGCCGGTCAGGACGGCTCCCGGCTGCCGGTGGTGGTGTTCCACTCCGGGCAGGTGTTCGTCGACCCTTCCTACGCCGAGCTGGCCGCGGCGCTGGGGTACCGGACCAGCACCGGCGCCGGGTCCTATGACCTGGTGATCGTCGGGGCCGGGCCGGCCGGGCTGGCCGCCGCCGTCTACGCCGCCTCCGAGGGCCTGGACACGCTCGTGATCGAGCCCCAGGTGGCCGGGGGGCAGGCCGGCACCTCGGCCATGATCCGCAACTACCTGGGCTTCCCGCGCGGGATCGGCGGCGGCGACCTGGCCAACCGGGCGCTGGAGCAGGCGTGGCTGTTCGGGGCCAACCTGGTCCTGGCCCAGCGGGCCGTCGGGCTGCGGGTCGACGGCGGCCGGCGCCTGGTCCGGCTGTCGGACGGGGCCGAGGTCTCGGCCGAGGCGGTGGTGGTGGCCTCCGGGGTGTCGTGGCGGCGCCTCGGGGTGCCGCGGCTGGAGGCGCTGGTCGGGGCGGGGGTGTTCTACGGGGCGGCCGGGGCCGAGGCCCGGGCCATGGAGGGCCAGGAGGTGTTCGTGGTCGGGGCCGGCAACTCCGCCGGCCAGGCCGCGCTCGACCTGGCCAGGTACGCGGCCTCGGTGACCCTGCTGGTGCGCGGGCCCGACCTGGGCGCCCGCATGTCCGACTACCTGGTCCAGGAGATCGAGGAGGCGCCCAACCTGGCCGTCCGCCTCGACACCCGGGTGGTCGACGGGCTGGGGAGCTGGCGCCTGGAAGGGCTGGTCCTGCGGCGCCGCGGCGACACGGCGACCGAGGAGGTGCCCGCGGCCGCCCTGTTCGTGATGATCGGCGCCGAGCCGCACACCGACTGGCTGACCGGGGCGGAGCGCGACGACCAGGGCTACATCCTGACCGGCCACGACCTGCTCGGCCCGGACGGGCTGCCGGCCGGCTGGCCCCACCGGCGGCCCCCGCTGCTGCTGGAGACCAGCATCCCTGGGGTGTTCGCCGCCGGCGACGTGCGCCACCGCTCGGTCAAGCGGGTCGCCTCGGCGGTCGGCGAGGGCGCGGTCGCCGTCCAGCTCGTCCACCAGTACCTGGACCGGCACTGACACGGCCACGGCCACGGCCCAGTCTCGCGTTGACCTGCGACACTGCCCGCAACCGTGACCCAGCATGCCCGGGAACGCGGCGGCCCTCGCTTGGCCCCCCGGCGGGGCTGTCCGCCGAACTGCCAACGCTGGCTGCATCTCCCTGGTTTAACCCCGGCAACCGGACGGTACTGTCTGCAAAGAACCCTGGCCGACAGATGTGTCTAAACGGAAGCCGGGGGGCCAAGACCCACGAGGGGGAAGCACTCGCTCCCCCTCGTGGCGTGTTCAGCGACCTGCCTTGCCGCGCGGACGTGGTCCCGGGCAGGCGGTCAAGGGTGACGCCGACCCGACGGCCGGCTGCTTCCACCCTTGACCGCCGGTTGGGATGAAGCGCCGCGGGTCGTCGTCGGTCACCTCGAACATTGTTGGCTGGTCAGCCCGGGGGGAGGGTTGCCCCTCCCCCTCCCCGGGTTAGGCGAGGTCGCCCTCCCCGGTCATCTGGTCGACCTCGACCCCCACATGCTGACCGTGGTCGCGTACGCGAGTGGCCTCCTCCGCCGGGCTGAGAATCGGGAGCACGCCGGCGACCTCGCAGGCGTCGCAGAGGGTCATGCAGAGCACCCCGTCCGCGGCGTCCCCGGTCACCACAGCCAGCTCGTCGAGGCCGCCGCAGCCCTCGCACTCCGGCCCAATCGGGCAGTGGCGCGTGTCGTCCAGGTACACCATGCCCGTCAACTCCGCTCGCGCCGGCGCTGTGAGGCTTCTACGGTAGCCGGCCGCCGTGGCCCCGGCTCCCCATCCCTCCGGGGCGCAGATCGGGCAGACCCGGCCGGCTGCCCGCCGTTCGACCCGCGCTTGGGTGCGGGCGCTGGCCAGCTGGTGGCCGCAGGTCGGGCAGCTGGCGATCCAGACGCCGCCGAGCAGGTGGAGGTTCGGCTCGGGCGTTCTAGTGGCTGGCTATCCGAGGGCTGGTCGCCCCCGGACCCAAACAACCATGCCCCGAGGTCAGAGGGTTACAGCCACCACCCACCACAGCAGCAGCACGACCAGGCCGACCATGGCCTCGGCCAGGACCGCATAGACGACGCCGGCAAGGGCGTTGCCGTCGTCGGGGTCGTTGGGCAACTGCTGACGCATCGGGTTGGGCTTCCCAGGAGGGTGCATTCCAACCAACATGACCACGGACGGCCGGGGCCATCACGCGACCTCGACACAGACCGGGCAGGTGGCCCGGCCCAGGTCCTCGGGGGTGTTGGAGGCGAACAGGACCAGGCTGGCCGCGGGCGGCTCAATGCTTGGATCAATGCCCCGTAGGGATGGGCGAACCTGACGGTTCGCACATCCATTCGCCGAAGGTGCTCCCGATGCAGCGGTGAAGTGGTCCGCCCCTCGGACCGGAGAGAGAAGGGAACTACATCCGTGCACGACCAGTACCTGGACCGGCACTGACGCGGGCGGGCCGCGGCGCGCCGCGGCCCGGCATGGGCGCCCGGTCGGATCAGGAGGTCGCCTTGGCGTCCTCGTCGGCGACCTCCTCGGTGGCCCCCGCGCCGCCGTTGCTGGTCACGCCGACGAACTCCTCGGTGGTGCCGCCGGGGCCGTTGGCCCGGATGATGAGGTTGTCGAGGAAGCCGTCCTCGTCGTAGCCCATCCCCACCGACCAGCCGTTGGCGCCGTCGCTGTCCTCGCCCAGCCAGATGGCCGTCTTGTCCACCCGGGTCCCGCGCGCCAGCCAGAACTGGGTGCGGCTGGCGTTGTCGATCCGGACCCGGAAGGTGACGCGGCCGGGGCCCGGGGGCAGGTGCAGGGCGCCGCCGATGTGCGGCGCGAACGGGATGGTGCTGATGCTGCGGATCTCCGGCCTGCGGGTCGGCTCGGACGCGGGCCGGCTGGTGTGGGAGCCGGTGGCCGGTCCGGCGTCAGGCTGCCCGTACCCGCCGCGGCTGCCGAGCGCCCAGCCGGCGACGCCGACCGCGACCAGGGCGATGACGACGAGGAAGATCTGCAAGGCTCGCATGGGTCACACCTCTTCGTGCGCCGATCTCCCGACCATGCTGCGCCGCCCGGTTCGCGGCCGGCAGTGCCGCCCTGCACAGGCCGCCGGTGCCGTCCGTCACAGCCGCACGGGCACGGCCCGCCGGCTGGCTCGGCCTGCGGATATGGGGCAGGCTGTAGCCCCATGACCACCCGGCCGCCCGATCTCGGGGCCCGGCTGCTGCGCACCGAGGCCGCCGCCCTGCCGCCGATCCTGCGCCGCACCCCGGCCGCGGCCTTCGACCGCCCCACCGTCTGCATCGGCTGGTCGGTGCGGGACGTGCTGGCCCACTGCGCCGCCGCCCTGGTGCGGCTGGCCGAGGGCCGGCTGCACCAGTTCACCCCCGAGCAGAACGAGGCCGACGTCGCCGAGCGGCGGCCCTGGCCGCTGGAGGACGTCGTGGCCGAGTTGGAGCGGGGCTACGCGGTCGCCGGGCCGGTCCTGACGGCGGCCGCGGCCCGTGGCGACGGCATCGCCCTGGGCGAGTGGGTCCACGGCGGGGACGTGCGCGAGGCCCTGGAGGAGCCGCTGCCCTACGAGAGCGACGGCATCGAGGACGCCCTGGTCCTGTTGGCCGAGCGCAGCCAGGCCCGGGCGGTGCCGCCCACCCTGGTCCGCCTGCCCGACCGGGAGCTGCTGCTAGGCGTGCCCGGCGACACCGGCCGCCCCCCGGCCGAGCTGGTCACCGACCCCGCCACCCTGGTCCGGCTCTGCTCCGGCCGCCACCCCGACCCGTCCCGCTTCACCCTGCGCGGCGCCGACCCCGACCGCTACCAGCTGTTCGGCTAGCCCGGCCCGAGCACGGGACCCGCGTGAGGCCCTGGGCGGGTGGTGTGCCCGGGGGTGTCGTACCCTGGGGCGGTGCAGTACGAGACCGTGGCCGCCGCCTACCGCGATCTGGAGCAGGCCAGCGCCCGCCTGGCGCTGATCGACCGGCTGGCCGAGCTGCTGCGCCAGACGCCCGACCTCCTGCTGCCCCGGGTCGTCTACCTGTGCCAGGGGGAGATCGCCCCCGCGTTCACCGGGATCGAGATCGGCCTGGCCGACAAGCTGGTCACCCGGGCCCTGGCCGAGGGGACCGGCGTCCCGCTCGACCAGGTGCGGGCCATCCTGCGCGAGACCGGCGACCTCGGGCTCACCGCCGAGCAGCTGCTGGCCGAGCGCCCGGCGGCCGGCCGGGCGGCCACCCTTGAGGTCGGGGCCGTGTTCGAGACCCTGCACCAGATCGCCGCCGCCGCCGGGGCCGGCTCCCAGGGCCGCAAGCTGGAGCTGTTCGGCGGCCTGCTGGAGCGGGCAACCCCGCTGGAGGCCCGCTACCTGGCCCGCACCGTCACCGGCAGCCTGCGGCTCGGGGTGGGCTACCCGACCATCCTCGACGCCCTGGCCGAGGTCCATGCCGGTGGCCGCAGGTCCCGCCCGGTGCTCGAGCGTTCCTACAACATCTGCTCCGACCTGGGCCTGGTCGCGGCCACCCTGGTCCACGGCGGTCTCGGCGAGGTCGAGAGGATGCAGCTGCGGCCGGGCAACCCGGTGCGGCCCATGCTCGCCCAGCGTCTCAGCAGCGCCCCCGAGCTGCTGGCCAAGCTGGGCGGGTCGTGCGCGGCCGAGTACAAGTACGACGGCGTCCGGCTCCAGGCCCACCGCACCGCCGACGGGCGGGTCGAGCTGTTCACCCGCCGCCTGGAGCGGGTCGGTGACCAGTTCCCCGACGTGGTCGAGCTGCTGGGCACGGGCCTGGGGCCGCGTCAGGCGATCCTGGAGGGCGAGGTGGTCGCGGCCGACCCGGTCTCGGGCGAGCTGCGCCCGTTCCAGGAGGTCATGCACCGCCGCCGCAAGCACGGCATCGCCGAGGCGATCGAGGAGTGGCCGGTCAGCCTGTTCTGCTTCGACCTGCTGTACGCCGACGGCCAGGACCTGACCCGGCTCCCCTACCTGGAGCGCCGGGCCCGCCTGGAGGCGGCGGTCACGCCGGCCCCGCGGCTGCGGCTGGCCACCGCCGAGCAGGTCCACGACCCCGAGACCCTGGAGCTGTTCTTCGACCAGGCGATCGCCGACGGCTGCGAGGGCCTGCTGTGCAAGTCGGTCAGCCCGGCCGCCGGCTACCAGGCCGGGGCCCGCGGCTGGCTGTGGATCAAGCTCAAGCGGGACTACCGCACCGAGCTCAGCGACACCCTGGACCTGGTGGTGGTCGGCGCCCTGGCCGGCCGGGGGCGGCGCCGCGGGGTCTACGGGGCGCTGCTGCTGGCCGCCTACGATGCCGAGGCCGACCTGTTCCGCACGGTGTGCAAGTGCGGCACCGGCTTCTCCGACGCCGAGCTGGCCGCCCTCCCCCAGCGGCTGGCCGCCCTGGCCCGCCCCGGGGAGGATGGCCCGCCGGCCAGGGTCGACGCCCGCATGGTCCCCGACGTCTGGTTCGAGCCCGGCCTGGTGGTCGAGGTCCTCGGGGCCGAGCTCACCCTCTCCCCCATCCACACCGCCGCCTGGGGCCAGGTCAAGGACGACGCCGGCCTGGCCCTGCGCTTCCCCCGCTTCACCGGCCGCTGGCGCGACGACAAGTCCCCCGAGGACGCCACCACCGTCGCCGAGGTCCTCGACCTGTACCGCGCCGCCCGCCCCACCCCGACCGGCTCCTGACAGCCGCCCCGAGGAACACGACCGAGAGGAAGGCCGCGTGGCAGGCAACCCGTACCGTCCCGGGCGCGAGCACACCGCCCGGACCCACCCGGTGGTCCCGGCGATCTACCAGACCACCACCTTCGAGCTCGACGACGCCGCCTACGCCGACATCCAGGGCGGCGGCGGGCTGCACCAGACCTGGTACTCGCGGTTCGGCAACCCGACCGTGGAGGCGGCCGCGGCCGAGGTCGCGCGGCTGCACGGGGCCTCGCGGTCGCTGATGACCTCCAGCGGGATGGCGGCCATCGCGACCACCCTGCTCACCCTGCTGCGCAGCGGGGACACCCTGGTCGCGGCCCGCCAGGTCTACGGCGACACCGACGACCTGCTCACCCGCGACCTGCCCGGGCTGGGGATCGAGGTGGTCCGCGTCGACGCCTCCGACACGGCGGCCTGGCGCCGGGCGGTCGCCGAGCACCGGCCGGCGGTCGTCTACGGCGAGACGCTGTCCAACCCCCAGCTGCGGCTGCTGCACCTCCCGGCGGTGGCCGCCGCCGCCCACGACGCCGGGGCGCGGCTGGTGGTCGACAACACCTTCGCCACGCCCTGGTGCACCCGGCCCCTTCACCTCGGGGCCGACGTCGTGGTCGAGTCGGCGACCAAGTTCCTGGCCGGCCACTCCGACGTGGTGGCCGGCGCGGTCACCACCGACGACGCCGGGCTGCACGAGGAGGTGCAGCGCCGGGTCATCACCTTCGGCGGCTGCCTCGACGCCCACGCCGCGTTCCTGGTCTGGCGCGGGCTGCGCACCTTCGGGGTCCGGCTGGCGGCGGCCTGCCGGTCGGCGGCCGCGGTGGCCGCCACGCTAGCCGACGAGCCCGGCGTCGCCCACGTCCGCTACCCGGGCCGGCCCGACCATCCGGACGCCGGCGCCGTGGCCGACGCGGTGATGCCCGGGGCCAGGGGCGCGATGGTCGGCCTCGTCCTGGCCGGCGGCGACGAGCGGGCGCTGGCGGTGCTGCGGCGGCTCGAGGTCGCCGTCGAGGCGACCAGCCTGGGCGGCGTGGAGACCCTGGCCAGCGTGCCCTTCAACTCCTCGCACTTCAACATGACGGCGCGGCAGCGGCTCGATGCCGGCATCCCGCCGGGCCTGCTGCGGCTGTCGGTCGGGCTGGAGGGCGAGGAGGCGCTGGTGGCCGACCTGCGCCGGGCGATCGCGGCCACCGCCTGAGTCGTCAGCCCTTCAGCGCACTTCTGCCTTTGGAACGTCCCAAACGCCGTCGGGCACGGCCGGCGGCAGGACCAGCACGCTCAGGCCGAGGCCGCTCAGGCTGGCCATGCCCAGCACCCCGGCCCACAGCTCGGGCGGCCAGACGATCCCGTAGGCCAGGGCGTACACGGCCATCCAGGCGCCCCACAGCAGCAGCGGGGTCAGGACGGCCACGGCCCGGAACGTCCCGGGCCGGTCGGGGCCGGCCCGCAGCCTGGCCATCAGCAGGTCGGCGGCCAGCCCGCCGGCCACCATGGCCGGGACCAGCGCGCCAAGGGCGAACTGGCGCAGCGAGGTCAGTCCGACCGCGCCCATGCCCGCCACCAGGGCCACGGTGCCAAAGGGCAGGCGCCAGCGGCGGGCCAGCAGCAGGACCGGGGCGACCACGATCAGGTTGGTGACGAGCACGCTGGCCAGCCCGACGATGGTGGTCAGCAGCCCGTCCGGCCCCGCCGGGTCGGGGGTCGACGGGGCCCGGGTGACGAACGCCGACAGGTACTGGAGGAAGAACAGCACCACCGCGGTGGTCAGGGCGGTCGCCCACAGGGCGGGCAGCAGGGCCAGGGCCGGGGCGCGGGCCGGCAGGTCGGGCGAGGACCAGGCCGAGCGGACCGGGCTGGTCACCATCAGCAGGCCGCCGGAGAGCAGCAGCAGGTGGGAGGGGCTGAGCAGGGTGGCCACGCTGACCTCGACGCCGAACAGGGTGTGCCAGACGCCGTCGGCGACCCCGCCGGCCACGAACACGGCCACCCCGACCAGCCCCAGCCCGTAGCCGGCCGGGACCAGGGCGGGATCGACGCGGCCGCCGCCGCGCTGGTGGCGGGCGACCAGCCGGGCCAGCACCATCGTGGACACCAGGAAGCCGGCGTAGAAGACCGCGTGCCATGGGCTGAAGAAGGTCTCCAGCCCGGGCTGGTTGACGTGCGCCCAGCCGTCCAGGAACAGGCCCCCGACCACCCAGGTACCGAGCAGTGCCGCGGCCAGGTCGTCGCCCCAGCGGGCCCGGGGCCGGGCCGGGGCGGTGGCCGCGCCGGCCGTCGGGGTCGTCCTGACGCTCGCCATCGGCCGCCTCCTGCGGTTGGGCATGCTCCCTGCATTGATGCGCGCCGGCGCCGGAACGGTCAACCTGTGGCGATGGCCAGGCGCAGCGCGGGGATCCTGCTCTACCGCCGCCGTGACGGCGGCGTCGAGGTGCTGCTGGTGCATCCCGGGGGCCCGTTGTGGGCCCGCCGGGACGCCGGCGCCTGGTCGATCCCCAAGGGCGAGTACGGCGAGGGCGAGGACCCGGTGGCGGCCGCCCTGCGCGAGTTCGAGGAGGAAACGGGCCAGCGGCCCCCCGACGGCGGTCTGGTCGCACTGGGCGAGGTCCGCCAGCGGGGCGGCAAGGTCGTCACCGCCTGGGCCGCCCCCGGCGATCTCGACCCGGCCGCCATCACCAGCAACACCTTCACCCTGGAGTGGCCGCCCCGCTCCGGCACCCGTCGGGAGTTTCCCGAGGTCGACCGGGCCGGCTGGTTCGACCCGGCCACGGCCAGGGAGAAGCTCCTGGCCGCCCAGGCCGAGCTGGTCGACCGGCTGCTGGCCGCCCTCGACGAGGGCTGAGGACGCTGCGGTGGGTCCGCCGCCCGGTACACCGGGGTGTGGGGACGGCGCCGCGCACCCCATCGCGTGACGGGGTGTGGACGACGCCGCGCACCCACCCCCGCGATCGGCTACGCTCCCCCACCGGAGGGCTCGGTCCGGGCCGG
>Ga0075419_10000494_pt1 | contig 24878 bp, 17 predicted proteins | sample SoiMetdeltSBSDD3_FD_76900 | JGI IMG/M metagenome (GOLD analysis project Ga0075419, IMG submission 76900) | Bulk soil microbial communities from a Populus tree surrounding site in Tennessee, USA - Soil MetaG P. deltoides SBSDD3 | ecosystem: Environmental > Terrestrial > Soil > Tree plantation... | reverse complement strand
GTCCAGCTCGTCGGCCGACTCGACGTGCACGGTGACGCCGTTGCCGACGGCCAGGGCCAGCTCGTCCCCGGTCTTGCCGACGCCGGCGAACACGCAGCTCGCCGGGTCCCCGCCGGCCCGCAGGACCCGGACCAGCTCGCCCCCGCTGACCACGTCGAAGCCGGCCCCGAGCCCGGCCAGGGTGGCCAGCACGGCCAGGTTGGCGTTGGCCTTGACGGCGTACAGGACCCGCCCGCCGAGCGGCTCGAACGCGGCCGCCACCCGCCGGTAGGCGGCGGCCACGGCGTCCAGGTCGTAGACGTAGGCGGGCGTGCCGGTGGCGGCGACCACCTCGGCCAAGGGCAGGCCGCCGACGCACAGGCGGCCGTCGAGGTAGCGGAAGGGGTCGGGCGGCCAGGGGGCGCGGAGCTGGGTCATGTGTCCGGGTCGAGCCTTGCATATCCATGCGGCGTCCGCAACATCGCCGGGGGAGCACGAGCGCGAAGCCCTGGTCGGAGTTGCATATTCTCAGGCCTTTCTGCATAACTATCCTCATGACCTCTTCACGCAACGTGGGCGTCCTCGGCGCCTCGGGCTACGCCGGGGCCGAGCTGCTGCGGCTGCTGGCCCGCCACCCGGACCTGGACGTCGCCTGGGCGGCCGGCGACCAGGCGGCCGGACAGCCGCTCGTCTCCCGCTACCCCGGCCTCCAGGCCGCCTACGGCGAGCTCGGCTTCTGCTCGGTCGACGAGGGCCTGGAGAAGGGCGCCGACGTCCTGTTCTGCGCCCTGCCCCACGGCCGGGCGGCCGCGATCGCCCCCCGGGCCCTGGCCGCCGCCGGGCTGGTCGTCGACCTCTCGGCCGACTTCCGGCTGCGCGACCCGGGTGCCTACCCCGCCTGGTACGGGGCGGAGCACCCGGACCCCGACCAGCTCGGCGCCTGGCCCTACGGCCTGCCCGAGCTGCACCGCGATGAGCTCCGGGGGGCGGCCCGGGTGGCCGTGCCCGGCTGCTACCCGACCGCCGCCCTGCTCGCCCTGGCCCCGCTGGTCGCCGCCGGGCTGGTCGCGACCGACGGCATCGTGGTCGACGCCAAGTCGGGGCTGTCGGGGGCCGGCCGCTCGCTGGCCGACGCCAACCTGTTCGTCCAGGCCAACGAGAACGTGGCCCCCTACAAGGTCGGGAGCCACCGCCACACCCCGGAGATCGAGCAGGAGCTGTCCCTGGCCGCCGGCGCCCCGGTGACGGTGACCTTCACCCCCCACCTGGTGCCGGCCACCCGCGGGATCCTGGCCACCTGCTACGCCACCCTGGCCCCCTCGGCCGGCGACGAGGAGCTGGCCGCCTGCTACGCCGCCGCCTACGCCGGCGAGCCGTTCGTCGACCTGCTCGAGCCCTCCACAGGCTGGCCGGCCACCCGGGCGGTCGCGACCACCAACCGGGCCCAGGTGGCGGCCGCCGCCGACCGGCGGGCCGGGAGGGTGGTGGCCGCGGCGGCCATCGACAACCTCGTCAAGGGCGCCGCCGGCCAGGCCGTCCAGTGCGCCAACCTGGCCCTCGGCCTGCCCGAGACGGCCGGCCTCGACCTCGTCCCGCCGGGCCCATGACGACCAGGTTCCGGGTCGACCGGCGGTTCGGGGTGACGGCCGCGGCCGGGTTCGGGGCGGCCGGGGTCGCCTGCGGGCTCAAGGCGGCCGACGCCCCCGACCTGGCCCTGGTCGTCGGCGACCCGGGGACGGTCGCCGTAGGGGTGTTCACCACCAACCAGGTGGTGGCGGCGCCGGTCACCTGGTCGCGCAGCCGGCTGGCCGGCTCGGCCGATGCCCGGGTGGTCGTGCTCAACTCGGGCAACGCCAACGCCTGCACCGGCCCGGCCGGGGAGGCGGCCGTGCTGGCCACCGTCGAGCGGGCCGCGGCCGAGCTGAGCTGCCGGCCCGACCAGGTGCTGGTCTGCTCGACCGGGGTGATCGGGGTGCCGCTGGACGTGGCCAGGGTCACCGACGGGGTGGCCAAGGCGGCGGGCGCCCTGGACCGCTCGGGCGGGCTGGCCGCGGCCGAGGCCATCCTCACCACCGACACCGTCGTCAAGCAGGCCGGGGTGCGGGTGGTCGGCGGGATCACCGTGGGGGGGATGGCCAAGGGGGCGGCCATGCTGGCCCCGGAGCTGTCGCCGGCCGGAGTGGCCCATGCGACCATGCTGGCGGTCCTGACCACCGACGCGGTCGCCGAACCGGAGGTGCTGCGGGCGGCGCTGGACGCGGGCACCGCGACCACCTTCAACCGGATCACCGTGGACGGGTCGCAGTCGACCAACGACACGGTGCTGCTGCTGGCGTCGGGAGCCTCGGGGGCGCGGGCCGAGCCCGGGGAGCTGGCCGCGGCCGTGCGGGCGGTCTGCCACGACCTGGCCGGGCAGATGCTGGCCGACGCCGAGGGCGCGACCAAGGTGGTCAGCGTCCAGGTCGGCGGGGCCGGCGGGACCGACCAGGGCCTGGCCGTGGCCCGCCGGATCGCCGACAGCCCGCTGGTCAAGGCGGCCGCGTACGGGGGCGACCCCAACTGGGGGCGGGTGCTCCAGGCGGCCGGGACGGCCGGGGTCGGGTTCGACCCCAGGGCGGTCCGGCTCGAGGTCGCCGGGGGGCCCGGGGCCGCCGGGATCGAGCCGGCGGACGGGCCGGCCGAGCGGGTCCTGCTGGTCAGACAGGGTCGGCCCACGGGGGCGGACGCCGGCGCGGCCATGGCGGCCCGGGAGATCGAGCTCCGGCTGCACCTGGGGGGCACCGGCCCCTGGGTCGAGGTCCGCACCAGCGACCTCACCCCCGAATACGTCCGCCTCAACTCGGAGTACACCACATGACAAAGGCCCAGCCGGCGACGGGTGCGGTCCAGCAGCGGCCGCTGGGGCCCGGGCAACCCGTCGCTCCCTCCCTCGACGACCTGCAGGCCAAGGCGGCGGCGGTGCACGAGGCGCTGCCGTGGATCAAGCGGCTGTCGGGCTGCACGGTGGTCGTCAAGTACGGCGGGGCGGCCATGGGCACGGCCGGGTTCGACACCTTCGTCGACGACGTGGTCCTGCTCCGCTATGTGGGCGTGGACGTGATCGTGGTCCACGGCGGCGGCCCCGAGGTCAGCCGGCTGATGGCCCGGTTCGGCAAGGAGTCGGTGTTCGTCGACGGCCACCGGGTCACCGACGCCGAGACCATGGACCTGGCCCGCATGGTCCTGGTCGGGCGGGTCAACAAGACCCTGGTGGGGCGGATCAACACCCACGGCCGGCTGGCCGTGGGGCTGTCCGGCGAGGACGGGCTGCTGCTCGTGGCCAGGCCGCGGGTCGACCCGGGCGGGCGCGACCTCGGCTATGTCGGGGACGTCGCGGCGGTCGACCCGACGGCCCTGCGCGCTCTGACCGACAAGGGCCTGGTCCCGGTGGTGGCCACGGTGGCCGCGGGCCCGGGCGGCCAGCCCTACAACGTCAACGCCGACGCCGCCGCCGGCTCGCTGGCCGGGGCCCTGGGGGCCGAGAAGCTGGTCTACCTGACCGACGTCGAGGGGCTGTACGCGGACCTGGACGACCCCGGCTCCCTGCTCCAGCAGCTGACCGTGGCCGAGATCGAGGCCATCCTGGCCGAGGGCCGGGTCGCGGCCGGGATGGTGCCCAAGCTGACCGGGATCGTGACCGCCCTGCGCGGCGGGGTCCGCCGGGCCCACATCCTGGACGGCCGCCGCGAGCATGCCCTGCTGCTGGAGCTGTTCACCGACTCGGGCGTGGGGACCATGGTGAGTTCAGAGGAGCCGGAGGGGTTCGGGGAACCCCAGGGGGGTGCCCCGATGAGCCGGAGGGGTTCGGGGAACCCCAGGGGGGTGCCCCGATGAGCCGGGAGGTAACGGCGTGAGCAGCCTGCCCGAGCGGGAGGCGGCGGTGCTGTGGCCGACCTACGTGCGGCCTCCGGTGGAGTTCGTCCGCGGCCAGGGGGTGCGCCTGTGGGACGCGCGCGGGCGCGAGTACCTGGACTTCCTGGGCGGGATCGCGGTGGTGGCCGCCGGCCACGCCCACCCCAGGGTCGTGGAGGCGGTGAGCGCCCAGCTCGGCACCCTGGGCCACACCTCCAACCTGTACTTCACCGGCCCCCAGGTCGAGCTGGCCGAGCGGCTGGTCGGCCACGTCGGTGGGGACGCCAAGGTGTTCCTGTCCAACTCCGGGGCCGAGGCCAACGAGGCCGCCATCAAGGTGGCCAGGCGCTGGGGCCGGGCCAACCGGGGCGAGCAGGCCACCGGCATCGTGGCCACCCTGGGCGGCTTCCACGGCCGCACCCTGGCCACCCTGGCCGCCACCGGCAAGCCTGCCATGCACGCCCCGTTCCAGCCGCTGCCGCCCGGCTTCACCCACGTACCGTTTGGAGACCCCGAGGCCATGGCCGCCGCCATCGGCCCCGACACCGCGGCCGTGCTGGTCGAGCCCATCCAGGGCGAGGCCGGGATCAGGGTCCCGCCGCCCGGCTACCTGCAGGCCGTCCGGGAGCTGACCCGCCAGGCCGGGGTGCTGCTGATCGTGGACGAGATCCAGTCGGGCATGGGCCGAACCGGCCGCTTCTTCGCCCACCAGCACGCCGAGATCCGCCCCGACGTCGTCACCATGGCCAAGGCGCTCGGCTCCGGCTACCCGATCGGGGCCACCATCGCCCGGACCGAGGTCGCCGACGTCATGCAGCGCGGCGACCACGGCACCACCTTCGGCGGCAACCCGGTCGCCTGCACCGCCGCCCTGGCCACCCTCGACGTGATCGAGCCGCTGCTGGGCGGGCACGTCGACAAGGTCTCGACCCGGCTGGCCGACGGCCTGGGCGAGCTCCGCGGCCGCCTCACCGGCCGCTCCACCTGGGCCCCGCCCAGCGACGACGACCTCGACGAGGGGCTGCCCGGGGCCGAGGTCCGGGGAGCCGGCCTGTGGTTCGCGCTCGACCTGGGCCCCGAGGCCCCGACCGACGCCCGCCAGGCCGCCCTGGCCGCCCTCGGCCGCGGCCTGGTCGTCAACCCGGTCACCGACACCGCCCTGCGCCTGGCCCCGCCGCTGGTGGTGACCGAGGACGAGATCGACGAGGGGCTGGCCCGCCTTGGCGCGGCCCTGGAGGAGGCCGGCCTGTGTCGCTGAAGGCGGCCCGCCAGGCCGCCCTGGCCGCCCTGCTCCGGACCAGGCAGGTGTCCAGCCAGGCGCTGGTCCTGGAGCACCTGCGCGGCCAGGGCTTGGACGCCACCCAGGCCACCATCTCCCGCGACCTCGACGACCTGGGCGCGGTCAAGGTCCGGGGGCCCGACGGCCGGCTGGTCTACGCCCTGCCCGAGGCCGACACCGGCCAGGACGCCGGCCACGACGAGGTCCGGCGCATGCTCGGGGCGTCGCTGCTGGCCATCGTGCCCAGCGGCAACCTGGTGGTGCTGCGCACCCCGCCCGGCCACGCCAGCGCGCTCGCCTCCACCCTGGACCGGGCCGGCGTGGCCGGGGTCGCAGGCACGGTCGCCGGGGACGACACCGTCCTGGTGGTCTGCACCGAGCGCACCCCCGGCCGGGTCATGGCCCGCCAGCTCGCCGCCCTCGCCCAGTCCCACCCGGGGGCTACCGCCTTCGGCCTTCGGCTACCCGATTCTCCGGGGGACCCCCTTGGGGTTCCCCGGACCCCCACCCCACCCGCCCTGCCCGAACCCTACCGAGGAGCCACCGCATGACCCGACCCCCCGCCGACCTCGCCGTGCTCGCCTACTCCGGCGGGCTGGACACCACCGTGACCGTGCACCGGCTGGTCCACGAGCAGGGTCGCGCCGTGGTGGCGCTGCTGGCCGACGTCGGCCAGGGCGAGGACCTGCCGGCCCTGGCCGAGCGGGCCCTGGCCGCCGGCGCGACCGACGCCGTGGTGGTGGACGCCAGGGAGCGCTTCGCGGCCGGGTTCCTGTCCTGGGCGGTCCGGGCCAACGCCCTCTACGAGGGCCGCTACCCGCTGGTGTCGGCCCTGTCGCGGCCGCTGATCGCCCAGCTGCTGGTCGAGGAGGCCCGGGGCCGGGGGGCGGGGGCGGTCGCCCACGGCTGCACCGGCAAGGGCAACGACCAGGTCCGGTTCGAGGTCAGCTGCGGCGCCCTGGCCCCCGACCTGGAGATCCTGGCCCCGGTCAGGGACGCGGCCATGAGCCGGCCGGAGGCGATCGAGTACGCCGACAAGCACGGCATCGACCTGGGCTGGATCACCGAGGCCAAGCCGTTCTCGGTCGACCAGAACCTTTGGGGCCGGACCATCGAGGCCGGGGTGCTGGAGGACCCGTGGCTGCGGCCACCCGAGGACGCCTTCGAGTGGACGGCCGCGCCGGGGACGGCCGGCGGCACCCGCGAGGTGGTGGTCGGCTTCCGGGCCGGGGTGCCGGCGACCCTCGACGGCGAGGAGGTGGGCCTGGCCGGGGTGGTGGCCGCGCTCAACCGGCTTGGGGGTGAGGCCGGCTTCGGGCGGGTCGACATGATGGAGAACCGGCGGGTCGGCATCAAGAGCCGCGAGGTCTACGAGGTCCCCGGCGCCCTGGCGGTGGTCGCCGCCCACCGCGACCTGGAGGACCTGACCCTGGACCGCGACGTGCTCCACGAGAAGGCGCGCCTGGACATCCGCTACGCCGAGCTGGTCTACGACGGCCTGTGGTTCTCGCCCCTCAAGGCCGCCCTGGACGCGTTCGTGGCCGAGACCCAGGAGGCGGTCACCGGCGAGGTCCGCCTGGAGCTGTCGCCCGGGCGCTGCCAGCCGACCGGCCGGCGGGCCGAGCGGGCCCTGTACCGGCCCGACCTGGCCACCTACGCCGCCGGCGACGCCTTCGACCACGACGCCGGCAGGGGCTTCGTGTCCCTGTGGGGCCTGCCCGCCCGCACCTGGGCCCGGGTCCACGGGGATGGGTGAGAAGTCCCCACCGCTCTGGGCCGGCGGGTTCGCGGGCGCGCCCGATCCGGGCATGTGGGCCTACACCTCCTCGCTGGCCACCGACCGGCGCCTGTGGCGCCAGGACGTGGCCGGGAGCCGGGCGCATGTGCGCGGCCTGGTCGCGGCCGGGGTGCTGGAGGAGGGCGAGGGCAAGCTCCTGCTCGACGGCCTGGCCCAGGTGGCCGGGGAGCTGGAGGCCGGCCGGTTCGCCTTCGCCGACGGCGACGAGGACGTCCACAGCGCGGTCGAGCGGCGCCTGACCGAGCTGGTCGGCCCGGCCGGTGGCCGGCTCCACACCGGCCGCAGCCGCAACGACCAGGTCGCCACCGACCTGCAACTGTGGCTCAAGCAGGCCTGCGCCGACGCCGTCCAGGCCCTGGCCGGGCTGATCGACGTCCTGGTCGGGGCCGGGCGGGCCGCCGGCCCGGACGCCGTGGTGCCCGGGCTCACCCACCTCCAGCCGGCCCAGCCGGTCCTGTGGGCCTTCCAGCTCGCCGCCCACGGCTTCGCCCTGACCAGGGACATCGGCCGTTTCCAGGACGCGGGCCGCCGGGCCGACGTCAGCCCGCTCGGGGCCGGGGCGATCGCCGGCTCGTCGTTCCCGCTCGACCCGGCGGCCACCGCCACCGCCCTCGGCTTCGCCGCCGCCTTCGACAACGCCATGGACGCCACCGCCGACCGCGACGGGGTGGCCGAGCTGCTGGCCGCGGCCGCCCTGGCCATGGTCCACGCCTCCCGGCTGGCCGAGGACGTCGCCCTGTGGGCGGGGCGCGGCTGGGTGCGGCTGCCCGACGCCTGGGCGACCGGCTCCAGCATGCTGCCCCAGAAGCGCAACCCCGACGTGGCCGAGCTGGTCAGGGGCCGGACGGGCACGGTCATCGGCCGGCTGGCCGGGTTCCTGGCCACCCTCAAGGGTCTGCCCCTGGCCTATGCCCGCGACCTCCAGGAGGACAAGGCGGCCGCCTTCGAGACCGCCGACACCGTGGTCGGGTCCCTGGCCGCCCTGGCCGGGCTGGTCGCCGGGCTGGAGCCGGACCGGGCGGCCATGCGGCGCGACGCCGAGGCGACCGAGACGACCGCCGTCGACCTGGCCGAGGCGCTGGTCCGCGACGGCGTCCCGTTCCGCGAGGCCCACGCCGCCGTCGGCGCCGCCGTTCGCCTGGCCGCCGCCCGCGGCGCCCGCCTGGCCGACCTCGACCCCGCCGAGCTGGCCGGGATCCACCCGGCCCTGGCCGCGGCCGACCGCTCCACCCTGAGCATCGAGGGCAGCCTGGCCGCCAAGGCCACCCCCGGTTCCACCAACCCCTCGCGGGTCGGCGACCAGCTCGCCGTCCTCGAGGTCGCCGCCTCGGCCGCCCGCACCTGGGCGGCCGGCTTCCGCCCCACCCTGGACCTGGGCCTGAGCTGAGTCAGCGCATCGACTCGGCGATGGCCAGCGCCTCCTGCTTGGTGATCTCACCCTCGAGCCGCAGCGTCAGGTCGCCCCGCTGCCAGATCAGGGTGTTGCCGGCCAGGCGGGTCCGCTCCTCGCGGACCGCGCCGCGGGCGTCCTGGTAGGTGAAGAAGTGCGGCTCGCCGCTGAACCAGTAGCCGGGCTCGCCCCCCACCGTCACCTCCTCGACCATGCCCGCGACGGCCACCTTCTTGAGGAAGAGCGGGCTCGGCTGGCCCTGGAACTCGGTGACCAGCAGCCCGGCGTCGGTGAACGGCGAGGCGGGCAGGCCCGGCCGGGCCCGGTAGACGAGGTCGACCCGGCCGCCCGGCGGCTCGTCCTCGTCGACGAACACGGCGGCCGGTCGCCGGAAGCCGGCGGCGCCCGGGGCCAGGACCGGGAAGCCGACCCGGCGGCGGGCCTCCTCCAGGGTGACCCGCCCCCCGAGCCCCAGGTCCAGGCGCTCCCCGGGGCGGGTGGTGACGGTCGGCGGGGGCGGCCCGCCGAGCTCGACGCCGACCCCGCGCAGCCCCAGCCGCCTGGCCACCGCCTCCCTGGTCCCGGGGGAGGCGACCAGCACGGCCGCGGCCAGCAGGACCGCGACCAGCCCGGCCACGGCCAGCCGCCGCCAGCCGGACAGCCCGATCGGCCAGCCGCGGCGGCGGGCCCGGGCCGGGGCGCCGGCCGGGGCCTCGTCCAGGCGGGCGCCGACGGCCGCGGCCAGGTCGGGGGTGGGCGGGAACTCCAGGGCGGCGGCCAGGTCGGCCAGCGTCTGTTCCAACTCAGGCAGCTCGCGCCGGCTCATCGGTCACCTCCCTGCAGCCTTGGCTCGGGGGCGGCGGCCGGGGCGCCCTGCTCGGCCAGGACCGCCCGCAGCCGGTGCAGAGCCCGCGACAGGCGCGACTTGACCGTCCCCCGCCGGCAGCCGAGGGCGGCGGCCATCTCGGCCTCGGACAGCTCCAGGAAGAAGCGGCAGGCGATCACCTGGCGGTCGCTCTCGCCCAGCCGGCCCACGGCCGCCAGCAGCACCCGCCGCTGCTCGGCGGCCAGAGCCGCCGCCTCGGGGGACGGGGCCGCGTCCCCCGAGGGGCGGTCCTCGGCGACCCGCAGCGCCAGGTCGTCCTGGCGCTGCCCGCTGCGGCGGCGGTTGCGGGCCTCGTTGGCCACGATCGCCAGCAGCCACGGCCGGAACGGCGACCCCGCCCGGAACCGGGGCAGCGCGTACCAGGCCTTCACGAACCCCTCCTGGGCGGCGTCCTCGGCGTCGGCCGACCCGCCCGCGATCAGGTATGCCGTCCGGAACGCGAGGTCCTGGTACCGCCGGACCAGCACCTCGTAGGCACGCGCATCGCCCCCTCGCGCCCGCTCGACGAGCTCATGTTCGTCCAGTGGTCGGCCCTCCACGGACTCGTTCTCGCCCTCCATACACCACCGCACGGCGATGGGTTCCGCCGCAGCTCCGGGAGGTCGGCGACGAGCACGCGGATCGGTCCGGCGCTCTAGGCGCCCGCCTGCTCGCGCTCGCGGAGCTCGACCCGGCGGATCTTGCCGGAGATGGTCTTGGGGAGGTCGTCGGTGAACTCGATCTCGCGGGGGTACTTGTAGGGGGCGGTGACGGTCCGGCAGTGCTCCTGGAGCTCGCGGACCAGGTCCTGGGAGCCCTCGTGGCCGGGAGCCAGCACGACGAAGGCCTTGACCAGCTGGCCGCGCTGGGGGTCGGGCTTGCCGACCACCGCCGCCTCGGCCACCGCCGGGTGCTCGACCAGGGCCGACTCGACCTCGAAGGGGCCGATGCGGTAGGCGGCCGAGGTGATCACGTCGTCGTCGCGGGCGACGAACCAGAAGTAGCCGTCCTCGTCGACATAGGCGCGGTCGCCGGTATCGTAGAAGTCGCCACGGAAGGCGGCGGCGGTCGCCTGGGGGTCGTGCCAGTAGCCGGTGAACAGCCCGACCGGCCGCTCGGGGCGGACCCGGACGGCCACGTGGCCCTCCTGACCGGGGCCGAGGACCCGGCCCTCGTCGTCGATCACGACCACGTCGAAGCCGGGGACCGGCTTGCCCATCGAGCCCGGCCGGACCTCGAGGCAGCGGAAGTTGGCCACCAGGTTGACGGTCTCGGTCTGGCCGTAGCCGTCGTAGATGGTGAGCCCGGTGGCGTCGCGCCAGACCTTGATCACCTCGGGGTTGAGCGGCTCCCCGGCCGAGACGCAGTGGCGCAGCCGCGACCAGTCGTAGGCGGCCAGGTCGAGCAGGACAAGCGCCCGGTAGACGGTCGGCGGGGCGCAGAAGGTGGTGATCCCGTGCTCGCCGATCAGCCGCAGCATCAGGTCGAAGTCGGGCTTGCCGCGCACGTCCCACAGGAAGTTGGCCGCCCCCAGCGCCCACTGGCCGAACAGCTTGCCCCAGGCCGCCTTGGCCCAGCCGAAGTCGCTCACCGTCCAGTGGAGGTCGTCGGGCTTGAGGTCCTGCCAGAAGCGGGCGGTGAGCTGGTGGCCGATGCCCAGCGAGGCCTGGGTGTGCAGCACCATCTTGGGATAGGCGACCGTGCCCGAGGTGAAGTAGAGCAGCATCGGGTCGTCGGAGCGGGTCGGCTCGGCGTCGGGCGGCCCCTCGCCGGCCGCGGCCAGGCCGTCGGCCCACGACAGCCAGCCGTCGCCGGCCCCACCCCAGGCCTCGTCGGGCAGGCCGCCGTAGCCGCCGCCGGCCAGGAAGACCCGGGTCACCAGGGTCGGGCAGTCGGCGGCGACCTGGTTGACCTTGGTGGTGCCCTCGGCGTCGACCGCGACCATGCTGGCCTCGGCGCTGTTCACCCGGTAGGCGATGTCGCGGGGGGTGAGCAGGGTGGTGGCCGGCACGGGGACGGCCCCCAGCTTGATGCAGCCGAGGATCACGTCGTACCAGTCGGGGACGCGCGGCAGCATCACGAACACCCGGTCGCCCTTGCCCACCCCCTGGGCGGCCAGGAACCGGGCCGCCCGGTCGGAGGAGGCGGCCAGGTCGGCGAAGCTGAACCGGCGGGCGTCGCCGCCGTCCGGCCCCACCGCCAGCAGGGCGAGCTTGTCGGGCTCGGCGGCCGCGCGGGCGTCCAGCACGTCGCGGGCGTAGTTGTAGACCTCTGGGACCTCCAGCCGGAACGCCGCCCGGGTCGCCGGGTAGTCGGTCATGTTGGGCGCCGGGTCGCGCATGGCGAACCTCCCGCTTCGAGCAGCGTCGTCCGATCGGCCACAACGATCATAGAGTCCGCGACCAGGATGCTCTGTCCGGGCCGCATGCGTAGGATGCTGTCATGACCGAGCCTCGCTGGAAGCAGCGCTACCGCGCCCCCTCGCTGACCCTGCCCAGGTGGGCCCCTGACGACCCCGAGCATCTGGTGTACGCGTCCAACCTGTCGGGCTCCTGGCAGGTGCATGCCTGGGACCGGGCGGCCGACCACCACCGGCGGGTGTCGGACCACCCGACGGGCGTCGTCGCCGGCGGCCTGACCCCCGACGGCAGCCGGGTGGTCTGGTTCGAGGACTCCAAGGGCGACGAGGTCGGTCGCTGGCTCCAGCAGCCGTTCGAGGGCGGCGAGACGGCCCCGCTGGTGGCCGACGCCGGGCCGGCCTGGAGCGCCGGGCTCGCCCTCGGGCCCAAGGGCCTGGTCGCGGTCGGGCTGGCCGGCCGGGACGGCTTCTCGGTCCGGGTCGGCGAGATCGGCGGGGCCAGCGAAGAGCTCTACCGCCACGGCGAGATGGTCGACATCGGCGGCCTGAGCCGCGACGGCCGCCTGCTGGTCGTCCACCACGCCGAGCATGGCGACAACCTGCACCCGGCGCTGCGCGCCTTCGAGCTGGAGACCATGGCACCCGTGGCCGACCTGTGGGACGGCGAGGGCTTCGGCCTGTTCGTGGCCTCGGCCGGGTTCTCGCCGCTGGCCGGGGACGGGCGCCTGGCCGTGCTCGGCGACCGGACCGGGCGGCTGCGGCCGGCCATCTGGGACCCGGCCGGCGGCCAGCGGGTCGACCTCGAGCTGGACCTGCCGGGCGAGGTCGACGTGGCCGACTGGTGGCCCGACGCCCAGGCGCTGCTGCTGGTCCACACCTACATGGGCCGCGACGAGCTGTCCCGCCTCGACCTGCGCAGCGGCGCCCTGGAGCGGCTCGACCACCCGGCCGGGTCGATCCAGCGGGCGGCGGTCAGGCCCGACGGCGCCGTCTGGTACCGCCTGTCCTCGGGGGCGGCCGCGCCCGAGGTCCGGGTGGTCGGCGCCGACGAGGCGGTGCTGCGCCCGCCCGGCCCGCGCGCCCCCTCCGGTGTCGCCTACGAGAGCTGGACGTTCCCCAACCCGGAGGGCGACCAGGTCCACGGGTTCCTGGCCGTGCCGTCAGGTGCCGGGCCGCACCCGACGGTGCTGGTCGTCCACGGCGGCCCCCACCACCACGACGCCGACGCCTGGGACCCCGAGGTCCAGGCGTTCGTCGACCACGGCTACGCGGTCGGGCTGGTCAACTACCGCGGCTCCACCGGCTACGGCAAGGCCTGGCAGGACGTGCTCGAGGGCGACCCCGGCCGGCCCGAGATCGAGGACGTGGTCGCCGGCCGCGACGACCTGATCGCCCGCGGCCTGGCCGACCCCGAGCAGGTGGTCATCAGCGGCGCCTCCTGGGGCGGGTACGTGACCCTGCAGGCGATCGGCACGGTCCCCGAGGGCTGGCGGGCGGCCATGGCCGTGGTCCCGGTGGCCGACTACCTGTCGGCCTACGCCGACGAGTCCGAGGCCCTCCAGGCGCTCGACCGCAGCCTGTTCGGCGGTGGCCCCGAGGACAAGCGCGAGCTGTTCGTCGAGCGTTCGCCCATCACCTACGTCGACCGGGTCGCCACCCCGGTGCTGCTGATGGTGGGCGACAACGACACCCGCTGCCCCCTCCGGCAGGTGCTCAACTACGCCGACCGCCTGGCCGAGCTGGACAAGCCGTTCGAGCTCGACCGCTTCGACGCCGGCCACGGCGCCCTGGTCGTCAACGAGCGCATCCGCCAGATGGAGGTCCTGCTCCGGTTCGCGGCCCGCCACGTCCCCGGCGGCGCCGAGCCCGAGGCCTGAGCGGGACGGGTGAACCTGCTCCACCGCTGGTACTGCGGCAGCAGCCGCTGGGCCACGGTGGTCGAGGGCTCGCTGCTGCCGTGGGTCCTCGACGGGGTGGAGCTGGGGCCGTGCCTGCTGGAGGTCGGGCCCGGCCCTGGCCTGACGACCGCCGTGCTGCGGCACCGGTCCGCCTCGCTGACCGCCCTGGAGCTGGACCCGGCCCTGGCCGCCAAGCTGGGACGGCGGCTGGGCGGGACCGGCGTGCGGGTGGTCCGCGGGGACGGCGCGGCGCTGCCGTTCCGTGACGGGTGCTTCGACGCCGCCGCGGTGCTCACCATGCTCCACCACGTCCCGTCGGCCGGACTGCAGGACCGGGTCCTGGCCGAGGTGGGCCGCTGCCTGCGCCCGGGCGGGCTGCTGGTCGGCTCCGACACCCTGCCCAGCCTGCGGTTCCGGGTCTACCATCTGGCCGACACCATGGTGCCGGTCGACCCCGACAGCCTCCCGGAGCGCCTGCGGACGGCCGGCTTCGACGAGGTCTCGGTGACCACCCGGGCGAACCGCCTCCGCTTCCGCGCTCACCGCTCGCGATAGCCCCGGCTCGGGTTTCGGGGCCTGGGGGAGCGGAGCCCGCGCAGTTGTCAGTAGAACAGGCCGGGCTCGACCACGTTGCGGAGCGGCCGGCCGTCCAGGTAGCGGCCCAGGTTGTCCACGAACAGCTCGACGATGCGCTCGTTCTCCCGGGCCGAGAGGGCGGCCGCGTGCGGGGTGACGAGCACGTTGGGCAGGGTCCAGAGGGGTGAGGAGCCGGGGAGCGGCTCGGTGGCGAACACGTCCAGGACCGCGCCGGCGATGCGCCGCTCCCGCAGGGCGTCGACCAGGGCCGGCTCGTCGACCACCCCGCCCCGGCCGATGTTGACGAAGATGCAGCTGGCCGGGAGGCGCTCGATCGTGGCCCGGTCGATCAGGCCGGCCGTCTGGTCGGTCAGGGGCAGGCTCACCACCATGGCGTCGGCCCGGTGGGCCAGCTCGGGCAGGCGCTGGGGGCCGTGGACCTCGTCGACGTGCTCGGGCGGCGGGCCCTCGGTGCGCCGGAACCCGACCGTGCGCATGCCGAAGGCCTTGCCCAGCCGGGCCGTCTCGCGCCCGATGTCGCCGAGGCCGACGAGGAGCAGGGTCTGCCCGTCCAGCTCCCGCAGCGGCCGGCGGATCTCCGGCCAGGCCCTGGCCCGCTGGCCCTCGACGAACCGGGGCAGCTCCTTGGCGATGGCCAGGAGCCCCAGGATGGCGTACTCGGCCAGCGGCACCGCGTGGACGCCGCTGGAGGTGGTGATCGTGACCCGTTCCAGGGCCTCGGCCGGCAGCCCGGCCTTGCGCACCTGCTCGCCGGCCCCGGCGCTGGTGGCGTGGACCCAGCGGAGCCTGGACAGGGTGGCGACGACCTCGGCCAGGTCGTCGGCCGAGTCGCCGGGGACGCCGAACAGCACCTCGGCCCGGTCCAGCAGCGCCCGCCAGCGGGCCTCGGCCCCGGCGTCGCGGCGGAAGCCCGGGTCGCCGAGGTGGTCGGCCGGGTAGCGGGCCGGCGGGAGGAGGTCGGGCTCGAACAGCACCTCGGCCCTGGGGTCGGCCGCCTTGATCCGCTCCGCCAGCTCGCCCTCCAGCGGCGAGGCGATCAGCACCTGGGTGGGGGCCACGGCGGCTCAGCCCGTCCGCTCGACCGGGGGGACGACGGCGGTGGCGACGCTGCCCCGCCCCGCCGGGTGGATCAGCGTGAACCGGCCGTTCAGCTCCTCCTCGACCAGGGCCCTGACCAGGCGCAACCCCAGCCCACCCCCCGGGTTGAGGCCGCCCCCCGGGCTGCCCCCGGGGCTGTCGACAGCCGGTTGAGCCCCCTCCTCGATCCGGCTACGCTCCCCCTCCGGGGGGCCGAGCACGCGGCTCGGCTGGGCCGGGATCGGCTCGGCCGGGATGGCTCCGCTGCCGTTGTCCTGGACCTGGAGGACGACCGGCTGGTCGTCGCCGCCGTGCAGCTGGACGGTGACCGTTCCCTGACCGTCGCCCAGGCCGTGCTGGATGGCGTTCTGGATCAGCTCGTTCAGCACCACCGCCAGGGGGGTGGCCACGGCCGCGTCCACCCGGACCGAGGCCGTGCGCAGCTCGATCTGGGCGTCCTCGCGGCCCAGCGAGCCCTCCAGCATCCTGACCACCCGCCGGGCCACGTCCGCCATGTCGACGGCGCCCTCGAACTCCTCGGTCAGGGTCTCGTGGACCAGGGCGATCGAGGTGATCCGGCGCACCGAGTCCTCCAGGGCGGCCACCGCCTGCGGGTGGTTCCCGAGGCGGCGGGCCTGGAGCCGGAGCAGCGACGCGACCGTCTGGAGGTTGTTCTTGACCCGGTGGTGGACCTCGCGGATGGTCGCCTCGCGCCGGGAGATGACCCGGTCGCGCCGGCGCAGCTCGGTCGCCTCCCGGACCAGCACCAGGGCGCCGCGGCGGCCGGCGTCGCGCAGCAGCGGGACCACCCGGATGTCGGTGACCGCCCCGGCGGCCTCGATCTCGGACTCGACCGGGCTCCCCCCGGCCATCGCCTCGGCGACCAGGATGGCGGCCCGGTGGGGGAGCGGCTGGCCGAGCGGCAGGGCGTTGGTCCCCATGCGCCGGAAGGCCGAGGTCGCGTTGGGGCTGGCGAACTCGACCCGGCCGCTGGCGTCGAGCACGACCAGGCCGTCGCCGACCCGGGGCGACGCCGTCGGGTCGTGGGCCTCCACGAACGGGAAGGCCCCGTCGGCCACCATCTCCAGCAGCGCCTCGGCCGCGCCCAGGTAGGACGCCTCCAGCCGGCCGGTCGGGCGGGCGGGGATCTCGGGCGACTCGACGCTGAGCACGGCGACGATCTCGCCCTGGTGGCGGACGGGCACGGTCTCGACCCGGACCGGCTCGGCGTCGATCAGGATCGGCTCCAGCGACCGCTGGCGCCGCCCCTCCCGCCAGGCCCGCTCGACATACGGGTGCCAGGTCGGCTCGACCACCTGGCCGACCAGGTCGACCGGGTAGAGGGTGCGGGCGGTGTAGGGCCGGAGCTGGCCGACGATGCGGAAGCTCTCGCTGCCGTCGACGGGCAGGAACAGCAGCAGGTCGGCGAAGGCCAGGTCGGCGATGAGCTGCCAGCCCGCCATCAGGCTGTGGAGGTGCTCGATCGCGTCGTCGGTCAGCCGGCGCCGCACCGGCGGGGCAAGGTCTGTCACCAGACCAGCCTACTACCCCATTCACCTGGTCTTCTGACGGGAACTACGCAGAATTGAGGGCACTCGGACAAGGGGCCACCGCCGATAATGGCGACCGGATCGGCTCGTGACGGCATGCGTGGGCGGGATCGCCGGGGGGCGCACCACTCGTCGTCGTTCGCATCCCCCCGGACGAACGACGAACGAGGAGGGGGCGAATGTTCCGCCGACGACTGGCCGCCGCGGCCCTGGTCGCCGCGGCGGCGGCCCTGCTCGCCGTGCCGGGGGTGGCCTCCGGCGCCCAGGCCGGTGACCAGGCGCTGGTCCGGGTGGCCCACTTCGCCCCCGGCCTCCTCAAGGGCGACGTCTACGTCATCTATGTCAACGGCCGGCTCCAGCTCAAGGGCGTGCCGTTCAAGACCGTCTCGGACTACCTCAGGGTCGAGCCGGGGAAGTTCAAGGTCGAGGTGCGCGAGGCCGGCGAGCCGGCCAGCTCGCCACCGGTCGTCGCGGCCACCGTCAGCCTGGAGGCCGGCAAGGCCTACACGGTGGCCGTGTTCGGGCAGCTCACCTCCGTCAAGGCGGCGCTGCTGACCGACGACCTGTCGCCCCCCGCCGCCAGCAGGAGCAAGGTCAGGCTCATCCAGGCCATCCCTGGTGAGAGCGCGGTGGACCTGGTCACCGGCGGCGACGTGCTCGTCTCCAACGCGCGGTTCCCGTCGGCCAGCGACTACCAGGAGGTCCCGGCGGGCCCGGTCGACGCCAAGGTCCGCAAGACCGGCAGCGGCGAGGTCCTGGCCAGGGCCGACGACCTGAAGCTGCCCAGCGGCTCCATCTCGTCGCTGGTCGCGGTCGGCGGCATCGGCGAGAAGCCCGAGCTGCTCGACATCCGCGACGCGGCCGCCGCGGTGTCGGCCGCCGGTGGGGTGGCCACGGGCGCCGGCGGCACCAGCGTCGGCTCCGGACCGGACGGGCGGCGGTTCGCGCTGCTCCTGATCGGCGGCGGCCTGGTCGCGGCCGCCGGGTACGTCGTCCAGCAGCGGAGATCGAGCGGCTAGGGACAGCGTCGATGCCATGACCAGGGGTTTCAGGATCCGCCGGTGGGTGGTCGTGTTGAGTCTGGTGGTCACCGGGCCGGCCGGCTGCGCCGCCGGCCGGCCGACGGCGCACGTCGCCCCGCCGGCCGGCAGGCCGGCGGCCGCCCCGACCCGGACCACCCGGGTGATCGACTTCCCGGTCGGGTCGTGGCGGCGCCTGCCCCTCTCGCCGCCGGTGCGGGTGGAGATCCCGGCCATCGGCGTGTCATCGCCCCTGGTCCCGCTGGGGCTCAACCGTGACGGGACCATGCAGGTGCCCGGCGACTTCCAGGTCGCCGGCTGGTTCACCGGCGGGCCGCAGCCCGGCCAGCTCGGCCCGGCCGTGATCGCCGGCCACGTCGACTCCCGGACCGGGCCGGCCGTGTTCTACCGGCTGCGTGACCTGCGCCCCGGCGACCAGATCCGGGTCGTCCGGGCCGACCGGCTGGTGGTCCGGTTCGAGGTCGAGTCGCTGGCCAGCTACCCCAAGCAGGCGCTGCCCGGCGGGGCCGTCTACGGCGCCACCACCGCGCCGGCCCTGCGCCTCATCACCTGTGCCGGCACCCTCGACCGGGCCCGGCACAGCTACCGTGACAACCTGGTCGTGTCGGCCGTCAGGGTCGCCGACGGCGCCGGCCGCGCGGAGGCGGGCCGGTGAGCGACCGCGGCTGGGTCGGGCGCCCCTCCGGGGCCCATGCCGGCTCGGCCACCCAGCCACCTTCGTCCCGTGCCGAGCCGGGAGCCGGCAGCCCGGCCCGCCCCGGCAACCCCGGGCACATCCCGCTCCAACGTCCCGGCTCCCGGCCCCGCGGGCCGGTCCCCGAGCCGAAGGGCGCGGCCCTGCGGGTGGTCCTGGTCTCCCGCGACACCATGCTCGTCGACGCCCTGCGCTCGCTGATCGAGGCCCCGGGCCGGGTCCGCATGCTCGACTGGCACAGCGAGGACCTCGACGCCGCCATCCGCCATGCCGACGTGGTCATCGTCGACATGCCCCCCGACCTCCACGAGCGGGCGTTCGCCGTCATCGGCGGCCGCTTCCTGGGCCGCACGGTCGTCCTCCTCCAGGAAGGCGAGCACGCCGCGGCCCTGCCCCCCGGCCCGACCCGAGCCGTCCTCTACCGCCCGGTCCAGATCGGCGAGCTCTGGACAGCGGTCACCGGGTCCACGCCCCCGGCCGGCGCCGAACCGGAGCCGCCGGGCGCCGAGGTTGGTCCGGCGTCCGGGCCGGAGGAGCCGCAGGCGGAGCTGGAGTCAGAGGAGCCGGAGCTGGAGGCGGAGGCGCCGGCCGATCAGCCGCCCGGCGAGGAGACGGTCGGCGAGGCCGCGGCGGCGGCGAGCCTGGGCCTGCCGGTCGCCGAGTCGGGGCGGCTGATCGGGCTGAGCGGCCAGGAGCTGGACCCGGTGATCGGGCCCGGCCAGGTCGCGCCCGGGATGGACCAGGCCACGCTGGAGCGGCTGCGCGGGTGGGGCGACCAGGGCCGCCGGTCGGCCGCCCGCGGGACCAGGCGGGCGCCCGCAGCCCGCCGCGGCACCGCGGCCCGGGAGGAGGCCCGCCAGGCCAAGGCGGCCCAGGTCGAGGCCGCGCGGGTCGCCCGGGAGGCGAAGGCCGAGGCGGCGCGGGCGGAGGCTCGGCGGGCCGGGGCGCCTCGGGTCGGGGTTGGGGAGGCTGTCGGGGCCGCCGTGGTGGTGGTGGCGATCGCGGCGGTGGGGCTGGGGGCGGCCGGGTGGCGTGGGGGTGGGGGGCCCGACACGTTGGCGGCTGAGGTGGCGGTGGTGCGGGCCGCCGGGGGGAGTGGTGGCGGCCTGGTGGCGCAGGACCCGAGGGTTGGGCCGATCGAGCCGTTGCATGCCCTGGCGGTGGGGGCGTGGCTGCGGGCGACGGAGGCTGGGAGCTCGCTGGAGGGGGCGGTCCGGGAGGCCAGGGTGCCGAGCCGGTTCCTGCTGGCGGGTGTGGTCGTGCTGACTGTGCTGCTCTGCCTGCTTCTCATGCGGGCCGGGCCCGGAACCGGTGCGGCGGCCGGGCCGGGCCCGGCCCCGCCGCAACTGCAGAACGACCGCGGGCGGCCGTGGCGGCTGGGGGCGGCGGCGCTGGCCGGCGCCCTGGTCGCCCTCGACCCGGTGCTCGTCCTGAACGGGCGGGCGGCGACCGGGGCCGTCCTGGCCGTGGCGCCCGCCCTGGGGGCGCTGGCCGTGGCCTGGGGACCGCCGGCGCGGCCGGCCCTGCGCTGGCTGCCCCTGGTCGCCGCCGTCGGGGGGCTCGCGTTGCTGGTCAGTCCGCTGGCCCTGCCGGTCCTGGCCGTCCCGGTGGTGGCCGAGCTGCTCCAGGGGCGGCACCGGGAGGCCTGGCGGGACATGGCCGCCCTGGGGCTCGGGATCGGCCTGTGGCTGGCCCTGCCCATCTGGGTCGCCGGCCTGGGCCTCGACGCCGGGCAGGCCGGGTGGCTCCTCGGCCGGCCTCCCGGGCGGCGGGCCATCGCCGACTCCGTGGCCGCCGCCCCGCTGACCTGGCTGCTGGTCGCCGCCGGCCTGGCCGCCACCATCCCGACCTGGCGCCACCGGTCCGGCGCCAGGTCGGAGGCCGGGGCAGGCGCGGCCCGGCTGCTCGCCTGGACGGCGACCACGGCGGCCGGGGCGCTGGTCGCCATGGTGCTCGGGTACCCGGCCCAGCAGGCCCTCCCCTTCGCCGTGCCCGCCGCGGCCGTCTCCCTGGCCATGGCCGCCACGCGGGCGGCCGCGGGCACGCGGGCCCGGCGCCCGGTGCGCCGGGCGGTCCCCCGGCTGGTCGGAGCCGGGGCCGGGGTCGCGCTGGCCGCGCTGCTCGTCGCCCAGGGGGCCGACTGGGACGCCAGGTACCGCCCGTCGGCCGACGACGGCCTGGACCGGCTGGTGGCGACCGTCCACGACAAGGTGCCGGACTGCTCGGTGGTCAACGCCGGCGGCCCCGACGACCGGGCCCGGCTGCTGGCCGCCGGCGCCACCGTGACCGGGTTCTCGGACGGGCCGGCCGCCCAGGCCGCCGGCGTGCGCTACTTCGTGCTCACCGGCGCCGCCCAGGGCGGCCCCATGACCCCGTCGCTGGCCGCCTGGGTCCGCCATCACGGGACCAGGGTGGCCGCGCACCCCTCGCGGACCCTCTCGCGGCTGGAGCTGTGGCGCGTGGACGCCGCCCCGCTCGACCCGGCCGCCGACCGCCTCCCCGTGCCCGACGGCTTGTTCTCCAGCGTCAGGGGGTCGGCCTGCGGCGGCTACCGGGTGGTGGACAGCCAGGCCGGCGCGTTCTACACCGCCTACCGGGCCGTGGGCGGCAAGGCGGTCCTCGGCCGGCCGCTGGGGATGGTCTGGACCAGCGACGGGCTGGCCCTCCAGGCGTTCGACACGATGGTGCTGGGCGCCTCCTCGGCCACCGGCGGCCCGCCGGCGGTGGCCCCGATCGAGCTGCCGCCACTGCTGGCCAAGCTGGACGTCGAGGCGCTGGCCGACGCCGACATCCCGCTGCCGTCGGCGCGGCCGCCGGTCACCGACCGCCAGACCCAGGCCCTGCTCAAGGACAAGGCGATCGCCCGCGAGTACCTCGGCACCGACCCGGCGGCGGCGTCGGCGGCGGACCGGCGGCGGGCCCGGGCCCGGTTCGGCCGCCCCCTTGGCCTGCCGCAGGTGATGCCGGACGGGGCCGTGCGACAGACCTTCGAGCTGGTGGTGCTGGAGCTGCCGGCGGACGGCGGCCCGGCCCGGCCGGCGGCCCTGGGCCGCCTGGCCGTGCGCCTCGGCCTCGTCCCCAAGCAGGCCTTGCGGCCGGAGCCGGTGCCCGGCCTGCCCGCCCTCCCGGCCGAGACCCGGCTCGACACCGGCCAGCTGCTGCGGCTCGTCGGCGGTGGGTTGCTGCTGCTGGCGCTGGCCGCCGGGGCCGGCGTGGCGGTCGCCTGGCGGACCAGACCGACCCGTTCCGGGTAGGCCGCGGCGGTCGCCGCGCCGGCTGTTGACGCACCGCAGCCACCTCCGTAGGCTCATGGTCGAAGAGCAACGGCGCTCGCCCAAGGCGGCGCCGTTTCGTGTCCCTGGACATCGTCGTCCACCACTCGGCTCCCGGCGTCTGCCCCACGCAGTGCTCTCGGAGGCGAGATGACGGAGCACCTCCTGGCAGGCATCGGCCCGAGCGGCCGGCCCCTGTATGACCGGCGACGCGACGAGCGCGACGCCTGTGGCATCGGCTTCGTGGCCGACGTGCACGGCCGTGCCAGCCGGGCCATCCTCGACGCCGCCCTCGGGGGCCTCGAACGGCTGCGGCACCGGGGCGCGGTCGCCGCCGACGCCCGGACCGGCGACGGCGCCGGCGTCCTGGTCCCGCTGCCCGCGGGGATCTTCGCCGGCCCGGAGGCCGAGGGGCCCGCCGGCCGGCTCGGGGTGGCCATGGCCTTCCTGCCCCGCGACCCCGGGGACGCCAAGGAGGCCCGCCGGGTGCTCGAGCAGGCGCTGGTCGCCGAGCGGCTGGAGCTGTTGTGCTGGCGGCCGGTCCCGGTCGACCACCGCGCCCTCGGCACCCTGGCCCGGTCCAACGCGCCCGCGATCGAGCAGGCCGTGTTCCGGACCGACGCGGAGGTGGACGAGGCCGAGCGGCGCTGCTTCCGGTCCGGGCGGCGGGCCGCCCTGGCCGCCAGGGCCGCCGGGGTCGCCCTCTACCTGGCCTCCTGCTCGACCCGGACGGTCACCTACAAGGCGCTGTGCGCGGCCGACCAGCTGGCCGCCTTCTACCCCGACCTGGCCGACCCGGCGTTCGCGGTCGCCTTCGCCGTGTTCCACCAGCGCTACTCGACCAACACCTCGCCGTCCTGGGAGCGGGCCCAGCCGTTCCGCTTCCTGTGCCACAACGGCGAGATCAACACCCTCGACGGCAACGTGGCCTGGATGCGGGCCCGGGAGGGCCACCTGGGGGCGGGCGAGCTGGACGAGGAGCTGCTGCGGCCGGTGCTCGACCCCGACGGGTCCGACTCGGCCCAGCTCGACAACGCGGTGGAGCTGCTGGTCAGGGGCGGCCGCGACCCCCGCCACGCCCTGGCCATGCTGGTCCCGGCGGTCGAGCCCTCGGCCGAGGACCAGGACCGCCAGGACCTGCGCGACTTCTACCGCTACCACGCCTGCCTGACCGAGCCCTGGGACGGCCCGGCCGGCCTGGTCTTCACCGACGGCCGCCTGGTCGGGGCGGCCCTGGACCGCAACGGGCTGCGGCCCATGCGCTGGGAGGCGTCCGAGGACGGCCTGGTCGTGTGCGCCTCCGAGGCCGGCGCGGTCGACACCGCCGGCCGCGGCCGGGTGCGGCGGGGACGGCTCGGGCCGGGCCAGATGCTCTGCGTCGACCCCGAGCGAGGGCTGCTCACCGACGACCAGATCAAGGGTGAGCTGGCCGCCGGCCGGCCCTGGAGCGCCTGGGTGGCCGAGCACCTGCGCGCCGCCGGGGTCGGGCCGCCCGTCGGGGTGGCCACCGACGACCGCCGCCTGGCCGCCGCCCAGGTCGCCTTCGGCTTCACCCGGGAGCTGATCACCACCGTGCTGCGGCCGATGGCCACCGCCGGCAAGGAGCCGACGGCGTCCATGGGCGACGACACGCCGCCGGCCGTGCTCGGGGTCACCACCCGGCCGGTCGGCCACTTCCTGCGCCAGCGCTTCGCCCAGGTCACCAACCCGCCCATCGACCACCTGCGCGAGCGCCACGTGCTGTCCAGCAGGACCCTGCTCGGCCGCCGCCACCCGCTGCTCGGCGAGGAGCCGGAGGCGGCCAGGCTGGTCGAGCTGGCCGGCTTCGTCCTCACCCCGGGCGGGCTGGAGGCGCTGACCCGGCCGGCGCTCGGGCTGGGCCCGCGGGACCTGGACGCCACCTGGGCGGCGGGCGAGGGACCGGGCGGGCTGCGCGCCGCCTGCCGGCGCCTCGGGGAGGAGGCGGCCGCCGCCGTGCGCGCTGGCGTCTGCCTGCTGGTCGTCTCCGACGCCAGGGCCGACGACGGGAAGGCCCGCGTGCCCGTGCCGTCGCTGCTGGCCGTCGGGGCGGTGCAGCAGCGGCTGCTCAGGGAGGGCCTGGCCACCAGGACGAGCCTGGTCGCCGACACCGGGGAGCCGGTCGACTCCCACCAGGCGGCCACCCTGCTCGGCTACGGGGCCGACGCCATCTGCCCCCGGCTCACCCTGGCCACCGTGGCCACGCTCGACCCGGACCCGGCGGCCGCCCAGGACCGCTACCGCGACGCCCTCGAGGAGGGCGTGTTCAAGATCATGTCGAAGATGGGCATCTCGGTGCTCGACGCCTACCGGGGGGCGCAGATCTTCGAGGCCGTCGGCCTCGACGAGGAGGTCGTCGACCTCTGCTTCGCCGGCACCCCGTCCCCGCTCGGCGGGATCGGCCTGGACGAGCTGGCCTGCGACGGCCTGGAGCGCCACCGGGCCGGCCTGGCCGAGGTGGCGCGGCTGGAGAACCCGGGCTGGTTCAAGCACCGCCCCGGCGGCGAGTACCACGCCACCAACCCCTCGGTGATGCAGGCCCTCCAGTTCGCGGTGCGCGAGGGGGCCGAGATGAAGGGCTCCAAGCGCGGCGCCCACCTGCTCCAGCAGGCGGTCAAGGGCGGCGGGTTCGAGCGCTACCGGCACTTCGCCGAGCTGGTCAACGAGCGCCCCCCGGCCGCCCTGCGCGACCTGCTGGCGACCTGCCCGGCCGGCCCGCCGGTGCCCCTGGACGAGGTCGAGCCGGCGGACGACATCCTGTCCCGGTTCTCGACCGCGGCCATGAGCCTGGGCTCGCTGTCCCCGGAGGCCCACGAGACCCTGGCCATCGCCCTCAACCGGGTCGGGGGCCGCTCCAACAGCGGCGAGGGCGGCGAGGACCCGGACCGCTTCGGCACCGAGCGCAGCTCGGCCATCAAGCAGGTCGCCTCCGGCCGCTTCGGCGTCACCCCGGCGTACCTGGCCAACGCCGTCGAGCTCCAGATCAAGATCGCCCAGGGCTCCAAGCCGGGCGAGGGGGGCCAGCTCCCGGGCCACAAGGTCAGCGGCGAGATCGCCCGCCTGCGCCACACCCAGCCCGGCGTGGCCCTGATCTCGCCCCCGCCCCACCACGACATCTACTCGATCGAGGACCTGGCCCAGCTGGTGTTCGACCTGAAGCAGGCCAACCCC
>Ga0075419_10000489_pt1 | contig 24924 bp, 21 predicted proteins | sample SoiMetdeltSBSDD3_FD_76900 | JGI IMG/M metagenome (GOLD analysis project Ga0075419, IMG submission 76900) | Bulk soil microbial communities from a Populus tree surrounding site in Tennessee, USA - Soil MetaG P. deltoides SBSDD3 | ecosystem: Environmental > Terrestrial > Soil > Tree plantation... | reverse complement strand
CCGGACACCACGCCGGGCAGCCGGTGCCGGTCGGAGCTCGGCGCCTCACCGGTGAGCGCGCCGCCGATCGCGTCCAGCGCGCGCAGCGTGTCCTGCAGGTACGCCGGGTTCTGCGGGTCGGGCCAGCTGGAAAGCTTGACGCAGACGGTCCGGGTACGGCGGCTGACGTGCAGCATCTGCCCGTGGATGCCGAGACCCAGCAGTACGTCGCCGTGCGCGCCGGGGCGGAACCAGAACTGGTCGCGGTACCAGCCGCCCGGGAAGGTCGGCTCGGCCGGCGACTCGAGGAAGGCCCGCCGCGTCCCTGAGTCCACCGCCCAGGCCTGGCGCAGCCACTGCGGCGGGACCACCTCGGTGCCGTCCGGCAGCGCGCCACCGTCAAGCAGCAGCTGCCCGAACCGGAGCAGATCCCGCGCCGTCACCGCGAGCCCGCCGTCATGCACCGCGGTACCGGTCGCGTCGCAGAGCAGGTCGGCGTCCCGCTCCGCACCGAGCGGTGCCCACAGCAGCGTCGACATCAGGTCTGCCATCGGAGCTCCGGCGGCGCGTTCGCAGACCCAGCCGAGGACGTCGGTCTCGGCCGAGCGGTACAGGAACCGGCCGCCGTGCCCGGTCTCGGCGCCGAGCGTGGCCAGGAACGCATAGATCCCGCGGTCGCCGATCCACGACTCCAGCCTGCGTACGTCGGACCGCGGGTCGGTGTAGTCCTCCCGGAAGCGCACCCCGCTGCGCATGTCGAGCAGATGCCGCGCCGTCGCCCCGGCGTAGCCGCTGGCGGCCAGCTCGGGGACCAGCTCCTCGACCCGGCGGTCCACGTCCAGCAGCCCGCGGCCGGCCAGCACGCCCGCGACGCAGCCCACGACGGACTTCGTGACCGACATCACCGCATGGGCCTGCGACGGACTGCCGTCCGGTGCCCAGTCTTCCGCGACCAGTACGCCGTCCTGGGCGACGGCGTACGCGTCGGTGCAGGTGCCGGCGAACACGTCCGCCACGGTCGCCGCCGAGCCGTCGTACCGGGTCACCGCGACCGGCAGCACGTCGGCCGCCCGGAACGTCCACGGACGCACGGGACCGTCACCCCGCGAGACCCGCTGGGTCGGGAGCCCACGCAGGAGCATGACTGGATCGTAGTCCGCGGGCGCTACGGTGACCGGATGCACAGCGCGCAGCACCCAGTCACCCTCGCTACCTGGCAGGACGCACCGAACGTGCGCTGGTCCTTCCGGCACCTGCGCGAGCTGATCCCCACCCACGCCATCCCGGCCGACCCGGCGCGGACCAGACATCTCACCACCGCGCTCGACGCGGCCGTCGGCGCGACCCGCGTCACCCGGCTCGACGGCAGTACGGCGACCGCGGACCAGGTGTTCGCCGACACGCACACCGATGCGGTCGTCGTCCTGCACGACGGTGTCGTGGTCAACGAGCGGTACGACGCGGACATGACGGCGGCCACGCCGCACCTGCTGATGTCGGTCTCGAAGTCGCTCGTCGGCTGCGTCGCCGGCATCCTGGCCGGGCGCGGGCTGCTCGACCCCGAGGCACCGGTGACGACGTATGTGCCCGAGGTCGCCGACAGCGGGTACGGCGGCGCGACGGTGCGGCACCTGCTCGACATGCGGACCGGCGTCGCGTTCTCCGAGACATACGACGATCCCGCCGCCGAGGTCCGGGTGATGGAGCGTTCGATGGGCTGGCGCCCGCTGCGGGACGGCGACCCGGTCGGCATGTACCCGTACCTCACCACGCTGGGTACGGCGAGCGAGCACGGCGGACAGTTCACCTACCGGTCCGCGGACACCGACCTGCTCGGCTGGGTCTGCGAGCGCGCGGCAGAGGAGCGGATGGCCGATCTGATGTCGAGCCTGCTCTGGATCCCGATGGGTGCCGAGCACGACGCCGACATCACGTGCGACATGGTCGGGTCCGCGGTGCACGACGGCGGTGTCTCGGCGGTGGCGCGGGACCTGGCCCGGTTCGGCCAGCTGCTGCTCGACGACGGTGCCGGCATCGTCCCGGCGGACTGGCTGGACGCGTCCTGGAACCCGGGCGACGACGTCCGCGCGGCCTTCGCCGGCACCGACCACGAGGCGGTGCTGCCCGGCGGCTGGTACCGCAACCAGTTCTGGTTCGTGCCGAACCAGCACGGCCCGTCGCTGGTCTGCCTCGGCATCCACGGGCAGATGGTGTACGTCAACCGGGTGACCCGGACCGTCGGGGTGAAGCTCTCGTCCTGGCCGGTGCCGCAGCATGCCGCGCACCTGGTCGACACGCTGCGCGCTTTCGGGGCGATCGGCGGCACTTTCGGCACGGGCATTGACACGGAGCAGCGGGGTGCGAGACTCCGAAGATGACCCGCTACGGGCAGCAGTTCGGGCCGGACTTCACCTTCCTCGGCGTGCCGATGTGCGACCTGGACGACCCCGCGTCGTACGCCGAGGCACAGGTGGTGATCCTGGGCGCGCCGTTCGACGGCGGGACCTCGTCGCGGCCCGGGGCCCGGTACGGCCCGATGGCGATCCGGATGCGCGACTACCTCGCGCACGACGGCTCCCGGCCGAGCCTGGCGCTGCGTACCGACGGCCTGGTCGACCTCGGCGTGGTCGACGCCGGTGACGTCGAGATGTACTCCGGCGACATCGAGACCGCGCTGCCCGCGCTGGAGGCCGCGGTCGAGAAGGTGACCCGGTCCGGCGCCATCCCGGTGGTGCTCGGCGGTGACCACTCGATCGCGTTCCCAGACGCCAAGGGGGTCGCGAACGTGCTCGGCCACGGCCGGGTGTCGATGCTGCACTTCGACGCGCATGCCGACACCGGGGACATCGAGTTCGGCTCGCTGTGGGGACACGGCCAGCCGATGCGCCGGCTGATCGAGTCCGGCGCGCTGCGTGGCGACCGGTTCCTGCAGATCGGGCTGCGTGGCTACTGGCCGCCGCCGGACACGCTGGACTGGATGGCCGAGCAGAACATGCGTTCCTATGAGATGACCGAGATCGGCCGCCGCGGCCTGGACGAGTGCCTGACCGAGGCGTTCGGGATCGCCACCGACGAATGCGAGGGCGTGTTCCTGTCCGTAGACATCGACGTCTGCGACCCCGGCCACGCGCCGGGCACCGGTACGCCGGAGCCGGGCGGGCTGACCGCGCGCCAGCTGCTGGACGCGGTCCGGCGGATCTGCCTGGAGCTGCCCGTGGCCGGGATGGACGTGGTCGAGGTCAGCCCGCCGTACGACCACGCCGAAATCACCGCGGCGCTCGCCAACCGGGTGGTGCTCGAGGCGCTGTCCGCGATCGCCCGCAAACAGCGCGACGAACGTGACGGGACCCGCTGGGATCCGGCGCAGCCGCTGCTCGCGGACCGCGAGCCCTGACATATTCCCACCGGCCACCGCCTGGTGCCACACTCCGAATAGGCGGGGGGTGTCACGGATCCGCCGTGTCCGCCTCCCCTTGGGGAGGTAATCATGGCGTCGTTGGTGCAGCAGCTCTTCCGGCGCAAGCCGGTCACGGAGATGGCCGAGGAGACCGGCGCCGATACCGGGCAGACCGAGCTCGCCCGCACGATCGGTCTCTTCCAGCTGTCGATGTTCGGCATCGGTGCCACCATCGGCACCGGTATCTTCTTCGTGCTGTCCGAGGCCGTTCCGGTCGCCGGACCCGCGGTGATCTGGTCGTTCGTGATGGCGGGTGCGGTCGCCGGGCTGACCGCGATCTGCTATGCCGAGCTGGCGAGCGCGGTGCCGGTGTCGGGGTCGTCGTACTCCTACGCCTACGCGACCCTCGGGGAGCTGCCCGCGATCGGGGTCGCCGCCTGCCTGCTGCTGGAGTACGGCGTCTCCGCGGCCGCAGTCGCGGTCGGCTGGTCGCAGTACCTGAACGAGCTGTTCGACAACCTGTTCGGCTTCATGATTCCCGACAGCCTGTCGCAGGCACCGGAGCAGGGCGGCATCTTCAACCTGCCGGCCGTGATCCTGATCGGTCTCTGCACGCTGCTCCTGATCCGCGGGGCGAGTGAGTCGGCCAAGGTCAACGCCGTGATGGTGATGATCAAGATCGGTATCTTGCTGCTGTTCATCGTGCTCGGACTGCAGGGCTGGAACTCCGACAACCTGTCCGACTTCACCCCGTTCGGCCTGTCCGGCATTACGACCGCGGCCGGCATCATCTTCTTCTCCTACATCGGACTCGATGCCGTCTCGACCGCGGGCGAGGAGGTGAAGAACCCCAGGCGGACCATGCCGCTGGCGATCCTGATCGCGCTGGTCACGGTCACCACGCTGTACATCCTGGTCAGCGTGGTCGCGGTCGCCGCCCAGCCGTACCCGGAGTTCGACGGCCAGGAGGCCGGCCTTGCCGCGATCCTGGAGGACGTCACCGGCTCGACCTGGCCGGCCACCCTGCTCGCCGCCGGGGCGGTGATCTCGATCTTCAGCGTCACCCTGGTCGTTCTCTACGGCCAGACCCGGATCCTGTTCGCGATGGCTCGCGACGGCATGCTGCCGGAGCTGTTCCACAAGGTGAACCCCCGCACCCTGACGCCGGTACCGAACACGATCATCGTCGCAGTCGTGATCGCGCTGCTGGCGGGACTGATCCCGATCAACTTCCTCGCCGAGATGACCAGCATCGGAACCCTGGTCGCGTTCCTCGTGGTGTCGATCGGTGTGATGGTGCTGCGGCGCACTCACCCGGACCTGCCCCGTGGCTTCAAGGTGCCGCTGTACCCGATCACCCCGATCCTGTCGATCGTCGGCTGCATCTGGATCATCCAGGACCTGCGACCAGTGACGATCTTCGTGTTCCTGATCTGGGTCGGGGTCGCGCTGGTGTGGTACTTCCTGTACGGCTTCAAGCACTCGCATCTGGGCCGGCACGAGCACGTCGGGCTGATCCACGACGAGGAGCCGTGAGCCACGATGACGATGATCGTGGGGTACGCCCCCGACGAGCGGGGAAAGGCCGCACTGCACCTGGCGACCATGCTCAGCCGGTCTTCCGGTGAGGAGCTGGTGGTCTGCGTGGTGGTGCCGGCGCCCTGGCTGCCCGGGATGGCCCGGGTGGACGCCGAGTACCGCGAGTACCTCGAGAAGACGGCCGAACAGGCCCTGGACCTGGCCCGGTCGTACCTGCCCCCGGACGTGACGGCGACGTTCACCAGGCACAGTGCGCGCTCGGCACCGGCCGGTCTGCTCGAGGTGGCCGAGCAGTACGACGCGAGCATGGTCGTGCTCGGCTCGTCGTCGGCGGGTGCGTTCGGGCGCATCGTGCTGGGCAGCGTCACCGACCGGCTGGTGCACAGCGCGCCGCTGCCGATCGCCCTTGCCACTCGCGGCTTCCGGATCCGGCCGGAGACGAAGGTGCGGCGGTTGACCGCGGCGTACGGCGGCTCGGCCAGTGCGCAGAGCCTGGTGCTGGCCGCGGCCGCGATCGCGGCCAAGTTCGGCGCGGCGATCCGGATCGCGTCGTTCGCGGTGTGGTCGCGTCCGCCGTACACGACCCGGCTCGGCACGGACTCCGAGGACCTGGTGCTGCAGGAGTGGATCGCCGAGCTGACGCAGGCGATGCAGGATGCCGTCGGGCGGGTGCGGGAGCGCACCGACGAGGTACCCGAAGTGGTCGAGACCGTGATCGGCCAGGGCGAGAGCTGGCCGGACGCTATCGAGGACATCGGCTGGGACGAGGGTGATGTGATGGTGGTCGGGTCGAGCGAGCTCGGCCCGGTGGCGAAGGTCTTCCTCGGGTCGCGTGCGACCAGGATCCTTCGGCACTCGCCGGTGCCGGTCGTCGTCGTACCGCGTGGCGCGGCCGAGGACCTCGCCGACCAGGAGTGAGGCAGCGATGCACGAGGTGGACCAGACGACCGAGCAGATGGTGCGCAGCGTGCTCGCGTACGCCGAGAACCGGCTGCGGATGAACCCGGTCCCGCTGGACAAGGGCATGCTGCCCGCACCGGAGCTGTACCAGCGCCTGGCCGGCCTGATCCGCGAGACGCCCCGGCACCCGGACGAGGTGCTGGGCGTGTACACCTCGGTGATCGCGCCGAGCGTGATCTCCGCGGACAGCCCGCGGTTCCTCGGCTTCATCCCGGCCGCGCCGACCAAGGCCAGCCTGCTGTTCGACATGCTGGTGTCCTGCGCCTCGATCCAGGGCATCTCCTGGCTGGAGGCGTCCGGAGCGATCGCGGCCGAGAACACCGTGCTGCGGCTGATCGCGGACGAGGCCGGGCTGCCGGACACCGCCGGCGGCTGCTTCGTGTCGGGTGGGTCGGCCGGCAACCTGTCGGCACTCGCGGTGGCGCGGGAGACCGCGAAGAACCGGGTCAGCGCGCACCGCCGGCTGCGGGTCGTGGTCGGGACCGACGCGCACTCGTCGATCGTGAACACGCTGCGGCTGCTCGAGATGGACGCGCTGGTGGTCGAGACGCCCGACCACCGGCTCACCGCGGAGACGGTCCGGTCCGCGATCGACGCCGACCGCGACGTGTCCGACATCGCCGCGGTGGTGTGCACCTCGGGCACCACCAATGCCGGCATCATCGACGATCTGGCCGGGGTCGGCGCGATCGCGCGCGAGCGCGGCTGGTGGTTCCACGTCGACGGCGCGTACGGCGGCTCCGGGATCTTCGCGCGGTCGCTGCGGTCCAAGTACGACGGGATCGAGCTGGCCGACTCGTTCATCCTCGATCCGCACAAGTGGCTGTTCACGCCGTTCGACTGCTGCGCTCTGCTGTACCGCAACCCGGAGCTGGCCCGGACGACGCACACCCAGGACGCGTCCTACCTGGACGTCATCCACTCGAGCGACGGCGAGTGGAACCCGACCGACTACGCCTACCACCTGACCCGGCGGGCGCGCGGGCTGCCGCTGTGGTTCTCACTCGCGGTGTACGGCGTGCAGGCGTACCGGGACGCGATCGAGGTCGCCGCCGGCCTGGCCCGTGAGACCGCCGAGCTGGTCCGGCAGGCACCGCAGCTGGAGCTGGTTCGCGAACCGGACCTGGGCGTGGTGCTGTTCCGCCGGCTCGGCTGGAAGCCCGAGGACTACGACCGCTGGGCGCAGCAGCTGCACGACGACGAGGTCGCGTTCATCCCGCCGAGCAAATGGGACGGCGAGACGGTCGGCCGGTTCGCGTTCCTGCACCCCGACACCAGCCTGGACCTGGTCCGCGAGATCCTGGCCCGGACCGAGTGATGGGCGACCTGCTTTCGCTGTTCCCGGCGGGCAGTGCGCTCGACTCCGACGGGACCCTGACGGTCGGCGGCTGCCGCGCCGACGACCTCGCGGCTGAGTTCGGTACGCCGGTGCTGGTGGTCGCGGAGCAGGCGCTGCGCGACCGGGCCCGCGAGTACGTCGACGAGCTCACCGCGCGCTGGCCGCGCTCCCGGGTGGTGTTCGCGTCGAAGGCGTTCCCGTGCACCGCGGCGCAGCGGGTGATGGTGGAGGAGGGGCTCGGCCTCGACGTCGCGGGCGGCGGCGAGATCCTGACCGCGCTGAAGGCCGGTGTCGACCCGGCGCTCGTCGTGCTGCACGGCAACGCGAAGAGCGACGAGGAGATCGCGATGGTGGTCGAGCACGGTCTCGGCCTGGTCGTGGTCGACAACGCCGACGACGTGGACCGGCTGGAGGCGACCGTCCCGGACGGCCGGACCCAGGACGTTCTGGTGCGGGTGATCCCGGGCGTGGTCGCGGACACCCATGCGCACGTGCTGACCGGGCACGAGGGGTCGAAGTTCGGCCTGGCTCCGCCGGACGCGGCCCGGCTGATCCGGCGGATCGAGCACAGTGCGCGGCTGCGGATGCAGGGCCTGCACGTGCACGTCGGCTCGCAGATCCTCGACGTGGACCCGTTCGCGGACTCGGTCGAGCCGGTCGCACGGCTGGGGGAGTTCGAGGTGTACGACCTGGGTGGTGGTCTCGGCGCCCGCTACACCTGGGCCGACGAAGCGCCCTCGGTGCCGGACTACCTGGACGCACTGGTCGGGGCGGCCTGGCAGTACCTGCCGTCGCAGGCCGAGCTGATCATCGAGCCGGGCCGCAGCATGGTGGCGACGACCGCGACCACGCTCTACCGGGTCACCACCGTGAAGCGCGGCGCGACCACGTTCGTCGCGGTGGACGGCGGGATGAGCGACAACCTCGAGGTGGCGCTGTTCGACCAGCGGTTCGAGGCCGGCATCGTCGGCCGCTTCGACGGTCCGGGCGCGGAGAAGGTGACCGTGGTCGGCCGGCACTGCGAGAGCGGTGACGTGCTGGTCGACGGCGTACCGCTGTCCGAGCCGAAGGTCGGCGACCTCCTCGCGGTCCCCGCCACCGGCGCGTACTGCTACACGATGGCGAACAACTACAACGGCAACCGCCGGATCCCGGTGGTGTTCACCCGCGACGGTGCCGCGCGGCTCGTCGTACGGCGGGAGACCTGGGCGGACCTGATGGCCCGCGACGTGGAGTAGCCAGATAGAACCTAGCCGTCGAAGCCGTGGTGCAGCATCACGTGCTTGATCCGGGTGTAGTCCTCCAGCCCGTACATCGACAGGTCCTTGCCGTAGCCGGAGTGCTTGAACCCGCCGTGCGGCATCTCCCCGATCAGCGGGATGTGGGTGTTCACCCAGACGCAGCCGAAGTCGAGCCGCGCGGACATCCGGGCCGCAGTGTTGACGTTGCTGGTCCAGACCGAGGACGCGAGGCCGTACTCGCTGTCGTTCGACATCCGCAGCCCTTCCTCCTCGTCGGTGAACTTCTGCACCGTGAGCACAGGCCCGAAGATCTCGGTCGTGATCAGCTCGTCGTCCTGTCGCAGGTCGGCGACGATCGTCGGCTCGTAGAAGTACCCGTGGTCGCCGACGCGGTGGCCGCCGGTCGTCACCCGGGAGTGGTCGGGTGCGCGCTGCACCAGCCCGGACACGTGGTCGAGCTGGTTGGCGTTGTTGATCGGCCCGTACAAGATGTCCTCGTCGTCCGGGTCGTACCCGGTCCTGGTGGCCTTCGCGGCATCGGTCAGCTCGGCGACGAACTCGTCATAGATGCCCTGCTGCACGATCACCCGCGTGGCCGCGGTGCAGTCCTGCCCGCCGTTGAACAGGCCGGCGACCGAGATCCCCTCGATCGCGGCACCGATGTCGGCGTCGTCGAACACCACCACGGGCGCCTTGCCGCCGAGCTCGAGGTGCGCCCGCTTGACGTCCGCGGCGGCAGCTGTGGCGACGGCCATCCCGGCCCGGGTCGAGCCGGTGATCGAGACCATCTGCGGGATCTTGTGCCGGGTCAGCGCGGCACCGGTGTCGCGGTCGCCGCAGACCAGGTTGCAGACCCCGGGCGGGAAGATCTCCTGCATCTTCTCGACCATCCAGTACGACGAGGCCGGCGTCGTGTCCGACGGCTTCAGCACCACGGTGTTGCCCGCGGCGAGGGCCGGTGCGAACTTCCAGACCGACATCATCATCGGGTAGTTCCACGGTGCCACCTGCGCCACCGGGCCGATCGGCTCGCGCCGGATCGACGAGGTGAAGCCGCGCATGTACTCACCCGACGACTTGCCCTCCAGCACCCGGGCGGCACCGGCGAAGAACCGGATCTGGTCGACCATCGGCGGGATCTCCTCCGACATGGTCAGCGAGACCGGCTTGCCGGTGTTCTCGCTCTCGATCGCGACCAGCTCGGCGGCGTTCGCCTCGATCATGTCAGCCAGCTTCAGCAGCGCCAGCTGGCGCTCGCCCGGCGTGGACCAGCGCCACTTCTCGAACGCCTTGCCGGCGGCCCGGAACGCCTGGTCGACGTCGTGCTCGTCCGAGTTCGGCGCGGACGCGTACACCTCGCCGGTGGACGGGTTGACGATATCCATCATCGCGCCGGACGCGGCGGCCTGGACCTCGCCGCCGATGACGTTGTGGAAGACCTTCTTCTCCGACATGTCCGCCCCTTTGCCGCAGTGAAATCCCCCCGCTCATTCAGGCTAGGCCGATGTCGCAGCCGCGTCGACAGCCGGTCGGGCCGAACCTATAGTGCGAAGAACGCGGTGCTTCGTGGGAGGGGAATGCCATGGCGCGACACCCGTTAGACCCCCTCGACAGCGACGAGTTCCGCCGTACCGCGGCCATCCTGCGCAGGGACGAGCAGCTCTCCGGCTCCTGGAGGTTCGCGTCGATCGAGCTGCTCGAGCCGCCCAAGGTCGTCGTGAAGGCGTGGCGCTCCGGTGACCCGGTCCCGCGGACATCGCTCGCCGTGCTGTGGAACCGGGCCGACAACCAGACCTGGGAGGGTGTCGTCGACCTGAACGGTGACCGGGTGGTGTCCTGGACGCACATGCCCGGCGTGACGCCGAACTTCACCGTCGACGAGTTCCACGAGGTCGACGAGGCGATGCGAGCACACCCCGACCTGATCGCCGCGCTGGCGGACCGCGGCATCACCGACCTCTCGCTGGTGCTGATCGACGTCTGGACGTACGGCCGGGCGCTGATGCCGGAGAAGTACCGCGACCGCCGGCTCGGCTGGTGCGACATCTGGTACCGGGAGACCCCGGACGGTAACCCCTATGCGCATCCGCTCTCCGGGCTCAAGGTCGTGGTCGACATGAACACGCTCGAGCTGCTCGAGCTGGAGAACAACCACGACCACGGGAAGGCCGAGGTCGACGCCGAGTACGCCTCCGGGCCGTGGACCGGTACGCCGCGCAACGACCTGAGACCGCTGGAGATCAGCCAGCCCGACGGGGTCTCGTTCACCGTCGACGGCACCGAGCTGCGCTGGCAACGGTGGACGATGCGGCTCGGCTTCAACCACCGCGAGGGTCCGGTCATCTACCAGGTGGCGTACGACGACCACGGCACCACCCGCGACATCGCCTACCGGATGTCGTTCGCCGAGATGGTGGTGCCGTACCGGGACACCTCGTTCGACCACTACCGGCGGACCGCGTTCGACATCGGCGAGTGGGGTCTGGGGTTCATGACCACCTCGCTGGAGCTCGGCTGCGACTGCCTCGGCGAGATCGCCTACCTGGACGCGGTGCTGCACGACACCCACGGTGAGCCGTACACGATCGGCAACGCGATCTGCCTGCACGAGGAGGACGCCGGCGTGCTCTGGAAGCACGTCGACTCCACCACCGGCGCCGAGGTGCGCCGGATGCGGCGGATGGTGGTGTCCTGCCACGTCACGGTCGCGAACTACGAGTACCTGGTCTACTGGCGCTTCTACCAGGACGGCAACATCGAGTGCGAGGTCCGCGCGACCGGCCTGATGGTGACCACTCCGTACGCGCTGGACGGTACGCCGCCACCGACCGGCACCGTGGTCGACCGGCAGACGTACGCACCGTTCCACCAGCACTTCCTGGTCGCGCGGCTCGACCTGGACGTCGACGGCGACGGCAACACGGTGCTGGAGGTCGACTCCCGCGCCCTGCCGGTGTCGGACCAGAACCCGTACGGCCTCGCGGTGGTGACCGAGGCCACGCCGGTCCGCTCGGAGTCGGAGGCGGCCCGCGACTTCGACTGGGCGAGCCAGCGGTCCTGGAAAGTGGTCAACCCGAACCGTACGAACCGGCTCGGCACCAACCCGTCGTACAAGCTGGTGCCGGGTGGCGCGATCCCGCCGGTGATGGACCCGGACACGCCCCAGTACCGGCGGGCACCGGTGATCGGGCACACCGTGTGGGTGACCCGGCAGCACGACGATGAGCGCTGGCCCTGCGGCGCCTACCCGACCCAGTCGGAGTACGACGACGGCATGACGCGCTGGATCGCCGATGACGAGCCGCTGGAGAACACCGACATCGTGCTCTGGTACGTGTTCGGCATCCACCACATCACCCGGGTCGAGGACTGGCCGGTGATGCCGGTGGACACCGTCGCGTTCTGGCTGAAACCGTTCGGGTTCTTCGACCAGAACCCCGCGATCGACGTCGCTCCGCACTGACTCTGCCGCGCCGATCTTTGCCGCGCTGACCCGTGCCGCGGACGCGCAGGTCAGGCGCTGTGCCGCAGCGGGGCCTGGGACAGCTGGTTGGCCAGCTCGGCGGTGAACAGCTGGGCACTGGACAGCGCGGCCTGGAGTGCGGCGGCGGTGTCGCTGAGCCGGGCGGTGAACTCTCGCTCCTCCGGCCGCGGGGGCGGACCATCGGCGGCCCGGTCGTCCGCGAGCTGGTGCTGCAGGACCTCGGCCAGCTCGCCGAGCACGGCAAGATGCTGGGTGATCGCCCAGGCGACCGCTTCCACGACCGGCGGTGGCGTTTCCTCGATCCGCTGCTGGACCACGACGCCGGCGATCAGCGCGGTCGCGGCATCCAATGCCGCGACCGGACCGTTGTTCTGTGGCGTCCCCACGGGCGACATGGTTGGGTGGCGACCGGTCCGCTGTCAATGACAGTCGCCGACGTGCAAGCCACGGCGAGCAAATATCCACGACTGGTCATCAACCGGACACGCAGGGTCGACTTCAGGGGTTACCGATGCTCCAGGCTCCGCAGGACGTCGGCCAGGATGTCCGCGGTCTTGTTCGGCGGATCGGCCTCGACGCAGAGGCTGTCCATCGCGGTCGCGTAGATGTCCAGGTCATCGCGCTTGTCCAGATACAGCGCGCTGGTCATGTGCTCGATGTAGACGACGTCGGACATGTCCCGCTCGGGGAACCGCAGCAGTGAGAACGCGCCACCGGTCGCGGCGTGCCCGCCGGCGCTGAACGGGATCACCTGCAGGGTGATGTTCTGGCGTTCGCTGAGCTCGATCAGCGCCTCGATCTGGCCGCGCAACACCTTGGGTCCGCCTACCGGGCGGCGCAGCACGGCCTCGTCCAGCACGGCCCAGAGCCGGACCGGGCGGGGCCGGGTGATGATCCGCTGCCGGTCCATCCGTAGCTCGACCCGCCGCTCGATCTCCTCCGGCTTCAGCGTGACCTGGCCGATCCTCACCACCGCGCGGGCGTAGTCGACGGTCTGCAGCAGGCCGGGCACGAACTGGGTCTCGTACGTACGGATCCGCTCCGCGGCGGCCTCCAGGCCGAGGTAGGACTGGAACCAGCTCGGCAGCACGTCGCCGTACCGGTGCCACCAGCCGGGGTTGTTCGCGTCCTTGGCCAGCGCGAGCAGCCGTTCCCGCTCCTCGGCGTCGTCCAGGCCGTACAGGTTGAGCAGGTCGGCCACATCGCGTTCCTTGAACCCGACCCGGCCGAGCTCCATCCGGCTGATCTTCGACTCCGACGAGCGGATCTCCCAGCCCGCGTCCTCACGGCTGATCCCGGTGGCCTCGCGCATCCGGCGCAGGTGCGCACCGAGCAGGATCCGGAGAGCTGTAGGGCCGGTGTGGCTCGAGGCTGTCATGGCTCCTCTCCCCGTCTCAGCTGCCGTTGCGCTGACGATAGTCCAATTCTGACCTGTCCGATGGATCCGCGCCCTGGTGCATTTGCATCTGTGCTTGCATTCGCATTGTCCGGCGCGGATGATTGCGGAAGTGAAGTCGTAGTGACCCGGCTACATGCCGTGAGGAGAGTCGCCGACCGGGCGGTCCGGCGAGTCGGGTCGGAACGGCAGAGGAGGCGCTGCTGTGGACCCGGTGATGCTCGCGGTGGCGATCGGTGGATTCGGTGCAGCCGTAGCCGGTTGGTGGTATCGCCGGCGCGCACTGAGAGCCGAGGCGGAAGCCGCGGCGCTGGCCGTCGAGATGCGCCTGCACGCGTACGCCGCCAGCCACGACTCGCTCACCGGCCTGCCCAACCGGCGCGCCTTCCACCAGCACGGCGCCGAGCTGCTCGGGGCATCCGAGAACCTGCCGCTCGTCGGCGTACTGATCGACCTGGACGGCTTCAAGGAGGTCAACGACCTGCTCGGACACGACGTCGGCGACCAGGTGCTGGCCATCCTCGGCCAGCGGATGGCCACGTTCTCGTCCGAGGGCCTGGTCGCCCGGATCGGCGGTGACGAGTTCGCGGCGCTGTTCGGCAGCAGCGTGGCCGCGCCGTCGCCGTACCCGGTGATCGCGCGGCTCGTCGCGACCATCGCCGAGCCGATCCGCGTCGCCGGGCACGAGATCCGGGTGACCGCGTCCGCGGGCGTGTGCGCCGTGCACCGGCCGACGCCGCTGGCCGAGGTGCTCAAGGACGCGGACACGATGATGTACCGCACCAAGGCGACCGGCCGCAGCGAGGCCTCGATCCGGCCCGCGGAGGTCTTCACCAGCAGCGACGCCGAAGTGGTGCATGCAGACTTCGGCACAGGCTCCGCGCCTGTGCCGAGGCGCCCCGGCCGCCGGCACACCGCGGTGCCGGCGCGCGCGGACGCCTATTAGGGCTTGCGAGCCAGGCCCGCCCAGTAGGGCCGCGACACCGCGCCGCACTCGCTACCGTAGGCGGGTGCGGTTGGCTACCTGGAACGTGAACTCGGTCAAACAGCGGATGCCGCGGTTCCTGCCGTGGCTGGACCAGCGGCAGCCCGACGTGGTGTGCCTGCAGGAGACGAAGCTGTCCGACGAAGCCTTCGACGAGCTGCTCAGCGCCGAGCTCGCCGATCGCGGCTACGCGGTGGCGCACTACGGCGAGGGACGGTGGAACGGGGTCGCGATCCTGTCCCGCGCCGGACTGGACGACGTCGTCCGCGGGGTGGGCGGTGCGCCGGGGTTCCCGCACCAGGAGGCCCGGGCGGTGGCGGCGACCTGCGGCGGGGTCCGGGTCCACTCGCTGTACGTGCCGAACGGGCGAGAGCCGGACTCGGACCACTACCGGTACAAGCTGGACTGGCTGGCGGCGTTGCGTGAGGTGGTCGGCGCCGGACCGGATGCGGCGATCGTGTGCGGTGACATGAACATCGCGCCGGCCGACGCGGACGTGTTCGACCCGGACGCGTACGTCGGCCAGACCCACGTGACCGAGCCTGAGCGGGAGGCGCTCGCCGCGCTGCTGGAACTCGGCCTGCACGACGTCATACGGGACCGCTGGCCGGCCGAGCGGGTCTTCACCTACTGGGACTACCGGGCCGGGATGTTCCACAAGGACCTGGGGATGCGGATCGACCTGGTGCTGGCCGGAGCGCCGGTGGCCGAACGAGTGCGGGCCGCCTGGGTGGACCGGCACGCTCGCAAGGGCACCGGACCGAGCGACCATGCGCCGGTCATCGTCGACCTCGACACGGCCCCGGATGGGGACATCGGGCCGGTCGTGCCGCCGCCGTCCGCACGGGCGCCGAAGCGCGGCTCGGTCCGGCTGCCGCAGGCTCGCTGAACCCTCACCGCTGCGCCTTCGCGGCGGGGGTCAGCCGCCGTAGGGTCGGGTGATGATCTCGAGGTTGTGGCCGTTCGGGTCCAGCCAGTAGAGACCGCGGCCGCCGTCGTGGGTGTTGATCCTGCCTTCGTCATTGTGGAACGGGTCCGCCCAGAACGTCAGCCCGCGCTCCTTGATCCGGCCCCAGATCTGGTCGAACTCGTCCTCGCCGACCAGGAACGCGTAGTGCTGCGAGTGCACAGGTCCGCCGGCCTGGACGACGTCGAGCGAGACGCCGTTGCTGACCTGGACCACACGGAACGGCCCGAACGTTCCTGCGGCGGGCAGGCCGAGCACCTCGACGAGGAAGTCGGCGGTCGCGTCCCGGTCCTCGGCTTCGACGATCGTGTGGTTGAGCTCTACCGGCATGCTGCCCAGAGTAGTCACGCGGCGCGCGAGACCAAGTCCCACGTGACAGCGCAGGGCGCTCACCACCGCGGCAGCAGCTTCTCGTACCCGGGCGTCAGCCGCTTCATGTAGCCGGTATCGTCCCGCTGCCGGATCCCGCATCGCTGGTAGTCCTCATGCATCCGCGCAAGCGCGTCCCGGTCCAGCGAGATGCCCAGGCCCGGCCCTGAAGGCACCGGCACCGCCCCGTCGACGAACCGCAGCGCACCGGGCCCCACTACGTCGGCGCCCGACTGCCACGGCGTGTGCGTGTCGCACGCGTAGTCCAGCACCGGCGTGGCCGCGGCGAGATGCGTCATCGCCGCGAGCGAGATGCCGAGATGGCTGTTGGAGTGCATCGACAACCCGATGCCGAACGTCTCGCAGACACCCGCGAGCCGTTGTGACGCGCGCAGGCCGCCCCAGTAGTGGTGGTCGGACAGGATCACCCCGACCGAACCGAGCGCCACCGCCTCGGGCAGGTCCGCGAAGCTCACCACACACATGTTGGTTGCCAACGGCATCGGTGCCTTCGCCGCCACGGCCGCCATCCCGGGGTTGCCCGGCGTCGGGTCCTCCAGGTACTCGAGCAGCCCGTCGGTCTCCCGGGCGACGCGCAACGACGTCTGGACGGTCCAGGCGGTGTTGGGGTCGATCCGTAGCGGGTGGTCCGGGAACGCAGCCCGCAGCGCGCGGACCGCGGCGATCTCGTCGGACGGCGGGAACACCCCGCCCTTCAGCTTGATCGAGCCGAACCCGTACTCGTCGATCAGCCGCCGGGCCTGCGCGACGATCCCGTCCGGGTCCAGCGCGGCGCCCCACTCGTCCGGCTCCGCACCGGGGTGCCCGTCCCACTTGTAGAACAGGTACGCGCTGTACGGCACGGCGTCGCGGACCTTGCCGCCGAGCAGGTCGTACACGGGCCGGCCGAGCGCCTGCCCCTGCAGGTCCAGGCAGGCGACCTCGAACGGCGACACCACCCGGGCCAGGGTCTTGGCCGGGCTGGATCCGCCGATCAGCCCATGCGCGTCCGGAGCGTCCTCGCCACCGACCTCCCGCGCCAGCCGCGCGGTCAGTCCGTTCAGGTCGAACACGTCGAGTCCGGTCAGCGCCGGGGCAGCGCGTCGTACCAGGTCGAGGTGCACCCGGTCGCCGTACGTCTCGCCGAGACCGACCAGGCCGTCGCCGGTGCGCACCTCGACGATGGTCCGCAGGGCCCACGGCTCGTGCACGCCGGACGAGTTCAGCAGCGGCGGGTCCGGGAACGCGATCGGCGTGACGACGACTTCGGTGATGGTGAGGGTCATCAGGCCTCCAGCGCGGCCCGGCCGGCGGCGATGATCGCGGCCAGCTGTTCGACGTGCTCGGGTGTCGGGTCGACCAGTGGTGGTCGCACGCCGCCCATGTCCAGGCCGGTCAGCCGCGTCCCGGCCTTGACCAGCGACACGGCGTACCCCGGGACCTGGTCGCGCAGCTCCGCGAACGGAAGGTAGAAGTCCGCGAGAAGCCGGCTCGCTGTCGCCGTGTCTCCCGTCGACACGGCCCGGAAGAACGCTGTCGCGATCTCGGGCACGAAGGTCAGCACCGCCGAGGAGTAGGACGAGACCCCGATCGCGGTGTAGGCCTGCACAGACAGCTCGGCCGTCGGCAGCCCGTTCAGGAACCCGAACGTCTCGGCCCGCGCATGTCTCGACGTCCTGACGGCGGTGACGATCCGCAGCATCGCGCCGACGTCGCCGATGCCGTCCTTGATCCCGCTGACCGCCGGTACGTCGAGCAGCGCGACCGCGGTCGCCGGATCGAGTACGGCGTTGGCCCGCTGGTACACCACGATCGGCAGCGGCGCGCCGGCCGCGACGTACTGGATGTGCCGCAGCAGGCCGGCGGGCGGGGAGGAGACCAGGTACGGCGGCAGCAGCAGCACGCCGTCGGCACCGCACTCGCGGGCGGTCTCGACGTGTCCGCGGGCGACACCGGGACCGCCGCCGGCCCCGGCGTACACCGGCACCCGGCCCGCCACCACCTTGACCGCGGTCCGGATCACGTCGACGTACTCGGCGGGTGTCAGCCCGGTGAACTCACCCGTTCCGCAGGCGACGAACAGCGCCGCCGGACCGGCGTCGACCTGGCGGTTCAGGTGCTCGGCGAGCACATCAGGGTCGACCTCGTCGTCGCGGGTGAACGGGGTGAGCGGGAAGGACAGCAGTCCGTCGAGAGCCATCGGCATCCTACGGTCGGGCACGGCTAATACCTCGGGTTCACATATGTGGATGCTATCCCTCAAACTGGAAGGCGTTTAGAAGGAAGTTAGCCTGCCGCTATATTGACGTCAACAGTTCCCGAGCCGGTGGGGTGACAGCGATGGACCTGCGGACCGACACCGCCGCACGCCGTACCGACGAGGTCGGTCTGGTGAAGTCCGCGGAGCGCACGGTGCGCATCCTCGAAGCGCTCGCGGCTTCACCGACCCGGCTCACGCTGGCCGGGTTGCAGGAGTACACCGGCTACCCGCGGTCCAGCCTGCACGCGCTGGTGCGGACGTTGCGCGAGCTGAGGTGGATCGAGACCGACGAGACCGGCTCGGCGTTCGGGATCGGGCCGCATGCGCTGCTGTCGGGGACCGCGTACCTGGACAAGGACCCGGCCCTGCCGTTCGCCTGGGCGGTGCTGGAGGACCTGCGCGAGGAGGTCGGGTACACGGTGCACTTCGCGCGCCGCGACGCAGCGCACGTGCTGTACCTGGCCAGCCGGGAGTCCCGCGAGTCACACCTCGTGGTGTCGCGGATCGGCCGCCGGCTGCCCGCGCACGTGACCGCGCTCGGCCAGGCCCTGCTCGCCGAGCTGACCCAGGAGGAGGTCGAGGCGGTGCTCCCCGACGAGCTCGAGGTGCTGACCGAGAACACCGTCGCCGACCGGGCCGAGCTGCGCCAGGTGCTGGACAGGGTGCGGGCGCGGGGTTGGGCGTTCGAGCAGGAGCAGGGCACACCCGGAGTCGCCTGTGTCGCCTGTGCGGTCGACTACCGGATCCCGGCCACCGATGCGATCAGCTGCTCGATGCCTGCCACGCTGGCCACCGGTGGCGAGCTCGACCGGCTCGCGGACGCGATCACCCGGCATGCGCGCAAGCTGTCCACCACGCTGCGCCGGGAGGGGATCCGATGATCCTGCTCGTCACCGGTGCGAACGGCGGCATCGGCCGGCTGCTGCGACCGCGGCTCGCCCGGCCCGGCCGGACCCTGCGACTGCTCGACATCGCCTCGCAAGAACCGGTCGGACCGCACGAGGACGTCGAGCTGGTCACCGCGTCGGTCACCGACCCGGACGCGATGGCGGCCGCCTGCGCCGGGGTGGACGCCGTACTGCATCTCGGCGGGTACAGCATGGAGGCGCCGTGGCCGGACATCCTCTCGGTCAACGTCGACGGCACCCGGACCGTGCTCGAGGCCGCCCGGCACGCCGGCGTACCCCGCGTGATCCTTGCCTCGAGCAACCACGCCGTGGGGTACTACACCCGGGCCGACGCCGGGCCGGACGGCATCCCGGCGGACGCGCCGGCCCGGCCGGACACGTACTACGGCTTCAGCAAGGTCGCCATGGAGGCACTCGGCAGCCTGTACCACGAGCGGTACGGCATGGGTGTGCTCTGCCTGCGGATCGGTACCTGCCTCGCCAAGCCCGGCAGCGTACGCGGGCTGTCGACCTGGCTGTCACCCGACGACGGTGCCCGGCTGGTCGAGGCCTGCCTCGCGGTACCGGAACCGGGGTTCCGGCTGATCTGGGGCATCTCTCGCAACACCCGCCGGTGGTGGTCACTGGCCGCCGGCGAGGAGATCGGCTACCACCCGGTCGACGACAGCGAGGTGTACGCCGCTGAGTCCCTGGTTGGGTCCGAGCCGGACCTCGACGACCCGGTGCTGAACGTGCTCGGCGGCCCGTTCTGCACCGTACCGCTGGGGTCGCGGATGCAGTGACGCCGCGGCGGCGGCTCGGGCTATCGTGCACGGCATGGACAACCTGCCCGAACGCCCGTCCAACCCGCACGCCCACCTGCGCGCCTCCGACGAGGACCGGGACCGGGTCGTCGACGTGCTCCGCGAGTCGCTGATGGCGGGCCGGCTGACGCAGGACGAGCACGCCGAACGGCTCGAGGCGACGTTCATGGCCAAGACCCTCGGCGAGCTGGAGCCGATCACCGCCGATCTGGTGATCCCGGAGCAGGCCGCCCGCCCCGGCGCGCACGCGTCGACGCAGATCGAGCCCGCGGCCGACCCGGACGCCAGCTTCGAGTCCGTGGTCGGGATCTTCGGCGGCGGCGAGCGGAAGGGCCGCTGGCGGGTGAAGCGGCGTACCAACGCGATCTGCATCTTCGGCGGCTACGACTTCGACATGACCGACGCCGTCTTCGAGGCCAAGGAGGTGACGCTCTGGACGTTCGCACTGTTCGGCGGCATCGACGTGACCGTGCCGGACAACGTCGAGGTCCGGACCGAGGGCATGGGCATCTTCGGCGGCTTCGGCGCCAGCGGCAGCGAGAACCCGGACCCGAAGGCCCCCGTCGTCGTACTCAAGGGCCTGGCGATCTTCGGCGGCGTCGGCGGCCGGACCAGCGGCCGCCGGCACGGCAAGAAGAGGAAAGGCCACCTCGACCACTGACACGTGCTGGCGTTCGCGTCCAATCGACCCCGACACGCCCTGGCAATTGGGTCCAGTCGCTGGATCTTGGGCAGCACGCCTCATATCCAGGTTTTGAACCACATCCGGCTGAGCCACTCGGGGTGCGGCATCACCTTGTCGGTGAGGATCGGCCAGATATAGGCGAAGTTCAGCACGACCAGGATCACGAACGCGCCGGTGATCGCGGTGCCGATCAGTCGCCGCGGCGTCGTCACAGGGACGGTGCGGGCCTCGCCGGGTACGCCGCCAGGCCCGATGATCTGGCCCAGCAGCAGCGCGAGCGCCATCACCGTGAACGGGATCATCGCGACCGCGTAGAAGAAGAAGATCGGGCGTTCGGCGAAGAAGAACCACGGCACCCAGCCGACCGCGAACCCGATGATCGGGATGCCGAACCGCCAGTCCCGCCGGCCGACCCAGAACACCAGCGATACCACCAGGGCGACCGCTCCCGCCCACCACAGCAGCGGGGTGCCGATCGCCGAGATCACCGACAGGCAGTTCGTGCCGGGCGCCGCGGTGCAGCCGCCGGTGCCGGGCTTGATGTCGTTCACCGCGTCGAAGCCGATCGGCCGGGCCAGGATCGGCCAGCCGCCCGGGTGCGACTGGTACGGATGGGTGGCCTTGTTGATGTAGTCGCCGGTGTGGAAGTCCAGCACCTCGCGGTGGTAGTGGATCAGCGACCGGAAGTCGTCCGGCACGACCTTCATCACACCGGTCGCCGGGTTCTTCGACGCGTAGTCGTGCGCGTAGGCGTTGTCGTGTATCAGCCAGCCGGTCCAGGTCGCAGCGTAGGTGACGACTCCGACCAGCACGATGCTGACGAACGCGGGGATACCGTCCACGAACGCGGACTTCAGCCACGCGCGGCGGACCCCGATCGCGCGGCGCGCGCCGATGTCCCAGGCCCAGGTCAGCAGGCCGAAACCGGCCACCGCCCAGATCGCGTTCCACTTGACGCCGAGCGCGAGCCCGAAGCAGATGCCCGCCGCAATCCGCCACGGCCGGAGCAGCAGCAGCCGGCCTACACCGCGGATCGCGTCGCCGTCTTTGCCGGCCGCGTCGGCCAGTCGCTTGCGCGCCCAGTCCCGGTCCTGGACCAGGCAGGCGACAGCGCAGACCAGCCAGAACGCCAGGAACACGTCCAGCAGCGCCGTCCGCGACATCACGAAGTGCAGGCCGTCGACCGCGAGCAGCAGGCCCGCGATACAGCCGATCAGCGTCGACCGGGTCATCCGCCGGACCATCCGGATCAGCACCAGGATGGTCAGGGTGCCGAACAGCGCGGCCGAGAACCGCCAGCCGAACGTGTTCATCCCGAACAGCTTCTCGCCGCCCGCGATCATCCACTTGCCGACCTCGGGGTGCACTGTCAGGCTCGGCGTGTCTTTGAACACGTCCAGGTTGCCGGACAGGATCCGCAGGTTCGCCTCGTCCTTGCGGGGCGCGTCGACGAACTGGCGCGCATATCCGAACTGCAGCAGCGAGTACGCGTCCTTCGCGTAGTAGGTCTCGTCGAAGACGAACTTCACCGGGTTCGACAGGTGCCAGAACCGGATGAAGCCGGCGAACGCGGTGATCAGCAGCGTCGCGATCCAGCCGCCGTCGAAGTCGCGCGGCATCGGCGGGTACATCCGGTCCCGCAGCGACGGCAGCCGCCGCCCCAGGACGTCCCGGCCGAGAGCCTCGCTGCGGTCAGGGCGCCGGTCCCCGTCCTCCAGGGCGTCGGTGTCGTCGTCGATCACGGCAGTCACGCCCGCCATGGTACGGACGCCGGCGTGTCATCCCCATCCATGTGTGCACGGATGGCCAGGGTTGAGGCCCGATCGATGGCGATTCGTGAACACACCGTGGCGGTGCTGCGATCATGACGGCGTGACTGGCTCACTCATCCTGGCGGCGACGCCGATCGGGGATCTCGGGGACGCGCCGCCGCGGCTGGCGAAGGTGCTGGCCGAGGCAGACGTGGTCGCGGCCGAGGACACCCGGCGGCTGCGGCGGCTGACGTCCGAGCTCGGGGTCACGCTGACCGGCCGGGTGTTGAGCTTCTTCGAGGGGAACGAGCGGCAGCGGATCGACGAGCTGGTCGCCACGCTCACCGGCGGTGGCACCGTGGTCGTGGTGACCGACGCGGGGATGCCGAGCGTCTCCGACCCTGGGTACCGGCTGGTCGCCGCGGCGGTCGAGGCCGGCATCCGGGTCTCCGCCGTACCGGGGCCGTCCGCGGTACTGACCGCGCTCGCGGTGTCCGGCCTTCCGGTGGACCGCTTCTGCTTCGAGGGCTTCCTGCCTCGCAAGGCCGGCGAGCGGGCCCGGCTGCTGAGCGAGCTGAGCACCGAACGCCGCACGATGGTGTTCTTCGAGGCGCCGCACCGGCTGGCCGCGAGCCTGGCCGCGATCGCGGACGCGTTCGGCACCGATCGCCGTACCGTCGTCTGCCGCGAGCTCACCAAGACCTATGAAGAGGTACGCCGCGGTGGCGCGGCCGAGCTGGCCGACTGGGCCGCGGACGGGGTACGGGGCGAGATCACAGTCGTCGTCGCCGGCGCGGAGCCCGGCCGGGCCGGGCTGACGCCGGCCGAGCTCGCCGCCGAGGTGGCCGCGGACGAGGCCGCCGGCACCCCGCGCAAGCAGGCCATCGCCGACGTCGCCCAACGGCTCGGACTCCCCAAACGCACCGTGTACGACGCCGTGGTGGCGGCGCGTTCGACCTGAGCCCGGTCTACTGCTCGATCGGTCGGTCGAGTGCGGCGGTCAGGGGCGGCTCCGGTCACCACAGCTGTTCGGGACATGGCCGTCAACCTGGCCTTCGCCGCCCGGCTAGCATTCATGGTCGTGTCAGAACAGAAGGCCTTCTACGTCACCACGCCGATCTACTACGTGACCGCGGTGCCGCATATCGGCAACGCGTACACGACCGTGGCCGGCGACGTCCTCACCCGGTGGCATGCCCAGCGCGGTGAGCGGACCTGGTATCTCACCGGGACCGACGAGCACGGGCAGAAGGTGATGCGCAGCGCCGAGGCGCAGGGCATGTCCCCGCAGGACTGGACCGACAAGCTCGTCGAGGAGTCCTGGAAGCCGGCCTGGCGCGACGTGGACATCGCGTACGACGACTTCATCCGGACCACCGAGCCACGGCACACCGAGCGGGTCCGCGAGTTCTGGCAGACCTTGTTCGACAACGGCGACGTGTACGCGGGGGAGTACGAGGGCCCGTACTGCGTCGACTCCGAGGAGTTCAAGCTGCCGGCCGACATCGTCACCGACCCGGACGGCACCCAGCGCTGCGCGGTGCACGGCACCGTGCTGGAGACGGTCTCGGAGACGAACTACTTCTTCCGGCTCTCCGCGTACGCCGACCGGTTGCTCGCGCTGTACCGGGACCGGCCCGAGTTCGTCGCGCCCGCGTCCGCCCGCAACGAGGTGGTGGCGTTCGTCGAGCAGGGGCTGCAGGACCTGTCGATCACCCGGTCCACGTTCGACTGGGGCATCCGGGTGCCGTGGGACGACAAGCACGTGTTGTACGTCTGGATCGACGCCCTGCTCAACTACGTGACCGCCGCCGGATACGGCACCGACCCGGCACGCTTCGCCGAGCTGTGGCCGGCCGACGTGCACCTGGTCGGCAAGGACATCCTGCGGTTCCACGCCGTGATCTGGCCGGCGATGCTGATGGCCGCCGGGGTGGACGTACCGCGGCAGGTGTTCGCGCACGGGTGGCTGCTGGTCGGCGGAGAGAAGATGAGCAAGTCGAAGCTGACCGCGATCGCGCCGCGCGAGATCACCGACCACTTCGGCTCGGACGCGTTCCGGTACTACTTCCTGCGCACGATCGCGTTCGGCTCGGACGGCTCGTTCTCGTCGGAACACCTGAGCGCCGTCTACACCTCCGAGCTGGCGAACGGCCTGGGCAACCTGGCGTCCCGGATTGCGGCGATGGTCGGCAAGTACTTCGACGGCAAGTTGCCGGAGGCCACCGACCACGGCCCGGCCGAGCAGGCACTGGCGGACAAGCTGGCCTCGACAGTGGCCGTGGCGGACAAGGCGATCGACTCGCTGGCGTTCCACGACGCGCTGGCCGCGATCAACGACCTGGTCGGCGCGGTGAACGGCTACGTCTCCGAGCAGGAGCCGTGGAAGGTCGCCAAGGACGACTCCCAGCGGGACCGGCTGGCCACCATCCTCTACACCGCGGCCGAGGTGCTGCGCGCCGTCGCCGTACTGCACAACCCGACGATGCCGAAGACCGCCGCGAAGCTGTGGACCCTGCTCGGCGCCGAGCCCGAGCTCGGCCCGCTCGCGGACCAGCGGATCCAGGACGCCGGCACCTGGGCGCAGCTCCCACCCGGCGCCCAGCTCGTCAAGGGCGACCCCCTCTTCCCCCGCCTCGCCGACGACCCCTCCTGACCCGCCCACCCGACCGATCCGCACAACCCGACCGGGACCCGCACAACCCGGCCGGGACCCGCACGACCCGGCCGGGACCCGCACAACCCGGCCGGGACCCGCACGACCCACAGACCCATCGGCGGAGTGTGCCCCGTGGTGGAGCGTGGCCTTCACCCTTCCCGTTCATCGGTCACTTTTTCCGTTTGTGTGGATGAGCCGATGG
>Ga0075419_10000487_pt1 | contig 24947 bp, 23 predicted proteins | sample SoiMetdeltSBSDD3_FD_76900 | JGI IMG/M metagenome (GOLD analysis project Ga0075419, IMG submission 76900) | Bulk soil microbial communities from a Populus tree surrounding site in Tennessee, USA - Soil MetaG P. deltoides SBSDD3 | ecosystem: Environmental > Terrestrial > Soil > Tree plantation... | reverse complement strand
TCGGCCGCGGCCAGCAGCTCCTGGTACGAGGTCGGCGGCTTGACGCCGGCCGCGTCGAACATGTCGGTGCGGTAGATGAGCACCCGAGCACCCGCGTAGTACGGCACGCACCAGGTCTTGCCGTCCAGCTCACACGGGCCGGACAAGCCCTTCAGCCAGGTGGACGAGTTCTCGAACCGGCCCTTGTACGAGGACAGGTCGGCGAACGCGCCGTTGAACACGTACTTGGGCATCTCGGTGTTGCCGAGCTCGATGACGTCCGGCACGTCGCTACCGGCGAGCGTCGCGTCCAGCTTGGTGAGGTGGTTGGCCCACTGCTGGTACTCGACCTTCACCTGAGCGCCGGTCGCGGCGGTGAACCGCGAGTTGGCGTCCTCGACGATCTCCTTCCAGCTGCTCTCCGCGTCGACCATGAGCCAGACCTTGATGGTCTTGCCGGTACCGTCGAGCGGATTGGCTTGGGGAGCCTCATTGTTCGAGCCGCAGGCCGCGGCTCCGATCAGCGTCGCTGCGACCGCCGCGGCGGCCGCTATCCTGCGCTTCACGCGATCCTCCTCGAGTGCATTGTTTGTGCGGTGGGGGCTGGGGCCGTCGTCACGACGGCTCCTTGGCCGCGCGGTGCCCGTCGACCGCTCGCGCGGTCCGCTGGAACGCGGCGTGTGCGCGCTCGTGCGTGCGCTGCGCGACCGCGATGTAGAGCAGGTCGAGCACCACGAGCTGGGGGTGCCGGGCCGACAGGGCATCGGGCCGGAATGTGGTGGCGTGGGTGGCCGTCAACAGAACGATGTCGGCCACGTCGGCCAAGGGTGAACGCGGGAAGCTGGTGAGCGCGATCGTGGTGGCGCCGTGGCTGCCGGCCTCGGCGACCATCTCGATCGTCTCCCGGGTCTGGCCGCTGTGCGAGATGCCGAGCGCCACGTCGCCGGCTCGCAACAGCGCCGAGCTGGCCAGTCCATTGTGGACATCGGTCCACGCCCACGCGGCCACGCCGATGCGGTGCAGGCAGAACTGCAGCTCCGCACCGACGAGCGCGCTGCCGCTGGCGCCGTAGATGTCCACTCTGGACGCGACCGCGATCGCATCGGCCGCCCGCTCGACCTCGGCCAGGTCGAGCCGGGCGGCGGTGTCGTGTAGGGCGCGGGTGTCGGCGGCCATCACCTGGTTGAGCACCCGCTCGAGTGGATCGGTCGGCTGGATCTCGCGCCCGATGTCGACCGCCCAGCCGGCCGCACGGGCGGCGCGGCCGGTCTCGCCGGCGATGCCCAGGCGCAGATCGGCGTACCCCTCGAAGCCGAGCGCCCGGCAGAACCGGGTCACCGTCGCGGGCGACGTGCCGCTGCGCTCGGCCAGCTCGACGATCGTGGCGCGGGCCGCGCCCGCGGGGTCGGTGAGCACCTGTTCGGCCACGCGCTGCAGCGCGCCGGTGAACTCCGGCAGCCGGGCACGTACCCGGCCCAGCACGCCGTCGACGACCGCGGTGCCCGCGGGTGTCTCGACGGTGCGCTCGGTCATCGCCGACCTTTCAGAAAAGAGTGTTTACTGTTAGTGGTAAAAGTTCTTACTAAAGCGGGGGTCTTGTCAAGCCCGTGGGCCAGGTTTTCAAACTGTTACCTGGCCGCGCGGCGATCTGACTGGTATGTCCAGATCAGGAGGGGAAGCCCAGGCTCATACCACTGTGCGGGAGCCACCGGGCCGTGACGACCTTGCCTCGTGTGAAGAAGTGCACACCATCAGCGCCGTGCGCATGCGAGTCGCCGAACAGCGAGGACTTCCAGCCACCGAAGGAGAAAAACGCCATAGGTACCGGGATCGGCACATTTACCCCGACCATGCCGACCTCGACCTCGTGCTGGAACCGGCGGGCCGCGCCGCCGTCGTTGGTGAAGATCGCGGTGCCGTTGCCGTACTCGTTGCGGTTGACCAGAGCCAACGCTTCGTCGTACGACGCCGCGCGGACGACGGACAGCACCGGACCGAAAATCTCGTCGGTGTACAGCGCCATGTCGGGCGTGACGTGGTCGAAGAGCGTGGGGCCCAGCCAGAAGCCGCCCGGGTCGCCGTCCGGCTGCACGCCACGGCCGTCCACGACCGCGGTGGCGCCCGCGGTTACTCCACCGTCCACATAGGACGTTACTCGGTCCCGGTGCGCGCCGGTCACCAACGGGCCCATGTCACAGCCGGTTCTGCGGCCATCCCCGGTACGGATGCCCTGGATCCGCTGGGCGATCCGCTCGACGAGCGCGTCGCCGACCGGATCCACCGCGACGACCACCGAGATCGCCATGCAGCGCTCCCCCGCCGAGCCGAACCCGGCCGAAACCGCCGCGTCGGCGGCGGCATCCAGGTCAGCGTCCGGCAACACGACCATGTGGTTCTTCGCCCCGCCCAGCGCCTGGACCCGTTTGCCCGCTTGGGTACCGCGCTCGTAGACGTATCGCGCCACGGGCGTGGAGCCGACGAACGACACCGCCTTGACGCCCTTGTGGTCCAGCAACGCGTCGACCGTCTGCTTGTCGCCGTGAACGACGTTGAGTACGCCGTCCGGCAGACCCGCCTCGGCGAACCACTCGGCCAACATCGTGGCGGCGGACGGATCCTTCTCCGACGGTTTGAGAACAACCGCGTTGCCGCAGGCGATCGCGATCGGCACGAACCACAACGGCACCATCACCGGGAAGTTGAACGGTGAGACCACCGCGACCACACCCAGCGGCTGGCGCAGGGAGTACGAGTCGACTCCGGTCGAGACGTTCTCGCTGAAGCGCCCTTGCAACAGCGCGGGGATGCCGCAGGCGTACTCGACGACCTCGAGCCCGCGCTGCACCTCGCCGGCAGCGTCGGCGAGCACCTTGCCGTGTTCGGCGGTCACGACGGCCGCGATCTCGTCGCGGCGGGCGTCGACCAGCTGGCGGAAGGCGAACATCACTTTGGTACGGCGGCTGAGCGGCTCCTCCCGCCAGCTCCGAGCCGCACTCTCCGCAGCGGCTACCACAGCGTCCACATCGGACGGTGAAGCGAAGTCCACCTGCCCGGCGACCCGACCGGTCGCCGGGTCGTAGACCTCGCCGTGCCGCGTCGTACCGTGCGGCCACGGCTTGCCGCCGACGAAGTGCGTGATGTGCCTCATGCGGCCAGGGCCGCCGTCAGGATGTCCAGGCCTTCCTTGGCCTCCGCTTCGGTCAGCGTCAACGGCGGACCCATCCGGATCGTGTTGCCGTACAAGCCACCCTTGCCGACGAGCAACCCATTGCGCCGGCACTCCTCGAAGACCCTCGCGGTCTCGGGAGCGTTCGGTGTCGTCGTACCCGGCCGCACGAACTCGATCGCGAGCATGAGCCCTTTGCCGCGGACCTCGGCCACGGCGGGGTTGTCCACTGTGGCCTGTCGCAGCCCGTCGAAGAGCAACGCGCCGACCCGCGCGGCGTTGGCCTGCAGATCGTGGTCGAGCAGGTAGTCGACGACCGCGTTGCCGGCCGCGGTGGCCAGCGGGTTGCCGCCGAACGTCGAGAACGAGACTGCGTTGACGCTGTTCATCACCTCGGCGCGACCGACGACGCCGGCCAGCGCGAAGCCGTTGCCGACGCCCTTGGCGAACGTGAGGAGGTCCGGCGTCACGCCGTGCGCCTGGTAACCCCAGAAGTGCGAGCCGGTCCGGCCCCAGCCGGTCTGCACCTCGTCGGAGACGAACAGGATGCCATGCTCGTCGAGCACTTCCTCGAGCGCGCCGAAGAGTCCGTCCGGCCCGTGCACGTAGCCGCCGACTCCCTGGATCGGTTCGGCGATCAGGCATGCGACATCGCCGGCAGTGGTCGTGGCGAGCACTTCGCGCAGATCCTCGACGGCCCGCTCGATGTGCTGCTTGTCGTCGAGACCCTTGAATACGCCGCGCATGCGGTCACCCGAGTGCAGCCAGCTGACGTTGAGCGGGTTCAGGCCGCTGGCCGACCAGCTACGGTTGCCGGTGACGCCCATGGCGCCGTACGACCGGCCGTGGTAGCTGTTGCGCACCGACAGGATCTGGTTGGACCGGCGGTGGTTCGTGGCGACCAGCAGAGCCGCCTCGTTGGCCTCGGTACCGGAGTTGGTGAAGTACACCCGCGCGTCCTCGATACCGGACAGCCGGGCGATCTTCTCGGCCAGCTCGACCTGCTGCCGGATGAGGTAGAGGGTCGACGTGTGCACGATGCCGGTACGCAGTTGCCGCTCGACCGCCTCACGCACCTCGGGCACGTTGTAGCCCAACATGTTCGTCAGCACGCCCCCGAAGAAATCGAGGTACGTCTTTCCGTCCGCGTCCGTGACCCGGCAGCCGTCCCCGGAGACGAGCTCGATCGGCTCGTCGTAGTACAGCATCACCCAGGAGGGCAGGACGGCGCGTTGGCGGGCGAGCAGGTCGTCGGTCATCCTTGCACGCTCGCACTTCCTGGCCGCCGACGGCAACTCCCACCCTGCAGGGTCTCGCCCCCGTGTGCCTGACACACCGTCAACCCCCCTCCCCGGTTGATCATGAAGTTGGCAGCGCGACACGCCGCCCAGACCGAAACTAGGTTCATGATCAACGGGGTCGGGCGGGGGTTAGGTGTCGCGGATCGCGTCTAGGGCTAGGAGGGCGACGTGGAGGCTGAGGCAGGCTTCTACCGAGTCCAGGTCTACGTCGAGGATGCGGCCGATGCGCGCTAGGCGTTCGTAGAACGCGGGGCGGGACAGGTGGGCCGCCGCGGCGGCGGCGGACTTGTTGCGGCCGTTCTCCAGGTACGCGCGCAGGGTGCCGGCGAGCTGCTCCCGCGGGTGCTTCGCGTCGTACGCAAGCAGCCCGCCCAGTTCCCGCTCGACGAACGTCTGCAGCCGGGGCTCGTCGCGCAGCAGGTGCAGCAGACCGGCCAACCCGACATGCGGCAGCCGGAACACGCCCACGGAGCGCTGGTCGTGCCGGGCCGCGTACGCCACCTGCCGCGCCTCGACCAGGGACCGCCGCGCCTCGCGTACCGTGTCCACACCCGAGCCGGCCGCGACGATGAGCTCGCCGCGGGCCCGGCGCAGCGCTGCGGCGAACGCGGTCAGCGCGGTCTCCTCCTCGGTGGACGTTCGCAGCGCGACCAGTACCCCGACCGTCTGGTCGTCGAGCGCGCTCGCCAGTCCCGCCAGATGAGCCTCGCGCAGCGCCTGCCCCACCGCCTCGGCGAGGTCCCGCAACCGGCCCTGGGCCGCCTCCGGAGTGGAGTCGGGGTCGTCCCGGTGCCGCACCACGACCCCGACGAGCCGGCGCCGGTCGAGCGGTACGCCGAGCGCCCGCGCCCGCAGGGCCACCTCGTCGACCGGCTGGGTGTGGTCGAGCAGCGCGTTGAGCAGGGTGCGGTGGATCTGCCGTTCGAGGCCCTCGGCGTCCCGCCGGATCAGCCGGCCCAGGGCCAGGGTCGACGCGGCCCGTTCCAGCAGGATCGACAGCCGGGTCGGTGGCTGGGTGCCGTCGGGCGGGCTCGAACCGTCGGCCGGCCAGCGCAGCAGCAACCGCCCCCAGTCCTGGCCGCGCGCGCCCACGGTGGTGACGAGCCACCCGGTGTCGGGGTCGTACGAGGTCCGCCCGGCCGGGCGGCCGCTCGAGGCGAGGAGCCGGCGCGAGTGCGACTCCCACCCGTCCAGCAGCAGCTCGTCGCGATCGCCGGCAGCGTCGTACGCCAGTACCTGCCGGGACAGGTTCTCCAGCACCACCGGGCACGCGGCCAGCGCGGCGGCCTGCCGGATCACCTCGGCCGGCTCGGCGCCCTCGACCGACAGCTCGGTGAACCGCTGGTGGATCTCCTCGGTGGCGCGCAGCTCGGTCAGCTGCGCGTCGACGATCAGCGCGTGCACGGCCTCGGTGATGCGTACGAACGGCGTCGGCCGGCGCAGTTCGACGAGCGGCAGCTCATGCTTCTCGGCGGCGGCCACCATGACCTTCGGGACGCTGGTGGCATACCGGCGTCCCAGCTCGACCGCCAGCCCCGCGACGCCCACCTCGGCCAGCTCGCTGACGAACGCGCGTAACCCGTCGTCGTCGGCCGGCAGCCCGATGCCGGTGGTCAGGACCAGCTCCCCGCCGCGCAGCAGCGAGGCGATGTCCGGTACCTCCGCGACGTGCACCCAGCGCACCAACCGGTCCAGCGCCTTCTCGCCCGCCACGACCCGCGGCGCGCCGTGCCGCACCGGGTCGAGCGCGAGCACGTCGCGGACGCTGGGGAACACAGTTTCACGCTACTGGTCGATGATGTCCTCGCGGCCCAGCTCCCAGAACGCGACGGCCGCCGCGGCGGCGACGTTGAGCGAGTCCACCCCCCGGCGCATCGGGATCGCGACCCGCGCGTCGCTCGCGGCGAGCGCCGCCGCAGACAGGCCCACACCCTCGGCGCCGAGCATGAGCGCGACCCGTTCGCGCTGCGCGGGCGACAGGCGCTGGATCGGTACGGCGTCCGCGGCTGGGGTCAGGGCGAGCAGCGCGAAGCCGGCATCGCGTACCTCCCGCAAGGCCCCGGGCCACGGGGCGAGCGGCGCGTACGGCACCGCGAACACCTCGCCCATGCTCACCCGGACGCTGCGCCGGTACAGCGGGTCGGCACACGTGGGCGACAGCAGCACGCCGTCGACGCCGAGCGCCGCCGCGCCCCGGAAGATGGCGCCGAGGTTGGTGTGGTTGTTGACCTCTTCGAGGATCGCTACCCTGCGCGCCGCCGCGAGCACGTCGGCCGCGGTCGGCAACGGCCGGCGGTGAAACGACGCCAGGACGCCGCGGTGCACGTGGAAGCCGGTGACCCGGTCCAGCACGTCGGGTGCGGCGGCGTAGACCGGCGCGCCCGTCAGGTCGGCGAGCTGCTCGACCCGCTTGGTGTCCACCAGGAACGACCGGGGCTCGTACCCGGCCCGCAGCGCACGCCGCAGCACCAGTTCGCCCTCGGCGATGAACAGTCCGTGCGGGGGTTCCCAGCGGGTGCGCAGGGCGACATCGGTGAGCGCGCGGTAGTCGGCGATCCGCGGGTCGTCCGGATCGGCGATCAGCTCCACGCCCGCGATTGTGCCGCCCGGGCCTTCGTCTTGCTGGGCTTGGTCGCGCCGGGCAGCAGGCGCGTCGCGGTCCAGGCCAGGCCGAGGCCACCGGCCAGTAGCAATAGAGCCCCGATGGCGGGCAACCGTTCGAAGTACGCCCCACCGATCCCGAGCAGCGGCGCGGCGATCAGCAGCAGAGCGCCGTCGGCCCGGCCGAGGACCCGCGATGCCAGCACGGCGACGCCGTACAGCAGCCACGCGAGCGTGAGCGCCGCCCCGCCGGCGAACTCGAGCTGGCGCGCGTACAGCGACTCGCCGGCGGCCGCGAACAGCAGTCCGCCGGCCGCGAGCCCCGCGAGCAGGCCGGCCAGCGCGAGGTGCCTACCCCGCACCCCGGCCAGCAGCGCGGTCAGCGCCACCATGGCGACCGGTCCGAGCCAGGCCGCGACCGCCGTCGCGATCAGGCTGTCGAGCCGCGGCGGTTCCAGCACACCGGTCACGAACAAGGCCAACGCGTACGCCGGCAGCGCCCACACCGCCATCCGGGTGAACCGGCGCAGGGTACCGGCCCAGGCGGCGTCGGTATCCACGAGGTCGTCGCGCGGTGCGGGTCGGGGCTGGATACGCAGTGCCGGCCGGTCGCTCATGTACTAGATCATGACTGCTCGGGGCGCCGCTCCGATTCCATATCGTCCAGCGTCGACGCCGGTACCTCCGGCGCGGCCGGCAGCCCCGGCGGGCCGCCCGGGATCGGCCCGCCGGAGGCCTGGGCCTTGGCCACCTCCAGTTCCGCCTCGACGGCCCGTACGGCGGCACTGGCCGCGTCCGCCGCCTCCCTCGCCTCGACGTCGACGTCCGTGGTGTCGTCGATCTCGGCGGCGGCCACGTCCTCGCGGCCCGACGGGGCGCCGGCCTGCGAAACCAGCCCGCCGAGGGCGCCGCCGATCCCCTCCAGCGCCTTGGTCAATTCCGCCGGGACGATCCACACCTTGTTCGCCTGCCCGGCCGCGATCTGGGGCAGGGCCTGCAGGTACTGGTACGCCATCACCTTCGCGTCCGGGTTGGCCTGGTGGACCGCGCCGAACACGGTCCGGATCGCCTTGGCCTGTCCCTCGGCCTGCAGGATGCGGGCCTGCCGGTCGCCCTCGGCCCGCAGGACAGCGGCCTGCTTCTCACCTTCGGCGGTCAGGATCTGCGACTGCTTGTGCCCCTCGGCGTTCAGGATCACGGCCCGCCGGTCGCGCTCGGCACGCATCTGCTTCTCTATCGGGTCGCGGATGCTCGGGGGCGGCTCGATCGCCTTGATCTCGACCCGCGTCACCTTGATGCCCCACCGCCCGGTGGTCTCGTCCAGCGCGCGGGACAGATGCGCGTTGATCTCCTCACGGCTGGTCAGCGCCCGCTCGAGGTCGAGCGACCCGATGACGTTGCGCAGCGTGGTGACGGTCAGCTGCTCGATCGCCTGCAGGAAGTCCGCGATCTCGTACGTCGCCCGGACCGGGTCGCCGACCCGGAAGTAGAGCACCGTGTCGATCGACACGACCAGGTTGTCCGACGTGATCACCGGCTGCGGGAGGAAGTTGACCACGCGCTCACGCATGTCCATCTTCTCGCGGACCCGGTCGACGAACGGCACCAGGATGTTCAGGCCCGGTTTCAGAGTGCGCTGGTACTTGCCGAGCCGCTCCACGATGTCCATGCGCTGCTGCGGCACGATCCGCACCGACCGGTACAAGGTAATGACAGCGATCAACGCGATAGCCGCGAGTATCGCTGTGATGACGAATTCCAACTCACTCTCTCCAGACCAGCGCCGTGGCGCCCTTGACCTCGATGACCCGCACCCGTTCGCCGGGTTCGAAGACCTGCTGCGCGTCGTAGGCCCGCGCGGTCCACATCTCGCCGCCGATCTTGATCAGTCCCTGGCCGGCGTCGACCTGTTCGAGCACCACGCCCTCGGAGCCCTCGATCGCCTCGAGTCCCATCGGGGCGTGCTCGGCGCCGCGGTGGAACCGCCGCTGGATCGCCGGCCGTACGGCCACCATGCCCAGCACGGAGACGCCGGCGAAGGCGACCACCTGTACCGCCGCGGGCGCGCCCGCGACCGCCGCCGCGGTCGCCGCGAAGGCGCCGACAGCGAACATCACCAACACGAAGGTGCCGGTCAACAACTCCGCGGCCGCGAGCAACACGCCGGCGGCCAACCACCACAGCCACGCCTCCACGTCCCGATCGTGGCACGCTTCGACACGTGTCCGCACTACCGCTGCTGCCCGACACCGTAAGTCGCATCGATGAAATGGTCGCGCACACCCAGGCGCACGGTCGGGTACCGGCGCTGGTCGCCGGCGTCGTGCGCGACGGAGCGCTGGCGCACGTGAGCGGTACGACGGAACCGGACATCCAGTACCGGATCGGGTCGATCACCAAGACGATGACCGCCGCCCTGGTGCTGATGCTGCGCGACGAGGGCCGGCTCGCGCTGGACGATCCACTCCCCCGGCACCTGCCCGGTACCGCCGTCGGCGACGTGACCCTGCGGCAGCTGCTCGGCCACGTCGCCGGACTCCAGCGGGAGCCGGAGGGCGACTGGTGGGAGCGCTCGGCCGGCCAGGAGCTGGACGCGTTCCTGGTCGACGTCACCGGCGACAAGGTGGCCTACCCGCCGTACCGCGGCTACCACTACTCGAACCTCGGCTACGGGCTGCTCGGCGCCGTGCTGACCCGGGTCACCGGGCAGAGCTGGGCCGATCTGCTCACCGAACGCCTGCTGGCGCCGCTCGGGATGCGTCGGACCACGTACGAGCCCACCGAGCCGTACGCCCGCGGCTACGTCGTCCACCCCTGGCACGGCACGCTGCGGGAGGAACCGCGGCACGACGCCAAGGCGATGGCGCCGGCGGGACAACTCTGGTCCACAGTGGAGGATCTGGCCCGGTGGGCGGCCTTCCTCACCGACCCGGACCCGTCCCTGCTCGCCCCGCGCACGGTCGCCGAGATGTGCGCCCCGGTCGTGCTGAGCGACCTGGAGTCGTGGACCGCCGGCCACGGGCTGGGCGTCGAGCTGTGGCGCCGTGGCGATCGCGTCTACATCGGACACACCGGCTCGATGCCCGGCTACCTCGCCGTGCTCGCGGTGCACCGCGCGTCCCGCACCGGCGTGGTCGCCTTCGCCAACGCGTACACCCTGTACGGCACGACGATCGCGGAGTTCGGCCAGGACCTGCTGACGACCGTGCTGGACCGCGAGCCCGCGCCGGCCGTGCCCTGGCGTCCCGCCGCTTCGCCGCCACCGGCCGAGGTGGCGCCGCTGTGCGGTGACTGGTGGTGGATGGGTCGCCGCTTCGCCGCGAGCTGGGACGGCGAGCTGGTGGTCACGCCACTGACCAGGCCCGGTCCGCCGTGGCGGTTCGTCCCCGAGGGCCGGGACCGCTGGCGCGGCGTCTCGGGCATGAACGACGGGGAGATTCTCCGGGTACGTCGCGACGCCGGCGACGCGATCGTGGCTCTGGACATCGCCACGTTCGTGTTCACCCGGCAGCCGTAATGAAGTCGATCAACCGTTCGACCGCGTTGACGAGCGGCGTCTCCACGTCGTGGTACGTCCGGACGCCGGCGAGCACCCGGCGCCACATGTCGGCCGGGTCGGCCACGCCCAGCGCTTCGCAGACACCCTCCTTCCACGGCCGCCCCGGCGGTACCTCGGGCCACGCGGCGATACCGAGGCGGGCCGGCTTGACCGCCTGCCAGATGTCCACATAGGGGTGTCCGGTGACGAGCACATGTTCTCTGGGTAGGGCCGCGATGATCCGGCTCTCCTTCGAGCCCGGTACGAGGTGGTCGACCAGCACGCCCAGCCGGCGCGTCGGGCCGGGGCCGAACGCGGCCACGGCGGCCGGCAGCGCGTCGATGCCGTCGAGCGGTTCGACGACCACGCCTTCGACCCGCAGGTCGTCGCCCCAGATCCGCTCGACCAGCGTGGCGTCGTGGATGCCCTCCACCCAGATCCGGCTGGCCCGGGCGACCCGCGCCCGCATGCCGTCGACCGCGGTCGAGCCGGACGCGGTCCGTCGCCGCTGGGGCGCGACCGGGATGGCCGGCCGCCGCAGCGTCACGACCTCACCGTCGATCAGGAACGCCGCCGGGAGCAGGGGGAAGTGCCGCCGCCGGTCGTGCCGGTCCGCCAGCACCACGGCACCGGCCTCGAAGCCCACCACCGCACCGCAGAAACCCGACTCGGCGTCCTCCACCACGAGGTCCAGTTCGGCCTCGACCTCGGGCACCGAATAGCGCGCCATTCGAAGCACGCTATGCCGCCGATCCAGCCACGATCGCGCAGGCTCGCCGGAGGGAAGACATCCGCCCTGGTCAGCACGTACCCTTGCGGGCATGTCCCCCGTAGTAGGCGCCGCGACACAGGCAGTACGCCGGTCGACGCGCTTCGTCGCGTGGGTTCGCGCGTGGCGCGCGGGGCTGGTGCCGTACGACCTGGCCGCCGAAGAGATCGAGGCCGACGAGGAGCACGTGGCCGTCGACGCGCCCGGCACCTGGACCGACATCCCGTTGCGCGACGCGCTGTCGGCTCTCTCGAAATTGCACCCCGACGAGATCCGGCTCGTGCTACCGGCACCCGGGGACCCGCGCGGCCTGCCGGGCCCGGGCACCCCGTTCACGGGTGCCGCGCTGATGGCCGGGGAGGGTGTGCTGGCGGGGCCGTACGGGCTCGTGCCGGAGGTCCGGACGCACACGTCGGGCTCGGGCGACGTGTTCATCACGGTGGGCTGGCAGTTCTTCCCGGTACCGGGAGCGGCTGGGGCTCGTACCCACGAAGCCACCCCGGCCGAGGCAGAGAGCGACCTGTCGGCGGCCCTGGCGGACGCGACGGCGGCCTTGGTCCGCCTCGACGTCGCCCAGTGGCGGCCCGAGCTGGCCAGCGCGCTGTCGGCGCTGCGGCGCCGGGACGACGGCGGTGAGCTGCCGCCCGGCTACGACCTGCGGGCGCGCCGGCTGTTCGCCCGGGCGAACCTGCTAGACCGCGTGCTGGCGCTGGCCGAACAGGTGGCGCCCGGTGGCGCGGTCAACCTGCTCGAGGCCCAGCGCCGCGACGAGGCCCTGCGCCCGCTGCTGAGCGCCTGCCGGCGCGCCCTGGTAGCGGCCTGCAACGCCCCGCTGATCTAATTTCCCCCTCACGACGTGTTCGCCCCGCGCCGGCGGGGTGCGGGACAGCAGTAGTTCACGCAGGAGTTCCAGACGTCGAGGCTGCCGAGCCGATGTTGCGGGCCAGTGTCGTTCAGGCGTTCCTGGACGAGGCGGCGGACCATCGCCACGAACCGCGGGTCGGTGCCGGGGGTCGCGGCGCGGGCGTACGCCATACCGAGCCGCTTGGCGGTCGCGGCCGCCTCGGTGTCGAGGTCCCAGACCACTTCGAGGTGGTCCGACACGAACCCGATCGGACTGGCGATGACACCGGTAACACCGGTGTCCGCCAAGGTGTGCAGGTGGTCGTTGACGTCCGGTTCGAGCCACGGGATCCGAGGCGGGCCGGAGCGGCTCTGCCAGACCAGGTCCCACGCCAGGTCCGGCGCGGCCGCCGCGGCGACCAGGCTCGCGGTCTCTCGCAGCTGTGCCTCGTACCGCCCGCCGTCCGGACCAGCGGTCTGCGCCATCGACAGCGGTATCGAGTGGGCGGTGAACACCAACCGGGTGGTCTCGGCCGGCTGGTCCACTGTGGACCTCGCGGCTCGGACGGCGTCGGCGAGCGGCTCGATCAGCCCCGGGTCGTCGTGGTAGTGCCGGATCTTGTCCACCACCGGCGCGTCGGGTCCCAGGGCCGCGCGGGCGGTGGCGATGTCCTCGAGGTACTGCCGGCAGGACGAGTACGAGCCGTACGGGCTCGTCACCAACGCGATCGCCCGGCGTACGCCGTCCGCCCGCATCCGCCGCATCGTGTCCGCGAGCAGCGGGTGCCAGTTCCGGTTGCCCCAGTAGATCGGCAGGACCACGCCGTGCGCGGTGAAGTCGTTGGCGAGCGCGGCGAGCAACTGCCGGCACTGCTCGTTGATCGGCGAGACGCCACCGAAGCTGCGGTAGTGCTCGGCGACCTCGGCCAGCCGTTCGGGAGGTACGCCCCGCCCGCGCGTGACGTTGGCCAGGAACGACGTCACGTCCTCCGGCCGCTCCGGCCCGCCGAACGAGACGAGCAGAAACGCGTCATAGCTGACCATCTTCATGCTCCGACCGCGTGGAATCCTCCGTCGACGTGCACGATCTCACCGGTGGTAGCCGGGAACCAGTCGGACAGTAGCGCGCATACGGCCCGCCCGGCAGGCTCGTGGTTGGTCAGGTCCCAGCCGAGCGGCGCCCGCTGCGTCCACATCTCCTCGAACTGCTCGAAGCCCGGGATCGACTTGGCGGCCATCGTCCGCAGTGGACCGGCGGCGACGAGGTTGACCCGGATGCCCTCCGGGCCGAGGTAGCGGGCCAGGTACCGGCAGGTCGACTCGAGCGTCGCCTTCGACACGCCCATCCAGTCGTACACCGGCCAGGCCTGGCGGGCGTTGTCGAAATCCATCCCTACGACCGCACCGCCGCGGGACAGCAGCGGCTGGCACGCCACGGCCAGGGACTTGAACGAGTACGCCCCGACGTGCAGCGCGGTAGCCACGTCCTCCCACGGGGCGCTGAGGAAACCGCCGCCGAGGCAGCTCTGCGGCGCGAACGCGATCGAGTGCACCACGCCGTCGAGCCCGTCGACCTGCTCACGGACCCGGTCGGCCAGCCCGGCCAGGTGCTCCGGGTTGGTCACGTCGAGCTCGATGACCGGGCCGACCGGCTTCGGCAGCCGCTGCACGATGCGCTCGACGAGCGACAGCCGCCCGTACCCGGTGACGACCACCTCGGCGCCCTCCTCCTGGGCGATCTTCGCGGCCGAGAACGCGATCGACTGGTCCGTGATGATGCCCGCGACGAGTAGCCGCTTACCGGTGAGTAGCCCTGCCATAGTTCCCCTTTCAGTGCCCCATGCCGAGGCCGCCATCCACCGGGATGACCGCACCGGAGATGTACCCGGCGCTGTCGCCGGCAAGCCAGGTCACGGCGGCGGCGACCTCGTCGAGGTTGGCGAACCGGCCGGCCGGTATCGCGGCCAGGATCTCCGCGTGCCGCTTGTCACCCAGCGCCGCCGTCATGTCGGTGGCGACGAAGCCGGGTGCCACCACGTTCGCCGTGATGTTGCGGCCACCGAACTCCCGGGTGATCGACCGGGCGAGGCCGACCAGCCCCGCCTTGCTGGCCGCGTAGTTCGCCTGGCCGGCGCCGCCGTACAGCCCCACGACCGACGAAATGAAGATCATCCGTCCCCACTTGGCGCGCAGCATCTTTCCCGAAGCGCGCTTGGCGCACCGCCAGGCACCGGTCAAATTGGTGTCGATGACGCGGCCGAACTGCTCCTCGGACATGCGCAGCAGCAAGGTGTCGTCGGTGATACCGGCGTTGGCGACGAGCACCTCGACCGCGCCCAGCTCGGCCTCGATCGTGGTGAACGCGGCGTCCACGGCCGCCGGATCGGTGATGTCACACGTGACGCCGAACAGGTCGGGCGGTGCGCCGGTGCCCCGATGGGTCACCGCCACCCGGTCACCCTGCTTGGCGAATGCTTCCGCGATGGCGCGGCCGATCCCCCGGTTTCCGCCGGTCACCAGTACGGTGCGGGCCATCCTCGCGGTCTCCTCTGTTTAGGCGAATACGCTGCGCAAGGAGACTAACGTCTCGACCTTTCCGGGGTACGATGACGCTCGGTATCTGGGTCCCGGGCGGAAGGCATAGCCCGGACAGGTCTGTGGCGCCGGACTCGGGAGGTGATCGCTGTGCGAGATAGCGATCCTCCTAGTCGTGGCCTTCCTTCTGCCTAGCGTCCTGCCTCTTCTGCTGGCACTGCTCAGCTGAACAACACCGCGCCTGTTGCCGCGCGCTCCTACCACAGACCCGTCATGCCTCGGGAGCCGTCGATGAGCCGCTTCGCCGCCCCCCTCGGTTTCACCCTCGCCGCCGTCTGGGTGGTCGTTGTCTTCCTTCTCGTAAGCAGTACGCACTGACGCCTTCCAATGGCATCCTCGTCTTACGCGAGCCGTGGGGAGGGCGCGTGAGGCAAGGGGTCGACCTGCCGGGCTACGAGGTCCTCGGCGTGCTGGGCGTCGGCGGACAGGCCGCGGTCTACCGCGCCCGCCAGCAGAGCATGGCTGGCCGCGAGGTAGCGGTGAAGGTCTACGACCGCGCGCTGCTCGGCGAGCGGGACCGCCGCCGGTTCAGCCGCGAGGTGCGCGCCTCCGCCTCGCTGTCCGGACACCGGCACGTGATCCAGGTGTACGACTCCGGCCTGCTGCCCAGCGGCCAGCCGTACCTGGCGATGGAGCTGTGCACCGGTGGTTCCCTGTCGACCCGGCTGCGCGAGCGCGGCCCGATCCCGGACAGCGAGGTGGCCGCGATCGGCGCGAAGATCGCGAGCGCGCTCGCCACCGCACACCGGGCCGGCGTGCTGCACCGCGACGTCAAGCCGGGCAACATCCTGTCGACCCGGGACGGCGAGCCGGTGCTGACCGACTTCGGGATCGCCGTTGTGGTCACCCCGGGCGCGGAACAGTCGGCGACATTGGGCCTGCTGACGCCGGCGTACGCCGCGCCCGAGCTGTTCCACGGCAGCGAGCCCACGGACGCCAGCGACATCTACTCCCTCGGCGCCACCCTGTACGCGTTGCTGATCGGCCGTCCGGTGCGCTGGCCGCCCGACCGCGAGCCGAGCCTGGCCGAGCTGTTCAACATCCACAACGACCCGCTGCCGGACCTGCCCGGCGTGGCCCCGTCGCTGATCGGCGTGCTGCGCCGGTGCATGGCGTTCAACCCCGCCAAGCGGTACACCTCAGCCGGGGAGCTGTCGTGGGCCTTGAACGAGGTCTCGACCGCCCTGCGAACCGGGTCGAGCCGTCGCGTCAAACCCCCGGACACGCCGCCGGACGGGGTACCGCCCCGCCGCGGGCATCAGCCGATCCCGGAGCAGGCCGGGCCGACCCGGGTAGAACCGGTGGCGGACAACACCGCCCAGCTCGTCAACCGCAACGGCTGGCGGGAGCGGATCGACGCCCGCCGACCGGTCGGGGTCACCCCGACCACGCGCGAGCTGACCGGCGATGTGGTGGTCGCGCTGTCGCTGGTCATCGGGCTCGGCGTGTGGGGCTTCGGTACGCGTGGCCCGGCCGCCGGCTTCGGGCTGATCGCGGCCGCGCTGACGATGCTGGCACTGGCCGCGTCCGGCCGGCTCTACGCGGCGATCGCGGCCTACGCCGGTACCCTCGCCGTGGCGTTCTGGGCCGCCAGCGGGCGCTCGGGTGCGCAACCCATCGCGTGGCTGATCACCGCGATCGCGATCGCGTTCGCCGCCGTCGTGGTGTACGACGTCCGCGCCCTGCGCCGCAACAGCAAACGGGCGCTGGCGCAACCGTTGTGGCACGGGCGGCCCAGCGACCGGCCGCTGCTCGGCGCCCTGGCGCACATCCCGTCGGCGCGGTTCTTCCGGCTGCCCTACCCGGCCGTCCAGTTCGCGGTCGTGGCCGGCGACCGGATCGCGTTGCTGCGCTGGGCCGCCTGGCCGTCCCGGCGGTACACCGTGCACGGCGACCGGGTGCACGTCGGCGAGCACGCGTTCGAGCCGGGCAACCGGGAGCTAGCCGGGCTCGCCGAGGAGCTGCGCCGGCAGCGGGAGCTGCTCGGCACGGCCACCGTGCGGGCGTTCCTCGTGGTCCGCTCCACTGAGGACCATGGCGACGCCGGACAACCGCCCAACATCGACGCTCCGGTCGACGCCGATGTGGCCGTGCTACCCGAAGAGCTGGCCGAGCCGGTGATCGGCGAGTTCCTGGCCGAGCGGCCGTACGACCTCGTCGCCCCGCTGATCGATCACCTGACGATGGTGGTGGCTAAGGCAAGCGGGACGTCCACAAGAGACTGAGCCCGGCCGCGGCGAGCGCGAACAGCAGGCCGACGCCGGTGTACCACTGCGTCACCTCGCGCGGCGCCGTCTTGTGCCCGATCGAGCTGCCCATGTCCTCGTACACCCGCTTGAGCTCGGCGGCCGACGCGGCCTCGTAGAAGAAGCCGCTGGTCGTCTCCGCGAGCTGGGCCAGGGACAGCCGGTCGACCGGTACCCGTTGCAGCTGCCCGCCGATCTCGACCACGCCCTCGTCGGTGCCGAACGCGATCGTCGAGACGGGCACGTTCGCCTCCGACGCGGCCGACGCGGCCTCCTCGACCGACCTGCCGAAGGTGCGGTAGCCGTCGGACAGCAGCAGGATCCGCGCCGGCGGCGGCCCGGTGACGCCGTCCGCGGGGACCGTGCGGATCGCGTCCAGCGCGGTGAACACCGCCTCGCCGGTGGCGGTCGCCTCGGCCAGTTGCAGGCTGTCGATGGCCTGCCGGACCGCGTCGCGGTCCTTCGACGGGGACACGACGACGTTCGCCGACTTGGCGAACGACACCAGACCGAGGTTGTACGACTCCGGTAGCTGCGTAACGAACTGCTTCGCCGCTTCCTGCGCCGCGGACAGCCGGTTCGGCGCGACGTCGGTGGCCTGCATCGACAGCGACACGTCGATCGCGAGGATGATGGTCGCGCGCTCGAGCGGTACCTTCGTGTCGACCGCGGGCCTGGCCATCGCCGTGGCCAGCGCCAACATGGCGAGCAGCAACGCGCCCGCGGACAGATGCCGCCGCCAGCCGAGCCCCTTGGGCGCGATCACGCGCAGCATGTCGACGTTGGTGAAGCGCATCGCGTACTGCCGCCGGTGCCACTGCCGCCAGACGTAGACCGCGGCCACGGCGAGCACCGGTATCGCCGCCAGCAGCCACCACGGTTGCAGGAACCTGATCATCTTGTTGTCCCCCGGGTCCGGGCGTGCCGTTGCGCCGCCACAAAACGCACGATGTCGAGCAGCCAGTCGGTGTCGGTACGCAACCGTAGGTGGGCCGCCCCCGCCCCGCGCAGCGCGTCGGCGATCGCGGTCCGTTGGGCGGTGGCCGCGGCGGCGTACCGGGCCCGCAGCTTCGGGTCCGCCGTCTGCACCTCGTGCGTCGCGCCGGTCTCCGGGTCGACGAGCGTGAGCACGCCCACGTTCGGCAGCGCCAGCTCCACCGGATCCACGATCTCGATCGCGAGCACGTCGTGCCGTACGGCGAGCTTGCGTACCGGCCGCGCCCAACTAGCCGGCGGCGCGAGGAAGTCCGAGATGATCGTGGCGAGCCCGCGCCGCCGGGGCGGCCGGTTGAGCTTGTCCACCAACGCACCCAGGTCGGCCCGGCCGGGCCGGGTCGGGGTCTTCGCGATCGCGAGCAGCAGCCCTTGGGCGTCCTTGCGGCCGGGCCGAGCGGGCAACCTGGTCAGGTGTCCTTGGCCGGTACCGACGATGGCGCCGACCCGGTTGCCCCCGCGCACGGTCAGGTGCGCCACCGCCGCGGCGCCGGCGATCGCCAGATCCCGCTTGAGGTACCGGGCGGTACCGAACTCCAGGCTCGCCGACAGGTCGACGGCCAGCCACGTCTCCAGCTCCCGGTCGGCCACCGTCCGCCGAACGTGCGCCACGGTCGTCCGCGCGGTCACCGGCCAGTCCATGCGCCGCACGTCGTCGCCCGGCCGGTACTCCCGCGACTCCCCCGGCTCGCTGCCCGGTCCCGGCAACAGACCGAGGTAGTCCCCCTGCAGCAACCCGTCCAACTTCCTGGTGATCAGCAGTTGCAGCCGCCCGAGCACCAGTTCGGCTCGGGCTGTGTCAAGTGCGACTGGACCTGGGTTCATGCCGGGCGGGACAAGCCGGGCCAGGCCGCACCCGGTGGGGCGGCCGGCGACTGCGGAGCCGCGTTCTGCCTCGGTGCGACCGTGGGCAGCGGCACGGTCGACAGCACGCGGCCGATGATGTGGTCGGCCGGTACGTCGTCGGCGAGCGCGTCGTACGACAACACGAGTCGGTGGCGCAGGATGTCCGGCGCGATGTCCTGCACGTCCTGCGGCAGCGCGTAGTCCCGGCCGCGCAGCAGCGACAGTGCCCGGGCCGCCCGGACCAGGCCCAGCGATGCCCGCGGGCTCGCGCCGTACTGGATCAGCTGCGCGACATCGGTCATCCCGTGGTCGCCGGGCGTCCGGGTCGCCAGCACCAGCCGGACCGCGTAGTCGACGAGCGCGTTGTGCACGAACACCTGGTCCGCCTTGTGCTGCAGCGCGACGAGGTCGGCGGGGGTGAAGACGGCCGCGGGCTCCGGCGGGTTGACGCCCATCCGGTAGACGATCTCGCGTTCCTCGACATCTGTCGGGTACCCGACAGTGATCTTCATGAGGAACCTGTCCCGCTGGGCCTCTGGCAGGGGGTAGACACCCTCCTGCTCGATCGGGTTCTGGGTGGCCATGACCAGGAACGGGTGCGGTACCGGGAACGTCTCCCCACCGATCGACACCTGCTGCTCGGCCATCACCTCGAGCAGCGCGGACTGGACCTTGGCGGGCGCCCGGTTGATCTCGTCGGCAAGCAGGAAGTTGACGAACACCGGACCCAGCTCTACGTCGAACTTCTCGCTCGACTGGCGGTAGATCCGGGTGCCGACGATGTCGGCCGGCACCAGGTCCGGGGTGAACTGCACCCGGGCGAACGTGCCGCCGACCACCGTGGCGAGCGTCTCCACGGCGAGGGTCTTGGCCACGCCCGGTACGCCCTCCAGCAGGCAGTGGCCCCGGGCGAGCAGCGCCACGAACATCCGCTCGATGAGCCGGTCCTGGCCGACGATCACGCGCTTGACCTCGAACAACGCACGCTCGAGCAGGCTCGCGTCCTGCGCCGGCGTGGTCGCCGGACCGTCGGGTGCCTGGTCCGCGGGCGTCTGAGTCGGCTGGGCCACCGTTCCTCCACAGCGGGTATTCGGGTAACGCGACTTTTCGGGTACGACACCTAGCCTCGCATGTCATCGCGAGGTGCGACGATCAGCTTGCCGGAATCGACCGAATGGGCACACCGCTGGGGTAGACACCAGGGGCCTGGGCGTGTGTACGATCGATCCGTCGCCGGGCGGCTTCCCCCGTGGCCGCCCGGCGCTTTTGTCTGTCTAGGGTCAACTCTGTGGATGGCCCGCTGATCTGCTCGCGCAAAGGGTGTCGCAAACCCGCCCGATGGGCGCTGAGGTGGAACAACCCCAAGCTGCACGCCCCCGACCGGCGCAAGGTCTGGCTCGCCTGCGACGACCACCGGGAAGATCTCGCGAACTTCCTCTCCGCCCGCGGCTTCCTGCGCGAGGTGGACCCGGTTGAGTGATCGCATACTGTGGAGTTTGTGACGACGCCGAGTGCCCTGGAGCCGTGGCCGGACACCGTGCAATGGCGGTCGGTCTCCCGCCGGCTCATCTGGGTCGAGGAACTGCAGCTGCTGACCGGGGTGGCGATGTCGCTGGTCGGCTGTTTGATCGCATGGTTGATCTTCCAGGACAGCTGGGTGCCGGGGACGATCGCCGCGGTCGTGCTGGCCTACGCCGTCATCCGCGCCGTCGTCATCGTGCGCTACGTGCGCTCCTGGGGGTACGCCGAACGCGAGCGTGACCTGCTCGTACGGCACGGCCGGCTGATCCGCCGGCTGTCGATCGTGCCGTACGCCCGGATGCAGTTCGTCGACGTCACCGCCGGTCCGCTGGAGCGGGCGTTCAACCTCGCCACCGTCCAGCTGCACACGGCCGCGGCGGCGAGCGACGCCCGGGTACCGGGTCTCGAACCCGGGGAAGCGGCCCGCTTACGGGACCGGCTGGCTTCGCTCGGCGAGGACCGCGCGGAGGGGCTGTGACGGAGACGGCTGTCGTAGCCGAGCCGCGGCGCAGGTTGCATCCGCTGAGCCCGGTACTGCGCAGCGCCAAGCTGCTCGCCCTCATGATCGCGGCGATCTCCTGGCAGGGGTACTCCCAGCTCGGTACCGTCGGCTGGCTCGGCCTCGTCGTCGTGCTGCTGCTCGGGGCGCTCGCGCTGTCGGTGGTGAGCTGGTGGTTCACCGGCTATCACGTGGTCGGCCGGGAGCTGCGGGTGTACGAGGGCCTGCTCTGGCGGCGCACTCGGACCATCCCGCTGGAGCGGCTGCAGGCGATCGACGTGGTACGCCCGCCGCTGGCCAAGCTCGCGGGGCTCGCCGAGCTGAGCCTGCAGGTGGTGGGCGCCGGCCGGGCCGAGGCACCGCTGGCGTACCTGCCCATGACCGACGCCGTGGCGCTGCGCGACCGGCTGCTCCGGCTGTCGAACCGCACCCCCGAAGACGCACCGGCCGCCCCCGCCGAACCCGCCCCACGGCTCATGCACGCGGTCGCCAACCCCGACGTGGTGGTCAGCCAGCTCTTGACGCCACAGGTCTGGTTCCTTCCGTTCGGCCTGGTGTTCGTGGCGCTGCAGTTCCTCAACGACCGTCCAGGGTGGACGTTCGTCGGTGTCGCCAGCGTGATCACCGCGTTCATCGGGGTGCTGCAGCACCCGGTACGCCGGATCCTGCAGGACTGGAACTTCCAGGTCGCGATGGCGTCGAACGGCCTGCGGCTGCGCGGCGGCCTGCTGGAGACGCGCATCCAGTCGGTGGCGCCGCACCGGGTGCAGGCGATCGGCGTCACCTGGCCGTTGCTCTGGCGCCCGAAGCGATGGCTGCGGAGCCGGATCGACATCGCCGGGTACGGCCCGCAGCAGGAGGGCCAGACCGCCGCGGTGAGCCGGCTGCTACCGGTCGGCGACTTCGAGACCGCCCGTCGGTTGATCGGCGAGGTGCTGCCCGGGGTGGACGTGGGCGCGCTGCCGTTCGTCCCGGCTCCGCCGCGCGCCCGTTGGGTCGCGCCGATCGGCCAGCCCGTGCTCGGCGCCGCCCTCACCGAGCACGTCTTCGCCACGACCTCCGGTCGGCTGACCCGGCAACTGGTCGTCGTGCCGTATGCCCGCATCCAGAGCGTCCGGGTCGTCCAGGGTCCGCTGCAGCGCCGGCTGGGGCTGGCGACGGTATACGTCGACACCGCCGGTGCGCTGCACGGCGTTGCGGAGCACCGGGACGTCGCCGAGGCGTGGGTGCTCGCCGCGGAGCTCGCCGAGCGGGGCCGGGCCGCGCGCACCGTCCGTCCCTAGTGGACGGTCAGCTCACGGCGGCGAGCGTCTGCTCGAGCTGGCGCAGGTGTGCCACGTCGTGGCCGGCCATGGTCTCGGTCAGGACCCGGAAGCTCATCGGTCCGCGTTCCTCGTGGACGCCCACCCGATCCCACGACGGTTCCGGCGTCTGCCGGATGAGCGCCAGGTTGGCGGTACGCAGGGCCGTGAACGCGTCCAGCAGGTCGCCGAACGGCGGCTTCGCCAGCGTGGCCCAGGCATCCTGGTCGTAGCCGGCCAGCCGCGGCTCGTCCTGGGCCAGGATCGCGCGGGCGCGGAACGAGTAGGCGATCTCCGAGTCCCACAGGTGGCCCAGCACCCCGGCGGCCGACCACTCCCCCGGCTCCGGAGGCCGGGTCAGCGTCGCGTCGGGCAGTCCACCGGCCAACTCCCGTACCCTCGACGCGGTTGCCTCGAGCACGGCCAGCGGGTCCTGCCCACCGAGCAGCGCCAGCAGTTCGGCCTGGTATCCCTGCGGGTCCCCGACCGGGTCGGCGACGACGATCCGCTCTTCCATCACACCTCCATCAACCACGGATGGCCCGGGTGGACCATCTCGAGTGCGTCGGCCAGCCAGCGCCGCCGCGCGGCGTCCAACAACGGGAGGACGCCGGCCAGGTCCGCCCGGTCCTTGGCCCGGTCGCCCTTGGCCTTGAACAACAGAACCAGCTCCGGTACGAGATAAGGGATGCCGGCCGCGTCCCGCGAGATGATTTTCGGGTACGGCAGCCGGATGCGCTCGTCCCGCCGGCAGATCCAGGTGTCACCGTCGTGTGGTTCGCGGAACACGTCGAACCGCCACTTGCCGGTCGCCGTCTCCCAGGCCCAGGTCTGGTGACCCGCCTGTGTCTCGGCGTCGAACGGCACCATCACCCCGCCGCCCGGTACGAAGAACTCGCAATCGGGGAAGCGCTCGGCGACCTCGGTGAAGCGGTCGGCCGGTACCGCGATCTCCAAGTCCTCGTGGTCGCGTGTCTGACAGCCACGGAACAGGTCGAGCGCCCAGCCGGCGGCGACGTACCACGGTACGGTCAGGCCGGCCATCCGCTGCGCCAGCGCGGTTGGATGCCAGGCGTCCCACGCGTCGAGGTTCACCTCCACGCGGTGACGGTAGCGTCGCGACCGTGATCCGACCATGACGTTTCCCTGATACGGGCGCCGACCCTTGCGGGCATGGACGGGCTGGTGCGCCGGATCCGCGAGTCGGTGATCGGCGACGACGTGGCGCTGCCCGGCCCCTTCGGGCCGCGGCGGCTGACCTACGCCGACCACACCGCCTCCGGCCGGTCGCTGTCGTTCATCGAGGACCAGCTCCGCGACGAGGTACTGCCGTGGCACGCCAACACGCACAGCGAGTCCTCGGCCACCGGACGCCGAACCACCGCGCTGCGCGAGGAGGCCCGCCGGATCGTCCGCGACGCGGTCGATGCCGACGACGACCACGCGGTCATCTTCACGGGTTCGGGTACGACCGGCGCCATCGACAAGTTCCTGCGCATCATGGGCCTGGCCGTACCGTCCGGTGTGGACGGTCGGCGGCCGGTGGTGTTCGTCGGGCCGTACGAGCACCACTCCAACGAGCTGCTGTGGCGCGAGTCGGCCGCCGAGGTCGTACGGATCGACGCGCTCGACACGGGCCACATCGACCCGGAGCACCTCGCGCGGAAGCTGGCCCGGTACGCCGACCGGCCGCTGCGCATCGGCTCGTTCTCCGCCGCCTCCAACGTCACCGGTCTGATCAGCGACACCGCGGGCATCTCGGCGCTGCTGCACGCCCACGGCGCTCTCGCCTGCTGGGACTATGCCGCCGCCGGCCCGCACCTGCCGATCACCATGCGGGACAAGGACGCCGTGTTCCTGTCGCCGCACAAGTTTCCCGGCGGACCCGGTACCCCGGGCGTCCTCGCGGTCCGCCGGGACCTGCTGCGCAACCGCGTGCCGACGGTGCCCGGCGGCGGGACGATCAGCTACGTCCACCCCGGTGCGCGGTACTACGTCGACGACCCGGCACACCGCGAGGAGGGCGGCACGCCCGCCATCGTGGAGTCGATCCGGGCCGGGCTGGTGTTCGGGCTGGCGCAGGCCGTCGGGCCCGACGTCGTCCGCGCGCGAGAGGCCGAGATGGTGAGGCGGGCCATCGCGTCGTGGCGCACGAACCCGGCCATCGAGATCCTCGGCGACCCGGACGCGGACCGCCTGCCTATCGTGTCGTTCGTCGCGCGTACCGCGAACGGCGGGCGGCTGCACCACAACTTCGTGGTGGCCGTGCTCGACGACCTGTTCGGCATCCAGAGCCGGGGCGGCTGTTCGTGCGCCGGGCCGTACGGCCACCGCCTGCTCGGCATCGACACCGACCGGGCCGAGGACTTCGCCGCCGCCGCGGTGGCCGGCTGGTTCGGCATCAAGCCCGGCTGGACCCGGGTCAGCTTCAGCTACTACGTCTCCGATGTGGTAGTCGACTACATCGTCGCGGCCGTACACCTGACCGCCAGCCATGCCGCCACGCTGCTGCCGCAGTACACCTTCGACCCGGCGTCCGGTCTCTGGCGGCACCGGGCCGCGCCCCCGGACGTCGCCAGCCTGCTCCGGCCGGTGACCCGTGGACCGGACCGGCTGCCCGAGAGCGCGCTGGCCGACCACCTGGCCGAGGCGTCGCGGATCCTTTCGTCCCCCGCCGCGCGCGATGGCGTTGCCACCCGCCTGTCCGAGCACCTGGAACGGCTGCGTTGGTTCGATCTCGCTACAACTG
>Ga0075419_10000485_pt1 | contig 24959 bp, 18 predicted proteins | sample SoiMetdeltSBSDD3_FD_76900 | JGI IMG/M metagenome (GOLD analysis project Ga0075419, IMG submission 76900) | Bulk soil microbial communities from a Populus tree surrounding site in Tennessee, USA - Soil MetaG P. deltoides SBSDD3 | ecosystem: Environmental > Terrestrial > Soil > Tree plantation... | reverse complement strand
CTGCTGTTCATCAAGCGGACGAACTCGCCGTCACCGACCGCGACGGGAAAGCCCAATGTGCTGATTGCCGTCGACACGGCCAATCGCATGCAGCGCGATCTCAACGGCGACTACCGAGATGACAACGTCTACAGGTATGCCGATCCCATTCTTGCCTGGGAAACCGCACTGGGGATCAGTCCCGGCGTAAACGTGGATACGAGGTATCGGCGCAAGTACGTCGGCCTCATCAACACCGACACCTCCGCGACCGGCGACCGGTTTTCAGCCGATCACATCGAGATCGTCGGCGACCGCCAAGGATCTCTGTATAGCTTGTTCGATTACCACACCCGCATCTCGATTGCCCGTCAGGGTCTGATCGAAGCCATCAATAGGAACTCGAGCGTCGTGCGGTTCGGGTTCCTGAAGATGAGACAGAGCTCGCCAGCGTATGTCACGCCGGCATCGGCGGAGGCGTGGAAGTGGAACATCAACGAAGGCTCGGTCACTGTCACTAATGTCAGCAGCCCGCAACAGACGGTGGTGGGCGACTGGGGCAGCATCAGCAAGTGGAAGATCACGCGGCCGGTCGTCGGTGCCAATAACGGCGCGATTGCGGGCCCGGTCGTGCCGCTCGTGAAGGGAGACGCGAACGCCGACTCCACGGTCGTGGCGAGCTCGATTCTGGGCATCCTCAACCAGGCGACGGGTGCCAGCGCCACCGCGCTAACGCCAGCCGGACGCGATCAGTTCAACGTCGTCGACGCGCCGATCGACACGATGCTCGACGATCTGAGGACGGAGGCGGCGCGGCTGATCGGCCTCGACACGGAATGCCGCAATACGGTGGCGGTTCTCGTCGTTGGCGGCGGGCAGGGCAATACGTCTGCGGGTAATCCGCTGACCAAGGCCGCCACGTTCCTCAACGTCTCCGGACACCGGGTACCGATTCACGTCGTCGCGCTGGCGCCGATCACCGCCGCCGATCGGACCCTGCTTCAGACCATCGCGAGCACGACAGGCGGCCAGTACACGGAGATCACGCTGTCGGCGGTCGAAACGTCGACGATGATCGGCCCCGGCAAGTTCGTGCCCGATTTCGTGCGGGCCGTCAACTTCGCCGTCTCGCAGGCGTTCGTCGACCAGGCCACGTTCGACTTGCCGCCAAACGTCTCGCATCCGTACGGCTTCGAGGCGAACCACCAGGTGACCAGCCCGATCGTCGGCACGGTGAACCTCGAAGCGGCCAAGGACATCAACGGCAGTCTGTTGCCGAACACGGTGATCACGCAACCGGTGACCGGTACGGAGATCCCGCAGCGTTCCAACGTGATGCTCACGACCGGTTTCACGCTGCCTGGATTCACGGCGAGGCTGCAGGCGTTCCGCACTTACAAGCCGGTCGCGGACAGCAGCAAGTCCGTCGGCTATAAGTTCGTGTCCGACGGCACCAAACTGTGGGTGGCCTCGGCGCCAGCTGCCGTGTCGCGAAACATCTACACCGCGCTGCCCGACGGAACGGTGGTCCCCTTCACGTCGGCCAATGCCGTGATGCTGTCGCCGTACCTGAAGCTGAGCGCGGCGAACGCGGCGACACTGATCGACTACATCCGCTCGCAACCGCTCGGGGCGATCGTCGACTCGACGCCGGCGATAATGGATTCACCATCGCTCGATCCACCGCCCGACTCCGACTATCCAAGCTTTGCCGCCGCTAACAGAGATCGGCGCAGCATCATCTGGGTCGGCGCCAACGACGGCATGCTGCACGGCATCGATGCGCGGCTCGGCGTGGAAGTGTGGGCGTTCATTCCGTTCAACCTGCTGCCAAAGCTGAACACGTTGCGCAGTGGGCAGCCTGTCGGAGATTTCCGCTACTTCGTCGACGGCTCGCCGAAGGTGGCCGACGTCAAGGTGGGAGGCAACTGGCACACGTACCTGGTGATGGGCGAGGGGCCTGGCGGGACCTTCTATCAGACGTTCGATGTCACGCTCGAAAACATGGCGTCGACCGTGGGTCCCAACAGCGATTCGATTAACGACGTGTTGTCGTACTTTTCGTCGGCGGCGAGCGTGCCGCTGAAGTGGACGTTTCCCCTGTATTCACACTTCAACGTCAACGCAGTAGGCTACCCCTGGGGCGAGCTTGCCAACACCGCGACGAGTGTCGAGAAGACCGTTGGCGAAACCTGGTCCGATCCGGCGGTCGGTCAGATCGGGACAGCGTCGTCGCCCTACGTTGTGCTGACCGGTTCAGGGTTCTTGAAGTACAGCGTCCAGAACAGCCGTGGCGTCAGCAGCGCCGGGGCCACGTTTTACCTGCTCGACATCGGAACGGGTCAGGTCTATGACAGCAGGACCGTTCCGAACGACGGCAAAGGCGAGACGCTCGATAACTGCGTGCTGGACTTGCTGAAAGGCTGCACGGAGCTCAAGAACGCCATTCAAGCCGACCCGGTCGCTACTGGCCCGGCCGATTCACGCTTCATCACGAAAACCTACATCGGCGATCTCGATGGAAAGGTGTGGCGCTTCGATCTCGATTTGAAATCCGGCCAGCCGGTGATTCAGCAGATGCTGAACCTCTATACCATCAGCACCGGCAGCGGATCAAAGGCGTCCGATCATCCGATCTTCTCGTCGATGGCCACTGTTAGCATCGGGTCGACACAACAGTATCTCTTCGTCGGCACCGGAAGCGACTTGCTCCCGAGCAACAAGATCAACGTTCAGTACGGCATGTTCGTGATCCTCGACCAGGGATCGAGCGGAACGCAAACAGCACTGATCAAACTCGAGGCTGTCGACGGCGCGAACGGCGAAGAGAAGGTGACGTCGTTCCCCGCCGTGGCGGGCGATATCGTGTTCTTCGCGACCACGACGTATAAGACCGTCGGGTGCGCGAAGCCTGATGCGAACCTGTACGGGTTTACGTTCATCGGCGGGCCGGCGTACGACACGAATAACGACGGCAAGATGAACAACTCAGACACCACCAAACTCCAGAAGACGGTGGGGGCACGTGCGACGTCGCCGTTCATCGTCGACCAGCACCTGGTGTTCGGCACCGGAAACTCGGTCGAGACCTTCGGTGACCCGCAGGACTTCAACAACGGCGTCGGTCAGGCGGGCGTCCGTATTCTGTCCTGGCGCGAAGTGCGGTAGGCGCGATGGCCCGTCGAGAGACCGATGTCGTCAGCTGCACGAAGTGCGGCTCGCGCGTCCCCGATCAGCGGTCGCGATGCGGCCGATGCGGCTCGACGGCGACGCTCGTCGAGCGCGCGCCAGCGTCAAGCAGCGGCGTCTCTTCACGCCTGATCGCGATCGGCGTTGGCGCCCTGGTGATCGTCGCTGCGGCCGCGTGGACGCTCTCGCTGCGCGCTGGCGTGGCCGTTGCCTCGAGTCAGCCCGGCGCGTCGGTGGCATCCCCTTCGGTCACATCGGCGGCGAACGCGTCGGCCGGCGGTGAACCTAAGACATCGAGCCCAGACCTGCCTGCTGAAGCGACCGGCGGCGATTACGTCCGAAGTGGAGTTGCCGCCTACAACAGCGGCGACCTTGCGACGGCCGCGGCGAAGCTCACCGAGGCCGTACGAAACGATCCCGACGACGCGGTTGCGCTCGATCATCTCGGTCAGGTGCTCGTCCGCAGCGGCAAGGCCAGAGAGGCGATTCAGTACTTCGATCGGGCCATTGCCCTCAATCAGAGCGAGTGGAAATACCGGTTCAACCGTGCACGGGCATTCTCAGAATTGCAGGACTGGTCCTTGGCGGTCGCCGGGTACCAGGACGCGGTTCGTCTGTTCCCCTCCGACTACGTGACGCACTTCAACCTCGCGAAGGCCCGAGAAGCGGGCGGAGACCTGACGGGTGCCATCGAGTCGTATGGCAAGGCCGTGGAGCTGGCGCCTGGCCAGGCGGACTTCCACCTGTGGTACGGCCGTGCGCTCGACCGGGCTGGCCGGTCGAAGGATGCGGTGGCGGCGTACAAGCAGTTCCTCGAACTGGAGCCGGGTGCGCCTCAAGCCGAAAAGGTGAAAGCACGGCTCGCCGAACTGGGTGATCCGGCCGGGGAACGTCCGCGCTTGCCCTGAGCGAAGTCGAAGGGGACGTCTTGACCGGTCTGACGGCGAGTCCGAGAATCTGATCATGGACCTACGGGTGGTGTTCGCGCGCGCGGGATGGGCGGCGACGTGTGCCGCTGCCGTCGTGGTGCTGTCGGCTCCTCCGGTGACCGCGCAATCGCTCGGGACAGTCGCCAAGGAGAGCGAGGCCAAGCGGAAGGCCACGAAGTCATCCGGTAAGGTCTATACGAACGACAGCCTCAAGTCGGCCCCGGCGCCGTCGCAGCCGGCCGCTGCCTCGACGCCGGCGCCGGCGACGGAACAAACGCCGGCGGACGACACGAAGCCTCAGTCGGATCCCGCGAAGGGTGAGGCGGCCTGGCGCGAGCGGATCAAGGCGGAGCGCGACGGCCTGGCGCGGTCGGAAGCGTTCGCCTCTGCGCTGCAAAGCCAGATCAACGGGCTCTACGCGGAGTTCACCGCCTGCCAGGCGCCGACGCAGTGCAAGGACGTCTCGGAGAAGCGGCAGAAGAGCCTCGGTGAGCTCGATCGCGTCAAGAAGGAAATCGCGGCCCACACGAAAGCGATCACGGACATCCAGGAGGAGGCCCGCCGAGCGGGTGTGCCGGCTGGATGGGTCAGATAACGCATCTTTGATTAGTGATCTTTGATTCGTGATTCGTTGTTGATTGTTGATTTGCGATTGGTGATCTATTGGTGATTGGCACGCAACCGAAATCACCGATAAATCGGTCGATCACCGATCAACAATCAGCAACGCATCACTAATCGCCAATCACTAATCACCAATGCCGTCTCCGTCCTTCCCGGTCCTGATCGTCGAAGACAAAGACTCGTTGCGCACCATGCTGCGGCATGCGCTCGAAGGGCACGGCCACGCCGTGCTCGAGGCGCGTGACGAGACGGAGGCCAAGGAGCAGCTGCGTCAGACGCGGCCCGTGGTCGTCATCACCGACCTCAAGCTGCCGGTGGGCGACGGCTTCGGGGTCCTGCGTGCTGCGAAAGAGCTGGACCCCACTCTTCAGGTCGTCGTCATGACCGCCTACGGCAGCATTCAGGATGCGGTCACGGCGATGAAAGAGGGTGCCGTCGACTTCCTTGCCAAGCCGATCGATCCCGACCACCTGCTGCTGATGGTGGGCCGGGCGATCGCGCAACGGCGCATGCTGACCGAATACTTCATCCTGAAGGAAGAGCTCGCCGAACGCCGCGGCGCGCCGCGGATCATCGGCGAGGACGGCAAGCTGCGCCAGGTCTCGCAACAGCTCCATCGTGCCGCGGCAACCGATGCGACCGTCCTGCTCGAGGGCGAGAGCGGAACGGGGAAGGAATTGTTCGCGCGCGCGCTGCACGCGCTCAGCCCGCGCGCTGATGGTCCGTTCGTCGCGATCAACTGTGCGGCGATTCCAGAGACGCTGCTCGAGAGCGAGCTGTTCGGCTACGAGAAAGGCGCATTCACCGGCGCCGTCCAGCGCAAGCCGGGGAGGTTCGAGATCGCGCATCGCGGGACGCTGTTCCTCGACGAGATCGGCGATCTGCCGCTGCCGCTCCAGGCCAAGATCCTTCGCGCGCTGGAAGAGAAGCAGTTCGAGCGGGTCGGCGGGACGGCGTCTCTGCATGTCGACGTCCGGGTGGTGGCGGCGACCAATCGCAATCTCAAACAGCGCGTGAGCGAGCGGCAGTTCCGCGAAGATCTGTACTTCCGGCTGTCGGTGTTTCCCATCGTCATCCCGCCTCTACGGGAGCGCGGCGATGACGTGCTGATCCTGGCGCGCCACTTCGTCGACAAGTCCTGTCGGGATCTCAACAAGAACGCCCTTGCGATGGCGCCGGCTGCGATCGACGAGCTGCGCACGTACAGCTGGCCGGGGAACGTGCGCGAGCTGCAGAACTGCATCGAGCGCGCCGTCATCCTCTGCGATGCCGATGCCATTCACCCGCGCCATCTGAACCTCACGTTTCGCCAGCCGACTCCAGCCGTCGCGCCGAACCCGTGGGATCAGATCGACCTTTCCGGCACCCTCGCGGACGCGGTCTCACGCGTGACCACGGAGGCCGAGCGGCGCAAGCTGGCGCAGGCACTCCAGGACGCCGCTGGCAACAAGGCCTCGGCGGCCGATTCGCTGCGGATCGGCTATAAGGTGCTGCTCCAGAAGCTGAAAGCTCACGGCCTGGCGGAATCCTGACGCCCCCCTCGCGCGCAGGAGCGGGCGCTCGCGGTCGCTCGCGAGGTGCGGTTCGTTACGCGTGCAATCCAATGCGCTTCAGCACGGTCCGCAATTCGGCTTCAGTGACATCGTCAACCGTCATGGTCGCGCCGATTTCAATCGCGATCACGAAGTGCAGCCGGCCATCGACGACTTTCTTGTCTCGGCGGATCGCCGCGAGGACTTCGTCGATCGGCACATCGGCGACGGAAGGCAACGGGCCGAGCGCCGCGATGAGCTGGGCGAGGGCGTCGCGCTCGGTCGTCGCCAGGGCGCCGCGGCTCACGGCCAGATCAGCGGCGGCCAGCATGCCGATCGCGATCGCTTCTCCGTGACGGAGGCGACGATACTTTGTCACCGCTTCGAGCGCATGACCGACGGTGTGGCCGTAGTTGAGGATGCGGCGGAGCCCGCTCTCACGCTCGTCCTTCGACACCACATCGGCTTTGATGCGGCACGATTCCTCGATGGCAGGACCCAGGACGACCGGATCCTTCGCCACCACGGCCTTGGTCTCCTTCGCCAGCCGGTCGAACAGCGGACGGCTCGCGATCATTCCGTACTTCACGACCTCGTACAGACCGGACCGGAACTCGCGTCGCGGCAGCGTGCTGAGAAACGCCGGATCGATCACGACGAGCGAGGGCTGATGGAAGGCGCCGATCAGGTTCTTGCCGAGCGCGTGGTTGACGCCGACTTTGCCGCCGATCGCGCTGTCGACTTGGGCCAGGAGCGTCGTCGGGACCTGCACGAGCGACACGCCGCGAAGAAACGTTGCCGCGGCAAACCCGGCGGTGTCGCCGAGCACGCCGCCGCCAAGGGCCACGACCGTGCTGCCCCGATCGGCGCCGGCGCGAATCAGCGCCTCGTAGACGCGTGAGACGGACGTGAGCGTCTTATAGCGCTCGCCGTCAGGAAGAAGAATGGGATCGCCGGTGCGGAGGGCGCGCTGCACCTGCGCGCCGTGCAGCCGCCAGATGACCGGGTTGGAGACAACGAACCGGCGGGCGCCGACACCGAGCGAATCGAGCAGGTCGCCGAGTCGATCGGCTGCGCCGTGCCCGATGAAGACCGGTGAGACGCACGAGCCTGCGGTGACGTCGACGCGAACGGGTTCAGCGATAACCACTGGTAGGCCCCAGGGCCCAGAGGCCTGTTGATAGGATAACAGTCCGTGGGCGTGCGTGGCGATTTCCTCATCATCGGCAGCGGCATCGCGGGCCTGCGTGCGGCGATCTCGCTGGCCGAGGCGGGCACGGTCATCGTCCTCACCAAGGCCGATCCGCGAGAGAGCAACACCGGCTACGCGCAGGGCGGGATCGCGGCGGCATTCGGCGACGACGACTCGCCCGAGCTGCACGCGCGCGACACGATGTCAGCCGGCGATGGCTTGTGTCTGGCGGAAGCGGTCGACGTCCTGGTGCGTGAAGGTCCGCGTTATGTCCGCGAGTTGATCGACTGGGGTGTCGCGTTCGATCGCGATGAACGCGGCCAGCCCGCGCTCGGACGCGAAGCGGCGCACAGCGTCAGGCGCGTGTTGCACGTCCGTGACGCCACTGGCCGATCGATCGGGCAGGTACTCGGGCAGACCGCTGCCGCGCATCCGCGCGTGCGTGTGTTCGATGATGCGCTCGCGATGTCGCTGATCGTGCGAGGCGGCGTGTGCCGCGGCGCGACCTTCCTGGATCGCGACGGGCGCGTGCGCGAAGCCGATGCCGAACGCACGCTGATTGCCAGCGGCGGCGCCGGTCAGGTCTTCCGCGAGACGACCAACCCCGCCATTGCGACCGGTGACGGCATTGCGATGGCGTTCGAAGCCGGCGCCCGGGTCGCCGATCTCGAGTTCGTGCAGTTTCATCCGACGGCGCTCAATGTCGCCGGCGCGCCACGGTTTCTCCTCTCGGAAGCGCTGCGCGGCGAAGGCGCCTGGCTCGTCAACCAGGCGGGCGAGCGGTTCGTGCAGCGATACGAGCCCGCCGGAGATCTGGCGTCGCGCGATCTGGTGTCGCGCGCCATCGTCAAGGAAATGCAGCGTACGGGTGCGCCGGTGTTTCTGTCGATGGCCCATCTCGACGCCGCCTACGTGCGCTCGCGATTCCCGACGATCACGAGAGTGTGCCGCCAGGCCGGCTTCGACCTGGCGACCGATCGGATTCCTGTGAGTCCGGCGGCGCACTATGTGATGGGCGGCGTGCAAACGGATCTGCACGGGCGGACGTCGGTCGATGGTCTGTTTGCGGCCGGTGAAGCCGCGTGCACCGGGCTCCATGGCGCCAATCGTCTCGCGAGCAACTCGCTGCTCGAGGGGCTCGTGTTCGGGGCGCGCGCGGCCGATGCGATGCAGGGACCGATGACGCGCGCGGCGATCGCCGGACCGGTCGAGACCTATTGCCAGGTCTCGGCGGAGATCGCACCTCCTGCCGCGTCCGAGGTGCGCGACCTGATGTGGCAGCAGGCCGGTCTGGTGCGGTCCGAGGCCAGCCTCGCTCCGGCAGTGGCGCGGCTCACGGCATGGCGCGAGGCGGTCGCGCGCGCACGCGATCGGACGCCGTCCGATCGCGAACTGCGGCGCGTTGCGAGCCTGGCGACGGTCGGGCTGCTCGTCGCGCGCGCGGCGCTTCGTCGTGAAGAGAGCCGCGGCGGTCATTTCCGCGAGGACTTCCCGCGCCGCGACGATATACACTGGCTGAAGCACATCGCCGACGTGCTGCAGGCATAACTCCCAACTTCCAACTCCAAAGGCAACGGGAGTGTGACACCTTCGATGAGTAAAGAGACCGAGATCCCCGATCTGCCGACTGAGGTCACGCCTCAGTCGCAGGACTTCGGGCGCTGGTATATCGACGTCGTCCGCCGTGCCGAGCTCGCCGACTACTCACCGGTCAAGGGCTGCATGGTGATCCGCCCCTATGGCTACGCCATCTGGGAGCTGATGCAGCAGGCGCTCGACCGCCGCTTCAAGGCGACCGGCCACGTCAATGCGTACTTCCCGCTCTTCATTCCGGAAAGCCTCCTGATGAAGGAGAGCGAGCACGTCCAAGGCTTTGCTCCGCAGGTCGCGTGGGTCACCCACGGGGGGAACGAGGAGCTCGAGGAGCGCCTCGTCGTGCGTCCGACGTCGGAGACGATCATCGGCACGATGTACGCCAAGTGGGTCCAGTCGTGGCGCGACCTGCCGATCTTGATCAATCAGTGGGCCAACGTCGTCCGATGGGAGAAGGTCACGCGGCTATTCCTCCGCACCACCGAGTTCCTCTGGCAGGAAGGGCACACCGCGCACGAAACCGCCGAGGAAGCCCAGGCTGAAACGCTGAAGATGCTCGGCGTCTACAAGGACTTCGCCGAGACCGAGCTGGCGATGCCGGTGATCGACGGCCAGAAGACCGAGAGCGAGAAGTTCGCGGGCGCCGACCGCACCTATTCGATCGAGGCGCTGATGCGCGATGGGCGGGCCCTGCAGGCCGGCACCTCGCACAATCTCGGACAGAATTTCGCCAAGGTCTTCAACATCCAGTTCCAGGCGCGCGACAAATCGCTGCAGTACGTCTATGGCACGTCGTGGGGTGTCTCGACCCGCATGATCGGCGGCGTGATCATGACGCACGGCGATGAGGGCGGGCTGATTCTGCCGCCGCGGATCGCGCCGTATCAGGTCGTGATGGTGCCGATCATGCGCGGCAACACGCGCGACATGGTGCTCGAGCGCGCGCGCGCGATCCGGGATGAGCTCGGCGCGCGCGGCGTGCGTGTCATGCTCGACGACCGCGAGACGCAGACGCCCGGTTGGAAGTTCAACGAATGGGAGATGCGCGGGGCGCCGCTCCGTCTGGAGATCGGTCCCAAGGACATCGAGAAGTCGCAGGTCGTGCTGGCGCGCCGCGACACGCGCGAGAAGTCGACTGCCGCGATGGACGGCCTGGCAGCCCACGTCGAGCAGCTGCTGACGACGATCCAACAAGCGCTGTTCGACCGTGCGGTCGCCTTTCGCACCGAGCACACGACGCGGACCGAATCCTACGACGAGTTCCGGCAGGTTCTGGACGGGCGTCCCGGCTTCGTGGTGTCGCCCTGGTGTGGCTCGGCCGCGTGCGAAGCCGACATCAAGACCGAGACGCAAGCGACCATCCGGAACATTCCGTTCAGCGAGGCGCCCGTGAGCGGGAAGAAATGCATCAAGTGTGACGCGCCGGCGACGGTGACAGCATGGTTCGCAAAAAGCTACTAGCGCTGTGCGTGGCCGTGACCGCGCTGGTCGCGTGCCGGCCGAGTGGTCCGCTGCAGGTCGAAACGATCCAGACCGGCAAGTCGCGCAACTCGGACAACAGCGTCGGCAACCACAGCACGCGGTTCAAGCCCGACGACACGATGTTCGTGGCGGTGCTGACGAAGGGCCCGGGCTCGGGCAAGATCGGCGTGCGATGGACCTACGCCGGCCGGCTCGTGAGTGAGGAGTCGCGCAGTGTTTCCTTCCGCGACGGCGGCGCGACGGAGTTCCATATCCAGAACTCCGGCGGCTTTCCGGCCGGCGACTACGCGGTCGAAGTACTGGTCGACGACAAGCCCGTCGCGACGCGGCCGCTGAAAGTGGAAAAGTAGGTCAGATAAACCCCGGCCACTGTTCCCGGATTCGCTTCATCGCCGCGCTGCGCGCCGTCACGCGCGCGCGGCGCGCGATCGTCCGCGCGGTCGTCGACACCCGCGCACGCCACGTCGGATCGTGCGGCGCCACCGACCACGCCCGTCCGAGCGGTTCGAGACAGCTCGGATCCCCAAGGCTTTCCGCCGCCATCAGAAAATCCTCCGGCAGTGGCTCCTGAGTCGTGTCGAACGCTTCGCGGAGATCGTAGAGCGCGAGCCGGCTGCCGCGGCGTGCCAGCACCCGATGCGCCAGCCCGCGGGCACGCCGCCATTCGTGACGCGACGGCGCGGCCGATTCTCGCCCTTCCTGCGCGTGCACACGGCCGATCAGCGCGTGCAGCGTCGCCGGCGGCGCGGTCGAGCCGTGGACGTCGAGCCAGGCGCGCACGGCGGCCGGATCATCGAGCGATGTCCAGTCGCCTTCGGGCCTGGGCGCGCGCTCGCGAAGCGGCCGCACCAGATGTTCCGGCAGGTCCGACAGCGCCTCGACAGCGGCCGCGCGCACCCGCGAATCGCGTGACTCGTCGACGGCGACCGCCGTGACCGCCTCGAGCGCCCGTGTTCCCTCCTCGAGCACGACCCAATCGCGAAGGACGCCAAGGGCGGCGACGACGACCTCGGCGTCGGCATCGTCGAGGGCCCCGAGCGAGATGTCGAGCGCCCGCGTGGCGCGTTGATCCTGAAGGGCGGTGAGCGCCAGCGCACGGGCCGACGCCGGTGCCTCCGATTCCATGAGCGCCGCGAGACCCGTCAGCGCCCGCTCGCCGATGACGCGGAGACGCGCGACGGCGGCCGCGCGACGAATGGCATCGCTCGATTCGAGGTCGACGATGAGCCTGGCGACTTCGCCGGCGGAGGAGTGGGCGGTCACCGGTGCAGGTTAGACGAGGGCAGCGCCCGTGGCTAACTGGCGTCCGCGATCGCCACGGTCTTCTTCTTCCCGAACATCCACGCGAAGAGAATGCTGATCAAGTAGAGGATGAACATCGGTCCCGCCATCAGCACCTGGCCGACCGGATCGGTTCCTGGCGAGAGCACGGCGCCGACGATGAACATGATCAGAATCGCGTATTTCATGTTCCTGATCAGGAAGCGCGCGGTGATCACGCCCATGCGCGCGAGGAACAGCACCAGCGTCGGCATCTGGAAGATCAACCCGAACACGAGCATCAGCTTCACGTACAAGCCGAACGCCGGCTCGATTCGCGGCATGAATGTGAGCGTCTCCGAGGAGAAGCTTTGAAAGAACTTCCAGGTGAGCGGGAACACCACGTAATGCGAGAACGCCGCGCCGGTGACGAAGAAGATCGACGACAGCAGAACGAACGGTACGGCCAGCCGCTTCTCGTGGGAGTACAGACCTGGCGCGACGAACAGCCACACCTGGGACATCACTCCAGGCGACGCGATGAGCAGCCCCGCCAGCGCTGCCATTTTCAAGTACAGCATCAGCGCTTCGGTCGGCTCGGTGTACACGAGCTTCTGTCCGGCCGGCAGCGCGGCCTGCATCGGAGCGGTGATGAAATTGAAGAGCGGCGTCAGGAACAGACAGGCAATGCCGAAGCCGAGGACGATAGCAATGAGCGAGAAGATGATCCGTTTCCGGAGCTCATCGAGGTGCTCCAGAAACGACATCTTTCCGCCAGCCTCTTCCTCCTCGTCGCGCCAGTCTGGCTCGTCGTCGGGAGACGGCTTATGTGCCTTGTTGGGAAACGGCACCAGGGCCATGGCGACGATCAGGCGGGGGTGCCGGTGCTCGTGCGGCTGACGGTCCGGTCGTCCTCTTTCGGCTCGACCGGTGAAGCAGGTGTCGCGTCGTGTGGGGGCATCGCGGCTTCGATAGCCGAGTTCTGCTCCGCCTCCATCTTGGCCCGCTGCTCTTTCTGCTCCTCGACCCGCACTTCTTCTTCGAGCGTATTCTTGAGTTCGTTCGAGGCGCGCTTGAATTCGCCAAGGCTCTTGCCGAGCGACCGGCCGAGCTCAGGGAGTTTGCGCGGCCCGAAGATGATGAGCGCGATCACCAGAATGATCAGCAGCTCCGGCATCCCGACTGAACCAAACATAGACGTTACTCCAGCCGGCGATCACCGGCATTAGGGCCGCGACCCGGGCCCCGCCGCTCTCGCGCTTCAGGGAGGGGTTCCCGCAAGTCCTTCATAGCATTATAGAAATGCCGTCTGGACGGGGTCAAGCCAGCGAGGCGTCGACCTGAACACATTTTCCAAAGCGTCTTGGCCGTCAAGACGGCAGGGTGTACAGTCGGAATCATGCGCAGTTATCGCTCTTTGTCGGCCGCTGGTTCCGTGATCGCCGTCTGCGCTCTGGTAGGGGGGCTGTTCGGCCGCGCCGCGCTCGTCGCCCAGGACAAGATCCCCGAGCAATACAAGGTCTTTTCGAGCGCGCTGGCGGCGGTCGAAGCCAACTACGTCGGCGAGTACGAGACGGATCGCATCGTCTACGCAGCGATCACCGGAATGCTGCAGACGCTCGATCCCCATTCGAGCTTCATGGATCCCCGGACGTTCGCCCAGATGCGCGAGCGCCAGGAGGGCCGCTACTACGGTCTCGGCATCACCATCAACGTCGTCGAGGGCGACGTGACGGTGTTCAACGTGTTCGAGGGATCGCCGGCGTACCAAAAAGGGCTGCGACGGGGCGACGTGATCGCAAAGATCGAGAACGAAGAGACCAAGGGATGGACGACGGAGCAGGCCGTGCGCAAGCTGCGCGGACCGAAGGGCTCGGCAGTCCACATCACGATCAGGCGGTCGGCCTATCCCGGGCCGATCGAGCTCGCTGTGAACCGCGACGAAGTCCACATTCCGACGGTGCCGGCGGCGATCATGCTGGACGCTCAGACCGGCTACATCAAGCTGCAGGACTTCGGCGAGAACACCGACCAGGAGCTTGGACGGGCGCTGCGCGAGCTCACGCAGAAAGGGATGAAACGGCTCGTGTTCGACCTGCGCGGCAACCCGGGTGGCGCGCTCGACCAGGCGATTCGCGTGTCGAATCGCTTCCTGCCGAAGGGCGATCTGATCGTCTACACGCGTGGCCGCGTTCCCAACTCCGATCAGGATTACCGCGCGACAGAGACGAGCGACTACCTCAATCTGCCGATGATCACGCTCGTCAGCCGCACCAGCGCGAGCGCGTCGGAGATCGTGTCGGGCGCGCTGCAGGATCACGATCGGTCGTTAATCGTGGGTGAGACGACGTTCGGCAAGGCGCTCGTGCAGTCGGTCTATCGACTGTCGAACAACGCCGGTGCGGCGATCACCACGGCTCGCTATTACACACCCAGCGGTCGCATGATTCAGCGGCCCTGGGATGGGACGTTCGACGAGTACCTGACGTACGTCTACCGCGATCAGGATCCGAACCGCACGCACAAGACCGACGAGTTGAAGTACACGGACTCGGGCCGCAAGGTGTATGGCGGTGGAGGCGTCGAACCCGATCGGCGTTTCGATGGTCCGTCGGAGGGTTTCAATCCGACGCGGCAAGGGCGCGCGATCGGCGCGCGCAACCTGTTCGATCAGTACGCGCAGCGCTTCACGAAGAAGGGCGACACGCGACTGACGCTCCGCGATGCAAAGACGCGCGAGCTCACGGCCGATTACGATGTCACCGACGAGATGCTCACCGAGTTCAAGCAGCTCGTGATGACGACGCCGATCCCGTTCGACGAGGCGATGTGGCAGAAAGATCTCCCGTTCATCAAGGCGATGATTCATCGGGAGATCGATGTCGATCTGTTCGGCGTCGCGGCTGCCTATCAGAACATCGCCCGCTACGACCCGCAGCTGCAGTACTCGCTGACGCTGTTTCCCGAGGCGCAGACGCTGCTCGACGCGAGCAAGCAGGTTCGCGCCCGACGCGCGTCGCGCTGAGGACGTGACGGCCTCCCACGACGCCAAACGTCGCGGACCGCGGAAGGAAGGCAAAAGCGAAACCGGCACCCGCTGTTGGGGTGGCTAGCCCAAAATATAGTGGTGGGACTTTGGTCTTGCCACAATGGCTAGCCGTTGCTAGACTGGCCCAGTTTTGCCCGGCTGATCGAGCCGGCCCGCCTCACGCCTCACGCGCCGCCCCCTCGACTTCGCCCGGGAGCGGCCCCCAGCTGGTCGAGGGGTCGGTCGTCATCTCAGCACGTCAGACCGCGGTAAGGGGACCGTAATGCGCCTCGAACGTCTCGAAATCTCCGGCTTCAAGTCTTTTTCCGATCGCTCCGAGCTGGCATTCGACCGCGGCGTCACCGCGATCGTCGGGCCCAACGGCTGTGGCAAGAGCAACGTGGCGGACGCCATCACGTGGGTGCTTGGCGAGCAGAGCGTCAAGAGTTTGCGCGGCGACAAGATGGAGGACGTGATCTTCAGCGGCAGCGACGCGCGCAAGCCGGGCGGGACCGCGGAAGTCAGGCTGCGACTGGCGGGCTTGCCCATACCGCGCGTGGCGATCCCGGCGACGCCGGTCAGCGAAGTCGAAGCCCTCAAAGAGTTTCATCCCGCCCACGCCAACGGGAATGGCCATGCGAACGGGACTGGGATCGGACACGTCGAGGCCGAGCCGGTCTCGCCGCTGCCCGCGTCCGTCGTCGAATTCGAGGAAGGCGAGCCGCCGCTGACGCGGGACGTCGAGGTGACGCGGCGTCTCTATCGGTCGGGCGAAAGCGAATACCTCATCGACGGTGAGGTGTGCCGTCTGCGGGATGTGCACGAACTGCTGATGGATACGGGCCTCGGTGCGAAGGCGTATTCGATCATCGAGCAGGGCAAGATCGGCATGATCCTCAGCTCGCGGCCAACCGATCGCCGCCAGCTGATCGAAGAGGCAGCGGGCATCACGAAGTATCGGTCCCGTCGGCGCGCCGCTGAATTGAAGCTCGAGGCCGCGCAGCAGAACCTGACGCGCATCGACGACATCGTCTTCGAGGTCGAAAAGCAGCGGGGCACGCTCAAGCGTCAGGCGGCCAAGGCCCGGCGCTATCGCCGGCTGCGCGACGAGCTGCGCCGCTGGGAAAAAGTGCTGTTTGCGCGGCGATATCGCGAGCTCGCGGCCACCATCGAACACGCGCGGGCGCGGCTCGGCGTCACGCGCGAGCGCGAGGCGGCGGCGGCGGCGCGGGTGGCTGAAGTGGAAGCTGACCTCGGCCGCTTGCGCATCGAGCAAGCCGAGGCCGACAGCGGCGCCTCGGCGGTTCGCGAGGACGCACACGCCCGAGAGCTCGACATCACGCGCCGGCAACAGCAGCAGGAGTTCAATCGCCAGCAGGCCGAGGGACTCGAGACGCGCGGGCGTGAGATCGATGTCGAAATCCGCGATCTCGACGAACGCCGCGAGCCGGCGCGGATCGCGATCGAGTCGCGCCGCCAGGCGGCGGCCGACGCGCACCAATCGCGCGACGATGCGGCCGACGTCGTGACGGCGGCCACCGCCGAGCATGCCTCAGCGTTGCAGCGCATCGACGGTCTCGAGACCGACGTCGAGGCCGCTCGATCCGATCTCTTCACCATCGTCAACTCCGTGATGGCCGTGCGCCATGTGCTGGAGCACACGTCCGTGCAGCAGGAGCGCGTCGGCGAGACGCTCGGCAAGCTGGACGTGGAGCAGGACGACCATCGACGCGAGCACGAACGGGTGAAATCCGATCGCGCGGCGGCCATCGAGGCGTTCAACCGCGCGCGCGCCGCACTCGATACCGTGCGGTTGACGCACGCTGCCCGGAGGTCGGAGCTGACGACCGCCCGCGTCGAGCACGAAGGCCGCACCCGCGATGTGCGCACGCGCGAGCAGGAACTGGCGGCGCTCGAGGCGCGGTTGGCCTCGCTCGAAGAAATGGCCGCCAGCCGCGCCGACTTCAGCGACGCCGCCCGCACCGTGCTGGTGCAGGCGAATGGACACGTCGGCCAGCAGGGGGCGGTCGCTGACTACCTCGAGGTCGAGAGTCGTTACGAGCGTGCCGTCGAAGCGTGCCTGGGCGAGCTGCTGCAGTACGTGATCGTCGAACGGCACGATCAAGCCGCCGCCGGGCTGTCGCTGGTGCGCGAGCAGGATGCCGGCCGGTGCGGCTTCGTCGTCGTCGATCCCGGCTCGAACGGATATCACCCCCGCGAGATGCTGCGCGCCCCTGGCATCATTCCCGTCGCCGACGTGCTGCGCGTGCAGGGTCCTCACGCCATCACCATTCACAAGGTTCTGCCGGAGGCGTACGTCGCCGAGTCGTTCGCCGACGCAGTGTCGTTCTCGAGAGAGACGAGCGCCACGATCGCGACGCTCGACGGCGACGTGTTGCGTGGCCCGCATCTGGTGACCGGCGGTACCAAGGTCGAAGCGCGCGGAATATTGGCGACGAGGCGCGAGATCAAGGAGCTGCGCGTGCGCGTCGCCGCCGAACGCGACGTCCTCGTCCGGCTCACCGACGAAGCCGAACGGCTCGAGGTGACGATCGCGCAGGCGACCGGCGCGATTGCGGCGCTGCAGGAAGAAGAACATCTGCAGGAGAAGGCGATCGTCGCCTACGAAGCGCAGCTCGCGCGCACTGGCGACGACACGATCCGGCTGGAACGCAAGGCGGACGTCATTGCGTTCGAGCGCCGGCGTGCCGAGGAAGAACGGGCCTCGCTCGAGTCACGCCGGTTGGAGGCCGAAGCATCGATCCTGCGAATGGAGGGCGAGCAGCGGCAGGCGGAGGAGCGTCTGGGCCACGCCCAGCGCGTGCTCGCCGAGGCGCGTGACGCGGCCGGTGCGCTCGGCGCTCACGCCGCCGAGGCTCGGGCGAACCACGCGGCCCTGGTCGAGCGTGCGTCCGCGCTCGACGCCGACGTGTTGCGCCTCGAAGAGAGCGCACGCGACCTCGAGCTTCGCATTCAGGCGCGTGTGACCGAGCGCCAGCAGACCGACGAGCGTCGCACCGCGCTGCTGACCGGCGTCGCCGAGAGCGAGCGCGCCCTCGATGTGGATATTCGCGTGCTCTCAGACAAGCGCGACGAGCTGCGAGTCGCCGACGAGGCCGCGGCCGCCCTGCGGGCGACCGTCGACGCGCAGGACGTGATCATTCGCGAGGCGCGCGGCGGGCTCGATGCCGTGCGCGCCGAGGCCGGCGAGATCGAGCTCGAACGGGTCGGCGCGGAAAGCGACTTGACCCATGTCGCGCAGGCTTGCATCGATGCGGTGCAGAGCTCGCTCGATGAAGTGCTCGCCGAAGTCGAGCAGATGGAGCAGGCCGGCCAGGCGGTCCCCGATGCCCAGGCGATCGCGGCCGACGAGCCGGATCCCGAAGCGGAAGAGGAAGGAAGCACGGTCGCAGTCGACGCGCCGCCTGCGGTTCCCGCCGACGTACCGGCGTCGATGACCGCAGAAGAGGCAATCACGCGACTCAAGGCCAAGATCGATCGGCTGGGCCCGGTGAACATGATGGCGATCGAGCAGTTCGACGAGCTCGAGCAGCGCCACGTGTTCCTGACGACGCAGCGGCGCGATCTCGTCGACTCAATCGCGCAGACCACCGAGGCGATCGCCCGCATCGACGAAACGACGAAGGCGCGTTTCAGCGAAGCGTTCACCGCCATTCAAGGCAACTTCCAGATTACGTTCTCGACGCTGTTCGGCGGCGGTCGCGCCGGCCTCACGCTCCTCGACGAGAACGATCCGTTGGAGAGCGGCATCGACATCGTCGCCTCGCCGCCCGGAAAGCGCCTGCAGAGCGTGCAGCTGCTGTCAGGCGGCGAAAAAGCGCTGACCGCCATCGCCTTGATGTTCGCCATCTTCCGCTACAAGCCGAGCCCGTTCTGCCTGCTGGACGAGATTGACGCGCCGCTCGACGACGCCAATGTGCACCGGTTCGTCGAGATGCTGAAAGGCATGCTCGATCGAACGCAGTTCATCCTGATCACCCACAATCGGCAGACAATGGAGATCGCCAATCGGCTGTACGGCGTCACCATGGAGGAGCCGGGCGTCTCCAAGCTGATCTCCGTGCAGTTGCATTGAGCAACGGGCGTTGATCGCGCCGGAATGACGCGTCGTGGCCCGCTGTGAGGCGAACACCGCAACCGGTGCGGACGTATTGAACGCCATGACGACTCGCGCGTTCGGTCTCCTCGGTGCGATCTGTACGGCCTGGCTGGTCGTGGCCTGCGACGTGAAAGTCGGGCAGGACGGCGTGTCAGTCGACGTCGTTCACGGCAAGGCCTCCGACGAATGGAAGCGCTCCTATCGCCTCGCCCCCGGCGGTCATCTCGACATCATCAATGTGAGCGGCCTGATCACCGCCTCCCGTGCGGAAGGGCCGGACGTCGAGGTCACCGCCACTCGAGAGGCCAGGGCGACGACCGACGAGGCGGCCAAGGCGATTCTCGACAAGGCGCGGATGGTCGAGGAGGTGACGCCCGATCGCGTCTCGGTCGAATCGCGTGTCGAACGCCGAGGGGGAGGCCGGCTCACCGTCCAATTCACGCTGCGGCTCCCACCTGGTCTCAATGTCTCGCTCAAGACCCAGGATGGCGGCGTCAGGTTGACCGGAATACAGGGGAACGTTGACGCCAACTCCGTCAATGGCGCCATCGTCGGACGGGACCTGTCGGGTGCGATCACGGCCTCGACCGTCAACGGTCGCGTTCGTATCGAGCTCGCCGCGATCACGGGTGACTCTCGCTTCACCACGGTCAACGGCCAGGTGGATCTCGCGCTCGCGCCGACCGTGGGCGCGTCGCTCGAGGCCAGCGTCGTCAACGGCAACGTCATGGTGGCCGACAACGTCTCGTTGTCGGCGGCCGAGCGCACGCCACAACGCGTCGTTGCACGCGTCAACCAGGGCGGTCCGCGCATCATCGCGCAGACGACCAATGGGCCGGTTCGCGTACGAGCGGGAAGGCTCGACGACGACGAACGCCGTCGCGAGCGTCTAGGTGATTCCAGCCGCTGATGGCGAACGAGGACAAGGCCACTCGATACCACCGTCTGAAGCGCCGCGCGTCGGTCCTCGGCGCGGCGACCCAGGCATTCCTGCTGGTCGTCCTGCTGGTCTCAGGTGCGTCGATCGCGATGCGCGAGGCCGCCGTCGATATTGCTGGACGGAACTTCGTCCCCGTTGTCATCGCATACGTCGTCATGCTTGGTGTGCTGCTCGAACTCGTCCAGCTACCGTGGGCGTTCTACTCGAGCATGACGCTCGAGCGTCGGTACGGACTGTCGACGCAGGCGACCGCGAAATGGTGGATCGACCATCTGAAGGCGGGTGGAGTCGCGCTCGCGTTCTCAATCGCTGCCGCGCTGATCGTCTTGGCGCTGATGCGAGTGAGTCCTGAGCGCTGGTGGATCTATGGGGCGGTCGCGTTCACGGCCATTCTGGTCTTGCTGGCGCAATTGGCTCCCGTCATCCTGCTGCCGCTGTTCTACGACCTCAAGCCGCTCACGCGCGATGCGTTGCGGGACCGCTTGCTGGTGCTCGCCGAACGTGCCGGCGCGCGCGTGCTTGGCGTGTTCGAGTGGCGGTTGAGCGATCGGACGAAGAAAGCAAATGCGGCGCTCACTGGCATCGGGGCGACCCGGCGCATTCTGCTGTCCGATACGCTGCTCGCCGACCATTCCGACGACGAGATCGAAGTGATTCTGGCGCACGAGCTCGCGCATCACATTCATCACGACATCTGGACCGGCATCGCCTTGGAGGCGACGCTGATCGGGCTGGGGTTCTATCTGGCGGATGGTGCGCTGGCAAGGTACGGTTCGAGCGTTGGTCTCGTTGAGAAGGGCGACGCGGCAGGCCTTCCACTGCTTGTGCTGGCCGCAGGCGCCGTGTCGCTTGCCCTGATGCCGGTGGCGACCGCCGTGTCGCGTGCGCACGAACGGCGGGCCGATCGCTACGCGCTGACGCTCACGCGCAACCCATCAGCGTTCATCACGGCGATGAAGCGCCTGGCGGCGCAGAACCTCGCGGAAGAACGCCCATCGCTGATCGCGCGCGTGTTTTCGACGCATCCATCAACAGCAGAGCGGATCGACGCCGCGAAAGAGTGGCAGATGTGAGCGCGTGCGCTCGAGCGCTTCCTACCGGGGCCGCACGACCAGCTGGCCCTTCATCTCGCCATGCCGGGCGTCGTTCTTCATGTCGGAATAGAACTCGAACGTGCCGGCCTGGTCGGCGCGGAACTCGACGACAGTCGAGCCGCCGGCCGGGACTCGGCGGGAGACGCGATACTGGTTGATGGTCAGGCTGTAGGCGACGTCCTGACTCTGCACCACGAGCTTGACCAGATCGTCCTGCCCGACTTCGATCCGGTCAGGGGAGAATCGGTAATCGCGCGCGGTGATCGTGAATTCACGCCGGTTTGGCGCTTGATCCTGCTCAGCCGGGGACGATACGGGCCGTACTGACGCAGACTGCGCACGTGCGTGCAGCGATGCGCCAAGGACGAGGCCCAGGCCTCCGACGAGCACACCGAGAGTCCGCCACGTCGGTTTCATCTACCTATTTTAGACGAGCGAGCCGGCGCGGCGGTTTCCGACTCGGCTATTCCTTCGCCGCTGGTGCGGGCACACCAGCCTTTTGTGCCTCTTCCTGGAGCAGAGCTTTACGGCTCAGCCTGATTTTTCCCGTGGGATCAATGTTGATGACCTTCACGAGAATCTGTTGGCCTTCTTTCAGCTCGTCGCGGACGTCCTTCACGCGATGCGTAGCGATCTCCGACACGTGCAGGAGCCCATCGGTGCCGGGCATGATCTCGACGAACGCACCAAAGTCGGTGATGCGCTGCACCTTGCCCATGTAGGTCTTATTGAGCTCGGGCGTCGCGGTCAGCTCCTGGATGATGCTGATGGCCTTCTGCGCCGACTCGCCATCGGCCGACGCGACGTTGACGCGGCCGTCGTCCTCGACGTCGATCTTCACGCCGGTGCGCTCGATGATGCTTCGGATCATCTTGCCGCCGGGACCGATGACGTCGCGGATCTTGTCGACGGGGATCTTGATGGTGATGATCCGCGGCGCGAACATCGACATGTTCGTGCGCGTCGAGGCAATCGTCTTGGCCATCTCGCCGAGAATGTGCAGCCGGCCGGCGCGCGCCTGGTCGAGTGCCTTGGCCATGATCTCCGACGTGATGCCGGTGACCTTGATGTCCATCTGCAGGGCCGTGACGCCCTGCGCGGTGCCGGCGACCTTGAAGTCCATGTCGCCGTAATGATCCTCGGCGCCGGCGATGTCCGAGAGGACGGCCCATTTGCCGCTCTTCTCGTCCATGATCAGGCCCATCGCGATGCCGGCGACCGGCGCCTTGATCGGCACGCCCGCATCCATCATCGACATCGAGCCGCCGCAGACCGACGCCATCGACGAGGAACCGTTGGATTCGAGAATGTCCGCCACCAGGCGGATCGTGTAGGCGAACTTGTCGTCGCCGGGCACGATCGGCGCGAGCGCGCGCTCGGCGAGCGCGCCGTGGCCGACCTCGCGGCGGCCGGGGCCGCGGAGGAACTGCACCTCGCCCACCGAGAACGGCGGGAAGTTGTAGTGCAGCATGAAGCGCTTGTAGAACTCGCCGCTGACGTGCTCGATCTTCTGCTCATCGTCGGCAGTGCCGAGCGTGCACGTGACGAGCGCCTGCGTCTCGCCGCGCGTGAACACGACCGACCCGTGCGCGCGCGGCAGCACGCCGGTCTCGCTCCAGATCGGACGGATCTCGTCGAACTTGCGGCCGTCGAGCCGGACGCCGCGATCGAGCACCTCGTCCCGCAGCACTTTCTCTTTCAGCTCGCTGAAGATCTTCTTCGCCTCGACCTTGCGCTCGATCTCGGCTTCGGGCATCGAGGCGATCAGCTCCTCGAGGACCTGATCGACGCGGTCGTAGCTTTCGAGCTTGCCGCGCAGGCGCATCGCCTCGCTGAGCGGCACGTAGACCTTTTCCTCGACCTCGCGGTAGAACTCGTGGCCGATCGCCTTCTGTTGAACACTGAGCTTCGGCTTGCCAGCCGCGCTCCTCAGCTCCTCGATGGCCGCGACGATCTGTTTGATCGCGGCGTGCGCCGCTTCGAGCGCGCCCACGACCTGGGCCTCGCTCACTTCCTTCGCGCCAGCCTCGACCATCACGATGCCGTCGCGCGTGCCGGCGACGATGAGATCGAGCGAGCTCTGTTTGCGTTCGGGGTAGCTCGGATTGATGACGAACTCGCCATTGATCAGGCCGACGCGCACGCCGGCAATCGTCTTCTCAACGGGAATCTCCGACAGCGCAAGCGCGGCGGACGCGCCGGTGATCGCCAGCACGTCGGCGTCGTTCTCGGTGTCGGCCGACATCAGCAGCGCGATGATCTGTGTCTCGAAGCGCCAGCCCGGCGTGAAGAGGGGACGGATCGGCCGATCGATCAGCCGGCTGGTGAGCACTTCCTTTTCCGAGGGCTTGCCCTCGCGCTTGAAGAAGCCTCCGGGAATACGCCCCGAGGCGTAGGTGTACTCGCGGTAGTCGACGGTGAGCGGCAGGAAGTCGATGCCCTCACGTGCATTCGCCGCGTGCGCGGCGGTCACGAGCACGACCGTGTCGCCTGAGCGGACGAGGACGGAGCCGTCGGCCTGCTTGGCCAACTTGCCCGTCTCCATCGAGATGCGTCGAGATCCGACCTGGACCTCGCGTGTGTGTAGATGGACGTTGTGCATGTTGTGCGTCGCTTACTTGCGGATGCCGAGACGCTGGATGAGTTCCGCGTATCGATCCGAGTCCTTGCTCTTCAGATAGTCGAGGAGCCGGCGGCGCTGGCCGACCAGCTTCAGCAGGCCTCGGCGTGAATGGTGGTCCTTCGCGTGGACCTTGAAATGTTCCGTGAGGTAGTTGATGCGCTCGCTGAGGAGCGCCACCTGAACTTCTGGCGATCCGGTATCGCCGTCGTGGGTCTTGTACGAACCGATGATGCCGCTCTTGCGGTCCCTGGTCAAAGCCACAGGCACTCCTTCACGCACGGCTCAGAACGGTTCGAGAGGGGAACTCGAAACCACCAAGCCGCCGTACATACGGAATCCACGGATCCCTTAAACCATTGATTCTAAATCAGGACGACCGCCGGGTGTAAAGAACCTTCGGCCGTTCCCTCCGTTCCGACGCCGAGCAGGTGCCCCTCGACGTCGAGCAGCCGCACCCATCCCCCCTCGGGATTGTTGCCGGCCCGTGTTTCGACGACGTGCGCCGCCAGCAGATCCTGTCCGTGCGACACGCGGCGCCGCCCTTCCTCACTGACCGTGGTCGAGGGAAAGCCGGGCAGCAACCGCTCGAGCGGCAGTACTTCGGCAGCCCAGTCCCGTTGGCCGCGCTGCAAGCCGTCAATCTCGATGGCGTGCGTCAGGCTGAACTGTCCGCTGCGTGTCCGGCACAGCGACTCCAGGCACGCGCCAGTGCCGGTGAGCTGGCCCAGCGCCTGCGCGAACGCCCTGACATAGAACCCGGACGAGCACGTGATCCCGATGCGTGCCACCGCCCCGTCGAGGTCGATCAGCTCGGCGCGTGTGACCCGAACCGGCACCGGCTCGAGCGTGACTTCTTCGTGACGCCGCGCGCGTTGATAGGCGCGTTCGCCGTCGACCTTCTTCGCCGAGAAGGGCGGTGGCGTCTGCCCGTACTCGCCGCTCAGCGACACCAGCGCGCGCTCGATCGCCACACGAGAGGGCACCTCGCCCGACTGGCTGGTCGCTCGACCGGTCACGTCATACGTGTCGGTCGTGAGTCCAAAACGAATGCCGGCGTCGTAGTCCTTGTCGGCGGCGGTCAGAAATCGAACCAGTCTCGTTGCGCGGCCGCACGCCAGCGGCAGCACGCCCGTCGCCATCGGATCGAGTGTGCCCGTGTGCCCGATCTGCCGCTCGCGCAGACACCGTCGTGCGATGGCGACGACGTCGTGCGACGTGAGTCCCTTCGGCTTGTCGATGATGAGGACGCCGTCCATGAAAAAGCCAGGAATCAGGAATCAGGAATCAGGAAAGCCTGTGCCCGATGCCTTGTCGATCGCCTCGAGGAGTTTCTGTTCGAACAGCTTCTCCAGCGCGGTCAGGTCTCCGCGCGCG
>Ga0075419_10000478_pt1 | contig 25052 bp, 17 predicted proteins | sample SoiMetdeltSBSDD3_FD_76900 | JGI IMG/M metagenome (GOLD analysis project Ga0075419, IMG submission 76900) | Bulk soil microbial communities from a Populus tree surrounding site in Tennessee, USA - Soil MetaG P. deltoides SBSDD3 | ecosystem: Environmental > Terrestrial > Soil > Tree plantation... | reverse complement strand
CTCCGCGCCCGCGGCATCGCGCTCGACGGCGTTCACCCACTGGGCGCGGACGGCGTGCGCACCTGGCTTCTCTATGAAGGGAGCATCCGGCGGGTGGTGCATCGGCTGGGCTGTCCCTCGCATGCGGCGGTCTCGCCCACGCCGGAGCACGTGCCGGCCGCGTGGCGTCAGGCACGGGCGTACCACCTGGCACCCATGCCGCTCGCGACCCAGCGCGCACTGGTGGAGGCGATCCGCGGCTGGGAGCGGCCCGAAGCACCGGCGCTCCTCTCGCTCGATCCGCACCTGCCGCTGGACGAGAGCACGTTCGAGGAGTGGCGCGCGCTGCTCTCGCTCGTGGACGTGTTCCTTCCGAGCGACGACGAGATGCACTGGGCCGAGGCCGCGAAGGATCCCGCGGCGTTCGGCCGGCTCGCGGGTGGGCGGCTGCGGTATGTGCTGTGGAAGCAGGGTGTTTCGGGGGGCACGATGTACGATGTGCAGGATCGGCGCGTCCGCGGTTGGCGGGCCGAAGGCCCACCCGCCCAGGACCCGACGGGCGCCGGCGACGCGTTCATGGCAGGGTTCGTGACCGCGACGCTCGAAGGGGCCGAGCCGGGCGAGGCCCTGCGTCGCGCGACGGTCACGGCGGAGTTCGCGATCCGGGCGTGGGGTCCGGACGGTCTGCTGGAGGCCTCGCGCGATGAGGCGACGGCGCGGCTCGCGGCGTCGCGTTCGGGCACATGAAGCCGGAAGCGCGCAGCGGGAGCACGAGGACCACTCACTCGAGGCGAAGCGCGCGGGCTCGGTCGGAGGAGGCGAGGTGACGATGGAACGCATGCGCATCGCCGACGACGTCGCGCGCGCGCTGGCCGCGCACCGAGGTGTCGTCGCGCTCGAGTCGACGGTGGTCACGCATGGCCTGCCGAGCCCCGACGGCGTGCGGGTGGCTCGCGAGATGGAGGCGAGCGTGACGCGTGCCGGTGCCGTGCCGGCCACGATCGGCCTGCTGGACGGCGAGCTGCGCGTGGGGCTCTCCGCCGAGGAGCTCGACCGGCTGGCGGCCACACCGCGTGTTCCCAAGGTGAACCTCAGCAACTTCGCCGCCGTGCTGGTCGCCCATGGCGTCGGCTCCACCACCGTGGCCGCCACCATGCTCGCGGCTCGGCACGCGGGCATCGGCGTGTTCGCCACCGGTGGCATCGGCGGAGTGCACCGCGGCGCGGCGGAGACCGACGACGTGAGCGCCGACTTGACCGCGCTTGCTCGCATCCCGGTGGCGGTCGTGTGCGCCGGGGCCAAGGCCATCCTCGACCTGCCGCGAACGGTGGAACGGCTCGAAACACTCGGCGTGCCTGTGCTGGGCTGGCGTTGCGACGAGTTCCCCGCCTTCTGGCGGCGCCGGAGCGGCCTGGGCCTGGACCAGCGCTTCGACGACATCGACCAGCTCGCCGCGGCGATCCGGCTCCACTTCGAGTTGGGCACCGGAACCGGCGTCGTGGTGGCGAATCCGGTGCCCGAGCCGGATGAGCTCGCCGAAGCCACCTATGAGCGCGCATTGAGCGGAGCGCTCGAAGAGGTGCAGGCCCAGGCCATCCGCGGCCGCGACGTCACGCCTCGCATGCTGGACCACATGCGGAAGGTGACCGGCGGCGACGCGGTGCGCGCCAATGTCGCGCTGCTCCTCGACAATGCGCGCGTGGCGGGAGCGTTGGCCGCGGCGATGTCCCGGGCCTGAGTCCGAAGCGGGTGAGCACGCAGAGAGCCCGCTTCGAGCCTTCGTCGATCAGGAGGTTCCTCGCGCCGGGCGGCGCCGAGGCGCGTCCGGGCCCGCGTTCTCCGGCGCTCGTCCCCAGTGGGTGGAACCCGCCGCATGCGGCGGGCAATCTCCTCGCTCGTCTGGCAACCCGAGGCCGCCCGGGGACGTAGCACACGCATCCTCGCGCCGGACGCGGCGCACGCTCGCAGCACCGGACGTGACCCGGTGCGGTTGTTCGCAGGGGCCGATCGCCCATCGGCTGCCCCCGGAGCCCCCTATGCGATTGCTGCTCTCTCTCGTATTGCTCGCCGCGACCGGTCTGCCCGCGTTCGCGCAGCATCCACCCGTGCGCGTCGTGCGCTTGGCCCGGCCCATCAATGTGGACGGCCAGCTCGACGAGGATGTCTGGCAGAACGGAACGGCCATCTCGTCGTTCACGCAGCGCGATCCCGACCAGGGCCAGCCGCCGCGCCAGCGCACCGAGGTGCGGCTGGCCTACGACGACGACGCGCTCTACGTCGCCGCGCGGCTCTACGACACCGCGCCGGATTCGGTGGTCGCCCGGCTTTCGCGCCGCGATGACGACCCCGGCTCCGACTCGTTCGGCATCCTTCTCGATCCCTACCGCGACAAGCGAACGGGCTACTACTTCACCGTCACCGCCGCGGGCGTGCTGCTGGACGGCGTGCTCATGAACGACGGCTGGGACGACAGCTCGTGGGACGGCGTGTGGCAGGCGAGGGCGCGCCGCGACACCCAGGGCTGGAGCGCCGAGATGAAGATCCCGTTCTCGCAGCTGCGCTTCGTCGCCGGCCCCGGCATGGTGTGGGGCGTGAACTTCCAGCGCTGGGTGAACCGCTATTCCGAGCAGGACGCGCTCGTCTACACCCCGCGCGGCCAGTCGGGCTACGTGTCGCGATTCCCCGAACTGCACGGACTCGATGACCTGAAGACAGGGCGACACGTCGAACTCACACCGTACGTGACGAGCAAGAACGAGAACCTCACGTTCGACAACGGCAGCCTCGACGAGTTCGCTCCCACAGACCCGTTCCACGGCGGCTGGAAGTCCACGCCGGCCGTGGGCGCCGACCTGCGCATGAGCGTCGGCTCCAAGCTGACGATGAACGCTACCGTGAACCCGGACTTCGGCCAGGTCGAGATCGACCCCGCGGTCGTGAACCTCACCGACGTCGAGAGCTTCTTCCAGGAGAAGCGCCCGTTCTTCACCGAGGGCGTGAGCGTGTTCCGCTGCGGCAACAACGGTGCGAACGACTACTGGGGCTTCAACTGGCCCGAGCCGGTGTTCTTCTACTCGCGCCGCATCGGCCGCACGCCGCAGGGCGAGACGCCGGGGGCGGAGTTCACCGAGACGCCGGTCGCGACACACATCCTCGGCGCGGCCAAGATCACCGGCCAGACCGCGCCGGGCTGGAACGTGGGCACGGTTCAGGCGGTGACCCGGCGTGAGGAAGCCACGCTCCAGAACGGCGGCGTGGAGTCCGCCTACGGCGTCGAGCCGATGACGTACTACGGCGTCTACCGTTTCATGCACGAGATGAATGACCGCCGCCAGGGACTCGGGCTCATGGCCACGACGACGGCCGCGTTCTTCGAAGGCGACCAGGACCCGATGCGCGACCAGGTCAACGACGGCTCGGTGGTCACCACGATGGACGGCTGGACGTTCCTGGACCAGAAGCGCGTGTGGGTGGTCTCGGGTTACGGGACCGGTTCATGGGTGCACGGCTCGACTGCGCAGCTGACGTCGTTGCAGCAGCAGTTCCCGCACTACTACCAGCGGCCGGACCGGCCGGGTCTGGGCGTGGACCCGGATGCGCAGTCCCTGGCCGGCTGGGGTGGCCGGCTGTGGCTCAACAAGCAGCAGGGTGCGTTTCTGTTCAACTCCGCGTTCGGCGCGCTGTCGCCCGGCTACAACAACAACGACCTGGGCTTCCAGTTCGGCGGCGACATCATGAACGGCCACATCGGCATGGGCCACCAGTGGGAGAAGCCGAACAGCTGGCGCCAGTACGCGAACGTGCTGGGCGCGGTGGCGGCCACGTGGGACTTCGGCGGCAACAACACGCTGCACGGCGTCTACGTCTCCGGCAGCGTCGAACAGCGGAACCGCTGGAGCTGGTGGGGCAACACGTTCGTCACCGGCGAGTCGATGGACTCGCGCAAGACGCGAGGCGGGCCGGTGATGGTGAGGAACCAGGCGGCGAGCTTCAACGCGGGATTCGACACGAACGGCCAGAAGCCCTGGTTCTGGTCGATCAGCGTCAGCCCGTTCGTCTCCGCAGACGGTTCGTGGGAGCAGCAGGTCACCCCCAGCATCCGCTGGCGGCCGGTGCCGAACCTGGGCCTGTCGGGCGGGCCCGACTTGTACAAGGCCCACTACGACTCCCAGTTCTGGGACAACGCCGGAACGCTCGCGACCGGCTCTCGGTTCACCGAGCTCGATCAGACACAGTGGTCCATGATCTTCCGCATGGACTACGCCGCGACGCCGAACCTGAGCCTGCAGCTGTTCGTGCAGCCGCTCATCTCGACGCTCAAGTTCCACGAGTTGAAGGAACTGGCGCGCTCGCGCACGTACGAGTTCGTGCCGGTGCAGGCGGGCACGGTCTACGGCGAGACGTTCGGCTCGGTGCGCGGCAACGCGGTGTTGCGGTGGGAATACGGCCCGGGCTCGAGCGTGTACCTGGTGTGGTCGCAGGATCGTGCCGACTACAACAACGAGGCCGAGTTCCTCCCGGGCGAGTCCTACAAGGTGGCGTCGAACGCGCCCGCGAACAATGTGTTCCTGATCAAGGTGGCGCACCACTTCCACCTGTAGCGGCAAGCAGGGAGCGACCGGGGCCGGACCGTGCAGCCAGCGGGCCGGCCCCGAAACGTTGGCTATCGCCCGCCGCGCATCACGTCGAGCATGCCGGGCTCGGCGCCGCCACGGCCGCCGCGGCTGGCCTCGGTCTCCGGCACGGCGTCGCCCTCGCCGGGGGCGAGGAACAGGTTCTGCTCGAGCCCGTGCTGGCGGTCGTACAGGTCGCGGTAGCGGCCCGCGTGCTGGTAGAGCGCCTCGTGGTTGCCGCGCTCGACGATGCGCCCGTCCTCGACCACCAGGATCTGGTCGGCGCGGCGAATGGTCGAGAGCCGGTGGGCGATGACGAACGTGGTGCGCCCGTGCATGAGGTGCTGCAGGCCGGCCTGGATGAGCGCCTCACTCTCGGAGTCGAGGCTCGACGTGGCCTCGTCGAGGATCAGGATGCGCGGATCGGCGAGGATCGCGCGCGCGATGCTCACGCGCTGGCGCTGCCCGCCCGAGAGCTTCACGCCGCGCTCGCCCACGACGGTGTCGAGCCCGTCGGGGAAGCGATCGGCGAACTCGTCCACGCGCGCGATCCGGCATGCGGTGCGGATGTCCTCGTCGCTGGCCTGCGGGCGCGAGAACGCCACGTTGTCGCGGATCGTGCCCCCGAACAGGAACGTGTCCTGTAAGACCACGCCCAACTGCGTGCGGTAGGTGTCGAGCCGCACGGTGGTGAGGTCCTGGTCATCCACCGTGATGCGCCCGGTGCCCGGGGAATGGAACGCCGTGACGAGCCCGATGATCGTGCTCTTGCCCGAGCCGGAAGAGCCCACGAGCGCGGTCACCGTGCCAGCGGCGGCGGTGAACGAGACATCCTTCAGCACCGGCTTGTCGGCCTCGTAGGCGAAGTCCACGTGCTCGAACACCACGTCGCCTCTCAGCACGCCCATCGCCACCGTCCGGCGCGGGTCCGTGTCCTCGGGCTTCTCGGACAGCACCTCGCGCGTGCGCTCGAGCCCGGCGAGGGACTCGGTGAGCTGCGTGCCGATGGAGACGATCTGGAAGATGGGCGCGATCAGGAACCCGAGGAACATGGTGTACGTGAAGTAGCCGCCCAGCGTGAGCGTGCCGTCCAGGATGTGGCGCGTGCCCACGAACATGATGATCGCGCCGACCACGCCCAGCAGCAGCGAGCTGGAAAGCTGCATGACGCTCTGCGCGGTGAGCGTGGCCAGCACGTTGTCGAGCAGGCGCTGCACGCCCAGGGAGAACACGCCCTGCTCGCGCTTCTCGGCGTGATAACCCTTCACCGTGCGGACGGCCCCGAGCGACTCGGTGAGCCGGCCCTGCACGTCAGCGTTGATCTTGCCGCGCTCGCGGAAGATGGGGCGCATCGTGGTGAACGCCCGGTTCAGGATGAACGTGAACCCGAGCAACACCGTGGCGGTGATGAGCGTCATGAGCGCGTTGATGCGCAGGAGCACCGCCAGGGCGAGCACGGCGGTGAGCAGGCCGCCCGCGAACTCCACCAGCCCGGTGCCGATCAGGTTCCGCACCCCTTCGACGTCGCTCATGATGCGCGACACGAGTGAGCCCGTCTTGTTGGAGTCGTAGTACGCCACCGGCAGCCGCGAGACGTGGGCTTGCACCTTGATTCGCATCTCGGCGATCAGGCGCTGCGCTTCTTTGGACAGCAGTTGGGTCAGCGTGAACGAGGTCACACCCTGCACCGCGGTGGCCGCCAGCACGCCGCCCACGAGCGGCATCAGCAGTTGGGACTGGTGCTTGCCGATGACGTCGTCGATCAGGGACTTGGTGGACCACGGCAACACCAGCCCGCTGACGCGGTTCACGGCCATGAGCAGCAGCCCGACCCCGAGCATGAAGCGGCGCGGTCGCACGAGTGACCACACTTCGGGCCAGACATGCGACAGCTTCACGGCCGGCTTCGCGGCCGGCTTCGCGGCAGGGGTCGCGTCGCGCGGGGCGACGGGGCGGGCGGCGGGGGCGGTGGACATGCGGGACTCCTGTCGTCGAAGTGGAATGTTCACCATAGCACGCACTTCGTGCGTGTGACGCCGCACTCGCGCACCGCTATACTGCGGCGGTTCTGAGACCCCGCACCTGACCCCACGAGACCCGAGGGCCGGCTTTGTCACACGTGTCTGAACTGCGCCTCCGCGATCCCGGCGTCGAGGCCGCGCGCCAGAAGCTGTTGAGCGGCGAGAGTCTCGCCCAGGAGGACGGCGTCCGGCTCTTCGACGCCCCGGTCATGGAGTTGGGCCGCCTCGCGCACGCATTCGCTCGCGACCGGCACGGCGACCGCGTGTTCTTCACCGTGAACCGCCAGTTGAACCCCACGAATGTCTGCGTGCTCGCGTGCAAGTTCTGCGATTACGCCAAGAAGCCCGGTGCTCCGGGTGCCTACACGATGACGAAGGAAGAGATCCTCGCGCACGTGGATCCCGAGATCACCGAGATCCACATCGTGGGCGGCCTGCACAACAAGTGGCGGTTCGACGACTACCTCCAGATCATCCGCTGGGTGAAAGAGAAGAAGCCCAGTCTGTCGGTCAAGGCCTACACCGCGGTCGAGATCGACTTCTTCTGCCGGCTCACCAAGCAGCCGGCGGAGTGGGTGCTGCGTGAGCTCCGGGCCGCGGGTCTCGACGCGCTGCCCGGCGGCGGCGCCGAGGTGTTCAGCGAGCGCGTCCGGCGCGAGCTGTTCCACCAGAAGATCGGGGCCAAGCGCTGGCTCGAGATCCACGAGATCGCGCACGGTTTGGGGATCCCCAGCAACAGCACGCTGCTCTATGGCCACATCGAGACCCGCGCCGAGCGCGTGCAGCACATGATCGACCTGCGCGACCTCGAGCAGCGCGCGCCGGGGTTCTTCGCATTCATCCCGCTGGCGTTCCAGCCCGGCGCCACCGGACTCGTGCGCCGGCAGGCGTCCGCGATCGAGGACCTGAAAACGATCGCCGTCTCGCGACTGGTGTTCGACAACGTCCCGCACGTGAAGGGCTACTGGATCATGCTCGGCCAGGATACGGCGGCGGCCGCGCTGCACTTCGGGGCCAGCGATCTCGACGGCACGATCGGCCAGGAGAAGATCGCGCACGCGGCGCTCGCCAAGAGCCCGGTCGGCATGGCCGAGGCCGGAATGGTGCAGATGATCCGCGAGGCCGGGAAGATCCCCGTGCAGCGCGATGCGCTCTACCGCGTCATCCGCGAGTACCCGCGCCGCGAGGTACCGGCCGCTGCCAGCCCGGACCACGCCGTGACCCGCGCCGCGGCAACGGCCTAGGGGCCGGCATGGCGCACGCGCTCTCGCCGGGCTACCTGAAGCTGGTCGAGGACGCCCAGCAGCGCGTCCGGCGCTTCTCGATCGAAGAGTTCCTGGCGCGGCTCCAGGCCGGCGAACGCTACATCCTGATCGACGTGCGTGAGGAGTCCGAGTGGGCCCGGGGCCATCTGCCCGGCGCGCACCGCCTGGGCCGCGGCACGCTCGAGCGCGAGATCGAACAGGCCATCCCGGACAGGGCCGCACCCATCCTGCTCTACTGCGACGGCGACCACCGCAGCACGCTCGCGGCGGACAGTCTCCAGCGACTGGGCTACAGCGTCGTCGTGGCCCTGGAGGGCGGTTGGAGCACGTGGAGGGAGCGCGGACTGCCGGTGGTCTCGCCGGAGTTCGTGCCATGATGACCTGCGATGCATGCTTCGGTGCGTCCTGCGAGACGACCCGCGAGTCGTCCCGGGCAGCATCCGCAGCACCGATTCCCGCCCCGCCCGCGCAACGCTAGCCTTCCACCCGCTCCCGGTCAGGGAAGTCCTCGTGTCCGACTCCAGCACACCGCTCTTCCACTCCGCGCACTTCACCGACCCGCAGCAGGTGCTCGAGACCATCTTCGGCTATCGCGAGTTCCGGCCCGGGCAGCGCCGCATCATCGATGCCGTGCTCGCGGGCCGCGATTGCATCGGCGTCATGCCCACGGGCGCCGGCAAGTCGCTCACGTTCCAGGTGCCCGCCAAGCTCCTGCCCGGCGCGGTGCTCGTGATCTCGCCGCTCATCTCGCTGATGAGGGACCAGGTGGACGCGCTGGTGCGGCTCGGCTTCCGTGCCGGCGTGCTCAACTCGACGCTATCGTTCGAGGAGCGCCGCGACCGCCTGGCCGCGTTCCGCCGCGGCGACATCGAACTGCTCTACCTGGCTCCGGAAGCGCTCGAGGGCTCGCTGCGCAGCTTCATCGCCGGCTGCCCGGTGAGCCTGGTGGTCGTGGACGAGGCGCACTGCATCAGCCATTGGGGCCACGACTTTCGTCCCGCCTACCGCAAGCTGCAAGGGCTGAAACAGGAACTGGGCGAGATCCCGGTGCTGGCGCTGACCGCCACGGCCACGCGCCGGGTGGCCGGCGACATCATCCGCCAGCTCGGCATGAAGAAGCCCGACGGGTTCAAGGGCTCGTTCTACCGCGCGAACCTGCGCATCATCGGCGTGCGAAAGGGCGAGGGAAAGCCTGCCGGCGGACACGCGAAGCCCGCGCGCAACGTGCGCAAGGACCTGCTGGCCCTGCTGCGCGCGCGCAAGGGCCAGAGCGCGATCGTGTATTGCATGAGCCGGCGCAGCGTGGAATCCACCGCCGAGTACCTCGCCGCGCATGGCGTGAACGCGGCGCCGTACCACGCCGGGCTGCCCGACGAAGTGCGGGCGCGGAACCAGGACGCGTTCGCACGCGACGACATCGACGTCATCGTCGCCACCGTGGCGTTCGGCATGGGCATCGACAAGAGCAACGTGCGACTGGTCGTGCATCGCGACATGCCCAAGAGCATCGAGGCGTGGATGCAGGAGATCGGGCGCGCCGGCCGCGACGGGCTGCCGAGTGAGTGCATCGTCTACTACTCGTGGGCGGACGTGATCGGCTACGACTCGTTCTTGGACTCGGTGGAGGATCCCGAGCAGCGCGCCGACACGCGGCGCAAGACGGTGGAGCTGTTCCGGCTGCTCGACAGCCTCGGCTGCCGCCACCAGGCCGCGTGCGCTCACTTCGACGAGGTGCTCGAGCCGTGCGGGGTGGCGTGCGACGCGTGTTCCGGTGAGGGCATCGAGGCGCTCGTGGCTTCGGCGGGAGGCGTGGCGGGTGCACGCACGCGAGCGACCACGGCCGGCATGGCCGGCCGCGGCGTGGTGCCGGGCGCCGACCCGGACGCCGACGAGCTGTTCGAGAGGCTGCGCGCGGTGCGCAAGCGGCTCGCGGACGCCGAGGGCGTTCCCGCGTACATCGTGTTCAGCGACGCAGCCCTGCGCGGCATGGCCGGACGGCGGCCGCGCTCGGAGGGCGAGCTGCTCGAAGTCCCGGGCGTGGGCCCCGTGAAGCTCCAGCGCTCGGCGCCGCCTTCCTCGAGGCGATCGCCGCCGGGTGAAGCGATGGTCGCGCGCTTGCGGGACGGCGAGAGGTAGTGCCCGGGCGGAGACGGCGATGATCGCCGCCGGCTGAAGTGATGGTCGCGCCCGGTCGGGATGCCGAGAGGTGGTGCCCGGTCGGAACGGCGATACTCGCGGCCGGGCGGAACGGCGAGGGGTATCTGGCCTGAGAGGCGCCGCGCAGGGAGCGGCGCCAGGGATGGTGGAGCGACCGAAGCGACGAGTGAGCCGGAGGCAGGATGCCGGAGGCGAGCGTCCTCTCAGGACAGATGCCTCTCGCCGTCTCCGCCCGGGCACAAGCTCTCGCCGTCTCCGCCCGGGCACAACCCCTCGCCGTTCCGCCCAGGCACAACCACTCGACTGACGCCCATCACGCGCAGTATCCTCGCCGTCCGCATGAACCCCACGCGCCCCATCACCGGCACCGTCGCCGCACGCATCCCGTACGCCAACGCCGCGCCGTTCTATGCGCTGTGGGCGGACGCGCCGTTCGCCGTGCGCAACCTGCCCCCGCGCGACCTCGGCCGCGAAGCCGAAGCCGGCAGCGTAGACCTGGGACTCATGGCCACGGGCGACTTCCTGCGGCTGCGCGATCGCTTCGAGATGCTGGCACCCATGGGCGTCGCCGCACGTGGCGCGGTGCTGAGCGTGCTGTTGTTCTCGCGCCGTCCCGCCAACGCGCTCGGCGACGCGCTGATCTCGGTCACGCCCGAGACCAGCACCAGCATCCGGCTCTTGAAGCTGCTGCTGAACGTGCGCCGCGGGCTGACCGGCGTGCGCTTCGTGCGCGGGCTCGAGCCCGCGCAGGCCGACGGCCTGCTGCTGATCGGCGACACCGCCATGGCCACACGCAGCCGGCCGCCCGAGGGGTTCGTGCACACGCTGGACCTGGGTGCCGACTGGCTGGAGTGGACCGGGCTGCCGTTCGTCTACGCCGCGTGGGCGGTGCGCTCGGCACTCGAACCCGCGCTCAAGACCGAGCTGCGGGCGTTCCTCGAGGCGTCGCTCGCCGCCGGCCTGACGTCCCTGCCGGAGGTCGCGCGCCGGGTGGCGATCGCCGGTTGGAGCCACGCCGAGATGGAGGGCTACCTGCGCCGTTTCCATTACCGCTTCGGCCCCGAGGAGTTACAGGGCCTGGCGCGGTTCGAGGCCCTGCTCGGCGAGCACGGGCTGCTCGCCGCGGACTGACCCCGCCGCAACACGCGGCGCCCGCTTCCGTATCCATCCCCCGTGACCGGCACTCACCGGCGCGGCGCTCCGGCCGACCGGCCGGGACCCGCACCCTGCGCGGCCGGCGCGACGAGAGGAGCATCCGATCATGGCGACCATGCACGAGATCGACTACGAGATCCTCGGCGACGATATGCAGTTCGTGAAGATCGAGCTGGACCCGGGCGAGGCGGTCGTGGGCGAGGCCGGGGCCATGATGTACCTGGAGGACGGCCTGCAGATGCAGACCATCTTCGGCGACGGTTCGCAGCAAGCGCAGCAGGGCGGCTTCATGGGCACGCTCATGAACGCGGGCAAGCGGCTGCTCACGGGCGAGTCGCTGTTCATGACCGTGTTCCAGAACCAGGGGCAGGGCAAGCGGAAGGCGGCGTTCGCCGCGCCCTATCCCGGCAAGATCATCGCGCTGCACCTGCATGAGCTGGGCGGCGAGCTGCTCGCGCAGAAGGACTCGTTCCTGTGCGCGGCCAAGGGCGTGCAGCTGGGCATCGCGTTCACCCGCCGCTTCGGCGCCGGCCTGTTCGGCGGCGAGGGCTTCATCCTGCAGCGGCTCACCGGCGATGGTTGGGCGTTCGTGCACGCCGGCGGCACGCTCGAGGAGAAGACACTGGCCCCGGGCGAGACCCTGCGCGTGGACACGGGCTGCATCGTGGCGATGCAGCCGAGTGTGGACTACGACATCCAGCTCGCAGGCGGCGTGAAGACCGTGTTGTTCGGCGGCGAGGGCCTGTTCCTGGCCACGCTGCGCGGACCCGGCAAGGTGTGGCTCCAGTCGCTGCCGTTCTCGCGCTTGGCCAGCCGCATCTTCGCGGCAGCTCCCCAGGTCGGCCGCGGCGGTCGCGAGCAGGGCTCGATCCTCGGCGGTCTCGGCAACCTGCTGGACGGCGACGGCCAGTAACCGGCGCGCGGCATCACCCGCTTCGGCTCAGCGTGGCCGCGGCTCCCTTCCGGGGCCGCGGCCACGGCAATTAGTAGAGCGAACGCGCCCCTGCAGACCGCACGAGATCGCGCGTCCCGCTGCACCCGCTGTCCCTCCCACGCGCGCGCGGGCCGCTCCCGGCGCGCATGCGTCTCGCATGATTCGCCGCTTCGATTTTCAAGCTTCGTCAGGAAGCCAATGGGAAATAGACCCCGAACCTTGCCGAGATGCACGGGCACACCGCGTTTCGAATCGCTCCGGACGGCTGGGAACACTTGGCAGGATTCGTGCAGTAAGCGTGAGGGGCTGTCCCATGGCGAACCCGCCACGGGCGGTCCGTGAGCGCACCTTTCGGGGCATCTCGGCCGTTCAGTCCTTGTCCGGAACTGCCGATAGCCGAGGGGTGTTCTGCCCGCGTGTCCTGTCGTCGAACCGTTTCCCCGAGGCATTCCGAATGACTCCCGCCACACACGCCAGCAAGGGCTTCTCGATGGTGGAGTTGATGATCGTGATCACCATCGTCGGGATGCTCATTGGCTTCGGGGTCCCGGGGTACCGGCGGTACTCGCAGACCCAGTCGCTGCGCGGCTCGGCCGAGAACCTGGTGCAGACCGTCCACCTTCAGCGCTCGAAAGCGATGTCCACGGGCCAGGACGTGGTCTTGAACTTCAACACGTCGGCGCCATACGGCTGGACGTCCGTGAGCCAGGGCCGCAGCTACAGCTACGTGCTCCCGAACGGCATCCAGTACACGTCGGCCAATCCCGCATCACTCACGCTCGGCCGGAATGGCCGGGTGAGCACCTCGGGCACGGTCGTGCTCGTCAACAACCTCGGGATCACCGATACCGTGAGCATCCAGATCTCCGGTATGGCGATGGTCCGTTAGGAGCATGAGACCCGTGCGCACCAGCCCACTGCCTCCCGCGCAGGAACGCGGGATGTCCCTCATCGAGCTGCTCATCGCGCTCGTGGTGCTGGCCGTCGGCGTGCTCGCCGTGGGGCAGATCTTCCCCCAGGGCGCGCGATCGCAAGTGCAGGACCGGTTGCTCATCGGAGCGAACTACTACGCGCAGGAGCAGCTGGAGAGCCTCACCGGACGGACCTGGGTGGACCCTTTGCTCTTGGACGGACGTCATCCGGCAGGCGTGGCCATGGACTCACTCGAAGGCGGCAAATGGCTGCGCTACTACCAGGTGACCACGATGACAGGATCCCTCGAAAACCTGAAAAAGGTGGACGTCAACGTCGTGTACCGGCCCCCGACTCGGGCTCGCGACACGGTGACGGCGACCTCCTACGTGAGGCGGTGATTCCGATGCGTGCTTCTCTTGGTTGCAGCCGTCCCGGCCGTTCCTCGTCGGCTGGCTTCACGCTGATCGAACTCATGATGACCCTGGTCATCTTCGCGCTCGTCGCCGTGGCGGTGACGGTGGTGCTGCAGAACTCCGCCAAGAGCAAGCACAAGACGACCATGCGCATCGAGAGCGAGATGGCGGCGCGCGCCGCGCTCGACCTCATGGCGCGCGACATCCGCACCGCGGGCTATGGCGCCGACCGCGACGCCGTCCCCCCGCAGCCGGCCATCGCGTACGTGGACTCGCAGGAGATCATCCTGTCGCAGAACCAGTACCCGTATCCCGAACCCAACCCGTTGGGTCCGGTCGCGCCGCTGGCGTACGACCCGACTGCGAATCCCAAGCCGTTCCCACTCGTGGGCACGACGTTCACCCCGCCGATGCGCTACCGCACGGGCGCCGAGCTGATCCGTTACACGCTCGACGTGAACAATGACGGCGTGGTGAACGCGGGCGACATCTCCGCGCCGCAGGGCGCGGACGCCGCTGCCACGGTGAACCCCAATGACTACGTGCTCGTACGCCAGGTGTACGGCGACTCGACGAACAACGTGGATAACGACAACGGCGGCGTGACCGAGCGTGTGGCGCTCATCCGCAAGCCGGGTGGTTCGGGCGTGCCGCCGCTCTTCAACGTGTACATGCGCGGAATCGACACGCCGTGGGACTGGAGCTTGGGCCCCGTGCCGGCGACCAAGCTCAAGGACATCCACCGCATCGAACTGCGCGTCACGGCCACGGCCTCGCGCCCGGATGCGAAGGGCCAGTACCCGCAGACCACGATCAAATCCGAGGTGAACGCGGCCCGTAGCGTGCCGGACTTCGGTACGGCCACGTTCCCGGTGTCGGGCTATGTCTTCAACGATCTGGACGGTGACCACGTCCGCGATGTGGGTGAACCCGGCATCGACAATTCCACGGTACGCATGGGCACCCTGGTCGGCTACACGAACGGCACGGGCTTCTACCAGCTGCGCGCCCTGCCGGGCCCCTACGTCCTCAAGCACACGCCCGCCATGGGCTACAGCTCCGCCATGTCGCCGGACGAGTTCTCGGTCACGGTCACGGACGCGGCCATCATCCAGGATTTCGCGGACTCGGCGCGTTCGGGCGGAAACGTGGTCGTGAACGCGTATAACGATGCGAACGAGAACGGTTCGTTGGATACCGGGGAGCAGCCCCTGCAGGGCGTCCGCATCAACATCACGCCGGGCACGCCCGAGGCATCGAGCGGCGTGACCAACTCCTATGGGATGGTCACGCTGTTCACGACCGTGGGGTCGTACACCATCACCTGCGTCGCGCCGGACTCGATGGTGGTCACAAACACGAACCCCCAGTCGGGCACGATGCCGAACGGCGGCACCCAGAGCCACGCGTTCTTCCTGGCGCGCGCCGATATGGGCCAGATCTCGGGCCGGGTGTACGTGGATGTCGATCGCGACGGCGTGATGGACGGCACCGAAGTCGGCCTCGCCGACGTCTGGGTGGGCGCCACCCGAGACGGCGGCGCGACGACGTCGGGCTACGCCTACACGGACGCGTCCGGCAACTACCAGATGAACGTGCCGGTGAACGATCCGCCGCGCACGCAGGCGTACTCGGTGTGGGTGCAGCCGCCTGCGGGCTACTTCCCGACCGGGGCCTCGTCGTTGGGCGGCATCTGGGTGCAGGCGTCACCCGCCACCGTGACCAACAAGAACTTCGGCATGGCCAACTTCCAGGTCATCACGCTGACCGCGAACCGCGTGCTGTCCCTCACCTCCACCGACCTCATCGAGGTGGACTGGAACGGCAAGAAGACGAACGAGGCGAGAACCGACGTGGACTTGGTCCTCGGCGCCGACGCCGGTTCGACGGACAACGTCTCGGTGTGGTTCAACCTGTACTCCAACTCGCCGCTGTTCGCGAACAACCCGAACAACGCGCAGGGCTACTCGCGCTTGGCGCCGAACTCGGTGCTGGCCATGGCGGTGGATACTCTGGACCAGAACGACAACACGCTCCGGCCGGACCTGGTCACCGGCACTCGATTCTCTGCGGCGGGCAACTTCTTCGTCTGGTTCACGCAGGGCTCCAACAACAACGAGGGCTACCTGCCCTCGGGCTACAGCCCGAGCCAGAACTACACCACCTCCAACGCCGGCGATGTGACCGCCGTGGTGACGATGGACGTGGGCGGCAGCAGTCATCCCGACATCATCGTGGGCACCAAGTCGCCCACGCCCGGCCAGGGCTCGATCGAGGTGTGGCTCAACGACGGCGCGACGACCCCGGCGTTCAGCCGGGACGAGACCATCAACCTGGCGTACTCGTCGTTCCTCGGCGAGATCACGGGCATGGCGCTGTCCGACATGGACAACGACGGCGACAAGGACCTGATCGTCTCCGCACGCACGAGCGACTACAACGGCCAGATGTTCGTGTTCGAGAACGCCGGCCGATCGGCCGGCAGCCGGTTCATCGCGCGCTATGGCGTGTCGTTCGGCGGCAATTCGCCCACCGCGGTGGCATGCCTGGACGCTGACGGGGACGGCTGGAAGGAGATCTTTGTCGGCACGCAGCGCAGCTCGTCGCAAGGCCTGGTGTACCAGTTCAAGAACACGGGGCTGAGCACGCTGTGGTCGTACACGATCCCGAGGGCGGTGAATGTGCCGGGCTTCGTGATGAGCATGAACGCTGGTGATTTCGGCGGTAACGCCAGCCGCACCGACCTGGCCGTGGGCTATCACACGTCCACGGTGGGCTACGGCGGCGGCTTGGTCATCTACTTCATGGACACGGGCCTGATCCCGAACTCGGGTGTGGACCCGTCGGGCGGAACTATTGTCAACATGGTGCCGGCGCTCACGTCGGCGAACTTCAACTACGGGTTGTTCACCGCCACGCCCCCGTCGCCCTATCTCACCGACCTCGCGGCCGGTGTGAAGTCCAGTGCGACGACCGGCGCGCTCGTGGTGTTCATCCGCTGATCCGGATGGGAGCATGAACCGACTCCGCGTGCACGAGAATGAGCGGGGCATCGCCCTGGTGATGGCCATGCTCATCCTGCTGGTCATGACGTTGCTGGGCCTGGTGCTCATGGCTGGAGCGAGCATCAACCGCTCGCTCTCCGGCAACGACCAGCGCATGCGGGAGACGCTGAACGTCGCGGAGGCGGGTGTGGGCGAGGCCATGGCCCGCATCCGCAACCAAGAGACACTCATGCAGCCCAACGATCCGGACGACGTCTGCCAGATCTTCAATACCATCGCGGGCAGCGTGCCGACGCTGGGCGCGGACTCCACCGCGCTCGCGACCGGCCAGCCGGTGGGCCAATACCTCAACTACACCAAGCCCGCCAAGGGACCGGACGTGCTGACGATCTCGTGGAAGAAGGACCCGACAGGGACGCTGGTCATGCGATACGACCCGACCAAGGTCGTGGCCATGAACACGCTGACCGGTTCACCGGTCTTCGTCATTCGCGCGACCGGCCGTGTTGGCAACTCGCGCCGCACGGTGGTCAGCGAGGTCATCCAGAAGCCGTACATCGTGAATGTCAAGGGCGCGCTCACCGCGGACATCACCATCGACTTCGTGGGTAACGCCGCCATCTGTGGCTACGACCATCCGGGGGACACGCCCCTGGACGAAGGAATGGACGGCCGCGGCCTCGTCGATGACGCCACGCACTGCATCGGCAATGAACTCGTCGGCGGCGGCGTGCCCGGCGCGTGGAGCACGGGCGCGGTCACCGGCGGCGGCGCGTCCGGCGCCAACGGCGATCCCGCGGGCTTCACCCAGCTCCAGACGAACTTCTACGCCGGGCCATGGGATGCACTGTCCATGGACCAGGCCGAGTTCTGGTCCTTTGTCGGGCCGCACGTGGGCAACCAGGCCCAGTGGAATGGCGTGTTCTACTACGACAACAACAACGTCCCCAGGGATCGGTCGGGGGACCTCAACCTGAACAGCACGTTCGGAGAGGGCTTCCTCTACGTCGACGGTGACCTCAAGGTGAACGGCGACTTCTACTACAAGGGTCTCGTCTACTGCGAGGGCGACTTCGACGTCAGCGGCTCGTCGTGGATCCTGGGCGCCATGATCGCGAAGGGCGAGACCACCATCAAGGCGAACGGTGGTATGACGATCCTCTACTCGGGCGAGGCGATCACGCAGGCGCTCGCGAAGTACGGCGGTCAGTTCGTCACGCTGAGCTGGCGCGAGGAATAGCGCCGGCTGTCGCGCCCACCCGCGCCCGCTCCCGTCTTGGGAGCGGGCGCTGTGCTTTTCGGGGGCGAGCGCGTGACGGCCTCGAGCCGGGGCAGGGCCCGCAGTTTCCGTCGCGAGTGGCTCGAGCGCCGGTTGGGCGCGCTGCGGGCGACCATGTATCCTCGTCTGCCGCCCGGTGGCCGCCATCGGCCATGCCTCCGGGCCCGACCCATCCGCTGCGAGCCTGAGGAACCCCCGACCGTGTGGAACCGCATCGAAGACAAGGTGTCGCGAGGCGAGCGGCTGACGCCTGAAGAAGGTGTGCACCTGCTCACCGAAGCCCCGCTCGTCGAGCTCGGCGCGCTCGCGAACGACGTGCGCCTGCGTCGCTGCGACCCGCGCATCGTCACGTACGTGATCGACACCAACCCCAACTACACCAACTGGTGCACGGTGGACTGCCACTTCTGCGCGTTCTACCGCAAGCCGGGCAAGCCCGCCGCCGATGGCTACACGCACGACGTCGAGGGCGTGATGGCCATGATGGAGAACGCGCGCAGGTTCGGCGCCACCACGGTGCTGCTCCAGGGCGGACTCAACCCCGAGATCCCGTGGTCGTTCTACACCTCGATCGTGCGCGAGGCGCGCCTGCGCTACCCCGAGATCACGCCGCACTTCTTCTCGGCGCCCGAGATCCACCAGATGGCCGAGGTGAGCGGGCTGGACCTGCGCGGCGTGCTCGAGGCCCTGTACGCGGCCGGCCAGCGCACGCTGCCCGGCGGCGGCGCGGAGATCCTCGCGACCCGCGTGCGCAAGCGCATCTCGATCAAGAAGGGCGGGCCCGAAGCCTGGCTCGACGTGCACCGCCATGCGCACCAGGTGGGCATGCGTTCCACGGCCACCATGATGTACGGCCACGTCGAGACCCCGGCGGAGGTGATCGAGCATTTGGAATACGTCCGCGCGCTGCAGGACGAGACGCGCGGGTTCACCGCGTTCGTGCCGTGGAGCTACAAGCGCGGGAACACGCCGATGGAGTCGAAGGTGCCGCACATCGCCGGCGCGAGCATGTACTTCCGCGTGCTGGCGGCGAGCCGGCTCTATCTCGACAACTTCGAGCACATCCAGGCGTCGTGGTTCAGCGAGGGCAAGAAGACCGGGCAGATGGCGCTGCACTTCGGCGCCGACGACTTCGGCGGCACGCTGTTCGAGGAGAACGTGCACCTCGCCACGGGCCACGTGAACAAGACCACGGTGGCCGAGATCGAAACACTGATCCGCGAGGCCGGGTTCACGCCGGCGCAGCGCACGACGCTCTACGAGATCCTCAAGGTGGCCGAGGGCCCCGAAGCGCTGAGCGAGCTGTCGGACGACGTGCCGCTGTTCATCGAGAGCCTGCGCGAGTTGCCGGCGGAGTACCCCCAGCAGCTGGAGGGCGAGGAACCCGGCAGCTCGCTGGTGATGCCAAGCTGACCGCTCGAAGCTCGAGAGCATGCCGAGCCCGCGACGAACGCCCCGGCCTTTGGCCGTGATCAGCCGGGGGCGCACGTCACTCCAGGCGAAGGTGACGCCAGCCCCTCGCAGCGGGTGAGTACCCCCGCGCTCGGGTGAGCCGACCCGGCGCCAGTCGCGCAGAGAGGCTCGCGCTCATTGCGCGGCAACGAGTTACGCGTGTGAGCGATTGGTCCGTTGCGTGCATTTCATGTCCCGTGAGGCCGGAGACGTCCGGCCCTGAGGCATGAACTCCCCGCGCCGGCGGGGCCTGACCGGAGCCTCCCCTGAACCCCCGACCCTCGTGCCCGCACCCTGCCGGTGCGGTCTTTGCGCTGCTGCTCGGCCCCCTCGTGGCGGCCGGCCCGTCGCGCGCGGCCACCGATCACGCCTGTGATCCGCCGCGCACGCGCGTCGCACTCGTGAAGCTCAGCGACGCCACCGATCATTCGTGGGCGGCGTGGAGTGGTGCCGACCCGGCGACCATCGTCTTGAACCTGCTCGCCGACTCGCTCGAGAAGTCGCGCGGCCGTCAGGTGTCGATCCTCGCCATACCCCGCGGTCCGACCACCCGGCCCGTGGAAGATGCCGCGGCGATCGCCGCGGCCAGGATGGCGCAGGCCGAGGTGGTGGTGACCGGCGTCGTGGCCGAGTTCAAGATCGAGGAGCACCGAGAGGCCGGGAAGTTCTCGCGCTGGGGCGTGAGCGCGCTCGACGCTCGTGCGCGAGCACAGGTGCGCGTCCTGCTGCGTGTGCTGGACGTGCGCGACGGCAGCGTGATCCTGGAGACGACCATCGACCGCGAACGCACGGGCCGCGGCACCACGTCGGCCGGCCGCGCGGGTGCCGAGCCGGGGAGCGGACTGCTGGCGGGCACGCTGGATGAGGTGCTGCGCGAACTCGTGCAGGCGGTGGACCAGCGCCTGGACATGCGGTGGCAGGCTTCCGTGCTGGGCACCGATACCGGCCACTGCGTGCTCGACTCCGGCGCGGGGCGGGGACTGTTCGTGGGGCAGCGGCTCGACGTGTGGCGTTCGGGGATCGAGACCTACGACGACGACTTCGTCCGGACCGCCGAGGACGTGCGCGTGGCCGCGATCGAGATCGTCGCCCTGCAGGGCCGCGGCCGCGCCCGCGCCCGAGTGCTCGAGGGTGAGGTGAGCTTCGGCGACCGCGCCCGGCCGTGCACGTCCGCACCCGCGGTGGCGACGTCGGCCAGGCGCTGAGCGGGCCCCGACTGAACACTCGAGCTCAGCGCACGCGCAAGCGGTAGGCCCACACCACCGGCTTGCCGGCCGTGTCGGCAGGCGCGAGCGAGAACCGCAGCTCGTAAAGCCCGGCGTCCAGCCGGTCCTCGGGGCGCAACCGGATGGCGTCGCCGAGCGCGTAGAAGCGCCCTTGGTGCGTGGCGACCACCTGCTCTTCGCGCTCCAGCGTCATCGTCATGGTGCGCACGCCGATCTCCGGCGTGGGCGGCTGCAGCGCGGGCGGCAACACGAGCACGAGACCCGAGACCGACGTCACCACGCCGACGTCGAGCGCGTGGCCGCGGTAACCCGGCTGCGGCAGCCGAAGCCCGCTGCGGGCCAGCGAATCCACCGCCGTCTCGAACGTGACCATGGCCGCAGGTGTGGCGCGACCCCGTGCATCCGGAACACCCGTTGCCATCATGTTCCTCAGTGAAGAAGTCGGGCTCACCAGCAACCACGCGACCGCACCCGCGGCCGCGCCGATCACACCGACCGCCCAGGCCCACGTCGTCCACCGCCTGCCCAGGCGCGCCATGCGCGACGGAGCAGCATGCGGCGACGCCAGCACCTGGGGGTAGCCCACGAACTCGAGGCTCGCGCGGCAGAGCTCGCACTGGTGCAGGTGGCGCACGACGAGTTCGCGCTCGGCCCCCACCAGCAGCCGGCTCGAGCGCGGCCAGGTCGCGACGAGCGAAGCCGGCAGGTGGCGCGGGTCCGAGCCGGCCGGCGGCCGGATCGCGGCGAGCTGCGTGCGGCACTCGGTGCACGAACGCAGGTGCTGCTCGACTTCCAGCGTCTCGCCCTCGGCCAGGATGCCTGCGCCATAGCCGAGCAACCGCCGTGCGGTCCACTCGTGCGAACGCGTCAGGTTCACCCGCGCCGTCCCACTCGGGGTGTGCTGCTCATCGGCTGAGCACCGATCGCGCCCACTCCCAGAGCCGGCCCTGCTGGCTGCGCACGAGGCGCCTCACCTGCAGCATGCAGCGCGCCCAGCGCTTGATCACCGTGGGGTGCCGCAGTCCCATCTGCTCGGCCACCGTGGACCAGCTCTGTTCGACGTAGAAGCGCTTGGCCAGCTCCTGGCAGGGAAAGTCCAGCTCGCGGAAACGTTCCACCACGAAGAACCGGAACAGCTCCAGCAGGTCGACCGGCATGTCCGTCGCGGCACCGGGGAGTGCGGGCTGGGGTGGCGCTTCCGCTTCGGCCACTGGGTCCAGCCGTCCGGCGGGACCGCGCTGGCGGCGGACGTGATCCACGCACACGCGGTGTGCGAGCGTGTGGATGAGGGCCTCGGGATCCACCAGCCGTTCGCGTCGCGACAGCCGGAACAGCGTCACCAGCACTTCCCGGCTCAGGTCTTCGACCGTGCCCGCAGACAGGGTTCGTAGCCGGGCGCGGATCTCCTGTCGCGCGACCTGGTGCAGCGCTTCCCACTCGGGAGCGCTCGAGCTCGGGTTCTGTGCCTGCGGTCCCACGGGGCGCCTCCGGGACGATCGGGATCTGAAGCCCTGCACCAGCGTGCGTCGGCGCGGCGGGTTCGCAGATTAGCAATCCGCCCCGGCGCGCGCGACGAGGGGCCCGCAGCGCCGGGGTCCGGGCTAAGGGCGCGAGTTCGCCAGCGACGCGGGATTGGGTCCCAGCTCCAGCCACACCACGTCGAACCCGTCCACCGTGCGGAACCGCCGCTCGCGGGTGACGTTCAGGTCGGGGATGGTCGCAGCGGTGCCATTGCGTTCGACGATCTCCTGCCAGAACGGCCACGCGCGCTCGGAGCCGCGGAACACCAGCAGCAGGTGCCGGAACTCGTGCCGCGAACGGCAGGCCGGCACGTCGCCGGGTGTGTAGGCCAGGTGGATCACCGGATGATTCGTCTGCCAGGCGAGCGCGGGGCCGAGATTGCTCATCAAGGTCTCGCCCGGGCGCAGCGATTCGTTCAACGCGATCGACAGCGCGGTGAGTGTGCGGCTCTGGGGCACGCCGCGCTCCCGAGAGGCCTCGCGCGCTTCGATCAGTGCACGCTGCGTGAGCCAGCCACCCCACGCCAGTGCCACCACCGCGGCGGTGACGCAGAGGCCCTGGCGCAGGCGTTCACTGGATTGCGGGATGCGCTGGACGAGTGCCCACAGCGCGACCAGGCCCGCGGCCTCGGCGACCACGCGCGTGGGGAACACGAAGCGCAGCCACGGGATGCTGGCGCACGCGGCGAGCGTGTTGAGCGCGAGCCCGGCCAGTGCGACGGCCGCCGCCGCCGCGAGGGGCCGGCGCGGACGTGTGAACAGGTACGCCACGAGCGCGCCGAACCATAGGCCGCGCGGGCCCTCCAACAGCACCGGCAGCAGCCGGCCCAGGTTGCCCCAGATCTTCGCGACCAGCAGCCGCGCGGCCTCGGCACCGCTCGGGACGTCCGGTGGCGCGGGGCGATGGTAGAGCTGGAACCAGGTGCGGCCCTCCACCTGGTCCCACACCACGAAGCGCGTGATGTCCCACGTGGGAGAACCGAACGCGCTCCACTTGTAGTACCACCACGGCAGCAGCGGCAGGGCGAAGCCTGCGAGCATCCGCAGTGTGACGCGCAGTCGCCGGCCGGGAGGAGCGCACCAGGCCGAAGCCAGCGCGAACAGCGGTGCCAGCCACAGCATGTTGGCGCGGAACAGTCCCGCCACCCCGAGCAGGAGGCCGAAGACCAGCGGATACAACTCGCCCGCTCCGCGCGCGAGCCCGAGCAGTGCCGCAAGCAGCAGCACGGTGAACGGCAGCTCGGTGAGCCCGGTGACCGCGAAATGCTGGGCCTCGGGATCGAGCACCAGCAGGAACCCCACGGCCGCCGGCGCACCCATGCGCCACGCGGGCGTCGAGTCCGGCACGTAGCGTGCGAGCAGGTGCCGCATCCCGAGCACGCCGCCGGCTCCCAGCATGAGGTAACTCATGAACGGCAGGATCAGCGTGAGCCACGCACGCGGATCCGAGCCGACCGGGACGCCCTGGTACGGGGCGAGCTTGAAGATGAGCGCTTCGGCGAGCACCAGGCCCGGTTGCACGGCGGACAGCGGCCACGGCGAAGAGGCGTGCGTGGCCAGGTCGATCGGCAGTGCAAACGGCGTGGCGAACCGCCCGTGCCATGCGAACTCGCGCGCGGCCAGCGCGTACTGGGCACTGTCGTAGGAGAGGATCGGCGATCGGCCGCCGAGGTCCCACGCCTGAGCGTGCGCGTACCACAGGATCGCGCCCGCGAACATGGCGAGGCCCAGGGGCAGCAAGTGATCCGTCGACCTCCCTGTCGGCGTCATGAAGCGCGACAGTACGCGGGCGCACGAGGCGTCACAAACCCGTCCGCGCGGGCCTGCTCTGCCACCTGGCTCCGGTGGCGAAAAGCCGTCCCCGTACGGGCGCTAGAACTGCTGACTCTCGACTCGCACGACCTTCGCGGGGTGCGGGGCCGCGCTGGTGGTCCGGATCGTCGCGCCGGCCGTGGGCGAGCTTGCGCGGCGCGTGCACGGCGGCGCAATGTCCCCCGGTTCGCTTGCCCGAACCCGTCCCGTCCGGAGGCCCCATGACCGTTCCCGCCCGCCGAATCGCGCCGATCAAGGCTGCGCTCGCCGCATCTGCCGCACTGCTCTGGCTGGCCGCGACGGCATCCGCCGACACAGAGACCGCCGATGTGCGGCTCGGCAACGACATCGCGCCCCGGTCCCAGGCCGTGAAGCTCAAGCTCGACCCCGACAAGCGCAGTTATTCGGGGAACGTGCGGGTGGAGCTCGACGTGACGCGCGCGACGGACACGCTGCGGTTCCACTCCGAGGGGCAGAAGCTGGTCCGCATCACGGTCCGCCAGGGCACCGACACGGTCGCGTTCAAGCGCGTGACCGGCGAACAGGGTCTACAGACACTCGTCACAGCACGGCCCTTGGCCAAGGGCGCGGCCGTGTTCGAGGTGGAGTTCACGCATCTTTACGGCACGCGCGCCGTGGGCCTGTACCGCGCGGTGCGTGAGCAGCGCGGCTACCTGTTCACGCAGTTCGAGTCCGACGACGCGCGCGAGGCGTTCCCGTGCTGGGACGAGCCGGGGTTCAAGATCCCGTGGCAGCTCACGCTCGAAGTCCCCGCAGCACAGGAAGCGCTCACGAACACTCCGGCCGAGACGGTGACCGAGAAGGACGGCTGGAAGACGGTCACGTTCAAGCGCACACCGCCGCTGCCCAGCTACCTGATCGCGATCGCCGTGGGGCCGTTCGAGTACACGCCCATCGCCGGCACCAGCATCCCGGCGCGCGTCGTCACCTGCCAGGGCCAGAAGCAGCTGGCCGGCTTCACCGCCGAGACCACGCCCAAGCTGCTCGCAGCACTCGAACGCTGGTTCGGCAGCCGCTACCCGTTCGAGAAGCTGGACCTCATCGCGGTGCCCGAGTTCGCGTACGGCGCCATGGAGAACCCCGGGCTGATCACCTACCGCGACGACATCCTGCTGCTCGACCCGGCCACCGCCTCCGTGTCGCAGCGCCGCCGGAACGCCAGCGTGAACGCGCACGAGATGGCGCACATGTGGTTCGGCGACCTGGTCACGATGGCGTGGTGGGACGACCTGTGGCTCAACGAGTCGTTCGCCGACTGGATGGCCGCGAAGGTCACGGACGAGGT
>Ga0075419_10000475_pt1 | contig 25105 bp, 31 predicted proteins | sample SoiMetdeltSBSDD3_FD_76900 | JGI IMG/M metagenome (GOLD analysis project Ga0075419, IMG submission 76900) | Bulk soil microbial communities from a Populus tree surrounding site in Tennessee, USA - Soil MetaG P. deltoides SBSDD3 | ecosystem: Environmental > Terrestrial > Soil > Tree plantation... | reverse complement strand
CTACCTGCAGTGGCGCGATTGGCGCGCGCACTACCTCGACGAGGGGAAAGCCAGCCGCACCTGGCTCTGCCTCCACGGCGAGCCGACATGGTCGTATCTCTACCGGCGGATGATTCCACTGCTGCTAAAGAACGGCGGCCGCCTGGTCGCGCCCGACTTCATCGGATTCGGGCACTCGGACAAGCCGGAAGACGAGGCGACCTACACCTTCGACTTTCACCGTGCCTTCCTGCTCGAGGTAATCGAAAGGCTGGACCTGAAGAACATCACCCTCGTGGTTCAGGACTGGGGCGGGCTGCTGGGTCTCACGCTGCCGATGGAGATGCCGGAGCGCTTCGAGCGCCTGCTGGTCATGAACACGGCGCTCGCCGGCGGCGATCAGCCGCTGAGCGAAGGCTTTCTCGCCTGGCGCGCTTACGTCGCGCGGACCCCCGACCTGCCCTGCGGCAAGCTCATGTCGCGCACCTGTCCGCATCTCACTCCGCGCGAGCTCGCCGCCTACGACGCACCGTTCCCGGACACGCGCTACAAGGCGGGTGTGCGGCGCTTTCCACAGCTCGTGGCGCAGCGTCGTGACGATCCGGGCGCCGCCATCGCGCGCAGAGCGAGGCAATGGCTCCGCGACGCGTGGAAAGGCGAGAGCTTCATGGCGATCGGCGTCAAGGATCCGGTGCTCGGCCCTCCGGTCATGACCGAGCTGAGGAAATGGATCCGCGGCTGCCCCGAGCCGTATCGGGTCGAGAACGGTGGCCACTTCCTTCAGGAATGGGGCGAGGAAGTCGCGGCGGCCGCGTTGAGACACTGGAGCTGAAATGGTCACCTACGACGATGTAGCCGCCGCGCACGAGCGCATCAGGCCGCAGGCTCACCGCACGCCGGTCATGACTTCGCGCCAGGTCGACGAGCTCACCGGCGCGAGTGTCTTCTTCAAGTGCGAGAACCTGCAGCGCATGGGTGCGTTCAAGTTCCGCGGCGCCCATAACGCGCTGTCTCTGCTTTCACCGGACGAAAAGCGTCGCGGCGTACTCGCTTTCTCGTCCGGCAACCATGCGCAGGCGGTCGCGCTCGCGGGACAGCTTCTTGGGGTGAAGACCACGATCGTGATGCCCGAGGACGCGCCCAAGGTGAAGCTCGAGGCGACGCGAGGGTACGGCGGCGAGGTCGTGACCTACGGAAAGGGCGAGAACCGGGAAGCCCTTGCAAAGCGACTGTCGGAGGAACGAAACCTCACCCTCATTCCCCCGTTCGATCATCCCCACATCGTCGCCGGGCAGGGCACGGCGGCGAAGGAGCTGATCGAGGACGCGGGCGCGCTCGACGTCCTCGTCGTGCCCTGCGGCGGCGGCGGGCTGATCTCGGGCTGCGCGATCGCGGCGCGGCATCTCTCCCCGGGCTGCCGCGTGATCGGCGTCGAGCCGGCGGCGGGAGACGACGCTACGCGCTCGTTCCGCGAAAAAAAACTCATCACAATTCAAACACCGGAGACGATCGCCGACGGCGCGCGCACCACTTCGCTCGGCGCCGTCACCTTCCCGCTGGTGATGAAGTACGTGAGCGACATGCTCACCGTGACCGACGAAGAGCTGCTGCGGACGATGTTCTGGCTGTGGGAGCGGATGAAGATCGTGGTGGAGCCGACCGGCGCGCTCGCCGCCTGCGCCGTCCTGCAGAAGAAACTCAAACTCGAAAAACAGCGGGTCGGGGTGATCCTATCCGGCGGGAACGTCGACCTTCGCTGGGCGGCCGCGCAGATGGCCAAGCGCTAGCGCGCCGGCGCCGACGAGCGTCGCCGCGAGGCTGACGTCGAAACGCGGCGAGATGACGGCCACCGCGCAGCCGAAAAGGACGAGCCGCAGCGGCCACGCGAGCGTCCGCGTGCCGAGGTAGCCCTGGAACGCGTACGAGGCGAAGGTCACCATCGCGATCGCGAACAGCACGCACTCGGCGATGTAGAGCGGCGGGCCCTGCATGTTCAGCCCCGGATTGAAGATGAAGTAGAACGGCAGGATGAAGCCGCCGATCGCGAGCTTGACGGCGTAGGGGCCGAGCGCCATCGGATTCGCGCCCGCGATCGCGCCCGCGGCGAAGTTGGCCACCGCCACGGGCGGCGTGATCGCCGACAGGCAGGCGAAGTACAGCATGAAGAGGTGCAGCTGCATCACCGGCAGGTCGAACACGCCGCGCAGCACCGGTGCGAGCAGCGCCGCCCCCATGATGTACACCGCCGGCGTCGGCATTCCCATGCCGAGCAGGATGAGGAACAGCGCCGAGAGCAGCAGCGTGGGTACGAGCAGCCCGCCGGAGATGGCGTTGATGAGGAGCGTGAACTTGCCGGCGAGCGCGCTGATCTCGATCGCCCCAATGACCATGCCGGCCGCGGCCACCGCGCCGACGAGCGGCACCAGCTGCAGGATGGTGTCGGTGCAGCACTCGACGAAGCGCCGCGCCCCGATGGCGGTGGGCGGGTGGAACCACGACAGCACGATCACCGCGGCGGTGGCGCCCGCGGCGACGTAGACCGGCGTGTAGCCTGCCACCAGCAGGCTGATGAGCGCGCCGAGCGGCAGCAGGTGGCGCCAGCCGCGCGCCAGCGAACTCCCGAGCGGCTTGATGCTCTCCTCCGGCATGCGCGGCTCGTCGTTGCGCACCGCCTCGTTGTGCACGAGGAGATAGATGGCGTAGTAATAGAGCAGCGCCGGCAGTAACGACGCCAGCGCAATGGAGGCGTACGCGATGCCGGTGATGTCGGACATGATGAAGGCGACCGCGCCCATCACCGGTGGCAGCATCGCGCCGCCGCTCGAGGCGGTCGCTTCGATCGCGCCCGCGCGCGCCGCCGGAATGCCCATCTTCTTCATGATCGGAATAGTGAGCGGACCGGTGGTCGCGACGTCTGCAGTCGGACTGCCGGAGACCGAGCCGTACAGGCCGCTCGCGGTGACGCAGGCCTTGGCCGCGCCGCCGCGCATGCGCCCGGTGACCGCGCCGGCGACATCGAAGAAGAGCTGACCGCCGCCCGACTTCTCGTAGAAGCTGCCGAAGAGCACGAACAGGAACGCGTACGTCGCCGCCACGTCGAGCGGCGCGCCGAAGATGCCGTTCTCCGTGATGGTCATCATCTCGATGAAGTAGTCGATGCCGAAGTTGTCGTGGCGCAGCGGACCCGGCATCCAGTGACCGAACACCGTGAAAAGGAGCAGCACGCCGACGAGCGTCGTCAGCCCCCAGCCGGTGGTGCGGCGGCACAGCTCCACCACCAGCGCCACGAGCAGCAGGCCCACGGCGATGTCCGCGGCGCTGGGCTGCGAAAAGCCCCGGCTCCAGTTGAGGAAACGCTCCTGCAGGACGACGTAATAGAGCGCCGCGCCGAAAGAAAGCGCCGCGAGCACGACGTCGGTCCACGCGAGCCGGTCGCGTCCGCGCCGGGCAGTCGTCGTGAGGAAGGCGATCGGGAACGTGATCGCCATGAAGATCGAGATGTCGAGATGCCAGTTGGCGGTGAAGGCGCGCGCCCAGCCCGCGAAGCCGAGCAGCAGCTCCGAGTGCAGGTGCGTCGCGAGCCAGAGCGCGGTATTGCCGGCAATCTGGGCGAGCGCGCCGATCCACAGCACGTAGAGCGCCGCGACGACCGAGCCTGCACGGATGAGGATCCGCCATCCGCCCCCGGGGCGGTGGCGCTTGCCCTCCCAGTTTAGGAACTGCAAGGCGCTACTTCACCAGCCCCTTCTCTTTGTAATAGCGCAGCGCGCCGGGGTGATAGGAAAGCGCGGCGGGGTTGGTGGCCATGTTCGCCGCGGTGAACGAGGTCTTGAGCGAGCCGCCGATCGCCTGCACGCGCGCTTCGCCCTCGGCGATCGCCTTCACGTACTTGTAGACCACCTCGTCCGAGACATGGCTTCCCGCAAGCAGCGCGACCCACTGCCGCACCGTCGGGTAGTCCTTCTCCATGAACGGATAGGTGCCGGCCGGGACCATGTCGGCCTTGAAGTTGAACGCGTCGGCCGCTTTCTGGATGGTCGCGCGCTCGCCGTCGATCCAGAGGAGCGGGCGCTTGCCGGCGACGTCCTTCACCAGCGCGTCCCCCAGGTTGCGTGCGTTCATGAATACGTCGGCCTTGCCGTCTGTGATCGCGTCAAGCCCGATCTGGCTATTGCCGAGGACGTAGCTGCCGCCCCATTTCTCCACGTCGTTGATGCTGAAGCCGTAGGCCTTCATGACCTCGTAGGGCGCGCCGATCGTCGTCTGCGGGTTGTCGGGGCGGTTGATGGCGAGACGCATGCGCGGCTTCTTCTTCGCAATGTCGGCCCAGCTCTTGATGCCGTTGGCGTCGGCCCACTCCTTGGTCATCAGGAAGTGCATGAACTGGTTGTCGTACAGCATCATCACGTAGCTGAACTTGCCCTTGAGCGGGGCCTTGTACGGATCCCTCCCCTCGTTGGCGAGACGGATCTCGGTGCCGGTGGCCGTGGCGGTGAAGTCGGCCTGCCGGTCCGCGATCGCCAGCACCCCGCCGCCGGGCGAGTTGGGCTTGAAGGACACGGACGATCCCGGGTACGCGTCGCGTACGACGGCGTTCAGGCCCTCGACCATGGTGCGCGGATAACCGCTCGGCGTGGCGCCGGTGACGGTCGCGTTGACCGGCTTCTTGTCGCCGAAATCCGCGGCAGCGGGAAGCGCGACGAGCAGGGCCGCCGCGGCCAGGACGCGTGCGAAATGCATTCGAGTCTCCTCCAGCAATTTGCGATTACTTGCGCTTCTTGCCGCGCTTGGCCCGCTTGGCCTTGTTGGGCTGCTTCGCTTTCTTGGCGGCTTTGGCTTTCTTGGGCTTGCCGATCTTTCTCACCGGCTCGCCGGGCTGCGGGAACTGCAGCACCGCGTTCTTGAAGAGCTGCACCAGGCCGAGCACCGCTGCGGCCTCCGAGGGATAGAGCGCCTCGGTGCGCACCAGCAGCTCGGCGTGATTGTCCGGGTGGTACATCTCCGCGAGGTACTTCCCCGACGCTTGGTCCAGCACGAACTCGACGCGGAATTGGGCCATGCCATTATGATGGCATAGATGATTCCGAAAGAGACGTTTCCGAGAGAGATGCGCGCCGTCGAGATCGCAAGGCCCGGCGGTCCCGAGGTGCTCAATTCCGTCGTGCGGCCGGTGCCGGCGCCGAAGGCGAACGAGATCCTGATCAAGGTCGCGGCCGCAGGTGTGAACCGCCCGGACGTCCTGCAGCGCAGCGGAAACTACCCCGTCCCGCCCGACGCGTCGGATCTGCCGGGCCTCGAGGTGGCGGGCGAAGTGGCCGCAACAGGTTCTTCGGCAAGAATCTACAAACCGGGCGACAAGGTGTGCGCGCTGGTGCACGGGGGCGGCTACGCCGAGTACTGCGTCGCGCCGGAGGTCACCGCGCTGCCGGTGCCGAGGGGCTGGTCGCTCACGCAAGCGGCTTCGCTTCCCGAAACCTTCTTCACGGTCTGGGGCAATGTCTACGACCGCGCCCGGCTCGCGCCGGGCGAATCGCTCCTCGTGCAAGGCGGCACCTCCGGGATCGGCGTGAGCGCGATCCAGATGGCGAAAGCCACCGGCAACCGCGTCTTCGCCACCGCCGGGTCGGACGAAAAATGCGCCGCCTGCGTGCGCCTCGGCGCCGACAAGGCGATCAACTACAAGACGCAGGACTTCGCCGCGGAGATCAAGGCCGCCACCGGCGGCAAGGGCGTCAACGTGATCCTCGACATGGTCGGCGGCGACTACGTGCCGAAGGAGCTGAAGAGCCTGGCCGACGACGGACGGCTCGTGTTCATCGCCTTCCTGCGCGGCCACAAGAGCGAGCTTGACATCAACGAGGTCATGCGCCGGCGCCTCACCATCAGCGGCTCGACGCTGCGTCCGCGACCGGTCGAGTTCAAGGGCGCCATCGCGCGCAGCCTGCGCGACAAGATCTGGCCGCTCATCGAGGCGGGCAAGATCAAGCCCGAGATCTACAAGACCTTCCCGCTCGCCGAGGCCGCCGAGGCGCACCGCCTGATGGAGACTTCGCAGCACATCGGCAAGATCGTCCTCGTCCTTTAGTCTTATCTCTTGCCGGCCTCCTGCTTCAGCCAGGCCACGAATTCCGCCACTTCCGGCCGGCCTTCGGCGCTCTTCGAAACTACCGCGTAATAGGCGCGCGCCGGATCGGCGCTGCTCTTGAACGGAGCGAGCAGCTCGCCCGACGCGAGCAGATCCTTCACCAGGGGACTGCGCCCCAGTCCCACGCCGTGCCCGGCGACGGCCGCCGGGATGATCTGCTCGTAGCCGGAAAACGAGAGCGTGCCCGCGGGGCGCAGGTCGGCGATGCGCTCGACCTCGAGCCAGGTTTTCCAGTGCAGCCAGGGGTGGCGTCCCTCGGGATCGTCGTATTGGAGCAGGCAGTGATAACGCAGATCCTGGGGCTCGCGCAGCGGCTTCGACTTGTCCTTCAGGAGCTTCGGGCTGCAGACCGGAAAGACGCGCTCGCCCATGAGGCGCACCGCGTTCGAGCCTGCGAGCGACGCAGGGCCGTGTCGGACGGCGAGGTCGAGGCCGTCGCGCTCGAGGTCCTGTACCCGCGTGTCGGCCATGATGCGCACGTCGATCCCGGGGTGACTGCGCGTGAAGCCGGCAAGTCGAGGGATGAGCCACAGGGCGGCGAACGAATGCGTGGTGGTGACCGACAGGCCTTTCTTGCCCGCCTGCGCGCGCAGGCGGTCGGTGGCGGTGCGCATCGTGGTGAGAACCTGCGCCGCCGAAGCGTAGAACAATTTGCCGGCGTCGGTGAGCGAAAGCGCGCGGTGGCGCCGCTGAAAGAGCTCGACGCCGAGCTGGTCTTCGAGATCCTTGATCTGGCGGCTCACCGCCGACTGGGTGAGGAAAAGCTCCTCCCCGGCCTTGGTGAACGACAGGTGGCGCGCCGCCGCCTCGAAGCCCACGAGCAGGTCCAGGGCCGGCAATGCATTCCGATTTCTCATGTAAGCCTTGAGAATTTACCGTTTGAGAGGGCGGCCAATAGCATGCATCCTGCGCATACCAAACGCAAGCTAAAAGGAACCGCATCATGCAGATCGAGCTCGCAGCGGGGGCAGTCAGACTGGGCCCCAACCAGACCCTCAAGGTGGTCGACGGCGCAGGCAGCACGGTGTGCGCGCTCGAGGGCGCTCTGTGGATCACCGAAGAGAACCAGGTGCGCGACATCGTGCTCGAGCCGGGCAACTGCTACCGGCTGCAGCACGCGGGAATCGCGCTCGTGAATTCGCTCGGCGGCGACGCCGCCGTGAGCCTAAGTTGAAAGGACCGAACATGAAACCCCTTACCTTCGACGCCGTCACCCGCGACCCCGAGCTGATGGAGAGGCTCATCCGCCAGGCACGCCGGGAGCGCGCCGAAGCGATCTATCGCTTCATCGTCGAACCCCTGAAGTCGCTGTTCACCCCGGGAAACCATCATGCCCCTCGTACGCATCTCGCTGCTGCGCGGAAAGCCTGAGGGCTTCGGCCGCAAGGTCGGCGGCGTCGTCTACCGGGCGATGAGAGAGACGCTCAACGTGCCGCAGAAGGACAATTTCCAGCTCCTCAGCGAGCACGGTCCCGAGAGCCTGGTCTACGACCCGCACTACCTTGACGTTGAGCGCAGCGACGGCTTCATCGCGATTCAGATCACGCTCAACGAGGGCCGCAGCATCGAGATGAAGAAAGCGTTCTACAGGCGCGTGGCCGAGGACCTGCGGCGCGAGCTCGATGTGAGGCCGCAGGACGTGTTCATCAACCTGGTCGAGGTAAAGAAGGAAAACTGGTCGTTCGGCAACGGCATAGCGCAGTACGCCAGCTGACATGCCCCTCGTAAACGCCACCCTTGCGGCGAAGCCGGACGGCGAGCTGACAACACGGGCCATCGCGCTGCTCACCGACCTGACGGTCGAGGTCCTCGGCAAGGAGCGCGAAAGAACCACCGTGGTCGTCCAATACGTGCCCACCGGTCAATGGGCGCGCGGCGGCTTCCCGCTCGCCGTGCGAGGCTATTTCGTCGACGTAAAGGTGACCGCGGGCACCAACCTGCGCCACGACAAGGCCCGCTATGTCCGCGAGGTGAACCGGGCGCTGCAAGCGCTGCTCGGCGAGGCTTCGGGCTATGTGGCGGTCGAGGAGCTTCCCGCCGACTCGTGGGGCTATGCGGGCGAGACCCAGGAGCTCCACTACCTCAGGAACAAGGTCGCCTAGAATAGAGGGCTCGGAAACGGGGCCTCATGTTCAAGCCGGATCTCCTCAAGGGTAAGCGCATCCTCGTCACCGGCGGCGGCACCGGTCTCGGCAAGGAGATCGCGGCGCGCTATCTTTCGCTGGGCGCGGAGCTGTGGCTCGCTGGACGCCGCGGCGCGGTGCTCGAGGACACCGCCCGGGGCCTGATGAAGTCCCACGGGGGACAGGTCAAGACCCATTCGGTCGACATCCGCGACGCGGCGGCGGTCGACGCGATGGTGCAGCGCATCTGGGACGAGAGCGGGCCGCTCACCGGACTGGTCAACAACGCGGCCGGCAACTTCATCAGCCCGACCAAGGACCTCAGCCCGAACGGCTTCAACGCCATCGCCAACATCGTCTTCCACGGCACGTTCTACGTCACGCACGCGGTGGGCCGGCGCTGGATCGCGGGCGGCCACAAGGGATCGGTCGTGAGCATCCTCGTCACCTGGGTGCACACCGGCTCGCCCTACGTGGTGCCTTCGGCGATGTCCAAGGCAGGCCTCCACGTCATGACGAAATCGCTCGCGGTCGAATGGGGCCGCTTCGGCATCCGCCTCAACGCGATCGCCCCCGGGCCGTTCCCGACCGAGGGGGCCACCAAGCGCCTGCGGCCCGACGGCGGCTTCGACAAGTCGGCCGAGGTCAACCCGATGCGGCGCGTCGGCCGCATGGAGGAGTTGCAGAATCTCGCGACCTTCCTCATGGCCGACGGCTGCGAATGGCTCACCGGCGAGACCATCGCGATCGACGGCGGCGGCTACCTCGCCACCGGCTCGGGCGGCTACTTCACCGAGCTCGACAGGCTGTCCGACGCGGACTGGGAGAAGATGCGGGCGATGATCAAGGCGCAGAACGACAAGGACCGCGCCGGCCGCACGGCGTGACCGCGGCGCCCACGCCGCCCCTGGCGGCGACACCCATCGTGCCGCGCCCGGCGGCCACCCTGATGCTCCTGCGCGCGGGCGCGCGCGGCCTCGAGACGCTGATGCTGCAGCGGACGCAGAACGCCGCGTTCCTCGGCGGGGCGTACGTGTTCCCCGGCGGCGCGCTCGATCCAAGCGACGTCGCGCCGCGCCGCGTGCTCGGCCTCACCGAGGCGCAGGCGAACCAGCGCCTCGGGCTCGCGAGCGGCGGGCTCGGCTATTACGTGGCCGCGGTGCGCGAGTGCTTCGAGGAGGCCGGCGTGCTGCTCGCGTGCGACGCCAACGGCAACCCGGTGCTTCCGGCGCGCGCGCAGAAGCTGATGGAGCAGCGCGCGAGCCCGTTCCTCGAGCTGCTCGAGCGCGAGAACCTGTACATTCCCGCGGGCGCGCTCGCGTACTACGGCCACTGGATCACGCAGCCCGGGCGCAGCCGCCGCTTCGACGCGCGCTTTTTCGTCACGCTCGCGCCCGCGGGCCAGGAGGGCGCGCACGACGCCGCCGAGACCGTCCACCATCTGTGGATCGAGCCGCGCCAGGCGCTCGCGCGCGCCGACCGCGGCGAGATCGAGCTGGTCCACGCCACGCGCCAGACGCTCGCCGACTTCGCGCGCTTCGCCGAGACGCGCGCGGCGTTCGAATACGCGATGAGCCTGGTCGAGATCCCCACCAACCGCGCCTGCTGGGCGCAGGGACGCGAAGGCGCGCGCATCTTCCGGCGCGGCGACGCGCCCTACTTCGAGATCCACTGGAGCGATCCCGAGGAGGGCGGGCAGACGAGCTACGACCTCGTCCCCGGCGTCGCCAAGCGCCTCGACCGCCACGTCACGCGGCTGATCGCTCCGAATCCCGGAATGATGACCGGTCCCGGCACCAATACCTATTTGCTCGGGAAAGAAGAGCTCGCCGTGATCGATCCCGGCCCCGCGATCGATTCGCACATCGAGAAGATCCTCGCCGCCGGAAAGATCCGCTGGATCCTGTGCACGCACACGCACCTGGACCATTCGCCGGCCGCCGCGGCGCTCAAGAAAGCGACCGGTGCGAAGGTCCTCGGCCGCCCCGCGCCCGCGGGCCAGGACGCGAGCTTTGCCCCGGACGAAGTGCTTTCCCACGATCAGCGAGTCTCCGTCGCGGGCGTCTCGCTGCGCGTCATCCATACGCCCGGCCACGCCTCGAACCACCTCTGCTACCTGCTGGAAGACACGCGCATGCTCTTTACCGGCGACCACGTGATGCAGGGCTCCACGGTCGTCATCAATCCGCCCGACGGCGACATGCGCGCCTACCTCGCCTCGCTCGAGCTCCTGCTCGGCGAAGACCTCGCGATCCTCGCTCCGGGGCACGGCTATCTCATCGGCGAGCCGCACCACGAAGTGCGGCGCCTGGTGCAGCACCGCCTGAAGCGCGAGGGCAAGGTGCGCGACGCGATCGCGAAGCTCGGCGAGCCGAGCCTCGCCGAGATGCTGCCGCTCGTCTACGACGACGTGCCGCCGCGGGTGCACGGGGTGGCGGCGCGCTCCCTCACCGCGCACCTGCAGAAGCTCGTCGCCGACGGCGAAGTGCGCGCCGACGGCGAGCGCTACCGGCTCGCGACATGAAGTTCGACTTCGACCTCTTCACCATCGGCGGCGGCTCGGGCGGCGTGCGCGCGAGCCGCGTCAGCGCGGGCTACGGCGCCAAGGTCGCGATCGCGGAATCCGGCCGCTTCGGCGGCACCTGCGTCAACGTCGGCTGCATCCCGAAGAAGCTCCTCTCCTACGCCGCGCACATGCGTGAAGATTTCGAGGTCGCGAAGAGCTTCGGCTGGACGGCAGGCGCGCCGAGCTTCGACTGGGCGACACTGCTCGCGAACAAGGATCGCGAGATCGCGCGCCTGAACGGCGTCTACGAGCGGGTGCTGTCGCTCGCCGGCGTCGAGATCCTGCGCGGGCGCGCAGTCGTGGTCGACCCGCATACCGTCGAGTTCGGCGGGCGGCGCATCTCGGCCAGGCACATCCTGCTCGCCACCGGCTCGTGGCCGACGGTTCCCGAGATCCCCGGGCGCGAGCACGCCATCACCTCGAACGAGGCGTTCCATCTCGAGCGGCTGCCGCGGCGCGCGCTGCTCATCGGCGGCGGCTATATCGCCGTCGAGTTCGCCTCGATCTTCAACGGCCTCGGGGTGCACACGGTGCTCGCGTACCGCGGCCGGCGGCTGCTGCGCGGCTTCGACGCCGAGCTCGGCGAGCGCCTCGCCGAAGAGATGAGCGCGAAAGGGGTGAAGGTCCGGTTCGGCGAAGAGCCGCGGCGCATCACGCGGCGCGGCGACGGCACCCTCGAGGTCGATTTCAGCGACGGCGCGCGCGAAGAGAGCGACCTCGTCATGTTCGCGACCGGACGCCACGCCAACAGCGCCAACCTCGGGCTCGAGGCGGCTGGCGTGGAGCTCGCCGCCGACGGCACGGTGATCGTCGACAAGTACTCCCGCACCTCGGTGCCTTCGATCCACGCCATCGGCGACCTCACCAACCGCGTCAACCTCACGCCGGTGGCGACGGCCGAGGCCATGTGGCTCGCGCGGACGCTGTTCCACGGCGAGCCCACCGCCGTCGACCACGACAACGTGCCCACGGCGGTCTTCGCCAACCCGAACGTCGCGACCGTCGGCCTGTCGGAAGAAAGCGCGCGCGAGAAGTTCGGCGCGGTGGACGTGTACAAGACCTCGTTCAGGGCGCTGAAGCTCACCCTGGGGGGCAAGGGCGAGCGCACCTTCATGAAGCTGGTGGTGGACCGCGTGAGCCAGAAGGTGCTCGGCGCGCACATGATCGGCGCCGACGCCGGCGAGGTGATCCAGGGCGTCGCCATCGCGGTGAAGCTCGGCGCCACCAAGGCGCAGTTCGACGCGACCATCGGCATCCATCCCACGGCCGCGGAAGAGTTCGTCACCCTGCGCGAACGCGTGTCGGTCGGCTGAAGGGCGGCGATGAAGCGCGTGCTGTTCGTCTGCACCGGCAACATCTTTCGCAGCCTGACGGCCGAGCTCGGCCTGCGCCATGCCTTGCGCGGTCGCGCCGGCATCCACGTCTCCTCGGCCGGCACGGTCGATTTTCCGCACGTCGTGGCGCCCAACGTGCGCGATTACCTGCGGTCGAAGGGCTTCGACGTCAGCCGCCACCAGCGGCGCACGCTCACGGAAGCCATTCTGCTCGAGTCGCATCTCGTGATCGCCATGAGCGTCAACCACCGCGCCTACATCCGGGGGCGCTTCGGGCGCGCGGCGCCGCTCTTCCTCGAGGCCTGCGGCGAGCCAGGCGAGGCGCTTCCCGACATCGAGGAAGCGGTCCTCGACTGGCAGACCAATCCCGCCGCCGTGGACGCGCACATGCGCGCGACCATCGACCGCATTCTTGCGCTGACTCCCGTTCTCGCATACCGTCTCGACGCGCTCCTTGCATGAAGCTCTGCCCGCTCTTCGCGCCTGCCTTGCTCCTCGCCGCGTGCGGCACGCCGCATCCCGAGATCCAGAACAAGGGCTACGCCGTCGTCGGCCAGGATCCGTTCCGCTTCGAGGTCGAGCCGGAGCTGCTGCGCCAATGGGGCGGGTACGGCAGCCCGAAGTTCAACCAGGTGCTCGACGAGGAGCTCGAGCGGCTGCGCATCTGCCGCAACGGCTACGTGCTGCGCAACGAAGGCACCCGCGACCGCGTGTTCAGCGTCACCGGCCGCTGCAGATCCTGAAAGGAAGGTCCATGCCGCAAATCCACGAGGGCGGCTGCCACTGCGGCGCGGTGCGCTTTCGCGCTACGAACGAGCCGGTCCGCAAGGCCGCCTGCCACTGCCGCAGCTGCCAGCGCCGCACCGGCAGCGCGTTCGGCATGGGCGCGTACTTCAACGAGAGCGACGTCGAGCTCGACGGCGAGCTGAGAACCTACGAGCACCGCTCGGACGAGAGCGGACGCTGGCTGAAGAATCAGTTCTGCCCGAAGTGCGGCAGCACCGTCACCTGGACGCTCGAGCTCTATCCCGGCCTGCGGGCGCTCGCGGTGGGCTCGTTCGACGATCCAGACCGGCTGGCGGTCTCGCGCCACGTCTGGACCCGCTCGAGGCACAAGTGGTTCACCTGTCCCCAGGGCGCGGAGGTCTTCGAGAAAGGCTCCCCGCCAGCCCCGCCCAGGGCCTAAGGGGTCCGCGACGGCGCTGTATCGCCTGAAGTTCGGACATTCGGATAAATGGATTGCACGGCGACAGCCCAGGCGGGCGTATATTTCGCTCAGACGCCCCGTTCAAATAGGTTTCCAAAAACGGGTCCTCAGGGCGCTGCATCTTTCTCCTGGTTCAACTTCGTACACCAGCAAGCGACTCGAGAGACAGACATTAGGGGAGGGGAGCATGGACCTGCGAACGACAGAACGAGCTGCGACTCCGCGCAGGGCAAGGGGCAAGCATCCCAAAGCGCCCGACGCGGGTGCTCAGACGCGAGCCATCGTGGAGCGCGCCAACGGGTATCTCTTCATGGCTCTCGTCCTGATCGACGAAGCGCGCAGGATCGCGCGGCAGGCCGGCCGCCGAAGATAGGCAGCCAAGCTTGGACCGCCCCGGCTAGGAAAACGGCGGCGGCTCGGGCCGGATTTCGTGATCGCGGCCGGGACGCCGCTCTTCCGGCAGCGGGATGAATTCCGGGTCGCCCGGCACGGCGGCGAAGCGGCCTGCCTTCCAGTCCTGCTTCGCCTGCTCGATCCGCTCCCTCGAGCTCGAGACGAAATTCCACCAGATGTGGCGCGCGCCGAGCGTCTGGCCGCCGAGCAGCATCACGCGCGCGGGGGTCCGCGCGCCGAGCACCACGTGCACGCCGGAGCGGAAAGCGACCAGCCGTCCGCGCGGAAACTCCTGGCCGTCCACCGAGATCTGTCCGTCCACGACGTAGGCGCCGCGCTCTTCGTGCTCGGGTGCGAGCTCGAGCCTTGCGCCCTGGTCGAGCGTGGCCTCGGCGTAGAACAGCGCCGACAAGGTCTTGACCGGCGAGCGCAGCCCGAAGAGCGTTCCGGCGATGAGCCGCAGTGTTGCGCCGCCGAACGACGCCTGCGGCAGCTCGGCAGCCGGGTGATGGCGAAAGCTCGGCGCGAGCTCCTCGTCCGGTTGCGGCAGCGCCAGCCACGACTGCAGGCCCCATAGAGCCGCGCCTTGCGCGCGCAGTGCCTGCGGCGTGCGCTCGGAATGCACGATGCCCCGGCCGGCGATCATCCAGTTGACGTCGCCCGGGCGGATCGGCTGGCGCACGCCGAGGCTGTCCTGGTGAAGGATCTCGCCCTCGAAGAGGTAGGTCACCGTGGCGAGACCGATATGCGGATGCGGACGCACGTCGAGCCCGGCCCCCGGCGCCAGGCGCACCGGACCCATCTCGTCGAGGAACACGAACGGGCCGATCATGCGGCGCTGCGGGGAAGGCAGCGCCCGGCGCACCTGGAAACCGTCGCCCAGATCGCGTGTCGCCGGCGTCACGACGACTTCGACGGCCTGAGTATCGGCAGCCACGGTCCGCTATTTTGCGCGCCGCTTGGCTGGCGCGTCCACGCCATTTTCCTGCCAGGTTTCTTCCGCGCCTTTCCTTCGCGCGTCCCTCCCGGTGCCTGCATGTGCGGCTGAAATAGCTCGCCGCCACCCCTCCCGGAAGAACAACATGCTGGAACGCCTCAAGCACCTGCTGTCCACCGTCCTGAATGCCCTCGCGGGCGCCGCCGGCGAGGCGGCACACGCAGCGACAAGCGGCGCCCGCCGCGGACTGAACGGACTCGCCGCCATCAAGGGCATCGTGGCGATTGCCGTCATCGTGGGGGCGGCAGGCTACCTGCTCTACCGAAATCCGCCCTTCAAGAGCGTGGAGCGCGGCGAGCTCGGCGTGAGGGCGAACCGCGTCACCGGCGAGCTCACCGAATGGCGCGAAGGCAGCGTGGTCGTGCTGCCGCTCCTGCACGAGACGCGCATCTTCGCCCTGCGCGACCGGAGCTACCGGCCGGCGCAGATTTCCAGCGCCGAAGGCCCCTCGCCGCTCCAGTCTCTCGAGGGATTGTCGCTCGGCGTCGATCTCAGCGTGCGCTACGCGCTCGATGCGGCGCGCCTGCGCGGCGTGTGGAACACATTGCCCGACGACATCTCCGCCGACATCGTCGAGCCCGCGGTGCAGGGCGTGATCTACAAGGTGTTCGCGCGCTACACCGTGCGCGAGATCTTCTCGACCAAGCGCGTCGAGATCCAGCAGGCGATCGAGTCCGAGGTCGGGACGCGCTTCGCCGCCGACGGCCTCGTGCTGCGCGGCGTGGTGATCGGCAAGGTGGATCTGCCGCACGACTATCGCCGCGGGATGAACGCGCTCCTCGCCGAGGAGCTCGCGGCGGAGAAGATGCGCTACACGCTGGACCTCAAGGACAAGCGCGTGCAGGAAAGCGCGCTCGACGCCGAGGCGGAGAAGGTGCGCCGCGAGAAGAACGCCGAAGCCGCGGCGCGCGAGCAGGTGATCGCCGCGAGAGGCCAGGAAGAGGCGATGACGCACGTGCTGCCCTTCAAGCAGCGCCAGATCGAGCAGCGCCGGCTCGAGGCCGAGGCCGAGAAGGTCGCGCGCATCCGCGGCGCCGAAGGCTCGGCCGAGGCGCGCCAGATCGAGGCGGTCGCCGAAGCGCAGGCGCGGCAGAAGCTCGCCGACGCCGAGGCCTATCGCCTCGAGAAGATCGGAAGGGCGACCGCCGAGCAGATGGAGCGCGAGGGCGCGCTGGTGACGCGCCATCCGCTCCTGGTGCAGAAGGCGCTTGCCGACAAGCTCTCCGACAAGATCCAGGTCATCATCGCGCCGCCGCCCGCGGACAACGGCTTCATCGGCGCCACCCTTCTCGGCGCGCAGAAACGATGAGGCTGCGCTCGGCGCTGGCCGGTTTGGTCCTTCTCGTGCTACCGCTGACCGCGGCGGCCGAAGCCGCGGCGCTCGCCATCGTGATCCACGACCGTGCGCCGCTGCGGGCCGCGCCGCGCGCTGCCGCGCCGGCAAATGCGCTGCTGTGGCAGGGCGAGACGCTCGAGGTGCGCGGCGAGCGCAACGACTACCTCCAGGTCTACGACTATAGGCGCGAGCGCGGCGGATACGTCCTGGCGAGCGAGGTCCAGCGCATCTCGCTTCGCCCGGGGGAGGCGCCCGAGCTGCTCTCGATCGTGCGCTTCCTGCGCGGCATGCCGGGCGCGGAAGCGCTCGGCATCGGCTTCGCCGCAGCCTACATCGAGGCGGCACCGGCGGAAGTGCTGGCGAGCGAGGTCGGCGTCGAGGCGCTCGACGCCCTCGGGGGCTTCGCCGAGCGCCTCGCCGAGCGCGCCTCCTCGAGCACGACGCTCGAGCGGTCCGCCCAGGCGAAGCTCGCGGGGCACCTCGACGTGGCCGCGCGCTATGGGGTCGGCTTCATCCACCACGAGCGCGACGGCCGGGCGTATTACTGTTACGAAGGCGAGGCCTACCGCAGGGTGCTCGCGATGCCGTCGAGTCCGGCGCAGCGCGCGCGCGCCGCCCTGGCACTCACCCGCCCCGAATGCACCCGCGCCGAGCTGCGCCCGGATGAGCGCCTGCGCATGGACCATTGGCGGGCCGAAGTGCTCGACCGGGTCGACCCGGCCGCGCTGCCCGCGCACCTGCGCAACCGGATCCTGATGCGCCGCGCAACGGTGTGGGCGAGCCTCGCCTACCTGCAGGCGCGCAAAGGCGAGCCCGCGCAATCCTCCGCCATCCGGGCGCTGGCGGCGCTCGCCGATGTCGACAAGGCCAAGTTCGGCGACGAGGACGCCCGCGCCTACAACGACTCCGCGATGCAGGTCGGCGCTTCGCGCTGGGCAGCCGTGCCGGGGGCCTCGGCCGCAGACGACAAGAGACCTCGCATCGCCACCGTGCCGGGGCCCTCGGGCGAAACCTGTGTGCTGCTGGTCGACGCGAAGAACGACGCACGCCGTCCGCTCGCGCGGCGCTGCACCTATGGCATGGTCTGGACGGCTTCGGCGCGGCTCAACCGCGAGGGCAGCGCGCTCGCGCTGGCGGTGCAGCCCACCGCGGCCTGGCGCGAGCTCTGGATCTTCCGCAAGTCGCCGAACGGCTGGAACGTGCGCGTGCTGCCGCCTGCCGCCACCGCACCGCACCTCGGCTACGCCGAATTCGCAGGCTGGATGCCGGGCGGAAACCGCATGCTGGTGGCGCGCGAGGCGCGCGGCGACGGCAAATACCGGCGCAGCTTCGAGATCGTGCGGCTCGATACGCTCGCAACCGTGTCGCACGGCACAGAGGCCTCCAGCCTGCGCGAATTCCAGCGCTGGCAAGGCGCCGCCTGGAAGAGCGGCACGGTGAGCCTGCGTTAGCCCAGCGCCCGCACGATCAGCGAAGCGCCGGAAACGAGCAGCACCACCGTCACGGCGCGAAGCAGCGCATCGCGGGAGATCAGACGGAACACGCGCCGCGACACCGCGATGCCGGCGAACGCGCAAGGCGCCGCGACCGCAGCGGCGATCCAGACTCGAGCGTCGAGCAGCAGTCCCGTCACGAGAAACGCAGCCACGCGCAGCGAGATGCTCGTCATGGTGGCGAAGCCGAGCGTGGCGCGGAACTGCTCCTTGGTCAGCCCGCGCTGCGAAAGGTAGATCGCGTAGGGCGGACCGCCCGCGCCGAACAGGCTGCTGGTGATGCCGCCGACGAATCCTGCCAGCAGCGCCCAGCGCGCAGAAACGACGCGCGAGCCGGCGCGCCGCACGAGGCTGTAGAGCGCAAACGAGAGCACGAACACGCCCAGGAGCAGCATGCCGACTGCGCGCGGCAGGTTGACGAGCGCGGTGACCCCGACCGCCGTGCCGGCGAGGATCATCGGCACGAGGCGCGTCCATTCGGCGCGCACCGCATTGCGCGGGTTCTCGAGTCCCACGCCGAACGCGCTCACGAGATCGGCGAGCGCGAACAGCGCAAGCGCGAAGGGCAGCGGCACGAGGTGGCTCGCGAGCGGGATCGTGATCAGCGCCGAGCCGAAGCCGGTGAGGCCGAAGACGAGAGCGCCCGCGAACGCGATCGCGCCGAGCGCCGCGAGCTCACCGGGGCCCATCAGGCGCCGAGGACCAGGCTCGCGCCCTCGGTGCGGTTCATCGAGCGCAGCCGCCGCAGGTACCTGGTGAACGGCAGGCCGAGGCGCGCCTCGAGCCGCCCGGCGCGGCGGCGCAGCTCCTCCCACTCGAGCTTCGGCGGCAGCCCCTTGAGGGCGAAGGCCGCAATGTTCTGGTCGTACAGCGCGCGCATAGAAACCACGGCGCCGCCGAACGCGCTCTCGAGCCGGCGCATGTACTGCGCGAGGCGCGGGTCGTCGTCCATGAAGTTGACCACCAGCACCCCGCGCGGCTCGAGCGCGAGGAAGGCCGCATCGTAGAACTCGGCCGCGGCGAGCTCCGGCACGTGCGCCTCGTCGTGGTAGGCGTCCACGATCAGGACGTCGCAGCACTCCGGCGCCAGCGCCTCGGCGCCGTCGCCGATCTCCACCGCGAGCCGCTCGCCGTCCGCGGGCAAGGCGAAGTGGGTGCGCGCCGTGGCCACGATGCGAGGATCGAGCTCGACCACCCGGACCCGGGTCCTCCTCAGGTGCCGGAAGAAGAACTTCGGCAGCGAGCCGCCGCCGAGGCCGATCATCAGCGCGCGGCGCGGCTCGGGATGGAACAGCAGGAACGCCATCATGCAGCGGGTGTAGTCGAGCGCCAGCGCGAAGGGATCGCCGAGGCGCATCGAGCTCTGGATCGCCTCGCCGCCGACGTGCAGCGAGCGCACCCCGCGCTCGTCGCTGACCGCTATGGTGGGCAGGTTCTTTTTCAGGACCCCGCCATGATAGTCGGTAGGAAAAATCTCACGAAGTTTTGCCGCGCCGCCGCCACAGGCAGGAAATATCCGATAGCGAGCACCCCGCCGGCACGGTAGGGTGGGTTCCATGGGGAAGGGGCAGCGGGCGGAGCTTGAAGCGGCGCTCAGCGCGCGGATCGAAGCGATCTTCGACCGCTCGCCCGGCCTGTGCGGCTTTTCGATCGACGAGCGGCTGGTCTCCGGCAGCGCGAAGGAAGGCAGCCGCGAATGGGAGCTCTACGTAAGCGCCGTCGAGACCCTGCCCGAGCTCGGCGACGCCCGCGCCAACCGCTTCATCGGCGAAATTTCCGGCGCGCTCGAAGACTTGCTGAACCAGGAGCCCCAGGCGGCCGACCTGCTGCCGGGCCGTACCTTCGCCCGCGTCTGGCACTGACACTCCCCAGGAAGCTCTAGCGCCCTCTGGACAGCGCGAGCTCGGAGCCCAGGTCGTCCCCGAGGTGCTGGCCGCACGTCCCGCACACGGGCGCGGCGCCCGCATCGAGCTTGGAGCCGTCCGGACGCTCGCAGCCTTCGGGCAGCGTCGGGTCCTCCACCTCGAGAAACCCCGCCGGAACCTTGATGGCCGGCCCCTGGCAGGGGCTCGCGCCGCCGACATGCCACAGGGTAACGAGATCCAGCGCCGGGTCGATCCGCTTGAGTCGCATATGAGATAAGAGGAAAACACACGCCCGGGCGCATTTCAAGAACCCAATGCCCGCCGATCGTTGGACAATGCGAAAAGGTTCGTCAAGACTCTGAATGGCCACGACTCCGGAATCGAACGATCGAAAGCGCGAACCCCAGGCGGGCGCGCCGGAGCAGTGCAATTTCCTGATCTGCACCCGCGCCGGCAAGTGCGCCCAGCCGTCGAACTGCCTCGCCGGCGTGATCCCGGTGAATCCGGAGTACAAGCCGATCTACGGCGGCGGCGGGCACAAGCGCGAAGAGTGAACTTGTAGCTATTGTGGCTCCGGCACTCGTCGCGCGTCATCCGTAGACCGAGCGTAGCTCCAACCGTGGGCGAATGACGTCGCGGGCTATCCCATGAATGTCAGTTATTGGGTCTGCACCCTAGCGAGGCGTGGCCTCCGGTAGACCGGAGGTTCCTAGAGTTACGTAAGGGCCCCCCGGGCGGTGATCGGCCACAAGCCCTCTACGATCCCGCGGCGGGTGCAAACATACCAGTCATAGAGATTCACCGTCGGATCACAATGCCCCGGAACGAGGAAGAGCTTCTCGCCGAGCGCCGGGGGGCTGGGGCCTTCGATGAAGCCGTGCTCGTCGGAGGCTTTGGTGAACTTGAGGACTTCTTTTTGCCACACGGTCGGCATGCCGGAGTCGACGCTCGAGGCCTTGAGGCCGGCGTCGACGATGGCGGCATTGGGTGATGGCCTGCTCATCACGGTGGCGAGGACGAAGAGAGCGTGCTCGAAGCGCGGGAGCGGCGCGGCCCATTCGTTGCGCGCGTAGTCGACGTCCATGAAGACGTAGGAGCCGGGCTGGATCTCGTCCCACGCCCCCGACTCGACCTCGAACATGAAGGTGCCGCTGCCGGCGCCGGTGACGATCGGGGTATCGATGCCGTTGCGCTTGAAGAGCGCTTTGGTGGCGTTGACCGCCTCGGCGGCGCGGGCGATGTGGGCGCGGCGCTCGGCCATCGTTCGCATGTGCTGGGCGCGGCCGTGGTAGGCCTGCAGGCCGCCGAAGCGCAGGCCGGGCGCTTTCGCGATCTCGCGCGCCAGCGCGAGCGCCGGCTCGCCGGGCGCGATGCCGCAGCGGCCCATGCCGACCTCGAGCTCGATGTAGACGTCCAGCCGGCCACCGCTCGCGGCGATCTGGCGCAGGTTGTCGAGGTTGTCGACGCAGACCCCGAGGCGGGCGCGCCGCGAAAGCGCGGCGAGGCGCGCGATCTTCGGCGCGCCGACGATCTCGTTGCTGACCAGGACGTCCTGCACGCCGCCTTCCACCAGCGCCTCGGCCTCGGAGACCTTCTGGCAGCAGACGCCGACCGCGCCCGCGGCGATCTGGCGCCTCGCGATCTCGGGCGACTTGTGGGTCTTGGCGTGCGCCCGCACCCTCGCCTTGCCCGCCACGGCCTGCTTGAGCGTCTCCAGGTTGCGCTCGAAGGCGTCAAGGTCGAGAACCAGCGCCGGGGTGTCGACCTCTTCGAGGCGCTGACCGATCGAGGCCGGCGGTCTCTGGCTCATGCCGCAGCAGTTCCTGTTCGCTGACGAAGCGCGAACCAGATGAGCGCCGCCGCCACGAGCGCGATCAGCGGCAGCGCCATGAGGTTGACGCGCTCCCAGCCGGCGCTAGTCACCGTCATCCCCGAGGTAAAGGAAGAGATCACCATCATGATGAAGATCGCCTGGTCGTTGGCGCCCTGCGCCTTGGCGCGCTCTTCGGGACGGTAGGTGTCGGTGAGGAGCGTAGTGCCTCCTATGTAGAGGAAGTTCCAGCCTACACCGAGAAGGACCATCGACCACCAGAAATTGGCCACCGCGAGCCCCGCCAGAGCCGCGCCGATGCAGCCCAGGTTGAGCGCCGCCCCGGTCAGCATGACCGGCACCACGCCGAAGCGCCGGATTAGCCTGCCGGTGAAGAACGACGGCGCGAACATCGCCACCACGTGCGACGAGATGACGAAGGCGGCGTCGCCGAACGGGTGGCCGCAGGCCTGCATCGCGATCGGGGTCGAGGTCATGAGGAAGTTCATGACGCCGTAGCTCACCGCGCCGGAAAGCACCGCGACGATGAATTTCGGCTGCGCCGCGATCACGGCGAGCGGCCGGCCGCTCGCGGCGCGCTCGGCGGCGCTTGGCGTCGGGATGCGCACGATGCGCAACAGCAGCACCGTCAGGAGCGCGAAGCCGATGAGCGCGAGGTAGGCGCCCACGAACTTGGGCTGGAAGAGGTTGATCGTGTAGCGGCTCGTCGCCGGGCCGACGATCCCGCCGACCAGGCCGCCGGCGAGCACGATCGAGATGGCGTTGGCGCGCAGGTCGGGCGTCGCGATGTCGGCCGCGACAAAGCGGTAATACTGGCCGAAGGCGTTGTACACGCCCCACACCAGCGTGCCCAGGCACAGAAGCCAGAAGCTGCTCGTAACGATCGCGGAAGCGCAGATCAGCGCGCCGGCGACGCCGAAGAAGGTGCCCAATGTCAGGCCGCGCTGGCGTCCCGCGCGCTTCATGTAGAACGACGCCGGCATGGTGGTGAGGGCGCCGCCGAGAACCCAGCAGGTCACCGGAAGCGTGGCGAGGCCGGCGTAGGGCGCGAGCGACAGGCCCGCCAGGCCATTGATCGCGATGAGGGTGGAATTGTTCGCGAACAGCAGTGCCTGGCACACGGCGAGCAGCCCGATATTGCGTCCAGTACTGTTCGTATATACAGTATCGCCCATGCCCCCTGATTCTACGAAACCGCGGCTCCACATGCGCGGCGCGCGGTCCCACCTGCAGGGCCGTTTCGAAAGCGTGGCGCGCGAGGCGTTCGACGACGGCTGGACGCCCGACGAGCGGCCCGAGACCGAGCTCAGGACCGAGGTCACGATCGAGCGCGCGCGCTCGATTGTTTCGCACAACGACTCGCCCGACGTGGGCTTCGACCGCTCGATCAATCCCTACCGCGGCTGCGAGCATGGCTGCATCTACTGCTACGCGCGGCCTAGCCATGCCTACCTCGAGCTCTCGCCGGGCCTCGACTTCGAGACCAAGCTCTTCGCCAAGACCAACGCGGCGGAGCTCCTGCGCGAGGCACTCGCGCGGCCGGGCTACAAGCCGCAGCCGATCGCGCTCGGTGCCAATACCGACTGCTACCAGCCGATCGAGCGAAAGTTCAAGATCACGCGCCAGATCCTCGAGGTGCTGGCCGAGTCCGAGCATCCGGTGACCATCGTCACCAAGTCTGCGCTGGTGGAGCGAGACCTCGACTTGCTTGGGCCGATGGCGGCGAAGAACCTGGTGAAGGTATTCGTCTCCATCGGCACGCTCGATCGCGAGCTGGCGAGAAAGCTCGAGCCGCGCGCTGCGGCCCCACAACGCAGATTGGACGTATTGAGGGCATTGTCGCAAAGCGGAGTGCCCTGCGGCGTGATGGTCGCGGCGCTTATCCCGGCCCTGAACGACAAAACGCTCGAGCACGTCCTCGAAGCCGCGGCCAGCGCCGGCGCGGCCGAGGCCGCCTATGTCATCATGCGGCTCCCGAACGAGCTGAAGGACCTCTTCAAGGAGTGGCTCGCCGAGCACTATCCTCAGCGCGCCGAGCACGTCATGAGCGTCATTCGCGACATGCGCGGCGGCAAGGACAATGACCCGCGCTTCGGCACGCGCATGAGCGGCACCGGCAATTACGCCGAGCTCATGGAAAAGCGCTTCGACATCGCCTGCCGCAAGTTCGGGCTGAACGGCCACGGCGCGCCGCGCGCCCGGGCCGAGCTCGATTGCTCCCGCTTCCGCCCGCCGTCGCTCAATGGTCAAATGACGCTTTTGTAAAGAAATATTCTTCTGAACAAGCTGCGGACGGCATGGCTGGCCGTCGGATGGGCGATGGTCGCCGGCATCGTCTGGCTTTCGCTCACCCCCTCGCCGCCCAAGGTCGATTTCGAGCAAAGCGACAAGGTCGGCCACTTCCTCGCCTACGGCAGCCTGATGTTCTGGTTCGCGCAGCTCTACGTCGCCCGGACGACGAGGGTCGCGTACGCCGCCGGCTTCGCCGCGATGGGGGTGGCGCTGGAGTTCATTCAGGGCTGGACCGGCTATCGCGACTTCGAGGTCTACGACATGCTGGCGAACGGCACCGGCGTGGTCCTCGGCTGGGCGGCGGCTCTCATCCTCCCCAGAGTCTTACCAGGAGCGGGAACAGGAACGCGGTAAGGAGGCCGTTCAAGCCCATCGCCAGCCCGGCGAAGGCGCCCATCGTCTCCGAAACCTGGAACGCCCGCGCCGTGCCGATGCCGTGCGCGGCGACGCCGACCGCGAAGCCGCGCACCGCGTGGTCTTGGACGCCGAGCAGGTTCAGCGTGCCGCGCGCGAGCACCGCGCCCAGGATACCGGTGGCGACCACGAGCACCGCGGTGAGCGAGGGCAGCCCGCCGAGCTTCTCCGCGATGCCCATTGCGATCGGCGTGGTGACGGATTTGGGCGCAAGCGAGAGCAGCGATTCGCGGCTCGCGCCGAGCAGCCAGCCGATGCCGACCGCGGAGAGCGCCGCGACGAGCGATCCGGCGAGCAGCGCCCCGCCAAGCGGCACCAGATTTTTTCTCAGGGTTTGGATATTGGAATACAGGGGCACGGCGAGAGCGACGGTGGCGGGGCCGAGCAGGAAGTGCACGAACTGCGCCCCCTCGAAATAGGTCGCGTACGGAGTGTTCGTGATCCACAGCAGGAACACGAGCAATGCCACCGAGATGGCGACGGGATTAGCGAGCGGGTTGAGCTTCAGCTTCGTATAGATCCAGAACGCGAGCTGGTATGCGACGAGGGTGACGGTGAGGCCGAGGAGCGGCGTCGCCGAGAGGTAGACCCAGATCTCGGAGAACTTCATCGCCGCTGCAGGAGCCGCATAACGAGCGCCGTGACCACGATCGTGAGCACCGTGCTCGCGACGAGCGCTACGGCGAGCGCAAGCCATTCCTGGCCGAGCCGGCCGAAATGCAGCATCACGCCCACGCCCGCCGGGACGAAGAGCAGCGACAGGTGCGAAAGCAGCTGCTGCGCCGTTCCGCGCAAGGTCTCAGGAACACCTTTCCTTGCGATGAGCGTGATGAACAGGAGCAGCATCCCGACCACCGGCCCCGGCACCGGCAGCCCGGTGAGCTGCACGAACACTTCGCCGACCAGCTGATAGACGAGAAGGACGGTAATCGCGCCCAGCATCGGCGGCGATCATGCACAGGAAAAGGGGTCGGAGCAATTTTTCTGTAACACTTCCGAACGCTGCCTATGCACCACAACGAAAAATTGCTCTGACCCCTTTTCCTTGAATCCGCTCATTTGACCCAAGGTACCGAGCGGCTGCTCGCCGCCCCCATCGTGCCCACGCTCGCGCGCCTGTCGGCGCCGGG
>Ga0075419_10000474_pt1 | contig 25121 bp, 23 predicted proteins | sample SoiMetdeltSBSDD3_FD_76900 | JGI IMG/M metagenome (GOLD analysis project Ga0075419, IMG submission 76900) | Bulk soil microbial communities from a Populus tree surrounding site in Tennessee, USA - Soil MetaG P. deltoides SBSDD3 | ecosystem: Environmental > Terrestrial > Soil > Tree plantation... | reverse complement strand
ACCGGCTTCAGGGGTTGTCGCGATCGGAGAGCGCGCTAGCGGATGCCCGCTCTGCGGAAAAGGCCACTCCGATGGTGCGCTACGACCCGGTCGCGAAGCGACCGGCTTCAGGGGTTGTCGTGAGCGGGCGTCCGCGCTAGCGGATGCCCGCTCTGCGAAAAAGCCAGTGCGATGGTGCGCTACGACCCGGTCGCGAAGCGACCGGCTTCAGGGGTTGTCGCGATCGGAAAGCGCGCTAGCGCTTTCCGATCTGCGGGAGAAAAAGTGCTCCACCCTGCCGGTGATGCCCCGGCCGTTGCGAACCTGGCAAGCCAGGTGGGTGCCGTGCGGAGCCTCGGCAACGCCTTTGCTCCGACGCCGGCTCCCCTCGCATGTGTGTTGGTTCACGTGGAAGCCGGAGCCACGCACAGGGTCGAGCGCACCCATCCTACAGCGTCTCGCCCGCAGTGCGGCAAGGCCCCGTCTCTCGCGGCTAGCCGGCAGCCTCGGCCGCGAAGCGCCACTCGACCTCGACCGTCCCCTCGATCCCGAGCGTACGCCCGAGCGCCGCGGTCACTTCGAGCTGCCGGCCAGGCTCGACGAGGTTGTTGTCGATGATCTCGGTGAGCACCTGCGTGTCGCCGTAGCGGAGCACGACCTTCGCTCCGCACGGGAGCACGGGGTGGGTCACCCCCAGGGACTCCGGGCCGAGAACCTGCCCGCAGCTCGTCCGCTGCGCGTCGCCGGTCTCTCCGCGCGACCCGGCGAAGGCCGTGTTCCAGCCGGCTGGGGCGACCGCGCTCGTGAAGGCCGCCGAGTCCTCGGGCAGGCGCTCCACGACCGCGAGCGTCGCCACCGCCGCGAGGAGCGCGACGGCGCCGAGCACGAGGAGGCGCTGGGACAGCGAGTCGGTCACGCGCTCGAAGTGTGGCGGATCGTGCGGCTACGCCCTGCCGCGCTCATGCGGGCGGGTCGACGAGGCGGATCCCGAGGTCGTCGAGCTGCTCGGCCGCCACCTCCGAGGGCGCGCCGCTCATCGGGTCGATCCCTGCCTGGTTCTTCGGGAAGGCGATGACATCGCGCAGGTTGGGCTCCTGCGCCACGACCATCAACATGCGGTCGATGCCGAACGCGATCCCCCCGTGGGGCGGGGAGCCCATCGCGAGCGCGTCCAGGAGGAAGCCGAACTTGGCGCGCTGCTCCTCCGGCGCGAGCTGCAGCACGTCGAACACGCGAGCCTGGATACCGGGCTCGTGGATTCGCAAGGAGCCGCCTCCGATCTCGTTGCCGTTCGCGACGAGGTCGTACGCGACCGCGATCGCTTCGCCGGGCTCGGTGTCGAACCGCTCCTCCCACTCGCGCGCGGGGCGCGTGAACGGATGGTGGCGGGCGGCCCAGCGCCCGTCGTCCTCCGACCACTCGAACATGGGGAAGTCGGTGATCCAGACGAGCTCGAACGCGTCCTCGTCCACGAGCTCGAGCTCGCGCGCCAGATGCTCACGGAGAACGCCGAGCACGCGCGCGACCACGTCCGGCTCGTCCGCGGAGAAGAGCGTCGTCGTGCCCGGCTCGCCGCGGAGCGCCGAGAGCTCCTCCTCGGACAGGAACTTCGCGATCGGGGAGCGCAGCTCGCCGTCCTCGGCGTGTACGAGATAGGCAAGCCCCTTCCCCCCGAACTCCTTCGCCAGGGCCTCGAGGCGGTCGAGCTCGGCACGGGCGAAGGCCTTCGGCGCCCGCAGGTACCGGACCGCCGCGGCGCCCGCGAAGACGCCGAGCCCCGACCCGCGCGTCAGGTCGGTGGCGTCCTCGATCTCGAGTCCGTAGCGGAGATCGGGCTTGTCCGTGCCGTAGCGCAGCATCGCCTCCGCATAGGTCATCCGCCGGAACGGCGGCGCGAGGTCGACGCCGATGCAGGCGCGCCAGACCTCGACGCACATGCGCTCCATCAGCTCGACGATGAACTCGACGTCGGGGAACGCCATCTCGACGTCGAGCTGCGTGATCTCCTGCACGCGGTCGGCGCGGAGATCCTCGTCCCGGAAGCAGATCGCGATCTGGTAGTAGCGGTCGAAGCCGGCGATGACCAGGAGCTGCTTGAGGATCTGCGGGCTCTGCGGGAGCGCGTAGAAGCGCCCCTTCTGCAACCGGCTGGGGACGACGAAGTCGCGCGCTCCCTCCGGCGTCGGCTTGAACAGGACCGGGGTCTGGATGTCGACGAAGCCCGCGGACTCCATCACGCGTCGGATCGTCGAGACGAGCGTCGCCCGGAGGCCGATGTTGCGCTGGAGCTTCTCGCGGCGGAGGTCGAGCCAGCGGTACCGAAGGCGCAGCGTCTCGTCGACCCCTTCCTCGTCGAGCTGGAACGGAAGCGGCGTCGAGCGCGACACGATCTCGAGCTCGTCGACCAGGAGCTCCACCTCCCCGGTCGCCATCCTGGGGTTGACGGTCTCCGCCGAGCGCGCGACGACCTCGCCGGTCGCGCGGAGGACGAACTCGTTCCGGATCTCCTTCGCGAGCTCGGCGGCCACGGGCGAGCGCTCGGGGTTGACGACGAGCTGCATCAGCCCCGAGCGGTCGCGAAGGTCGACGAAGACCAGGCCTCCGTGGTCGCGGCGCCGCGCTGCCCAGCCCGCGAGCGTGAGCGCGCGGCCGACGTGCTCCGTCCTCGGCTCGCCGCACATGAGGTCGCGCCAGCTCAAGCCGAGACTCTCGCGGGGACGTCGTCGAGCGCGACCTCCTCGTCGGAGACCCCCGCGCGCCGGATCGTCGCACCGTCTCCGCGGACGACGACCGTTGTCGAGGCGCCGAGGCGTGCCGCCTGCGTCAGCTGGCCCTTGAGCGAGCGCCCCGCGTAGTCCGTGTCGGAGGCGAGGCCGCGCGTGCGCAGCTCCCGCAGCCAGGTGACCACGCGCTCCTGCGGCGCGCCGTCGTCGAGGGCGAAGAAGACGTCGATCGTGGGCGCCCCCGCCTCGACACCCGCGTGCTCGAGGGCAAGAAGCAGGCGCTCGATGCCGGCGCCGAAGCCGACGCCGGGCGTCGGCGGCCCGCCGATCTCCGCGACGAGGCCGTCGTAGCGCCCCCCGCCCGAGAGCGTGCTCTGCGCGCCCTCCTCGGGTCCGACGAACTCCCAGGTCGTCCGCGTGTAGTAGTCGAGCCCGCGGACGAGCGTGGGCACGAGCGCGTACGCGACCCCGCAGGCGTCGAGGTCGCGCCGAACGACGGCGAAGTGCTCCCTGCACGCCTCGCAGAGCGAGTCGCCGATCGTCGGCGCCTCCCGGAGGGCGTCCTGGACGGCCGCCGGCTTGGCGTCGAGGTTGTCGAAGACGCGCAGCGGGCTCGTCGTGGCCTTCTCGCGCGTCGTCGCGTCGAGCCGCTCGAGGTTCGCGTCGAGCCACGAGCGCAAGCGCTCGAGGTACGCGGGCCGGCACTCGCGGCAGCCGATCGAGTTGAGCTCGAGCTCGAAGTCCCGGATGCCGAGCCGGCCGAGCAGCGCGTGGTAGAGCTGGATCACCTCGGCGTCGACCGAGGGCTCCTCCGACCCGATCGCCTCGACGGAGAGCTGCCAGTGCTCCCGGTAGCGCCCGCGCTGCGGCGCCGAGTACCGGTACATGGTGTCGAGCGTGTAGAGCTTCGCCGGCTGCGGCTCGCGGTGCATACCGTGCTCGACGTACGCGCGGCAGATCGGCGCCGTCCCTTCCGGGCGCAGCGTGAGCGAGCGTCCCCCGCGGTCCTCGAACGTGTACATCTCCTTCTGGACGACGTCCGAGCCCGCCCCGGACGTGCGCTCGAAGAGCGCGGTGTCCTCGAACACCGGGGTGAGGATCGGCCGGTAGCCGTAGAGCCGGCATACGTCCTCGGCCTCGCCGACGACGTGCCGCCACAGCGGCTGCTCGGCCGGAACGACGTCGTGTGTCCCGCGCGGCCGCTCGATCCGCACGCGCGCGCTCACCTCGCCCGCTCCGCGCGCAGGTCGGCGAGGAACGGATTGCGCGCGAGCTCCTCCCCGAGCGTCGTCGCCGGCCCGTGACCCGGGTAGACGACCGTCTCGGCCGGATAGCGGTCGGCGAGCATGCCGATCGAGGCGAGCAGCGTCTCCCAGTCGGCGCCCGGAAGGTCCGTGCGCCCGACGGATCCGGCGAAGAGCACGTCGCCGCTGAACAGGCTGCCCTCCGCGTGGTAGGCGAGATGCGCGGGCGAGTGGCCGGGGACGGCGAGGACCTCGAAGTCGATGCCGGCGACCTGCAGCGTCTCCCCTCCCTCGAGCAGGACGTCGGGCGCGTAGGGACGCAGCACGACGTGGGTTGGCGTGAAGCCCTGCGGGCTCTCGAGCAGCATCCGCTCCCCCGCGGGCATGTGCACCGGCGCCTCCGTTCCCTCGGCGAGGTCGGCAACCCCGACGAGGTGGTCCCAGTGGCCGTGCGTGACGAGGATCCCGACGCAGCGCACGCCGAGTCGGGCGAGGAGCAGCCGCAGCTCCGTCACGTCGCCGCTCGGGTCGACGACGGCGCACTCGCCGGCGGCGCCCCCGCGGACGACGTAGGTGTTCGTCCCGATCGGCCCGAGCGGGAGCTGTTCGACCTGGAGCGGCATCTCCCGGAGCGGCGTCAGCCCGTGCCGCGTTCGGCCCGCTCGTCGCGTGCGAGGCGCTTCTGGTACGAGCGCCAGAAGACACCGTCCAGGAAGTAGCTGAAGGGGATGAAGACCGCGACGAGGAGCGCCGTCTGGGCGATCTGCCCCGCAAGGCCGAGGTCGCTCGAGAGGAGCATGACCGTCACGAGCATGATCGGGGCGAAGACGAGCGCGCGCTTCAGCGTCCGCGGCCACGACGGGGGCTGCGGCTGGCGTCCCGTCGCAGCGGCGCGCCGCGGCCCGCCAGTGGTCGCCTTCCGCGCGGGGACGTCCTCGGGGTCGAGCTCGTTCCCCTGCTCGTCCTCCCACACGTACTCGTGCCGCTGCTCCTTCGCGCGGCGCTTCCGCTGCTTGCGCGTCGCCATGCCGCGATTATGCCGCGCCGGTAGAGGCGACCCGCCCGCCTCGGACGACGGTGTGGACGACCTGCCCGCCGAGGTGGTAGACGAGGTGCCGCCAGTCCCCGTCGGCGACGAGCACGAGGTCGGCGTCGAAGCCCGGCGCGAGCCTGCCCTTGCGATCCGCGAGCGAGAGGACGTGCGCCGCGTTGACCGTGCAGGCCGCGAGGGCCTCCGCCGGAGCAAAACCCATCTGCGTGCACGCGAGCGAGCAGACCAGGGGGAGGCTCTCGCAGAACGCGCTCCCGGGGTTGAAGTCGGTCGCGAGGGCCACCGCCGCGCCGGCGTCGACGAGCGCTCGGGCCGGCGGCATCGGCCGCCCGAGGAAGAGGGCGCTCGCGGGCAGCAGGACTGCCGTGACCTCGCTCGCGGCGATCCGCGCGACGCCCGCCCGTCCCGTCGCCTCGAGGTGGTCGATCGACCGGGCGTCGAGGTCGACCGCCAGGCTGACGGCCCCGAGCTCGGTGAACTGGTCCCCGTGCAGCCGGAGCTCGAGCCCGGCGGCACGGCACGCCTCGAGATAGCGGCGCGCCCCGTCGACGTCGAAGGCGCCTCGCTCGACGAAGACGTCGGCGGCCTGGGCGAGCCCCGCCGCTTCGGGGAGGACCTCGGTGAGCAGGAAGTCCAGGTAGGCGTCCGGGCCCTCGTCCGCGAACTCGGGCGGGACCGCGTGCGCGCCGAGCCAGGTCGGGACGCCTCCCGCGGAGCGCACCGCCCGGAGCTGGGCGAGCTCGGTGTCGCGGTCGAGGCCGTACCCCGACTTCGCCTCGAACGTCGTCGTGCCCGCGCGCAGCATCCACCCGACGTGGCGCCCGAGCGCGTGCGCGAGCCCGTCCTCGCCGGCGGCCCGTGTGGCCCGTACCGTCGAGAGGATCCCGCCGCCCGCCGCGTGCAGCTCCTCGTAGGACGCGCCCGCGGAGCGCAGCGCGAACTCCTCGACGCGGTCGCCGGCGAAGCACGCGTGCGTGTGGCAGTCGACGAGACCTGGGATTGCCGAGAGCCCCCTCCCGTCGACCTCCTCGACGTCCCCGGCCTGCGGGGGGAGCGCTCGCATCTCTCCCACGTCGACGATGCGCGAGCCCTCGCAGAGCACGTACGCGTCCTCGAGCACGTCGACGACGCCGAGCTCTGTGCCGCGCAGCGGCGCGCCCGCCCCCGCGGGGGAGGCGACCTGCGCGAGGTCGCGGACGAGGAGCCGCGAGGCGGGCTCCGCGCCGGGCTCCGTCACGCCTCCGCGCCGGGAGCCGAGGGGAGGTCGAGCCCGTGCTCCCTCGCGACCTCGATCGCGTCCTCGTAACCCGCGTCGGCGTGCCGCATCACGCCGGTGCCAGGATCCGTCGTCAGCACGCGCTCCAGCCTCGCCGCTGCCGCATCCGTGCCGTCGGCGACGACGACCATGCCTGCATGGATCGAGTTGCCGATACCGACGCCGCCGCCGTGGTGGACGCTGACCCAGGTCGCGCCCGCGGCGACGTTCACGAGCGCGTTCAGGATCGGCCAGTCCGCGATCGCGTCGGACCCGTCCCGCATCGACTCCGTCTCTCGATAGGGAGAGGCGACGGAGCCGGAGTCGAGGTGGTCGCGCCCGATGACGACCGGTGCCGCGACGCGACCCGAGCGGACGAGCTCGTTGATCGCGAGCCCTGCCCGCGCCCGGTCGCCGTAGCCGAGCCAGCAGATCCGCGCCGGCAGGCCCTGGAAGGCCACGCGGCCGGGGGCGAGCTCGAGCCAGCGACGGAGCAGCACGTCGTCCGGGAAGAGCCGCGCGAGCTCGCCGTCGATCTCCGCGATGTCGGCGGGGTCGCCGGAGAGCGCCGCCCAGCGGAACGGGCCGACGCCGCGGCAGAAGAGCGGCCGGAGGTAGGCCGGGACGAAGCCCGGGTAGGCGAACGCGCCGTCCAGGCCTGCGTCCTGCGCCTCCCCGCGCAGGTTGTTCCCGTAGTCGAAGACGTGCGCGCCACGGCGGACGTACTCGAGCAGCCCCTCGACGTGCGCGACGATCGAGGCTCGTGCCCGGCGCAGGTACTCGTCCGGGTCGGTCCGGCGAAGGACGGTCGCCTCCTCCACGTCGAGGCCCTGCGGCACGTACCCGGTCAGCGGGTCGTGCGCTGCGGTCTGGTCGGTGAGGAGGTCGAACTGCTCGCCGCGGCGCGCGAGCTCGGGCACGACGTCGGCCGCGTTCGCGAGCAGGCCGACGGACAGCGCGCGCCGCTCGCGCGCAGCCTCCCGCACGCGGCGGACTGCGTCGTCGAGGGAGTCGGTGGCCTCGTCGAGGTAGCGCGTCTCGAGGCGGCGCTCGATCCTCGTCGGATCGACCTCGATGCAGAGGATCGCCGCGCCCGCCATCGTCGCGGCGAGCGGCTGCGCGCCGCCCATGCCACCGAGGCCGGCCGTGAGGACCGTCCTGCCCGCGAGGTCGGCAGTGCCGAAGTGCGCCTCCCCGGCGGCGGCGAAGGTCTGGTACGTGCCCTGCAGGATGCCCTGGGAGCCGATGTAGATCCAGCTCCCCGCGGTCATCTGGCCGTACATCGTCAGCCCCTCGGCCTCGAGCCGCCGGAACTCGTCCCAGGTCGCCCAGCGTGGCACGAGGAGCGCGTTGGCGATGAGCACCCGGGGCGACCACTCGCCGGTGCGGAAGACACCCACCGGCTTCCCGCTCTGCACGAGGAGGGTCTCGTCGTCCGCGAGCCGCAGGAGCGTGCGCACGATCGCCTTCAGGGCCTCGTGGTCGCGCGCGGCCTTCCCCGTGCCGCCGTACACGACGAGCTCCTCCGGGTGCTCCGCGACCTCGGGATCGAGGTTGTTGAGCAGCATCCGCAGCGGCGCCTCGGTCTGCCACGACCTGGCGTGCAGGTCGGTCCCGCGCGGTGCCGCGATCCGCGAGAGGTCGCCGCACAGCGACTCGACGAGGGCGTGGGGCGACACCGTGCGGCTCAATTGAGAGCCCCGATCTCGCGCTCGGCGGCGCCCTGCACCGACCCCGAGCGGATCGCGTCCGCGACCCGCTCGATGTCCGCGCTCAGCGAGCGGTCCTCGACGAGACGCTCGGAGAGGGTGCGCACGAGATCGTGAACCGCCTGGACACCCTCTCCCGGCCGTAGCGGGGCGAGGAACTCGATCGCCTGGGCGCCCGCGAGCAGCTCGATCGCGAGCGCGCGCTCGGCGTTGTCGAGCACCTTCAGCGCCTTCAGGCCGGCGGCGTTCCCCATCGAGACGTGATCCTCCTGGCCGGCACTCGTCGGAATCGAGTCGACGCTCGCGGGATGCGCGAGCACCTTGTTCTCGGAGACGAGCGCGGCCGCGACGTACTGCGGGATCATGAAGCCGGAGTTGAGCCCTCCCTCCTCGACGAGGAACGGGGGCAGCCCCTCGGACAGGCTCGGATTCACGAGCCGCTCGGTCCGCCGCTCCGAGATGCTCGCGAGCTCTGCCGTCGCCATCGCCAGCACGTCGAGCGCGAACGCGACCGGCTGGCCGTGGAAGTTCCCAGCGGAGACGATCTCGCCCTCCTCGACCAGGACGAGCGGGTTGTCCGTGGCCGCGTTGAGCTCGACCGCGACCGTCGCCTCGACGTAGGCGAGCAGGTCGCGGCACGCGCCGTGCACCTGGGGTGCGCAGCGGAGCGAGTACGCGTCCTGAACCTTGTCGCACCAGCGGTGCGACTCGATGATCGCCGACCCCTCGAGCAGCCTCCAGACGTTGTCCGCGGCCTCGCCCTGACCCCTGAGCGGGCGCGAGCGGTGAACGGCGGGCGTGAAGCTCGTGCGCGAGCCCTGGAGTGCCTCGAGCGTGAGCGCACACGCGAGATCGGCCGCCCGGGCGAGGCGCCTCGCGCGGACGAGGCCGAGGGCGGCCATCGCGGTCATGAACTGCGTCCCGTTGATCAAGGACAGCCCTTCCTTGCTCGCGAGCCGGATCGGCTCGAGCCCGACGGCGCGGAGCGCGTCCGCGCCGGGCATCCGCTCGCCGGTGACGGTCGCCTCCCCTTCGCCGACGAGCGGCAGGGCGAGGTGCGCGAGCGGGGCGAGGTCGCCGCTCGCACCAACCGAGCCCCGGGCGGGGACGACGGGGACGAGGCCGCGGTTCAGGCACTCGACGAGCAGCTCGACCGTGGACACGCGTGCCCCCGAGTACCCCTTCGCGAGCGCATTCGCGCGCAGCAGCATCGCCGCGCGCACGACCTCGTCCGGGTACGGCTCGCCGACGCCGCACGCGTGGCTGCGCAGCAGGCGAAGCTGCAGCTCCTCGGACTGCTCCTCGGGGATCTGCGCGGAGACGAAGCGCCCGAAGCCCGTGTTCACCCCGTACGTGTGCTCGCCGCGCATCGAGTCGAGCAGCGCGCGAGCATCCTCCATCCGGGCTCGCGCCGGGTCGGCGAGCTCGGCGGGCGCGCGGTGCACGGCCACATCCCAGACGTCCTCCAGGGTCAGGTCCGCTCCCGTCAGGACGATCGTCCGCGGCACGGCCCGAGTCTAGAGCGCGAGCAGTCGCTCGAGCGCGCGCCTCGCGTCGACGCCCGGAACGTGAGCGCCGGCGGCCGCGGCCGCGTCGACCACGCTCGCCGGAACGAGGCCGACGAGCTCGCCGCCCTCGACCGCGACCCCGCGGACGACCGCTTCGGCGACGACGCGGGCGTAGACCTCGTGCAGCGGCGAGCGCTCCAGGTCGAGCACGTTCATGCTGACCTGGGTCCGGCCCGCCCGCGGCAGGCGCAAGCCGATCGCCTGCACGCCGGGCATCCCGCCACCGGACTCGCGCACGGCAGCAGCAACCTCCTTGGCGACGGACACGTCGTCGGTGGCCAGGTCGACGTTGTAGGCGACGAGCGGAGCCCGGGCGCCGACGAGAACCGCGCCCGACCGCGGGTCGATCGCGCGCGGCCCGAGGTCCGGCTCGAGCTCCCCCGCCTCGATGCGCCGTTCGAGCTCGCGGAGCCCGCCCCTGCGGAAGAAGGCAGGCCGGCGACCCTGCCCCACCTCGCCGTACAGGAACACCGGCAGGCCGAGCTCGGACGCGAGCAGCTCGGCGGTGGCGAGCGCAGCGCCACGGGCGGCCTCCATGCCGTCCGGCACGAGCGGCACGAGCGGGACGACGTCGACCGCACCGACGCGTGGATGCACGCCGTCGTGGACGCGCAGGTCGATCACATCGACGGCACTGGCGGCGCCCGCGACGAGCGAGCGCACGATCGCGTCGTCGTCGCCCGCGAGCGTGTACACCGAGCGGTGGTGGTCGGCATCGGCGTGGACGTCGAGCAGCCTCACGCCGCCCGCCAAGGCACGCCCGATCTCCTCGACGGCGCCGGGATCCCGCCCCTCGGAGACGTTCGGCACGGCCTCGAGCACGATCCGTACCCTACGAGGGCGTGACGGAGAGGGAGGACGAGACGACGCGGCCGGCCGCGGGCCGGGCCCGCACGTTCGTCCGGCTACTCGCGTTCCTGCGCCCCTATCGCGCGTCGCTCGTCGTCTCGTCGCTGCTCGCGATCGGGTCGCAGGTCGCCGGCATCCTCGTCCCCGTCCTGACCGGCGTCGTCATCGACGAGCTCTCCCACGACGCGGACACGAGGATCCTCGCCTTCGAGATCGCCGCCGTCGTCGGCCTCGGGCTGCTGCGCGGCGCCCTCATGCTCGGGAGGCGGCTGATCTCCGGACGGCAGGCGCTCGCCGTCGAGTACGACCTGCGCGACGAGCTGTACGGTCACTTCCTCCGCCTCTCGTTCGGCTTCTACGACCGCAGCCAGACCGGCCAGCTGATGTCGCGAGCGACGATCGACCTCCAGTCCGTCCGCTTCTTCCTCGGCTACGGGCTCATCTTCTTCGCCCAGCACGTGGTCACGATCGTCGTCGTCTCGGCCGTCCTCTTCGTCTACAGCTGGCAGCTCGCGCTCGTCGCGCTCGCGATCACGCCGGCCGTCGTCCTGGTCGCCTATCGCTACAGCCAGGTCTCGCACCCCGTTCTCCGCGAGGTCCAGCAGCAGCTCGCGGAGGTTGCCACGGTCGCCGAGGAGTCGATCGCGGGCGTGCACGTCGTGAAGTCGTTCTCGCAGGAGGAGCGCAGGAGCGCCCGCTTCTCGGAGGCGGCGGACGCGGTGTTCGACCGCACGCTCGCGGCGAACCGGCAGCGCGCGTTCTACGTGCCCTTGCTGACGTTCCTCCCACTCGTCGCGCAGGCGGCCGTGCTTCTCGTCGCCGGACGGATGGTCGTCTCCGGCTCCCTCTCGATCGGCGACTTCTTCGCGTTCAACCTCCTGCTCGCGATGCTCGTCATGCCGCTCCGCATGCTCGGGATGTGGGTCGGCCAGGCGCAGCGGGCGACCGCGGCCGGCGAACGCATCTTCGAGATCCTCGACGAGCCCGAGGAGATCGCCGACGCCGAGGACGCACGCCCGCTCCCTCCTGGCCCCGGAGCGCTCGTCTTCGAGGACGTGGACTTCGCCTACGAGCCCGGCCGGCCGGTGCTCGAGGGCGTCGACCTGGAGATCGCGCCCGGGCGGACGGTCGCGCTGATCGGCCGCACCGGCTCGGGCAAGACGACGCTCGCCGCGCTCGTGCCGCGCTTCTACGAGGCGACCTCGGGACGCGTGCTCGTCGACGGCATCGACGTACGCGACCTCGAACGACGCTCGCTGCGGCGCGAGATCGGGGTCATCTCGCAGGACCCGTTCCTCTTCTCGGCGTCGATACGCGACAACATCGCCTTCGGGATGCCGGACGCGCCGCACGACGCCGTCGAAGCGGCCGCGCGCGCGGCGCAGGCACACGACTTCATCCTCGAGCTGCCGCAGGGCTACGACACCGTCGTCGGCGAGCGCGGGATCACGCTCTCCGGCGGTCAACGGCAGCGCATCGCGATCGCGCGAGCGCTCCTCATCGACCCCCGGATCCTCGTCCTGGACGACGCCACGGCATCCGTCGATGCGACGACGGAGGCGCGCATCCGAGCGGGCCTGCAGGAGGTGATGCGCGACCGGACGACGATCATCATCGCGCACCGCCTGTCCACGATCGCCCTGGCCGACGAGATCGTCGTCCTCGATCACGGACGCGTCGCCGCGCGCGGGACGCAGTCCGACCTCCTCGAGGAGAGCGCGCTCTTCCGCGAGATCCACGAGCACGGGCTGCTGCAGCAGGTAGTCGCCGGGTGAGCGCTCCGGCCCGTGGCGGCACGATGGGCACGCGCCTGGAGACGGCCGCGCGCTCGGCCGCTCGATCGGCACACATTCGGCAGGGTCTCGTGCCTGACTCGCCCACGTTGCCCGGTTACGCTCGCAGTGGGTGGTGGGCCGGGGTGCCCCAGAGGGGACCCGCTCGATGAAGGTCTGGCAGGCAGGGAGCCATCTCACGGACGAGCGGGGCGCCCGCGTCGACGACTGGAGCTGGCGGCAGACGCGCACGCGTCTCGGCGTCCTCGTTCGCCTCGCGCGCCCCTACCGCGCGCGCACCGCGCTCGCGGTCGTAACGCTGCTCGGGTTCACGCTGGTCGCGCTCCTGCCGCCGTACCTGGCGAAGCTGGCTGTCGACGACGGGATCTCCGAGGGCGACCTCGGACGCCTCACCGTCATCGTCGTCGGCTTCGTCGCCGCGGGCGTCGCCGCGTTCGTCCTCTCCGGGGCACAGACCTACTTCACGGGCTGGGTCGGCGAGCGCGCCCTGGCCGACCTCCGGATCGACCTCTTCCGGCACCTGCAGCACCTCTCGCTCGGGTACTACGAGCGGAACCGGACGGGCGCGATCATCAGCCGCATCACGAACGACGTCGAGGCGCTCGACATGCTCGTGACCGATGGCCTCTCGAGCCTGGTCCAGAACTCGCTCCTGCTGGGAGGCACCGCGATCGTCCTCTTCTTCCTCGACTGGCGCCTCGCGCTCGCGACGCTGGTCGTGCTGCCGCTCGTGATCGCCGCGACGGGGTGGTTCAGGAGTCGCTCGAACCGCGCGTACCGTCGCGTTCGCGAGCGGCTCGGGCTCGTCACCGCGACCCTCGCGGAGGACATCGCGGGCATGCGCGTCGTGCAGTCGTTCACGCGCGAGCCGGCGAGCCAGGCGACGTTTCGCGGCGTGAACGAGCGCTATCGCGAGTCGAACTACGAGACGGTCGTCCTCAACGGGCTGTACTTCCCAGCCGTCGACGTCCTCGCCTCAGTGGCGACGGCGATCGTGCTCGGCTTCGGCGGGGCCCTCGTCGTGGACGGGAGCCTGACGATCGGCACGCTGCTCGCCTTCACGCTCTACCTGGCGAACTTCTTCGACCCGGTGCAGCAGCTCTCCCAGCTGTACAACACGTTCCTCTCCGCCGCGGCCGCCCTCGACCGCATCACGACCGTCCTCGACGAGGAGCCCGAGGTCGTCGACGCGCAGGGCGCGACGCCGCTGCCCCGCATCGAGGGTCATGTCCGCTTCGAGCATGTCCGGTTCGGCTACGGGAACCTCCCGGAGGTGCTGCACGGGCTCGACCTCGACGTCCCGGCCGGAACCACGGTGGCGCTCGTCGGCCACACCGGCGCCGGCAAGTCGACGATCGCGAAGCTCCTCGCCCGCTTCTACGACCCGCGCGAGGGCCGCGTCACGATCGACGGCCACGACCTGCGCGACGTCACGCAGGAGTCGATCCGCTCGCAGCTCGGCATCGTCCCCCAGGAGGGATTCCTCTTCTCCGGCACGGTCGCCGAGAACATCGCCTTCGGGCGCCCGGGAGCGAGCCGCGAGGAGATCGAAACCGCGGCCGAGGCGGTCGGGGTCGACGCGTTCGTCGCGGAGCTCCCGGACGGCTACGACACCGGGCTCGGCGAGCGTGGCTTCCGCCTCTCGCTGGGGCAGCGCCAGCTCGTCGCGTTCGCCCGCGCGCTGCTCGCCGACCCGCGCATCCTGATCCTCGACGAGGCCACCTCCTCGGTCGACATCGGCACGGAGCGGAGGATCGAGCGCGGCCTCCGCCGGCTCCTCGCAGGGCGTACGGCGTTCGTCATCGCCCACCGCCTCTCGACCATCCGGGGCGCCGACGTCATCGTCGTCCTCGACCACGGCCGGGTCGTCGAGCAGGGGACGCACGAGCAGCTCATCGCCGCCGGCGGGGCGTACACGCGCCTGTACGGGGACTGGGCGGCCGAGGTCGCCTGACGTCGCGAGGCTCTAGGCTTCGGACGTGGCCACCGACGGCGACACCGAGCAGGTCCTCGAGGAGTCGCACGCGCTCGACAGCGCGTACGCGACGCTCCTGAGCCCGGAGGAGGCCGTCGCCGCGATGCACCTGCGCGTCCCCGCCCGGGGCAACCGGAAGCTGCGGCGACTGCTCGAAAAGGTCGACGCGGACGCCCAGATCAAGGGCTGGTGGCACGTGACGAACGTGAACGCGGTCGCGCGCCTCGAGATCAACGACCACTCATGGGTCCACATCCAGATCGTCACGAACATCGCGCTGAAGCTCCTCCGCCAGCTGACGAAGAACGGCGTCGAGCCTTCGCTCGTCGGCGACTACCGGCTCACCGTCGAGGACTCGGAGATCGTCGTCGTGCTCGCCTCGCTCCTCCACGACGTGGGCATGTCCGTCCACCGCCGCAACCACGAGGACTGGAGCCTCTTCCTCGCGGAGCCGAAGGTGCGGGAGCTGCTCGCCGACCTGTACGACGAGCCCGATCGAACCGTGCTCGTCTCGGAAGTACTGCAGGCGATCACGAGCCACCGCGCCGACGGCGAGCCGCTGTCGCTCGAGGCGGGGATCCTGCGCGTGGCCGACGCCCTGGACATGGCGAAGGGCCGCTCGCGGATCCCGTTCGAGCGCGGCGCCGTCTCGATCCACTCGCTGTCCGCGGCGGCGATCGACGAGGTCCGGATCGCGGACGGGCAGACGCGGCCCGTCGCCGTCGAGATCGTCATGAACAACTCCTCCGGCATCTACCAGGTCGACGGCCTCCTGAAGGCGAAGCTGCGCGGCTCCGGGCTCGAGCCCTACGTCGAGGTGGTCGCGCGCATCGACACCGAGGCCGAGAAGCGCCTCGTGCCCGTGTACCGGCTCGAGATCGGGGAGCCGGAATCGCCACAGGCCTGACCGGCTAGACTCCCTGCGGCCCGTTGCGGGGTCGTCTAACGGTAGGACGCCTGGCTCTGGACCAGGAAGTTGGGGTTCGAATCCCTGCCCCGCAGCCTCGCAGCGTGCCCGATCGCCGGGACGGGATCGTTTTCTTCCGAGATTACGGTCGTGACACGTTCCTTGAACATTTTGTAAGCGTTTGCGCGGTGTCTCGTGACGCATTCGCTACCGTCTTCTGATTCGTGAGACACGAGCGGCCCCTCGTGGGTGAGGCCGCGCCCCTGTCCCCGACCAGGAGGTTCGACCCTGAAAGCCCTACTCGTTGGCCTGTGCGCGTTCGCTCTCGTGACACAGGCCCTTGCGGCAACGAGCGGCGGTGCCTCGGCGGCGACGGAGCGCGACACGGGTCCCGTCTCCCTGGACGCGAAGCTCCAGCAGAAGCTCGACACGGCCCGTCGGCTTCGCGGCACGGTCCGCTTCTTCGAGAGCCACCGGCTCCTCCTGAGTTCCACCGTGACCGGCCGCGGCGCCCGCGCCTCGCTCACGCACGCGAAGCGACGGCTCGCGAGGGTGCGCCGCGAGATCGCGTACTACCGGCACCTGATCGCGGAGAGAGATGCGCGGCGGGAAGCACGGCGGCTCGCCAAGGCCCCGCCAAGGGTGGCTATCCGCGCCGTCTTCGGGCGCTACGCGGAGCAGGCCATCGGTGTCGCCTGGTGCGAATCCCGCCTCGCCACCACCGCCGAGAACGGCCAGTACCTGGGGCTTTTCCAGATGGGGTCGAACGAGCGGCGCCTCTTCGGTCACGGGTCGACCGCGCACGAGCAGGCGCTCGCCGCGCACCGCTACTTCGTGGTCTCGGGCCGCGACTGGAGCCCGTGGAGCTGTCGCTGGGCAGCGTCCTAGCCGCCCGAGGATTTCGTCGCAAACTCCGCACCGCGCCTGCGGCCCGGGGGTTTCTTTTCGAGCTGCCTTCTGGTAGGGGTCCGGCGACGTGTGGGGACAGCGGAAGCGCGACCGGCTCCGGCCCCTCGACGAGGCCTCGGCATACGCCCGCTGTCACGGCGACCGGGACGACAACGTGCGCATCGTGAAGCTCCCTCCGCGCCGCGTCCGCTACGAGACCGTGCTCTCGAGCGGCGAGGCCATCCGTCGCGGCTTCGAGGAGCGGCTCGACACCCGCGAGCCCGAGTCCGCGGTCTGACCCCTCCCGGTTCGCTACCCTTCCCCTCCCGGCCCATTCGTCTAGTGGCCTAGGACACCGCCCTCTCACGGCGGCGGCACGGGTTCGAATCCCGTATGGGCCTTTCCGGGGGTCAGGCGCCGAGCAGAAACGGGATGGACAAGCGCGAGCCCGAACCACCGGAACCTCGCGGAGCTCCTTGGCGACGGCGGGAACAGAGTGCGCATCGAGCACTCCGCATCGCCGTCGCGTCCATGCGCACGAAGGGAAGCCGGCGGCCACTCGCTCGAACGCGCCGACGCCCTCGGCGCGGTCTTCCGCAGTTCGGTCGGACTCTCCAGGAAGCGACGGCTGTCCGACGTCGAGCGCTAGCCACGGACGGACGCCGACGCTCTGTCCCCTCGAAGGTCCGGTAGCGCGTCCACGACGGCGTCGCTGCTTCTGCGCGACGGCGGCTGATCCCAGGCTGATGTCGGCCGCACTCTTCCGCGCGGTCGGCGTTCACTCGGCGCGGTCGATCACGCAACTTCTATCGGCCATCACGCTCGTGCTACGCGGCGCTGGCGGACGGTACCGACGACGCCGACGACACCGGGGCCAGCGCCAGCGTCTGCGTGATCACGTCAGCCGCACCGTCGCGTGAGTGGAACTCAGACCACCAGCTCGATCAAGAACACCACCGCCAGAAGGACGACGCCGGCCGTGACCTCGTGCCGCAGCACCACCGCGTGTCGGGGTGGCGCTTGGTCGAGCTCGCTGACGCGCCGGCTACGCCTGGATGTAGGCCCTGATGGGCTGGACGACGCCGTGCTCCTGCATCTTCGCGAGAACGTCGGGCGGTGGGGAGGCGAGCATCCCCGTCAGCGCGTCGACGTCCGCAACATCGGCCGTGATGGCGATGTCGTTGCTTCCGTCGGCGGCGACGTGGTCGGTCACGTTGCTCCCTGTCCCCGACTCGATCGCGGCGGCGCGCTCGGCATGACCTGCCAGCCAGCGGTCCATCTCTTCGACGGCGTGGGTGATGACGACTCTCGGCATGTCGCGTCCTCCTTGTGGTTCGGCGGACCGTACTACAGGCGGGTCTCCGGATCCGCGGACACAAGTGGAGGCTCGCCACGCCTTTCGGCGGCTACCCGCCCTTGATACTCCGCAGACGCCCCCGCTCCTCGAGCAGCTCGCGGCGCAGCTTGTACAGGGTCGACGGGCAGTCGCGTTCCAGGGCCTCGAGGATCGCGTCGTGGTCGGCGATCGTCAGCGGCGCTTCGATCGTGATCCCGCGCTCGATCGCGTCGCGGATCTTCGCCGCCGTCGCGGTGTGGCCTTCTCCCTCGAGGATGTCGGAGAGGAGGCGCGCAACGGGTGCTGTGAGCCGAACGCCCGCGATACGCATCCGCCGACGCTATCGAACGTGCCGACGCCTCGCCTACCCGCGCAGGCTCGGGACAATGACGAGACGTTTCAGGTCCACCCCTTCGGGGGGCCGCCGTCTGGACGCTCGGACAGGTACGAAGGGAGTAGCGTTCGCGACGCCGGGTTTGGGAGATCGGGCGCGGCGGGGGGAAGAACGGCATGTCGGCTGGGGGAGCCAGAGCACGCCTTGGGGAGGCCGTCACGCCCGATCTCGCGGCGTCAGCCTAGAGCATGTCGCGCCCTCGTGGCGCGGCTACGTCACGCGAGCGCGCGCTCGACCTCGGGAGCGAGCCGGCGCGCGAGAGCCGCCGGGCGCATCCAGTCGAGCACCACGTCGACCGGCACCGCGCGCACGCCTGCACGAGCGAGCTGCTCGCAGGCCGGCTTCGCGCGGCGGGGGTCACCGAGCACGAGCACTGCCTGCCACCCCCGGCGCTTCGCGATGCGCGCCGCATCGGCCGCCGCCGAGCGGGTGAAGCGGACGCGGTGCTCGTCCATGCGACGCTCCCACAGGTCACGTTGGCTCGACGAGCGCGCCGCGGTCGCCCGCTCGCCCGAGCCGCGCGGGTGCGAGTACGACGGCCCGACGAGCTCGTGCTCGACGGCCTCGGTCACGGGCAGCGCGAGCTTCCGAAGCTCCTCGATGCGGCGCGGATGCCACTCGGCGATCGTCGCCGCCTCGGCCGAAACGAGCAGTACCCCGACCGTGGAGTCCTTCGAGCCGGACGGTTCCTTCATGGGCTCACCCCCACCCCGAAGGATGCGCGTCGTGCTTTAGCGCCTCTTCTTGCTCCGGATCTTGCTCTTGCTCGGCTTCGGCGCGGCCTTGACGACGAGCGTCACCGTGCCCGCCGAGCGCACGCGAAGCGCGTCCTGGGCCTCGAATTGCATGCGGTACGTGCGGGCGCGGGTCGGCGTGCCGTAGAGAAGGCCGAGCTGCCGGTCGAAGCGCATGCCCCGAGGCAGCGGGCCGCGCTTGATCCTCCAGATCGCCGGCTGGACGCCGCCGGTCGTCTTGAGCCGCACCTGGTAGAAGCGACCCTGGCGCGCGGGCCTGAGCCGCTGAGCGACAACCGCGAGGCGCTCCGCGACCGTAAGCGTGGTCGGGTGTGCGCCGGTCCTGCCCTCCGCGTCGGTCGCGGTGACGGTGAAGGCGAAGCGACCGGCTTCGGCCGGCTTGCCGACGATCGCGCCGGTCGGAGTGAGGCCGAGGCCCGTCGGCATCGCGCCGGAGCTCACGCTCCAGGCGAAGGTCCCGGTTCCGCCCGTCGCGGTGAGCGGCATCAGGAACGGGACGCCGACCTCCGAGGGCGGCGTGACCGCGGTCCCGATCGCGACCCGGTCGCGCACGGTGATCGCGAGCGTCTTGGTGTCCACGCGCTGCGGGTCGATCTCTGCGCGAACGGTGAACGCGTAGGTGCCGGCGGTCGTCGGCGTCCCGGAGATCAGACCGTTGGTCGACACGAGGGTGACGCCGGCCGGGAGGGCACCGTCCGCGATGCTCCACGTCTTCGAATCGGGCACCGTGGCCGTCATCTGCAGCGAGTACGGCGTGCTCACGGTCCCGACCGGCACGCCGGACTGCTCCGGTCCGATCACGAGCCTCGGGACGCCGGGGAGGATCGTGATCGAGAACTGCTCCTGCGTCGTGTCGGCCGTGCCGTTGCAGTGGTCGTTGTCCGGGAGCTGCATCTCCACCCAGAAGTTGAACGTGCCGGCCTGGGTGGGAGTTCCGGACAGCGTGCCGTCCGTCGCGAGCGAGAGCCCTGGAGGAGGCGAGCCGTTGTCGATCACCCACACGTCCTCGCCAGGCTGGCAGGGCGGTTCCTCGACCGCGCGGAACTTGATCGAGTACGGCGCTCCGGTCGTGCCCTGCGGGCAGACGAGGAGCCCGTTCCCCCCGTCGGGACACGGCTCCCAGTCGCGGATGCCGCCGGCGGACGCAACCGAGACGAGAGCCGCGGCGGCGGCGCAGGCGACCACCACCAGCGGGAGGAGGCGTTTCCAGCTCACGGCGCGCGCCAAGGTAGCAGACGTGTCCGATGGATCCAGTGAGAAGCTGTTAGGGCACTGTGAGGACGAGGAGCTCGGCCACGCAGACCGGCTTCTCGACACCCTCGCATTCGACTGTCGCCTCGATCGTCGCCCGCTCGCCGGCGGGAGTGTCCTCGACCGAGGCGACCCGGAAGCGTCCCCGGACCTTGCTGCCCGACGGCACCGCGGCCGGAAAACGGACGCGGTCGACCCCGTAGTTCAGGCCCATCGCGCCGGAGGACGGAAGCAGCTCGTGGAGCAGCGGCACACAGAGGGAGAGCGTGAGGAAGCCATGCGCGATCGTCGTCCCGAACGGGCCTGCCGCGGCGCGCTCGCGGTCGACGTGGATCCATTGCGGGTCGTCGGTGGCGGCAGCGAAGGCGTCGATCCGCTCCTGGGTGACCTCGATCCAGCCGGTCGGTCCGAGCTCCGCTCCGACGAGGTCGCGAAGCGCGCTCACGAGGCGCTCGCGGCTCCCGCCCGGATGCGCGCGAGCGACTCCTCGCGCCCGAGCAGCTCGAGGCTCTCGTACAGGCCCGGCGAGACGCGCGATCCCGTCACGGCCACCCGGATCGGCGGGTACACGGTCCGCGGCTTCTCGTCGAGGTCCTCGCAAAGAGCCTTCAACGCCACCTCGATCGCGGCCGCCGTCCAGGGTTCCACCTGTGCGAGCGCTCGCTCCGCTCCCTCGAGAACGCGTGCATCGAGGACCGCCGGGTCCGGCTCGACGCCGTGGAAGAGAAAGCCGGCGAAGCCGGAGAACTCGCCGAGCCGCCCGATCTTCTCCTGGACGAGCGGGACCGCCGCGCGCACGCGCGCTTCCGGCCAGTCGCGGCCCTGCTCGCGCAGGTACTCGACGAGCCTGGTCGCGTAGTCGTCCGGGGCGAGGGCCCGCAGGTAGACGCCGTTCATCCAGTCGAGCTTCGCGTAGTCGAACGTGGCAGGGCTCGACCCCACGCGCTCCAGCGAGAAGCGCTCGACGAGCTCCTGCGTGCTCATGATCGTCGTCTCCCCGTCCGGTGCCCACCCGAGGAGCGCGAGGAAGTTCCGGAGCGCCTCCGGGAGATACCCGGCGTCGCGGAACTCGCCCACGGAGACGGCGCCGTGACGCTTCGAGAGCTTGCGCCCGTCCTCGCCGAAGACGCTCGGGACGTGGGCGTACACGGGCAGACCGGCGCCGAGCGCGTCGAGGACGTTGACCTGCTTCGGCGTGTTCGAGACATGGTCGTCGCCGCGGATGACGTGCGTGATCCCGTCCAGCCAGTCCTCGAGCGGCGAGGCGAAGTTGTACGTGGGGCGGCCGTCCGAGCGCACGAGCACGACGTCCTCGAGCTCCGCATTCGGGAACTCGATGCGGCCCTTGATCGCGTCCTCCCAGCCGGTGACGCCCTTGTCCGGCATGCGGATCCGGATCGCGCCCTCGTCCTCGTACGCGGCACCTTCGTCGACCAGCCGGCGCGCCTCCTCCTTCGCCCGCTCCATGACGTCGAGCTGGAAGGTCGTCTCCCCGTCCCACTCGATGCCGAGCCAGCGCAGCGACTCCTCGATCTGCGCGACGGCCTCCTCGACCTCGCGGCTCGTGTCCGTGTTCTCGATCCGCAGGAGGCACTCGCCCCCGCGGCCGCGGGCGAAGAGCCAGTTGAAGAGGAAGGTCCGCACCCCCCCGATGTGGAGGAGCCCCGTGGGAGAGGGAGCCATGCGGACGCGGACGGACACGAGGGGATGAGTCTAGGCGCGAGAAATGCGCGTGCCCGTCACCTACGGTGCCGGTCAGCATGCTGTACGGAGCCCACGTCTCCGCCGCGGGCGGCATCTCGAAGGCCGTCGACCGGATCGAGGGGATCGGGGGCACGTGCATGCAGGTGTTCACGCAGAGCCCGCGGATGTGGAGGCCGACCGCGCACTCGGACGAAGAGCTCGCGCGCTTCCGCGAGCGACGGCGACAGGCCAGGGTCCGCCACGTGTCGTGCCACGCGCTCTACCTCGTCAACCTCGCGAGCTCGGACGCCGAGATCCGCGCGAAGTCGCTCGAGGCGCTCCGGGCCACGATGGAGGTCGCGCGCGCGATCGAGGCGGACGCGGTCGTCTTCCACGTCGGCTCGCACCTCGGCTACGGGTTCGAGGAGGCCGTCGAGGTCGTCGTGCCGCCGCTCCGGGACCTGCTCGAGCTCACGAGCGACGACCTGTGGCTCTGCCTGGAGAACGCGGCGGGCGCCGGCGGGACGATCGGACGCTCCGTCGCGGAGCTCGGCGCGCTCTTCAACGCGCTCGACGACCATCCGCGGCTCGGCATCTGCCTCGACTCCTGCCACTGGTGGGCGTCGGGTGTGGACGTCTCCGACCCCGCAGCGCTCGACTCCGCGCTCGAGGACCTCGACGCACGCATCGGTCTCGACCGGGTGCGAGTCCTGCACGTGAACGACTCGAAGGCTCCACTGGGGTCGAACCGGGACCGCCACGACGTCGTCGCGGACGGCCTCATCGGAGACGGGCTCGCGACCTTCGTCGGGCATCCCGCGTTCGGCCACCTGCCGGCCGTGCTCGAGACCTGGCCGGAGGGAGGGCTCGGAACGAAGGACGTCGACCTCCTCCGCACGCTCCGCCGCCGCGGGACGCGTCGGCGCCGGGGTCGGTGAGCGAGACGTCAGCGAGCGTCGTCGAGGAGGGCGAAGACCCTGAACGTCGCGCGCTCGCGCGGCAGCTCGTGGAACTCGGGGTTCCGGCAGCCGAGCGCGTCCTCGCGGCCCGCGTAGCACTCGACGACCTCGACCTCGCACATCGGCAGCGGCGCCCGCAGCGCGCGGACCGGGCCGAAGCCGCCGCGGTCGGACTCCGCCGCCTGGAGCAGCGAGAGGTCGATCTCGACGCCGAACACCTTCTGCAGGCAGCCCATGTACGTGCGCCCCCACGCCTCGTAGGCGTAGACGAACGGGCACGCCATCCGGACGCATGCGCCCGGGTAGACGACCTTCTCGCAGTGGACCTCGCAGTGGCGGCACTCGACCTCGTCCTGGACCCGGAGCGGGATCCCGACCTCCGCTGCAGCCTCGTTCATGAGTCGATTGTGTGCCGACCGGCGCTCACGTCGCAAGTCTTGACAAATCGCCGGTTTTCAGGCAGTGGCGACGCGACCCGCCCTCGACCGAGCGGCGCTCGTTCGGGCAAACGGCCCGGATAGGGTTCGCGCACGTGGTCCGCAAGATCCTCTTCGCGACGCTCGCGCTCGCCCCGCTGACGATCGCCCTCCACTACTTCGCGGACCTCCCCGAGACCACCGAGTTCGTGCTCGCGGCGCTCGCGCTGATCCCGCTCGCCTGGCTGATCGGCGAGGCGACCGAGCACGCCGCCGAGCACACCGGCCCCGGAATCGGCGGGTTCCTGAACGCGACGTTCGGGAACGCGCCGGAGCTCATCATCGCGCTGATCGCGGTGAACGAAGGGCTGACCGAGGTCGTCCGCGGCTCGCTCTCGGGCAGCGTCGTCTCGAACCTCCTGCTCGTCCTCGGCGCCGCCCTCGTGGCCGGGGGGCGCGGCGAGCTCGACCGCCACTCGAGCTTCGTCTCCTTCGGTCTGCTCGCGTTGGCGACCGTGCTCTTCCTCGTCCCCTCCATCCCCGGCTGGGACGGCGACCCGGACCGGCATGCGCTCGAGGTGGTCACCGTCCCGGTCTCGATCGTGCTGCTCGTCGTGTACCTCGGCGTCACGTGGTACTCGCTCCGGCGGCACAGCGCGCTGCACGTCGCGAGCGACGAGGAGATCCGTGGCTGGTCGCTGCGGAGGTCACTCCTGGCGCTGGCGATCACGACCGCGGTCACGGCGCTCGTCGCCGAGATCCTCGTCGGGTCGCTCGAGGTCTTCGCCGACAAGGCGGGCCTCAGCGAGTTCTTCGTGGCCGCGGTCATCGTCGCGATCGTCGGCAACGCCGCGGAGCACGGGGGCGCGGTCATCGTCGCGTTCCGCGGCAAGATCGCCCTTGCGGGCGAGATCGCGCTCTCCTCCGCGGCGCAGGTCGCGGTGTTCCTCATCCCCGCAGTCGCCCTCCTCTCGTGGCTGCTCGACCCGCTCTCGCTGAGCTTCCGGCCGGTCGAGATCGCCGCGCTTGCCGGATCGGTCGTGTACACGGCGCTCGTGCTCTTCGACGGCCGCTCGACCCGGTTTCGGGGAGGCCTCCTGCTCGTGGGGTACGCGGTCATCGTCGTCGCGTTCTTCCTCGCGGGCGACCGCTGAGGCGTCAACGAGGGCGAAGGAGCTCGTAAGGAAGCTCTGAAGACGGCGTTCCGACGGCGTCCGGATCGGGTACTCCTTCGGGATGCGCCCCGTCGTCGTCGTGGTCGCCGCCTGCGCGCTGTGGCTCGCCGCGACCCCGGACTCGGCGACCGCGGCGTCGAGCGTGCGGTTCGGCATCCAGGACGACGCCTGGCTCGAGCACGGCCCCGGAACGCTTTCGTCCCGTACCGCCATCCTCGACCGCCTGGGCCTGGACGTCGTGCGCCTCACCCTCGAGTGGAACCGCATCGAGGAGCGGCAGGGGGTGTACCGCTGGCAGCGGGCAGACCGCCTGCTGCGGGCCCTCCGGGCACGCGGGCTCGCACCGGTCGTCACCCTCTGGGGCACACCCGCGTGGGCGAACGGCGGCTTCGGGCCGAACGTCGCGCCGCTCGACCGGCTCGACTTCGAGCAGTTCGCGCAGCAGGCCGCCCGTCGCTACCGGTTCGTGCGGCACTGGGTCGTCTGGAACGAGCCGAACAAGGCGCCGTGGCTACGGCCTGCGTCACCGCAGACGTACGTCCGGCAGCTCCTCAACCCGGCGTACCGCGGGATCAAGGCGGTCTCGCGTCGCGCCCTGGTCGCCGGCGGCGTGACGGCACCCCGCGGCGGGCAGGGCGGCATGTCGCCTGTCGACTTCATCCGGGGCATGGCCCGGGCGGGCGCGCGGCTCGACGCGTACGCGCACCACCCCTACCCGATCTTCCCGGGCGACACGCCGTTCTACGGCGGCTGCAAGTGCAAGACGCTCACCATGGCGACGCTCGAGCGGCTCCTCGGCCTGGTCGATCGTGCCTTTCCCCGCGCTCGCGTCTGGCTGACCGAGTACGGCTACCAGACGAACCCGCCCGACCCCTTCGGCGTGTCGAGGGCAGACCAGGCGCGCTACGTCGGCGAGTCCGCGCGGCGCGTGTACGCGGCGCCCAAGGTCGACATGCTCATCCACTACCTGTACCGCGACGAGCCCAACCTCGACCGCTGGCAGAGTGGGCTCGAGACGATCGCTGGCAGGGCGAAGCCCTCCCTTGCCGCAACGATGCTGCCGCTCGCGCAGGTGTCGCGGCGCGGCGACCGCACCACGCTGTGGGGCCAGGTCCGGCCCGGCGACGGGCGTCAGCGCTACGCGCTGCAGAGCCTCGTGCGCGGGCGCTGGGTCTCGCTCGGCGGCACTCGCAGGACGTCCGCTCGTGGGT
>Ga0075419_10000470_pt1 | contig 25194 bp, 22 predicted proteins | sample SoiMetdeltSBSDD3_FD_76900 | JGI IMG/M metagenome (GOLD analysis project Ga0075419, IMG submission 76900) | Bulk soil microbial communities from a Populus tree surrounding site in Tennessee, USA - Soil MetaG P. deltoides SBSDD3 | ecosystem: Environmental > Terrestrial > Soil > Tree plantation... | reverse complement strand
GACGCGCTTCGTCCATGCAGATGAAGTGGCAAGCCTCGTGCAACACCGAATGCAGCGGAGTGTCCGCCCGAAAGTAGATGCGATTGCCGATGAGACCGGCTTCGCTCTCGCCCCAGTACGAGCCGGGAATAGTGGAACCGGGCGCGACCGCGACCGGTTCGAGGTCATAGCGTGCGAGCAGCTCCGTGATGGCCGGTAGGTGCGACTCGACCTTCGTCACTGCACGCCTTTCGCACGCAAGGCATCTTGCACCCGCGCTTCCAACGCATCGGCACAGCGCTGCAGCTTGTCGAGCATCTGGGCATCGGCCGGAGCCTTCGTCGCGAGCTCCAGCTCGCGCGCCTGGTCGCTGACCGCCTCGAAGCCGAACATCGAGCCGCTGCCGTAGATCTTGTGCGCGAGCTGCTCGATGTCCTTCACGGCGGAGCTATTGCCAGCGCGCACCTTCGCGATCAGGTCGCGCAGACCGGCGAGCTCGCCCGCGGTGCGCGTGATGTAGCGGCTCGCGATATCGGCAATTTTCTGTTGCAGCTCGTCGCGCTCATCCATGATCGAGTCCCTCCCAGATCGCCTTGATCTGCTGACCGAATTGCATCGGATCGAACGGCTTGGCAATGACCGCGATGGCGCCCAGCTCCCGGAAGCGAGCCACTTCGGCGGGCATCGCCTTCGCAGTGACGAATACTACCGGGATGTTCGCGAGGCGCGGATCCGCACGCATACGCTGCAGCGTCGTCGGACCGTCTGTCCCCGGCATCATTACATCGAGCAGCACCAGGTCGGGCGTTATGTCAGGCAGTCGCTGCAGCGCACGCTCGCCGGACTCGCAGATTTCCACGTTCAAGCCGTCGACCAGGCCGAGCGCGAGCTGCACGATCTCGCGGATGTCCGGCTCGTCGTCGACGTAGAGCACCGTCCTGAGCGCAGGACGGTCCGTTGCCGCGGTCATTGCGACGCCTCCACCGTCCTGGGACGGTTGGCCAGCCGGCGCACGGTGGCGAGCAAATGCTCGACCGAATCTCGCGATTTCACCAGTGCGGCCTGTACCCGTTCCGAAAGGTCCCGGCTCGGCTCAGTGGCACTGTACAGGATGACCGGCGGCGCATCGCCAGCATCGTGCAGCATCGGCAGCAGGTCGAGGCCGGAGCCGTCGCCCAGCGCCGCATCCAGGATCACCAGGTCGAAGCGCGTCCCTTCGATGTGAGTCAGCGCTTGCGCCAGCGAATGAGCACGGACCACGTCGGCCTCGTCCGAGAGCAGCTCCTCGACCAGCTCGGTCAGCGACTCGTCGTCCTCGACGTGCAGGATGCGCGCGCGCCGGCCGCGCAGCTCCAGCAGGACGTTGCGGATCGCGTCGAGCAGTCGACGCGGATCGATCGGCTTCTGCAGCCAATCGGCGAGCTGCAGCGTGCTGAGACGCTCGGAATCCTCGCTCGTGCGCGGGCGCGCCGTCATGACAATCACCGGCAGCGCGCGGGTCGCATCACGGCTGCGTAGATCGCTGACGAACTCCAGACCGTCGGAATCGGCCAGGTGCAGATCGACGAGCGCGATGTCGAAACGAGCCTGGTCGAGCGCGATCTTCGCCTGGCTCACGCTCGGGACGGCTGACACCCGCATGCCGGCCGCTTCCAGCACGTCGGCGATGGCGCGCGCGACGTCGGGATCGTCTTCGCAGAGGAGCACCGCCGCCGGAGCGAGCACGTCGCCGTGGCTGCGCACGGGCGTCGCGATCTCGTGTCGCACGGGCAGCGTGATGTAGAACGTAGCGCCCTCGCCTTGGGTGCTGTCGAAGCCGATGCTGCCGCCCAAGCGCTCCATGATCGTCTTGGCGATCGACAGGCCCAGGCCCGTGCCGCCCTTGGCGCGCGAGTCCGAGCTGTCGGCCTGCGCGAAACGCTGAAAGATGCGCGACTGAAACTCCGGCGCGATGCCCGGGCCCCGATCGCGGACGCTGACGCGCACGCTATCGGCCTCGGCGCGGATCGCCACCGACACGGCAGCATCGCGTGGTGAGAATTTCGCGGCATTCGACAGGATGTTGGTCAGCACCTGGATCAACCGATCGCGATCGACGAGCACGCTGGCGTCGTCGCTGTCCGCAGCGAGCTCGATCGACGCGCCCAATGCCTGCGCGTACGCACGATTCGCATCGATCGCCTGCCGCACGATCGGCTTCAGTCGTTGCGCGGCCAGCCGCAGCTCCAGCCGCCCCGACTCGGCGCGTTCCAGGTCGAGGATGTCGTTGATCAGGCGGATCAGGCGCTCGCAGTTCAACTTGGCGATGTCGATGAGCCGCGCCGCCTTCGCAGGCAGCGCGCCGGCGATACCGCCCGCAAGCAGCCCGAGCGAGCCCGAAATCGAGGTCAGCGGCGTGCGCAACTCGTGGCTGACCGTCGATACGAATCCCGTCTTGAGCTGCTCGATCTCCTGGCGCGAGGACAGGTCGCGGATGATGCCGATGAACAGCCGGCGCGAGCCGATACGCATCTCGCTGATGCCGAGGTCGACCGGGATGCGACGGCCGTCCTTGTGCAAGGCCTCGATCTCGCGGCGCTGACCGATGATGCGGCGCTCGCCGGTCTGCATGTAACGGCGGATGTAGCCGTCGTGCGCCGACAAATGCGGGTCGGGCATGAGCATGCGAACGTTACGCCGCAGGACTTCCGCAGCCGTATAGCCGAACAGACGCTCAGCGCTGCGGCTCCATGATTCGATACTGCCGCTTTCGTTGATGGTCACGATCGCGTCGACGACGCCGTCGAGAATGGACGACAGCCGCGTCGCCTGGTCGCGATAGGCCGTCTCGGAAAGCTTCAGCGCAGTCACGTCCGTGTACGTGACGATGTAATTGCTGTCCGGCATGCGTTGGCCGCGCACCTGAAGTGCAGCGCCATCGGCCCGAGCCGCCTCGACGTCGATGCTCCGACCCGCCGCCATGAGCTCGGGGACCTTGTAGGCGTCGCGGATGCCAGTCTGGTCCGATATGACCAGCTTTGCGCCGATGTCGAGGATGTCGGTCCATGACATGCCGGCACGCACGTTCACAGGGTTCAGCCCACGCAGCTCCATGTAGCGCGCGTTCCACGTGACCAGGCGCTGTTGCTGATCGAAGACGGCAACGCCTTCGCTCACGTTTTCCATCGTCGAGCGCAGCAGCGAGAAGCTTGCTTGCGCAGCGCGCTCGGCGCGAACACGACGCTGTGCATGCCACACGAGTAGCGCGCCGGCGGCGAGCATCAGCAGGATCGCGCTGGACAGCGCGGTGTGAACCGCACCTTCGGTCCGTGCAGAGCGACGCTCGAAGGCACTGCGTCGTTCGGCCAGCCGCTCGCTCTCCTGCACGTCGAATGCCGTGACCAGCTCGCGGATGCGATTCATCTGGCGCTTGCCGACACCGCCACGAAGCAGCTCTACAGCTGCAGCAGAATCCTGCGAACGACGAGTAGCCACCACACTGCTCACGAACGAGAACTGCTCGCGCGCGAGGGTGACGAGCTCCGGCGTGATCTGGTGCCCTTCACCCTGCGCAGTGAGCTGGGTCAGTCGATCGAGCTGCCCATCGAGCGAGCGCTCGGCGGCGTAGTACGGCGAGAGATACTCTTCGTTCCCCGTCAGCACGTAACCTTGTGCGCCAGCCTCAGCATCCCGCAGCGAGGAGAACACGCCCCGAAGCTGGTCGAGCGTCGCACGCGTCTGTCGCGCATGGACGTAAGCGGCGCGGCCGACGTTCAGCTCGCGCGAGATCAACATGAGCGCCGTCACGGCGACTGCAATGAGCAGCAACGCCGCGCTGACGGTCAGCCACAGAATCTGCCCGGTCTTGGCCGGTGACGCCGCGCGCGGCGCGACGGACGCTCCATCGTTCACAGAGAGGCGAGTCTCCTCAGCACGAGTCCCGCGAGATCCTGTGCGAGCGCTTCGCGCAGCACCGCTTCTTCGCGCTGCTTGGCCAGCACGGCGGTCGTGTCGTAGCTGTAGTCGCGAGTCACCTCCAGGCGCTGCGGCGGTATCAGCTCGGCGCCACCGCTCGCGACGGAGTACTCGACTGCGTAGAACACTTCGTATTCCTCAGGCGTATTGAGCGCCGAAACCGACAACACGCGCTGCCCGCTCTCGTCTTTGATGATTTTCACCACTGCCGTCGCGTCGGTCTGGCGCTCCGTGACCTTGGCACCCGAGGCCAGCAACCGGTCGCGCAGCGCGCGATTGAACTCGGTGTAGCGGTCCTTGGCGTCCACGTAGGTCACCGTCATCGTCTGCGACAGCTTGGACGTTCCCTGCAATCGCCAGCCGCAGGCACTGAGCGACAGCGCCGCACACAGAAGTACGAGTATCGATCGACCCGGCATGGCGTAACGCACGGCGAACCCTCGGGAAATGGGCCGCCATGTTCGCGGCGCGGCGACGGGCGGTCAACCTGCCAGCGCCTGCTCCGCATCCGACCGGCGCGCGGCCGAGCGCGACTTCAGGCTGCACTCGTCGTCGACTACATAGCCGTGCCGGCAGACGATCGAGACGTGGCAGGCCACGCTGCGCTGGACCGCGCCGAGCTGCTCCGGGCCGGTACATCCCGGGCAGTTGCGGCACAGTCCGGCGATCTCCAGCAGCTCTGCGGTGTCGACGGCCGGGCTCTGCTGTCCGGCGTCCTCCAGGGCGGCGACGCCGAACGCGAAGGTGAGCTGCACTGTTTCGAGGCCGTCGGCATAGCGGCGCAAGGCACCGAGCAGCCGGTCCTTGATGCGCGGCGCCTCGATGATGCTGGACTCGGGCAGCACGACGGTGAACGCAGCACCGCGTTCGCTGTCGATCCGGCCGGTCCAGTCGATCTGCGTCCGCACGACGCTTTCGATCGTCTGCACGATGCCGCGCAGGATCTCCGGCGACGGCGCGACCTCGACCGCCGTCGCGCGCTCTGCTGCCGACACGGCAAGTGTCAGCAGCGTCAGTTTGCGCCCGTAACGCTGGGCGCGCCTGATCTCCCCATGCAACCGGGTGAACAGCTCGCGCAGTGCGAACGCGCCGGACTCGGCGTCGACCGCGGCAGACTGTTCGAGTGCCGCCTGCGCTTCCTTCAATGAGCGACGCAGCGCGAGCGTGTTGAAGGCAGCCGTGATGCGTGCGAACAGCTCTGCGTCCGGCACGCGCTTGGACAAATAGTCGTCGACGCCAGCGACGTAGCCGCGCTCGTAATCGACGCTGGCTTCGCGCATCGTCAACATGATGATGTAGGTGTCGGTGGCACCGCGGGCGCGCAGCGCTTCGGTGAGCGCGATGCCGTCCATCACCGGCATGAGCCAGTCCGTGATGACGAGCGGATACCACTGCTGATCGATGAGCTGGAGCGCGGCTTCGCCGTTGGCGGCACACGCGACTTCGAACCCCGCGGCTTGCAGCCGGTCGGCCATCAGTTCCAGTTCGAGATCGTCATCGTCCACCAGCAGCACACGCGATGGCAGCGCACGGCCCAGGACCGACATCCGGGTCGCTATTCGCTCCGCCTTCATCCGAACTCTCCTTTGGCGTTCGTCTTTCCTACGAAATCGCGCGCGGAGTTTGCAGGAGAGTGCGCTGCGGTGAGTATCAGCCAGCCCGGCGCCTACACGTCAGGTAATCCCCTAGAGCCGTAGACGCCGCCAGTCAGTCGCAATGCACAAGCGACTCCTAATTCCTGAAGCTGGTGTCCAGCCGGTCCATCTTCCTCAACAACGCCGGCCACACCAGCGCGCTGCCGGCTCCTCGCGTCACCATCCGTGAGAACTCCGGCACCGTATCCAGCACCGACTGCGGGATGTCGATCAGCTCGGCGCCGTTGCCCTGTGCGAGGAGCTGGATCTCGCAGGCCCGTTGCAGGGTGAACATGCTCATGAAGGCGTCGGCTACGGTGCGGCCGATCGTCAGCAGACCGTGATTGCGCAGGATCAGGCTGCGGGTATCGCCGAGATCCTTCTGCAGCCTGCCCTTCTCGTCCGGGTTGAGCGCCAGGCCTTCGTAGTCGTGATAGGACAGGCTGAGCAGCACGAGCGTCGACTGTTGCGAGATCGGCAGCAGCCCCGCCTTCTGCGCCGACACTGCCACGCCGGCCATCGTGTGCAGATGGAGCACGCAACCCGCGTCCTCGCGAGCGGCGTGGATCGCGCTGTGAATCGTGTAGCCCGCGGGGTTGATGTCGTACGGGCTCTCGAACGTCTTCTTCCCTTCGAGGTCGACGCGCACCAGGCTCGATGCAGTGATCTCCTCGAACATGAAGCCGTAAGGATTGATCAGGAAGTCATGCGTGCCCGGCACGCGCGCCGAGATGTGCGTGAAAACGAGATCGTCCCAGCCGAAGTGCGCCACGAGCCGATAGCAGGCGGCAAGATCGACGCGCGTCGCCCATTCCTCCGGCGTGACCTGGTTGCGAACGTTGCTGAGCGCGCTGTCGACGACCCGCATTTGCATAAGTCACCTGTGCCTTGGCCAACCCGGTAGGAACCGCACCAAAGCGTACGGCCACGGCCCCGCCGGAACAAGCGTGGGTCAGGCTTTAGCCTGACTTCTTGACAAAGTCAGACAGAAATTCGACGTGTGTGGGTCAGGCTTTGGCCCGACTCTCTGTGGGTCAGGCTTCAGCCTGACTCTTCTCGCCCGCAGGACGGGCGCCCCGATTCAAGGACGAAACATGCCCTATTCGGACCTGTTGCGCGGGCGCGCGTCGATCGCGGGCCAGATCTACATCGTCACAACGGTCACACGCGGCCGCGCACGGCTTTTCTTGGATCTGTACCTCGGTCGCATTGTCGTGCGAGCCCTGTACAGTGAAGCAACTGCAATCGGCGCAACGACTCTTGCCTACGTTGTCATGCCGGACCATCTGCACTGGCTCGTCCAGCTTCATCCCCACCACACGCTCAGCACTGTAGTCAGATCGGTAAAGGGCAAGACCGCATTCGAGATCGGCCGTTTTCAAGGTACCCGGGGGCCGGTGTGGGAAGTCGGCTTTCACGATCACGCGCTCCGTACGGAGGAAGATCTGCAGTCAGTTGCGAGATACATCGTGCGCAACCCGATTCGTGCTGGGCTTGCGCGCAGCGTCTACGACTATTCCCTTTGGGATGCAGTCTGGATCCATGGGAAGTCAGGCTAAAGCCTGACCCACAGGAGAGGGCGGCAATGCGACCTGTCAGTCCACAATGATCCCCGCGTTGCGGAGGGCTGCGGCGGCTTCGTCGATGCCGCGGGCGACGGCGCCTTGCAGGCCGACGGCGTGGGCGGCTTCGACGTTCATCAGGTTGTCGTCGAGGAAGAAGATGCTGCCGGCGTCGCAGCCCAGCGTGCTGACGACGTGCTCGAACGCGTCGCGGTCGGGTTTGATCCGGCCGGTCAGGTGCGAGACGAAGCGGTGCTCGAACAGCGCGCGCAGGCCGAACTCGTCTTCGACACGGGGCCAGTGCAGCGAATTGCTGTTCGAGAGCAGCGCACGCGTGACGTTGTTCGGGATACGCGCGACCAGCTCGTGCACGCCGGGGTACAGTCCCGTCGGCCAGCCGGCGAAGGATTCAAGGAACAGCGCCGGGGCAACGCCCAGTTCCAGTTCGGCCACCAAGTCCGCCGCGAACGTCTCAGCGTCGCAGCGGCCGGTCTCGAACGCGCGCACAGCGGGTGAGTGCAACCATCGGTGCCAGAGCTCCGCAGGCGTCCACCGATCGGCGACCCAGCCGAGCACCGTCGCAACGCCGCTCAGCTGCACGAGGACGCCGCCGACGTCGAACAGAACGACGCGAACGGGCTTCGTCGTCTTGCTCACACGACCACGTTGACGAGCTTGTTGCCCGGCGGAACGATCACTTTGCGCACCGGCTTGCCCTCGATCCACTTCTGAATCGTGGCATCGGCGAGCGCGGCGGCGCTGATCTCGTCCTTGCTCGCGCTTGCGCCCACTTCGACTTTCGAACGCAGCTTGCCATTCACCTGCACCACGACCTCGATGCGATCCTGCACCAGTGCCTGCGGATCGTGCTGCGGCCACGGATGATCGATCAGCGCATCCTTGTGACCCAGCTCGCGCCACAGCACGTGGCAGACGTGCGGAGCAATCGGCGCGAGCATCTGCAGGATCAGCTCGATCGTCTCGTGACGCACGGCGCGGCCCTGCTCGGAGCTGTCGTCGAAATCCTTCAGCGCGTTCATGAGCTCCATGACGTGGGCGACCACCGTGTTGAACACGCGGCGGCGGCTGTAGTCATCCGTCACTTTCACGAGCGTAGCGTGCGCCAGACGGCGCACTTCGCGCTGCGCCGGCGAGAGAGCGATCAGCTCCTGCCGGGGCGCGCAGGCGATCGGACCTTTCTCGGCGTGCTCCCACACCATGCGCCACAATCTGCGCAGGAAGCGCGCCGAGCCTTCGACGCCGTCGTCGGACCATTCGAGAGTGTCCTCCGGCGGCGCCTTGAACATCATGAACACGCGGATCGCGTCCGCGCCGAAGCGCGCGACGAGGTCGGTGGGATCGACGCCGTTGTTCTTCGACTTCGACATCGTGCGCATGCCTTCCCACTGCACGGGCTGCCCGTCGCTGCGCAACGTCGCGCCGACCTGCGCGCCATTCGCATCGAGCTTGGCGTCGACGTCAGCGGGATGGAAGTACTCGACGCGGCCCTCGCCGCTGTGACGCGAGTAGATGTGATTGAGCACCATGCCCTGCGTGAGCAGCCGCGCGAACGGCTCCTTGACCTTGATCAGGCCCATATCGCGCATGACGCGCATCCAGAAGCGCGAATACAGCAAGTGCAGGATCGCATGCTCGATGCCGCCGATGTACTGATCGACCGCCATCCAGTAGTTCGCACGCTCGTCGACCATCGCCTCGTTGTCGTCGACGCACGCGAAGCGCGCGAAGTACCACGACGAATCGACGAACGTATCCATCGTGTCCGTTTCGCGCCGCGCGTCGCCGCCGCACTTCGGACACTTGACCTCGTAGAACGACGGCGTCTTGGTGAGCGGATTGCCGCTGCCGTCCGGCACCAGGTTTTCCGGCAGCACGACCGGCAGATCTTCGTCGGGCACCGGCACATCGCCGCAGTGGGGACACAGAATGAGCGGAATCGGGCAGCCCCAATAGCGCTGACGCGAGATGCCCCAATCGCGGAGCCGCCATTGCACCTGCTTCTCGCCGAGCCCCTGCTTGTGCAAGTCGGCCGCGATTGCATCGACCGCCGCCTGGTAATCGAGTCCGTCGTACTTGCCCGAGTTGATGCACCGGCCGTACGCCGCGTACTCCTCACGCCATTCGCTCGTGGAGAACGTGCTCTCATCCATGCCGGCCGGCGCAATGACGAACTCGATCGGCAAGCCGTACTTCAGCGCGAAGTGGAAATCGCGCTCGTCGTGTCCCGGCACGCCCATCACGGCGCCCTCGCCGTACGTCATCAGCACGTAGTTGCCGACCCATACCGGAATCCGGGCGCCCGACAGCGGATGCGTCACGGACAGGCCGGTCGGCATGCCGCGCTTTTCCATCACCGCGATCTCCGCCTCCTGGGCGGTGCCGCGCTTGCACTCTTCGATGAACTCCGTGAGCGCCGGGTTGTTGCGCGCCGCGAACGTCGCGATCGGATGCTCGGCCGCGACGGCGCAGAACGTTGCGCCCATCAACGTGTCCGCGCGAGTCGTGAAGACGCTCAGCACGTGCCGCTGACCGTCGAGCTCATACGGGAAACCGATACGCACGCCTTCGCTGCGGCCGATCCAGTTCGCCTGCATCGCGCGCACGCGCTCCGGCCACTCGGTCATGTGCTGCAGTTCGTCGAGCAGATCCTGCGCGTATTGCGTAATGCGCAGGTAGTACATCGGGATCTCGCGCTTCTCGACCAGCGCGCCGGTGCGCCAGCCGCGGCCGTCGATCACCTGCTCGTTCGCGAGCACGGTGTGATCGACCGGATCCCAGTTGACGACACCGGTCTTCTTATAGGCGATGCCGCGCTCGAGCATGCGCAGGAACAACCACTGGTTCCACTTGTAATACTCGGGTTGGCAGGTCGCGAGCTCGCGCTTCCAGTCCAGGGCGAAGCCGAGCTGCTGGAGCTGCCCCTTCATGTAGGCGATGTTGTCGTACGTCCACTTCGCAGGCGGGACCTTGTTCTTGATCGCGGCGTTCTCGGCCGGCAGGCCGAACGCGTCCCAACCCATCGGCTGCAGGACGTTGTAGCCCTGCATGCGCATGTAGCGCGTGAGCACGTCGCCCATCGTGTAGTTGCGGACGTGACCCATGTGCAGCCGCCCGCTCGGGTACGGAAACATGCACAGGCAGTAGTACTTGCGGCGTGCGGGGTCTTCCGCAACGGCAAAGGCGCGCGTCTCGTCCCAGAAGGTCTGGGCCGCGCTCTCGACAGCGGCGTGATCGTATCGTTCCTGCATCGAGGCAGGATACCGAGAAAGTTACAACCCCGCGAGAGTGAAGCGGAATTCCGCGCCCTGATTGAGGCGCGACTCGGCCCAGATCCGGCCGTTGTGTCGCTCGATGATGCGGTTGACGGTCGCGAGCCCGATGCCGGTGCCCTCGAACTCGTCGTGCCGGTGCAGGCGCTGGAACACGCCGAACAGCTTGCGCGCATAGCGCATGTCGAAGCCGACGCCGTTGTCGCGTACGAAGACGTACTTCTCGCCGTCAGCGACGCCGACACCGATCTCGATCACAGCGTGCGGTCGCGGGCGCGAATACTTCACGGCGTTGTCGATCAGGTTCGCGAACACCTGCAGCATCAAGTCGGGATCGCATGCGACCGACGGTAGCGATGCAAGCCGCCACTCGACGACGCGGTCGCCGCTTTCCTGACGTACCTGGTTCACCGCGCGCTTGACCAACTCGTCGAGCGACGTGACCTCGCGCCGCATCTCCATGTGACTGATCCTGGACAGTGCCAGCAGCCCATCGATCAGCGCGCTCATCTCCCGCGCGCCGCGCGTGATCTGGTCGAGATGAATCATCGGTTCGCGCGCCGTGGGAGAGCCGCGATAGTCGCGCAGCATCTGCACGTGCGCGTGAATCAATCGCAGCGGCGCGCGCAGGTCGTGCGCAACCGAGTACGAGAAGGCCTCCAGCTCGCGATTCGCGACCTCCAGCTCCGCCGTGCGCTCGACGACACGGCGCTCGAGATCCTGATTGAGCACTCTGACTTCGTTCTCGACTTCCGCGCGCCGCGCGACTTCGCCGCGCAGCGCTTGATAACGTCGCGCGTTCTCATACGCGACCGCGACCTGCGCCGCGATCGCGCGCGCGACTCCGAGATCCTCGTCAGTGAAGCCCGGCAACCCGATGCGATTGATGACGCACAGGTAGCCATAGTGATGACTGACCGAAGCAACCGGCACGCCGAGCATCGAAGCGAAGTCTCCGGGCTGACCCGCACCGTTGGATACGGCATCGCCCGGTGACATCGGATACAACGCACAGCCGCCCTGCTCCAGCGACGGCAGCAGATCGCGATACATGCGTGTGCCGAGCAGCCGATCGACCTGCTCGTTCGCAAGACCGCTGGCCGTGGTTGCGTGACGCGGCCCCTCGCCGTCTGCGATGACGAGTTGTGCGCACTGTGCGAGCAGGATGTCGCGCGCCGCGTGACAGGTCGACTCGACGATCGCTTCCGGCTCGGTGTGACCGAACAGCCGGCGGCTGAACGCGACCAGCGCGCTCAACCGTTCCTGCGCACCACCGACGACCGGCGTTGCAGGCGACGGGACCGTGTCCACCGACGGCGCGTTGCTGCGAGCAGCGAGCGCCGCGTCGACCGTCGTACGCACCGTCTTGAAATCGAAAGGCTTGGCGAGCGTGCTCTGCACGCCCAGCGAGCGCGCCATCTCGCGCACTTCGCGCTCGTGATAGGAAGCGGAACAGAAGATCACCGAGGTGTTCGCGGTCCGATCGTCCTGCCGCAGGCGACGCACCAGCTCGTAGCCGTCCATGCGGGGCATCACGATGTCCGTGATCAGCAGGTCCGGCTGCTCGGTGCGCAGCAGGTCCAGCGCTTCCATGCCGTCGGCCGCTTCCAAAAGGCTGTACTCGCCGCCCTCGAGCAATAGCAGCAGCAGCTCCCTTGCTTCAGGATCGTCTTCCGCGACGAGAATCTTGCCGCCCATGCCCGCCATTTATCCCGACCAAACGACAGCATGCTGCCAATCCGGGCAGCCTGTGCAATCAGTACGTTTGCGTGGCCTTTCGGTTCCTAGTGGAATCCGGGTGCGGCGACATAAGGCATTCCCTGCCTGGCGGGGTTCTCAATCGCCCAGCGCAGAACGCAGGGCCGAGATCTCGTCGCTGCAGTTCTGCATGATGTGCGCGCACTTGGCGTTGTCGAGGCCCAGGCGGCGGAAGGCTTTCACGCCCTGCATGTTCAGCTCGAAGTCCACTTCGTGCCCCATGAAGCCGGCGGCCATCACGGCCACCGTCAGGACGTCCGTGACGTCGGCCTGGCCGGCCGTGCGGTCGATATTCTCGTGCTCGCCGATCGCTTCGGAGATGTGCTCGGGGAAGCCCCAGTTCTCGACGATCGCCTTGCCGACGTTGGCGTGCCAGTCGCGCTGAACCTGCGCCAGGGCAGCCGGATCGCTGAACAGGCCGCCGTGGCGATTGGCGCGCGCCAGGATGTAGAGCTTGCCCACGTTATGTAGCAGCCCCGCGAGCATCGACTCGTCCGCGTTGAGCTGGCAGCGCGAGCCGATCGAATATGAGAGTGCAGCGACGAGCGTCGCCTCCTGCCACACGCGCTCGAGCTGCGGCGCGATGTTGCGCAGCTCGCTTGCACGGCGGAGCTGCGCGATAGCGAATGACACTGCCGCAGTGCGCACATTGTTGTGGCCGATGCGGTTGATCGCAGTCTTCAGGTCAGCGACGGCACGGCCGGTACGGTTCAAGGCCGCGGAGTTCGCGAGCGTCAGCACGCGGGCGGCGAGACCGGCATCCGAGCCGATGATCCGGGCGATCTGCTCGTTGGCGACCTGCTCGTCCGCAAGCACCTTGCGGACACGGACGGCGACATCGGGAAACGACGGCAATTCCACTTTGCCTTTCGAGACTTCCTGCGCAAGCTCGGACACGAACGCGAAGGCCGCTGCCGATTCGCTTGCAGGCGCTGTCGTAGGGTCGTTTTTCATCGCGCTGGAACTCGTCATGATGCGGCTATCGGCCCGGGACTCCAGGACTTGAGCGGTCTTATGTCATGCTGCGGCGGCGGACGCGACCAGCCGCAGGACCTGCGCCCCGATCTGGTGCAGGGGCAGGACATGCATCGCCGCTCCCAATTTCACCGCCGATCCCGGCATGCCCCAGACAACGCTGCTGGCCTCGTCCTGCGCGATGGTGCCGGCGCCCGCATCCATCATTTCCTTGAGGCCGCGCGCCCCGTCGTCGCCCATGCCGGTGAGCAGCACGCCGATCGCATTCGGACCGACGTTCTGGGCGACGGAGCGGAACATCACGTCGACGCTCGGCCGGTGGCGATTCACGTGCGCCCCGTCGCTCAGGCGGCATAGATAACGAGCGCCATCGCGCTCCACGAGCAGATGCCGATCGCCCGGCGCGACGTACGCGTGGCCCGGTAGGATCTGCTGTCCGTCCTGCGCCTCGCACACGGCCATCGCCGAGCTGCGATTCATGCGTTCCGCAAACGATTTGCTGAAGGCGGCGGGGATGTGCTGCGAGATCACGATCGGCGGCGCGTCCGCCGGCATCTCCGCCAGCAGCTCGCGAATTGCCTCGGTGCCGCCGGTCGATGCACCGACGGCGATGATACGGTCCGTCGTCCGCAGCATCTTGCGCAAGTTCAACGCGGGCACGACCGCGGAAGTGCTGTGTCGCTCGTCAATCGCGCGCTGAGGGATGCCAGTGCGCGCCTGGACACGCGCTCCCGCTGCGACTCGCACTTTCGCGATCAGCTCCTCTTCGTAGTCCGCGAGCGTGCCGGCGATGTCGATCCGCGGCTTCGCGACGAAATCGATCGCGCCGAGCTCGAGCGCGCGCAACGTGACATCGGCGCCGCGCTGAGTCAGCGAGGAAACCATCACGACCGGCATCGGCCGCAGCCGCATCAGGTTCTCGAGGAACGTGAGGCCGTCCATGCGCGGCATCTCGACGTCGAGCGTGATGACGTCCGGGTTGAGCTTCTTGATCTTCTCGCGCGCCGCGTATGGATCGCTGGCCGCACCGACGACTTCGATATCGGGCGCGCGCGACAGCATCGCGGTCAGGAGCTTGCGCACCAGTGCGGAGTCGTCGATCACGATAACTTTGATGGTCATGTCGCGCGCCTCAGAATAAGTCGATCGAGCCTGCGACCGGCGTCCGTTCGAGGCGGTCGAGGTAGCGCTGCTCGGTCGCGCCAAGCTCCGCGGCGCGTGCGCTCAAATGACGAACGCGCACACGACCGCTGCGCGGGAAATACCGGACGTGACGCGAGCATGTGTCGCCCGCATCCTCCGCAACGATCTTCAGCCCTTCCTGGCGCAGGAACTCGCGCACGAAGTCGAGGTTGCGTGCGCCGATGTCGCTGAGCTTCGCGATCACGCGGCCGCCGCCGAAGATCTTCACTTCCAGATCCTGGCGCGTGCCGCCGGCGCGGAGGACGCTGTTGATGAGCTGCTCCATGGAGGCGGTGCCGTAGCGCGTCGCGCGACCGGCAACCTTCTCCCAGGTATCGGTGCCGGAGCCGGCGGGACGCGGCAGCATGAAATGATTCATCCCGCCGATGCTGAGGCGCGGATTGCGGATGCACGCGGCCACGCACGAGCCGAGCACCGTCTCGATGACCTCGTCTTCGCGAGTGACGTAGAACTCGCCGGGCAGAATGCGCGCGATCGCATCGCCGACCGCATTTCGATGACGACGGATCGACTCGAAGCCCGGCAGCGCGGGCGGCAACGCAGCGCTCGCGGAGCGTTTAGCGACCATCGGCGCCTCCGCTCATGCGATAGATCGTCTTGCCCACCGCCCGCAGCGGGCCGTCGACGGTGTGCAACGATTCGGCGTGCCCGATGCACAGGTAGCCGCCCGGCGCGAGCATCTCTGCGAAGCGGTTGACCAGGCGTTCGCGCGTCGGCTGGTTGAAATAGATCATCACGTTGCGGCAGAAAATCACGTCGAACGGACCGTGCATCGGCCAGGGCTGCAGCAGGTTCAGCACACGGAACGTCACGACTGACCGAAGCTGCGCCTTGACGATCGCCTTGCCCACCTGCGCGCCGGTGCCTTTCTGAAAGCAACTGCGCAAGCGTTCCGTGGGGAGCGATGCGACACGATCGAGCGGATACACGCCCTGCTGCGCAAACGCGATGACGTTGCTGTCGATGTCGGTCGCGAGAATCTTGAAGTCCCAGCCCGCCGGCGGCATCACGTCCGCAGCAGCCATCGCCGCGCAATACGCTTCCTCGCCCGTCGAGCAGCCCGCCGACCAGATGCGGATGCGACGCGCACCTGCATTGCGACGCATCGCCTCCGGCAGCATGTACCCGGTGAGCGCTTCGAAGTGATGGTTCTCGCGGAAGAACGCAGTGACGTTGGTTGTCAGCGCATTGATGAGCCCGACCAGCTCCTCGGGCCCCGAGCGACGCAGATGCTCGCAGTACTCCTCATAGGAGCGCAGCCGAAGCTCGCGCAAGCGCCGCGCAAGCCGCCCTTGCACGAGCTGACGCTTGTTCGGCCCGAGCACGATGCCGGCATTCTCGCCGACGACGTGACGGATGAACTCGAACTCGGCATCGGCTAGGGCCGGCGCGAAGGAGCCCGTTTCGAGAAAGGAGGCGATCTCAGGCATTGGCCGCGACGGGCACCGAAGCCGCAGCCGCGACTTCCCCGCCGATGAGCCGATCGATATCGAGCAGCATGACCATGCGTCCCGACACCGCGGCCAAGCCTGCGATGAACTCCGTGCTCGCCTGGCGGCCAAGCTCCGGCGCGGGCTTCACGTCGCCCGCCGGCACGTCGATGACGTCGGAGACGCCATCGACGACCACGCCAAAGTCGCGCCGTCCCTGCGGCGACTCGACCGACAACACGATGATGACCGTGAGCGGCGTGTACTCCGCGCGCGGCAGGCTGAAGCGCATGCGCAGGTCCACGATCGGCACGATCGAGCCGCGCAGGTTCAGCACGCCGAGGACGTGCGCCTGCGACTGCGGAATGCGCGTGACCGGCGACCACCCGCGGATCTCCTGCACGCGCAGGATGTCGACGCCGTAGGTCTCGTCGCCGAGCGTAAACGTCAGCACCTGGTTTCCTTGTCTGGTCATCGCACTACTCCTCAAAAGTCGTCCCAGGTGCTCTCGTCGCCGCTGGCGCGCGGCAACTTCATGGACGTGGGCATCGATGCCGGCAACGCGGCCGCCGGGGCCGGCGCAGGCTTGCGCGTCACCGCAGGCCGCGCCACGGGAGAGCGGGTGGTCGGCCGATGATGATTCGCGAACGCCGGACGTTGGGCCATCGCGGCCGTGTCGCCCTGGCGGATCTCGTGCGCAGCCGAGCCCTTGCCGAGCTTGAAGTAGCCGATCTGCGCGACCAGCGTCGAAGACTGCTCTCCCATCGCCTTGCTCGCCGCCGAGGCCTGCTCGACGACTGCCGCGTTCTGCTGCGTCACGTTATCCATCTGCGTGACCGCGTTGTTCACCTGCTCGATGCCGGCGCTTTGCTCTTCGCTCGCCGCGGCGATCTCCGCCACGATGTCGGTGACCTTCTTGACGCTCTCCATGATCTCCGACAGCGTCTTGCCCGACTCGTCGACGAGCTGCGAGCCGACCTTCACCTTGTCGACCGAGTCCTTGATCAGGTCCTTGATCTCCTTCGCCGCGCTCGCGCTTCGCTGCGCCAGGTTGCGCACTTCGGTTGCGACGACCGCGAAGCCGCGGCCCTGCTCACCCGCACGCGCAGCTTCGACCGCGGCGTTCAGCGCCAGCAGGTTCGTCTGGAATGCGATCTCGTCGATGACGCTGATGATGTCTGCGATCTTGCGGCTGGACGCGTTGATCTCGCCCATCGCGCCGATCGCGCGATGCACGACCGCCCCGCCCCGCTCCGCCTGCTCGCGCGCACCGACGGCGAGCTGGTTGGCCTGACGGGCGTTGTCGGCGTTCTGTTTCACCGTGGCCGTCATCTGCTCCATGCTGGATGCAGTCTCTTCGAGCGCCGCAGCTTGTTCCTGGGTGCGTTGCGACAGGTCGTCATTGCCGTGCGAGAGCTGTCGCGCTGCCGAACCGACGGCATCTGCACTGCCACGCACGTCGCCGACGATCTCGACCAGCTTCGAATCCATCCGCTTCAGGGAGTCGAGCAGGCTGCCGAGCTCGTCCTTGCTCTCGACATCTACGTTGTTGCCCAGCTCGCCTCTCGCGATACGGTCCGCGATGTTCACGGCCGCCGACAGCGCGCCCAGGATCGAGCGCAACAGCAGATAGCTGAGCAGCACCGCCAGACCGAGACCGATCGCGATGGCGCCGACGATGATCGCGCTGTTGCGCTTGAAGGCCTTCTGCGCGTCGCTGCGCATGCCCTGCCCGACTTTGATCTGCATTTCGAGCAGCGCATCGCCGCTCGCATTGAGCCTCTCATACGTCGGACGCGCACGCTCGATGAGCGCGCTCTCTGCACGATCGAACGTACCCGCCTGGGCAGCCAGCAGCGCCTCCTGCAGGGCGCTGATCACGTCGTTGCCATGGCCGGCAAACTCGTTGACGAGCGCGCGCTCCTTGTCGGTGAGGTCGGTTGCCAGCAGCTGGCGCAGCAACTCCTGCACCTTGCTCGCGCGGTCCGTCAGCATGCCGACGGCGACCTTGACGCTCGCGGCGTCCTGGCGGATGACCGCATCTTCGGCCTTCTCCAGCACCTCGCGCTCGTGCGCCTCGATGGCACCGACCCAGCCGGTCGGCTCGAAGCGATTCGAGAACAGGTCATCCAGATGGCCGTTGCTGTTCTTCGTGCCGGACAAGCCGAGCACGCCGACCGCAACCATCACGACACCGGCGAGCGCCAGGGTCGCGAAAAGCTTGGCCTTCACAGTGATGCCGAAGTTGTTCATCGCAAATTCTCCCAATCAAGCCGCCGCCCGCAGAGAGGCGACGCGTATCAATCCAGGCACATCGAGAATCAGCGCCACAGCGCCGTCGCCGAGGATCGTGGCCCCGGAGACGCCGTCGACGCGGCGGAAATTCGTTTCGAGCGATTTGATGACGACCTGCTGCTGGCCGAGCAGGTCATCGACGAACAAGCCGACGCGGCGCCCGTCGCCTTCGACGACCATGATCAGCCCTTCGTGCAGGTCAGTCGCGCGCGGCTTCACGCCGAAGACTTCATGCAACCGCACGACCGGCACGTAGCCGTCGCGGAACCAGAACACTTCCTGGTGACCGGCGACACGGTTGATGCCGCCGGACTTGAGCTGCAGCGACTCGATGATGGTGACCAGCGGCACGATGTACGTCTCGCTGCCGACCGACACCGACTGGCCGTCGACGATCGCCAGCGTCAGCGGCAAAGTGATGATGAAGCGCGAGCCGCGACCCGAAGTCGAGCGCACCTCGATGCTCCCGCCCAGCTCCTTGATGTTCCGACGCACGACGTCCATGCCGACGCCGCGGCCCGAGATATCCGTCGCCTGGTCGGCGGTGGAGAAGCCGGCCATGAAGATGAGGTCGTAGATCTGCTCGTCGGTCAGCGCGTCGCTGGTGGTCGCCTCGACGAGGCCGCGCTCGCGCGCCTTTGCAAAGATCCGGTCGCGCTGCAAACCGCCGCCGTCGTCGCAGACTTCCACGACGATGTTGCCGCCCTTGTGATAAGCCTCCAGCGACACGACGCCGACCGTCGATTTGCCGGCCGCGGCACGCGCCTGAGGCATTTCGATGCCGTGGTCGACGCTGTTGCGTACCAGGTGCACCAGCGGATCGCCGATCTTCTCCAGTACCGTCTTGTCGAGCTCGGTCTGGTCGCCGGTCACTTTCAGCTCGACCTGCTTGCCGAGCCGCTGGCTCAGGTCGCGAACCATGCGCGGAAAGCGGCTGAACACGAAGCTGATGGGCAACATGCGCACGCGCATGACGCTTTCCTGCAGCTCGCGGACATTGCGCTCGAGTTGCGCCAGGCCGGCGCGCAACTGGTCGGAGACGCCGCCCGTGAGTTTCGTCCCGAGCTGCGTGAGCATCGACTGCGTGATGACGAGCTCGCCGACGGTGTTCATCAACTCGTCGACCTTCTCGGTGCTGACTCGGATCGAGCTGCCATCGCCGAGGCCTTGCTTCGCGGAGTCCCCGTCCCTGCCCTCCCCCGTTCCACGGGGGAGGGGTGGGGTGGGGGCAGTCGGGGCGGCAGTCGGGGCGGCGGTCGGCACAACGGCCACCGCTCCGGCATTCTCATCCCGGATCTGCAGCTCGCAGTCGCCTTCCGCCCAGTCGAACACCTGCTCGATCACTTCGCGCGTCGCGTCGGTGTCGACCGTCAGCTCCCACGAGAGATAGCAGGACTCCGGGTCGAGCTCACGCAGCGCGGGCAAATTCCTGGTCGAAACGACGACATTCAGATCGCCGAGGTCCGCCAGCTCACGCAGCATGCGCAACGGATCGTTGCCATGTGCGAACAACTGCGGGTACGGACGGAACTGGATGCGCCAACGATGGACCGTTGCGTGACGTGCCCCCTCCCTGCCCTCCCCCGTGGAACGGGGGAGGGTTGGGGTGGGGGCGGCGGCAGCCGCTACAGGCGCCTTGTTCTGGACGATCGCCAGCTCGAGATCGAACTGCAGATCCGCCACGCGCTGCGCATCGATCGGCGACTTGTGCTGCACGGCGCGCAGCATCTCGCGCATGATGTCCACCGACTTGAGCAGCAGGTCGGTGATAGCACGCGTCACCTGCATGCGGTTGCTGCGCAACTCGTCGAGCATGGTCTCGCACGTGTGCGTGAACGAGGCGACCTCGGCGAAACCGAACGTGGCGCTCCCGCCCTTGATCGAATGCGCGACGCGGAAGATCGTATTGATGATCTCCGGCTCGGGCGCCCCGACGTTGAGCTTGAGCAGCGCGGCCTCCATCGTGTCGAGAGCTTCGAAGCTCTCGTCGAAGAAGGCGTCGTGAAATTGTGCGAGGTCGAGTGCCATGGCTTATCTCAGCAGCACCCGATGCACGGTCGCGATGAGCTGCGCAGGATCGAACGGCTTGACGATCCAGCCGGTCGCGCCCGCGCTCTTGCCTTCGCGCTTGCTTTCCGCGGAGCTCTCCGTCGTCAGCATGAGGATCGGCGTATGGCGATACTGCGGCTCGGCGCGCAGCGCACGAGCCACTTCGTAGCCGTCGTGGACCGGCATGTTCACATCGAGCAGCACGAGATCGAAGACAGCGCCGGCCGCGAGGCGCAGCGCCTCCGCGCCGTCCGCAGCGGAAGTCACCTGGAAGCCGGCGCTGCCAAGCGACATCTTCACCATCTCGCGCATCGAGGCCGAGTCGTCCGCAGCGAGAATTCGCATCATGACGAAACTCCCGGCAGGCACAGAATCGCTTCGATGCCGAGCAAGCGTGCCGCGTCGCGCATCACCGGCGAGTCGCCGAGCCACTCGACCTTGCGTTGCTGTGCGGCCCGATCGCGAGCGAAGGCACACAGGAGCTGCATCGTAGAAGTGTCGACGCGCTCGACGCTGCCGATGTCGAGGGACACCGCCTCGCTCTCGAGGTGCTGAGACAACGACGCCTTCAGCTCGGCGGCGTCCTTCACGTTGCAGTTGGTCGCCAGCACGATAGTCGGCTGCGAGGGCGCGAAACCTTTCGCGTCCTCATCAACCGCAGCGACAGGGGCCGCTGCGCGCTTGCGCTTTGCCTTCTTGGTACTCATCGGTCTCTTCGGGACGGATTTCACAGATTCCTTTGCGGTATCGGCACTTGCCCCAGTGGCTTTAATAAAGAATGGGGACTCAAGGTCGGCGCCCGGCTGCCGCTAAATTGTTGAAGCAGTTCACAGCGGAACAGTGAAAAGCGGCTTGCAAGAATGCGTATCGACGTGCTCAACCTTCTCGGATCGGGCAGCAGCCCGAGTCCGAGCCTGCTAGCGGAATGGCGCGTCGGCGCCATTCTCGAAGCCGTCGCCGTTCGCGACGCCCGCAGCGGCCAGTTGTGGCTCGACATCGCCGGCCAGCGACATCCCGCTCGCCTTGCATCGGGTGACGCCGCCGGACCGCAGAACGGCGAACGCCTGCAGGTCCGCGTCCTGCGCAACAGTCCGGTGCTGGCACTCGAAACGGTATCGACGCAGCAGACGGAGTCGTCGCCGGAAACAGCGGTCATCGCCGAAGCGCTGCGGAAGTTCGTGCCGCGGCAACAGAACCCTGCCCTGCTGCTCGCGAATCTCGCCTGGATCGCACAACGTAAGAGCGGCGTGGAGACATTGCCGCGCTCCGTCGTGCAGGCGGCGGCGCACTTGTGGCATGCACTGCCGGAGGCCGAGGCGCTCGGCGACCCGAAGGCGCTCGAAGCCGCCGTCGCGAAGTCAGGCGTATTCCTCGAAGCGAATCTCGCCACGCATCGCGGCCCGCCGGATCCGCGCATCGCATCCGATCTCAAGACGCTGATGCTGACCTTGCATCGCACGCTGCAGGCGCAAGGCGCTAAGCCCTCGTCGACGCATTCGGATGCGGCTGGCCATGTGCCGATTCCCACTGCGCGCGGAACACTTACGACGTTGCCTGCCGCGCCGGCCACATTGGCGGTGTTGGAAGAGCCCACGCAGCAGCTCAACGAACTGTCGCGGCAGACGGATGGCGCGCTCGCCCGGCTGGCGACCGTACAGATTGCGAACAGCGCACCCGATCCCGCCGTGCAGTCGCTGCTGATCGACTTGCCCGTGCGACATGAGGATCGTGCCGCAATGCTGCGCTTGAAGATCGAACACGACGGCTCGCGGCGTCGCGATGGCGACGGGGCGGAGTCGTGGACCGTCGAAGCGGCCATCGACCTCGGTGCGATCGGCGCGTTGCACGCAAAGGTCACGCTGATCGGCAAACGAATCGGAGTGCAGTTGCGCGCCGAGTCCCCGGCGATCGTCGAAGCGCTCTCGCAGCGCACGGATGAACTCGAAGCAATGCTTTCGGAGTCTGGCCTCGAGGTGGATCGCGTCGTATGCCTGCACGGCATGCCGGCGGGTGAAGTCGGTGTTCGGCAGGCGCGGCTATTGGATGTACGCGCATGAACGAGCGTAATCGACCGCCGTTGGCAGTCGCACTCCACTACAGTGGCTCCGGCGCGCCGCGCGTCGTTGCCAAGGGTGGCGGCCTCGTTGCCGAGCGCATCGTGGAGACGGCGCGCGATCACAACGTGCCGCTGCAACAGGACTCGGCGCTTGCCGCTGCCCTTTCCCGTATCGATCTCGGCCGTGAGATTCCGCGCGAGCTCTATGTCGCCGTCGCCCACGTGCTCGCCTTCGCGTGGTCCGTCGCTGGTAAGTCGAAACCCTAACCGACGACGCTGAGCAGCGATCCGCGCTTGCGCGCCGGAGCCGGGGCCGGTTGTTCACGCGTCTTCGAGACGTGCAGCCGGCTCAGCAGTTCCGCTTCATGTCGCGTAATGCCGCAGTTAGCAACGAGCTCGTCGACGGCAGCACCGTTCTTCGCAAGGCGCGCGGCCAGGTCATACCCACGCTGGGCATTGACTGCTCCCGCGGGCGGCAGGCGAACGCCAGATTCAGCTCGCTCGCTGATCGACTCCAGGCGCGCGCTCATGACTGCGATGGTCTCGTGCAGGCTGCGCACCTCGGCAAACGTGCGCTGGAGCTGGGCGGCCAGATGCTGCATCTGCCGCTCGTCCGTGCGACGCCAGCGGCTGAACGCCAGGGCGAAGATCCAGAACGCGCCGATCAGCAGCGCGATACGGCTGATCATCATCACCGTCTCGACCGACGGGTTCGGCAGAATCTCGAACATGGCAACTCCTGTGACGGCCGTCACACTGCGTCAAACGACTGACGCAACGACCACGGCCCTACAAAGGAGCAAGCAAAAATGGTGCCGGGAGAGAAATTGAGGGGAAACTCAGCAGTGCAGCAGGATCCACTTTGCTGCGGCGTGCAGTTTCCCCTCGTTTTCTCTCCCGGCACCGGCCTCTAGAACTTCGCCTTCGCGGACAGGAAGAACTGCCGCGGGGCGCCGAGCAGCAGTGAATTCCACGTGCTGTTCGGGTCGGCCTCCGTGAAGCCGTTCGAGTCGATCGTGCTGAAGTACTCCTTGTCGGTGACGTTGGTCGCGTCGAGCTGCACCGACACCTCCTCGAACGCACCGAAGCCGCGGAAGCGGTAGCCCGCCGCGAGGTTCACCAGCGTGTATGCGTCGACGCTGCCCTGGTTCAGGTACGTGTAGTAGCGCTCGTCGGTGTAGTTCACGTTCGCGCTCGCGAAGAACGCGCCGTTGTCGTACGTCAGCTCGGACTTCAGCAGGATCTCCGGCGTATCCACGACCTGCTTGCCCTTGACCGGCACGACGCGGGCGACGCCCTGCCCGTTGACCGTTGCGACCGTGGTGTAGTCGTCGTCGTATTCCGAATCGTTCCACGACAGCGACGTGAACCACGTCAGCGAGTTCATCGGCCGCCAGGTCAGCGCGGCTTCGGCGCCATTGGTCGTCACGCTGCCGACGTTCGCCAGCACCGACGGATTGCCGATGATGCCCGGGCCGTTATTGATGCCGACGAGACGATCCTTGAAGTCGACGTGGTACAGCGCGACCAGCGCTTCGAACGCCGGGCCGCGGAACCGCAAACCGGTCTCGTAGTTGTTCGCAGTTTCCGGCTCGAGCACATCGCGGATCGCTTCGAAACCCGCCGCAGTCGTGCTGAACGGACCCGACGTGCCGCTGCTCGCGAACGCGCGAACGTTGCGCGCCGCGGAGCCGAACCACTCCATGTCGTCCGAGATCGACCAGTTGAAGCCGACCTGCGGCAGGAACGGCTCGTCAGCCTCGATGGTGCCGTTCTTCACGAGCGTGGCGTTGGCCGCGGCAACCGTATGTGCGGTGTTCTCTGCATGCACGGAGCGGAAGCCAAAGTTCAGGCGCAGCTTGTCGTTGACCGACCAGGTGTCCTGCAGATGGAACACATAAGACTCGGTGTCGAAGTCGTATTCCCAATCCGTGCGGAACGAGTTGGTCAGCAGCTCCGTGAAGTCGCGTGTCGGGCCGGAGCGCGAGGGCTCGCCGTAGAAGCGACGCGCCTGCGTGAAGTCATTGGTCTCGTACCAGAGGCCGCCTTCCACTTCGTGCGAGTTGCCCTTCCAGCTCAGCGACGTCAGCACGCCGAGGCGCTTGAGGTAGTACTCGGTCGAGCGCACTGAAAGCGGCGCACCGCCCGGCGTCGGTGCATACGGCGTGCCCCACAGGCCTTGACCGCGATTGTGGTGCGCGTAGGCCGTGGTCTTCCACTCCATCGTTTCGCCCATCGGCAGATCGAGCGCGAGGTAGCCGAGGTGATCCTTGCGCAGGCCCGACGCGTTCCAGTAGGCATCGTCGCAAATGATCGCGTTGTCGAAGCCTGCTGCTGCACAGGCATCAGCAGCCGCGACCGCAGCATCCCAATCCGGATAGAAGTTGTCCCAGTCCGGTCCTCGCCGCGTCACGATGTCCTTCGACAGGTCCTGGTAGTCGATCTCGGCGCGATCGGAGTAGTCGTAGTAGCCGGTCAGCGTTGCGTCGCCGACCGGCTGCACGGCCTTCAAGGTGTACATCCGCGTTTCTTGCGTACCGTTGCCCTTCCACTTGTCCGTGGACGAGTCGACGACTGAGATATAGGCACGCGTCCCGGTGCCGAGCTCGCCGCTGTCGAAACGCGCGAACGTGCGGCGCGCGGAGTCGCTGCCGAACGTCTGTTCGACCGTCGCGCCGAGCTCCGCGTCCGGGCGCGCAGAGAAGAATTCGACTGCGCCGCCGAGATTGCTCAGCGACGCCGTATCGATGGAGCCCGTGCCTTGCGACAGCACCGCGCGCCCGACCAGCTCGCTGGGAATCGCACGGCTGATGTGCAAGCCGTTGTGATTGCCATAGGTCATGTCGCCGAGCGGCACGCCGTCGAGCGTGAAGCCGAGGCGGTTCTGATTGAAGCCGCGCACCGTGATGCGGGCCGACCACTCGTAAGCCCCGTACGGGTCGGTCGACTGGAAGTTGACGCCGGGAAGCTTTTCGATCGCCTTCAGCGGACTGGTGCCCGGCGGCAGGT